>Ga0208398_100269_pt1 | contig 41726 bp, 33 predicted proteins | sample LakWasMe79_HOW10_2_FD_183905 | JGI IMG/M metagenome (GOLD analysis project Ga0208398, IMG submission 183905) | Freshwater sediment methanotrophic microbial communities from Lake Washington under simulated oxygen tension - Sediment Metagenome... | ecosystem: Environmental > Aquatic > Freshwater >...
GAGTGGACGAACCTCTGGTGTTCCGGTTGTCACGCCAGTGGCATTGCCGGGTAGCTATGTTCGGACAGGATAACCGCTGAAAGCATCTAAGCGGGAAGCCCCTCCCAAGATGAGATCTCACTGGGACTATAAGTCCCCTGAAGGGCCGTCGGAGACTACGACGTTGATAGGCACGGTGTGGAAGTCCAGTAATGGGCGTAGCTAACGTGTACTAATTGCCCGTGAGGCTTGACCATATAACACCCAATCAGTTTGGATGTGTTGTAACAACTAAGTAGCCTTAGTCACAGCTGAATAATCGCAAGCTAGAAAAGATTAACCAACGACTGCATGGATGCAGGTCGTAGAGCACCAAAAGTAGGCGCTTTAGGCGATGCAGGAGCAATTGCCGAGAGGTTACAGATTTCCAACATTCGGCATCACTGCCGGATGAAGACGGTCGGAATAGCGACGAAAGGCGAAAGCCACGAAAGCCGAATCGACCACACCAGTTTGCTTGGTGACCATAGCGAACGTGAACCACCCGATCCCATCCCGAACTCGGAAGTGAAACCGTTTAGCGCCGATGATAGTGTGGCAGTTTGCCATGCGAAAGTAGGGAATTGCCAAGCTCTTAAATCAGAACCCAAGCTTCATCGCTTGGGTTTTTTTTTGCCTGAGATTTATCTGCACGATACTGTCATCGGATTGCTGATTGGCAAGGTCGAATTTGGCTTGGATATTCCATGCTGAATTACAGATTTAGACCACTACCGAATAGCAATACTCGATTTTATCGACTCAGGTCCTCGTTCATACTATAAAATTAGGTGGCCACATAAAATCAAACGTCCGGTTGTGAAGTGGCTACACTAAACCGGTGACAAGTCTACGCCCAATCGAGTGGATCAGATGGCTGACATTATTTGCCCATTAGGATATTTTTATGCATAAATCTTGGGTAATCACTTGGCTGAAATTTTTAGCCGTCGCCGGGCTGTATATCCTGACAGCCAGACTGTCGCTACTTTTCTTTGCACCCGACGGCAGCGCCAGTGTTTTTTTTATTGCCAGCGGCTTGGCCTTGGCAGTGATGCTGTATGGCGGCAGGGAGCATCTTTGGGCCATTTTGTTAGGGGCGGTGCTGCTTAATTTGCTGCAAGGTAAGGCTTGGCTTGCAGCCGTTCTTATTTCTGTCGGGAGCGCTGCCGGGGCATGGTTAGGCGCTTGGTTGCTGCGCCGTATGCAAGGCTTCGATATTAGTCTGCCAACTCTGCGGGATTATTTGTTACTAATCGGTTTGGGCGGCTGTGCGGCATGTTCGTTACCTGCACTGATAGGCGTATTGACTTTATGGTCTACGCAGAGCATTACAAGCGATGCCGTGTTTACCAGTTTATTGTATTGGTGGATGGGCGACACCTTAGGGGTTATTTTAATTGCGCCGCTGCTGTTGGTCTGGTGGCATAACCAGGACCAACACGCTAGCCCTAAACAATACCCTGAAGCCATTTTGATTGTGGCGTTGAATGTGTTGGTCGGCCAGTTGGTATTTCTCGACTGGTTTCACGACAGCATCGGCGATTATGCTAAAAATTACTGGATATTTTTGTTCGTCAGTTGGGCGGCGGTGCGTTTGGGTAGCCGCGCAACCACGTTGATTTTGGTGATTGCCGCGACGCAGGCAATGGTCGGCTTGATGCAACAGCGCTTGAATTTCATAGACCCTAATCTGGGTGACCGTCACGCTATCAATTACTGGTTTTTCATGGTCGCGCTGTCGGTCGTGGGTATGGCTTTGTCGACCTATTTTTCCGAGCGTCAACGTACGCTCAACGCGTTTCGTGATCAGAAAGAATTGCTGCGCACTTTGTTGCAATCGATGCCTGACGTGGTTTGGTTGAAAAATCCCGATGGCGTTTATATATTGTGCAACCATAACTTTGAAGCGTTGTACGGTATTACGGAAGCGCAGATTATCGGTAAAACGGATAATGATTTCGTAAGCGCGGAAATGGCCGATTTGCTTCGTGAAAACGATGCGAAAGCGATTGCCGCAGGCAAACCTTGCAGCAATGAAGAGTGGCTACGTCTTGCCGATGAGACGCATACAGGGCTGTACGAAACCACTAAAACGCCGGTGTTTAGTAGCGGTGGTCTGTTGATTGGTGTTTTGGGAGTTGCGCACGATATTACTCAATTGCGCGAGACTCAGGTAGAGCTGCGCGAGCGTATCAAACAACAAGCCTGTTTGCATGCCGTGTTTCGCCTGACCGAAGATTTACAAAAACCGTTGTCCGAGGTATTGCAAGCCGTAGTGGAATTATTGCCGTCCGGGTGGTTTTATCCTGAAATCGCTGCGGCCAGTATCGAATGGAATGGACAGCGCTATAGCTCGGCTGATTTCCAGGCCGCCGAAAATTTACAGCAAACTTCAATCTGTATCAACGGACGGGAAGAAGGCAGCGTGACCGTGGTTTATCTGCAAGCCTGCTCAAAACAACAAGAAGAGGTTTTTCGGCATGAAGAACAGGCCTTGTTAAATGCAGTGGCGGAACGTTTGGCCAGTAGCATTCAATACCGCCGAACTGAAGAAAACGCCCGGCAACGCGAGGAGATTTTTCGGGCGATTGTGGCGCAGGCCGCCGAATCGATCACCTTGCTCGATGCAAATACCCTGCAATTTATTGAATTTAACGATGCGGCTTGTCAAGGCTTGGGTTACAGCCGTGAGGAATTTTCACGGTTAAGTCTGTCCGATATTCAGGGGGAGTTCGATACGCCTACCTTAGAACGCAGAATACGAAAATTTAAAGAGGCGGGAGGCGCAGCACAATTCGATACCCTGCGTCGGCACAAAAACGGCTCTTTTCGTCACGTTCATGTCAGCCTGAAAATAATTACCCTGCAAGGGCGCGACTATCTGTCCATTATTTGGTCGGATATTACCGAGCGTAAACAGATTGAGGAACAATTTCGCCATCTTTTTGCCCACAATCCGGCGCCGATGCTGATTTATCAGCGAGGCGCATTGGCGGTGATTGCGGTGAACGACGCTTTTATAGCGCTGTATGGGTATTCGCAGGAAGAAGCGCAGTCGCTACAGTTGACTGATTTGTATACGGAGCAGGACAAAGCCGCTATCACCGCCTTGGCAGCCGACTTACACGGTTTTGCCAAAGTCGGCGAGTGGCGGCATATCTTAAAAGATAAGACTCTGATCGATATTATCAGCAGCTCCCATGACATTCATTTTGCCGACCGCGCCTGCCGGGTTATGGTGATGACGGACATCAGCGAACGCAAACAAGCCGAAGCCGAATTACGCAAACTTTGGCTGGCGGTCGAACAAAGCCCCAACAGTATTGTCATTACCAACCTCAATGCCGAAATCGAATACGTCAACCAACGATTTACCGAGGTGACCGGCTATAGCGCTGGCGAAGCGCTGGGCCAAAATCCGCGCATTTTACAGTCAGGCCACACTTCGAAGGCCAGTTATGACGAGATGTGGCAACAGCTTACGCAGGGCCATAGCTGGGCCGGAGAGCTGGTCAATCGGCGTAAAGACGGGCGGGAATATGTCGAATGGGCGCAAATTACGCCGGTGCGCCAGGCGGACGGACGGATTACGCATTATTTAGCCATCAAAGAAGATATTACCGACAAGAAACTGGCTGAGGCTGAATTGGCAACCTACCGGCACCATTTGGAAGAGCTGGTGGCGGCACGCACGCTGGAACTGGAGCAAGCGCGACGGGAGTCGGAAGCAGCCAATATTGCCAAGAGCCAGTTTTTAGCCAACATGAGCCATGAAATCCGCACGCCGATGAACGCGATTTTAGGCATGTTGTACTTGGCATTAAAACAGGAATTGCCGCCCGGTTTGCATAATCATTTAAGCAAAGCGCAGGGGGCTGCGCATTCTTTGTTGAACATCATCAACGATATTCTCGATTTTTCTAAAATCGAGGCCGGCAAATTGGAAATGGAGACGATTGAGTTCGGTCTGGATAGCGTGGTTGAACAGCTCACCGATGCGATCGGTTTGCAGGCGGAGCAAAAAGGCATCGAGTTTTTAATCCGTTACGATGCCGCTATTCCCAGCCTATTGATTGGCGATCCTTTTCGGCTAAAGCAGATCTTATTAAATTTGTGCGGTAATGCGATCAAGTTTACCGAGCAGGGGGAAGTCGAATTAGCCTTTCATTTGCTGAGCCGTAAAGAAAATCAAATCATGTTGCAAATTACCGTGCGCGACACCGGCATGGGCATGGAGCAAGATTTACAAGATCGTCTGTTCCAAAAGTTTACCCAGGCCGACCAATCGACGACGCGCCGTTTCGGCGGCACCGGTCTCGGTTTGGCGATTACCAAACAATTAATCGAATTAATGGGCGGGCGGATTTGGATTGAAGATTCAGAACCGGGCAAAGGCAGCACCCTGTGTTGTACGGTGCAGCTTGACATTTCCCAGCAAGCCGAACGCCATCGCCGCGAATTGCTGGCGCAGGCAGCGCCGTTGTTGGCCGGGATTAAAGTGCTGGTAGTCGATGACAACGAGGTGTCGAGAGAGATTCTTGCCGAAATGCTACGCTTTTTTCAATTGGAGGTCAGCGTGGTTGCCAATGGCTCGCGCGCTATTCAGGTCTTGGAAAACGAGTCTGCCCAAGCGGTTGATTTAGTGTTGATGGATTGGCGCATGCCCACGATGAATGGCGATGAAACCACGCGGCGTATTCATGCCAGTCTTGCTATCAAGAAGCAGCCGAAAATCATTATGGTAACCGCTTACGGCCGTGAAGACGTGATGCGTCTTGCGGAACAAGCCGGTGTCGAAGGTTTTCTGATTAAACCGGTAGCGCCGTCGACCCTGCTCGATGCCGTTTTGAATGCCTTAGGACGCGACCGAATCTTAGGCCGGCAGGATAACAGGGCTCCTGCCTGCACACTGTCGTTAGACCATTGTGCGGGGGCGCGATTATTGTTAGTGGAAGATAACGATATTAACCGTGAATTTGCTGTTGAGTTATTGCATAGCGTCAATATTTACGCCGATGAAGCGGTAAATGGCGAAGAAGCCGTAACGAAGGTGCAGCAACAACATTACGATGGCGTATTGATGGATATTCAGATGCCGGTGATGGATGGTTTGGAAGCTAGCCGACGGATTCGTGCGTTGGCTGCGCAGTCCGGTAACGCATATTATGCAAAGTTGCCGATTATTGCGATGACCGCGCTGGCGATGCCGCGCGATGAGGAGGCCGGTCGGGCGGCGGGCATGAACGATCATGTCACCAAGCCGATTGACCCTGAGCGTTTCTTTGCGGTGCTGAACAAGTGGCTGGCCCATACGGCTATCGCCGCAGCGGACCGGGATAACGCCCTATCGGCGGGAGGCGCGGCGCTTCCCGTAGAACTGCACGCGCTGCAAAGTGTCAATGCGAGCGAAGGAATTAGACGTATCGGCGGCAAAGCGAGCGCTTATCGCAGACAGTTGCAGCGTTTTTGCGAACATTACTCCGATGCGGTTAGTGAATTGCAGCGTTTGTTGCAGGCGCAAGGCTATAACGCCGCGGAAAACTACTGTCATGCGTTAAAGGGCGTAACAGGAAATATTGGAGCCCATCTATTGTATGATTGCCTGTCGGCTATCGATGACTTACTTAAACGACAACAAATGCCCGATGCTGCGGTTTTTGAACAATTGGACAGCTTATTGCGGCAGCTCATCGCGGAGATTGATGGTTTGGCGATAACCGCACCGTTACCGCCTATGACCGGAGTCGCTATGTCCCGTGAGCAGATGCTTGACCATATTGCACAATTAGGACAAGTGCTGGAAACCGATTTGGGCGCCGCCGAAGCCTTATTGTTGGCATTGCGGGCCGGCGCGGTGGGCACCGAACTGGAGACCGACATGAATCAAATTGCCGCCGAAATCGATGTATTTAATATAGACAGCGCCCTCAGTTTGTTGAGTGCATTACACCTGCGTTTGTTAACGTCCCCCTAATTATTTGAGGACTCTGTGCCATGTCTGAAGCTAATCACGTAAAACAGCGCATTCTGATTGTCGATGACGTTAAAGAAAACCTGTATGTGCTGATGAGTATTTTGCGCGACGACTATGTCATTATTGCCGCCACCCACGGTGAAAAGGCCTTAGACCTGGCGGCGCGCATCCCCGGCCCTGACCTGGTGTTGCTGGATATTCAAATGCCCGGCATAGACGGCTACGAGGTATTGCGCCGCTTAAAAAGCAATCCTGCAACCGCGGATATTCCTGTCATTTTCGTGACCGCGCTGGCTGAAAGCAGCGATGAGGCGATAGGCTTGAAATTGGGAGCCGCTGACTACATCGCCAAGCCGGTCAATCCCGATTTGCTCAAATTGCGCGTGCGCACCCAGCTCGAACTGCGGAGCTTTCGCAGAAAACCGGTGAATGAGCAAGCGACGTTACCGGAGCGTTCCAGTTTGCTGATTGTCGATGACGTCGCCGAAAATATCCACGAACTCGCCGACGCCCTGAAAGACCAATATCGCGTCATGGTCGCCAATAACGGCATCAGGGCGCTTGAAATAGTGCTCGGCCCCAATCCTCCCGAACTCGTATTGCTGGATATTTTAATGCCCGGCATGGACGGCTATGAAGTGTGCCGCCGTATCAAGGCAACGCCCGAAGGCAATCGCATCCCGGTTATCTTCATCAGCGTGGCCGATGCTTCGGTGGACAAGGTCCGCGGATTCTCCATCGGCGCCGCCGATTACATCACCAAGCCGTTCGACATTGATGAAGTGCGCGCTCGGGTTCGCACGCATCTCGATCTGAGCCATTTACAGCGCTACTTCGAGCAAGTGGTGGCACAGGGCGCGGCAGCCCTGGAGCGTACCCGGAAATTGTTGCAAGGCATTGTCGACAACAGTCCGGTGATGGTTTTTGTTTTGGATAGGGACGGCCGCTTTCAGCTTGCCAGTCCCGCTTTGGACGCTTTGCTGGGCGTTCGAAAAGGTGGGTTGATCGGTCGGCTGCGCGAAGATTTCATCGCTGAATCGACTGTTGCGCAGTTTCGTGAAAACGATGCACAAGTCATTGCCAGCGCTCAACCCGGTGTGTTTGAGGAGGTTCTGCCGCAACAGGATGGCGACCATACCTTCCTGTCCGTTAAATTTCCGCTGATAGATTCCGGCGGCCAGCTTTTTGCGCTGGGCGGGATAGGCATCGACATCACCGAGCGCATTAAGGATCGGCAGCAATTGCAGCTGGCAGCCACGGTGTTCGAGAATACCGCTGAAGGCATCATGGTTACCGATGCGGAGAGCAATATCGTTTCCGTCAACCGCGCTTTTAGCCAGATGACGGGTTATGTACAGGACGAAGTGATCGGCAGCCATTCCAGGCTGCTGCAATCCGGCCGTCATGACGATGGCTTTTATCAGGCCCTGTGGGCGGCGATCAATCTCGAAGGGAGCTGGCAGGGCGAAATTTTCAACCGGCGCAAGGATGGTACGGTGTTTCCGTGCCTGGCCAATATCAGTGCAGTGCGCGGAACCGGCGGCGAGACGACGCACCACATCGCGGTGTTCTCAGACTTGAGTCGGCTCAAAAGCACCGAGCAAAAACTGGAATTTCTCGCCCATCACGATCCACTCACTGCCCTGCCCAACCGCGTGCTGTTTCACGAACTGCTGGGACGGGCGTTACTGCAAACCGATCAAGACGCCCCTCCTCTGGCATTGTTGTCGATCGATCTCGACCACTTCAAGGCCGTCAACGACAGCCTTGGACAGCGCTTGGGCGATCAATTGCTGATTGAAGCAGCCGATCGTCTCAAGGCCTTGCTGCGCAATGCCGATACGATTTCGCGTTTCAGCGAGCATGAATTCAATATTCTGCTTGATCAGGCCGATAGCGGGCAGGGCGCCGATTTAATCGTCCAACGCATGATCGAAACCCTGAGTCGGCCGTTCCTACTTGAAGGGCAAAGCATTTATATCGGCGCCAATGTCGGGATCGCGCTTTATCCCAATGACGGCCGGGATGTAGAAACCCTGCAACGCAATGCCGATACCGCGTTGAGCCAGGCGAAGATGTTAGGCCGAGGCGCCTTGCGCTTTTTCTCGCCGGACATGTCCATACTGGCGCAACAGCGCTTAACGCTGGAGGCCGATTTGCGCCATGCGCTGGCGCTGGATGAACTCCGGGTGTTCTATCAGCCGCAGGTTGACCTCATCAGCGGTAAGCTGATCGGGCTGGAAGCGCTGGTGCGCTGGCAGCATCCGGTACGAGGCCTGATCCAGCCTTCCGTATTCATTCCGCTAGCGGAAGAAAGCGGGCTGGTCGTGGGGCTGGGAGACTGGGTGCTGATCAACGCGTGCCGTCAGATCAAGCGCTGGTCCGATAGGGGGCTGAATGTGCCGCGCGTGGCGATAAATGTATCCGCATGCCAGTTGAATCAGGGCAATCTGCTGGATTCGGTCAAACAGGCCATCGAGCACAGCGGCGTTCAAGCGCAACAACTGGAGTTGGAAATCACCGAAAGCGTAGTGATGTCCGATCTGGATGGCACGCTCAAGACATTGGCTGCGATCAAGGCCATGGGGATTCGTCTGTCGATAGATGATTTCGGCACCGGTTATTCGTCCATGTCCTATCTGCAACAACTCAATGCCGACAAGCTCAAGATCGATATTTCCTTTATTCGCGATATGACTACCGATAGCGGCAAGGTCGTCATCGTACAGGCTATCATTGCGTTGGGGCATGGCCTCGGAATGGATGTGCTGGCTGAAGGGGTGGAAGATGCGGGGCAAGCAAAATATCTGCGCTTGTTGCAGTGCGACGCCATGCAGGGTTATCTCATTAGCCGCCCCTTATCCGCCGAAGATATGCCCCGGTTTTTGGCGACATATCATGCGCTACCGACGCCGGTTAGCAATGAAGCTTTGCGCACGTTATTACTGGTCGATGACGATGCCAATGTAAAATCGGCGCTTAAGCGTGCTGTTCGGAATGAAAATTATCACATCCTGCTCGCCGGCACCGGCGAGGAGGCGCTTGCGCTACTTTCGATGTATGAGGTCGGGGTCATTTTGACCGACCACCGCATGCCGGGCATGAGCGGAATCGAACTGCTGGCCAAGGTTCGTGTGATGTATCCCAAAGTGGTGCGCACCGTGCTTAGCGGTTATACGGAGTTTAATAGTCTGGCCGAGGCAATCAATCGAGGCGAGATATACCGCTATTTAGTCAAGCCGTGGGAAGACAAGGAATTACTAAAAACGCTGCGCGAGGCGTTCCGCCAATATGCAGAAAACACGGGTGGCGAATCAGGCTAACATGCTTAGCCTGATGCTACGCCGGCACTAAGTTAGGAATGCGCATAAAATAACGCCGCAAGTTAGACCTGGCAGGTTTTTAAAACCTGCCAGGTCCGGGGGTAGCGGCGATGCTATTTGCAAAAAGTTATTTCATGCACAGGCCTTAATAACCCTATTAGAGAATTATGCATCATGCCTGAAGCTAATCACGTAAAACCGCGCATCCTCATTGTCGATGACGTTAATGAGAACTTGCATGCCATGATGAGTATTTTGCGCGACGACTACGCCATTGTCGCGGCCACTAATGGCGAAAAGGCTTTAGACCTGGCGCTACGCATACCCAGCCCGGATCTGGTATTACTGGATATTAAAATGCCCGACATGGATGGCTATGAGGTATTGCGTCGCTTAAAAAACAATCCCGTTACCGCAGATATTCCGGTGATTTTTGTCACTGCGCTGTCGGAAAGCGCCGACGAAGCCAAAGGTTTAAAGTTGGGCGCCGCGGATTACATCAGCAAGCCCGTCAATCCCGATTTGCTTAAATTACGTATCCTGACCCAATTGGAACTGCGCCGTTATCGCAGAAAACCGATGGTTTCGTCAGGCGGCCAACTGACCATGCAGGAAACCAGGCCAACCTTGCTGGTGGTCGACGATATACCCGAAAACGTGCATGAATTAATAGCGGTGCTGAAAGACGAATACCGGGTCATTGTCGCCAATAACGGGCCTAAGGCTTTGGAATTGGTGCAAGGGATGACGCCGCCGGATCTGGTGTTACTGGATATAGTGATGCCGGGAATGGACGGTTACGAAGTTTGCCGGCGTATTAAAGCGAACGCGCAGGGTAATCGTATTCCGGTGATCTTTGTCAGCGTAATCGACAGCACGGTCGATAAGGTGCGGGGATTTTCTATCGGCGCCGCCGATTACATCACCAAACCGTTCGATATTTATGAAGTGCGCGCCAGAATCCATGCCCATCTCGAATTAAGCCGCTTGCAGCGTTTTTTTGAACAGCTGGTTGAGCAACGTACTGCTGCGCTGGAAGAAAGCCGCGAAAAATACCGCATCCTCGCCGAATACTCGCCGAACTGGGAATACTGGCTGGGCGCTAACGGCGATTATTTATACGTTTCACCTGCCTGTGCCGATATTTCAGGGTTTACGCCTGAAGACTTCACCCTCAATCCTGATTTAATGCAAAACATTATCCATGCCGATGATTTAAGCCTTTGGACCACACATAGAGAGACGGTAAATACTTCAACGCAGCATGTCGCCGCTCCGCTTAACTTTCGTATTATTGATCGTAATGGCGAGGAGCATTGGATAGAACATATTTGCAAACCCGTTATTGATGCCCACGGACGCTTTTTAGGAAGCCGGGGCACTCATCGCGACATTACCGAGCGTAAAAAAGTCCAACAACAATTGATACTTGCGTCAACGGTGTTTGAAAATGCTTCCGAAGGCATCCTGATTACCGATGCCGACAATGCGATTCTTAGCGTTAATAAGGCGTTCGTTAATGTTATGGGTTATACGCAGGACGAAGTGCTTGGGCAAACGCCGCGCTTGTTTCAATCGGGTCGATGTAGTCGTAATTTTTATCAAAAGATGTGGGATGCTATTACCAACAACGGTAGTTGGCAGGGCGAAATCTGGAATCGCTGCAAAGACGGAACGCTGCATCCGTACTTATTGAACATCAGCGTGGTGCATGGACAATCCGCCAACATTACCCATCATGTCGCGGTTTATACGGATTTAAGCCATATCAAAAACACCGAGCGGCAATTGGATTATTTGGTGCATCACGATCCGTTAACCGCGTTGCCTAACCGGGTGCTGTTTCAGCAATTGCTCGAACATGCCTTGCAGCAAGCCAAGCGCAACAACAGCCAATTTGCGTTGCTGTCGCTGGATTTGGATCACTTTAAAACCGTTAACGATAGCCTGGGACAGGCCTTGGGCGACCAATTGTTAATTGAAGCCACGCTGCGACTAAAGGGCTTGTTGCGAGGTATTGACGCCGTTTCCCGATCCGGGGGCGATGAATTCAACGTTTTGTTAGACCGGATCGATCACCCGCAAAGCGCCGATTTATTGGCGCAACGCATGATTGAGAGTTTCGCCCGTCCATTTACGCTGAATGAACACAATGTTTATATCGGCGTCAGTATCGGTATTGCCTTTTACCCGCTGGACGGCCGGGATGTGGTGACTTTGCAGCGCAATGCGGATACCGCGCTGAATCAAGCTAAAGTGCAAGGGCGCGGCAAATTGTGCTTTTTTTCACCGGAGATGACGGTTTTAGCGCAACAGCGTTTACATTTGGAAGCCGAGTTGCGTCAAGCACTGGCGCAAGATGAGTTGGTGCTCTATTACCAGCCGCAAATTTCTTTGCAAACAGGCCGGCTGGCGGGATTGGAAGCTTTAGTGCGTTGGCAGCATCCTAGCCGCGGCCTGATTCCGCCTGGGGAATTTATTCCGATGGCGGAAGAAAGCGGCCTGATTGTGTTATTGGGTGAATGGGTTTTGCGTAAAGCGTGTCGGCAAATCAGCGAATGGTCCAAGCAAGGTCTAACTTTAGCGCTGATTGCCGTGAATGTATCGGCGGTGCAATTAAGCCGGGGCGATTTTTTTGATACGGTGCGGATTATTTTACGCGAAACCGACATTTTGCCGGAGTTGCTTGAGTTGGAAATCACCGAAAGCTCGGTCATGTCGGATTTGACCGATGCAGCCAAAACCTTGGCCAAGTTGCAAGCGTTGGGACTGCGCTTATCCATTGACGATTTCGGTACCGGCTATTCATCGTTATCGTATTTGCAGGAATTGGCGGTGGACAAGCTAAAGATCGATATTTCCTTTGTACGCAATATGACTTTCGATGAAAGCAAAGCGGCCATTGTGGAAGCGGTTATTGCATTAGGACACGGTCTTGGTCTGGAAGTGATCGCCGAAGGGGTGGAAAATCAACAGCAATTAGAGGCGTTACGCCTTTTGCAATGCGACATGATACAGGGTTATCTGGTTAGTAAGCCCTTGCCGCCGGAACAGGTCGTGGAATTTCTATCGGGTGCTAACTTCAAAATCGTCTAGGTTCTGTTGGGAAAATAGGCCGCGGGGTTCCTCAATAACTGATGTTACGCACTGTCCACGAAAAGCACGAAAGACACGAAAAAATAGAGGGCCGTAGTTTCCCTGCTTGCGGTATCCAGTCACATGGATGTGAATGTATGACTTGGCATAATGCCTAAATCGGATACGGGCGCTCTGGATAGTCACCCTCCCTCCCTGGCCCTAGATTCCGGCATCCATGCCGGAATGACGGCGTTTTTTGCGTTAGCTGAAGCATCTTTATAATCAGGTTACTTATTGTTCCTGTACCCGGTTTTTTTCGTGCCTTTCGTGGACTACGCTTTTTTATTAGGTACATGCGTAACATCAGTCAATAAAATACAGATTATCTTCCTCGCTGCAACTATCGCGCAGCTCCCCAAGAGGCTGATTATCGGGAAAGTTATTTTTCACCTGATCGTAAGTGGTAGTACGGATTTATTTTAGGGCGAAAATATGAAAAACTCAGCCACGTACATTAGAAGCTAGTTTTTAGGGGGAGTCATGGATATAAATAAAGAAATTCTAAAACATGCGGACTGGAAGATAAGATTTAGTAACGCGATATTCAGACGCGAATCGTTAGATGCCTACGTTATGGACACTATCAGAAAAGAAAATTGTTGCGAACTTGGCAGGTGGTTGCATAGCGAAGGTAAAGCTCAATTCGGCAGCTTGCCCAGTTACGAGGCATGCCTGAAAAAACATGCCGAATTTCATATTGAAGCCGAAAAAGTGGCAAACGCTATTAATACCAAACAATATATAAGCGCCTCTAAAATGATAAGCAGCGATTCGGCTTTTAATGCGGCCGTCAGTGACGTCTGCTGTGAGGCCATTCGTCTAAAAAAAGAATGTTTCCTTTAATGAGCCTGATTTTAAAATCAAACGCCGCCTCCTGGTGTTTTACATTGCGAGCAGCCATCCTCTGTTAATTAACTGCTCATGGCCTCGCTGCTACAAGGCGGCGGGGCTTTTTTTTGAGCTAAGGATAATAATCTTCTGAGCAATCAGCGCTTTTTGATAGGGCTGATGTTAGAATTGCCGCTTTAACACGTTTAATTTTTTAGGAAGAATATGAGTAAAATTACCATCGAGCACAACCCGAGTGAAGAGCGTTTACAACAGCTGGGCGTTTCCAGTTGGGAAATCTGGGAAAAAGAAATTTCAAAGTTCCCAATAGATTTTGATGAAACTGAATGCGCTTATGTCCTGGAGGGCGAGATTTTGGTAACGCCGGCCGGCGGCGAACCGGTACGCATTTTGCCCGGCGATCTGGTGTCGTTCCATGCAGGATTGGACAGTCAATGGGAAGTGGTTAAGCCATTGCGCAAGCATTACAGCTACGATTATCCGAACGGCATTTAGCCTCCGAATTATGCGCCATGATGCCCATTCATGGCGCATCTTCCCTCTATAGCGCAACCGTCTAATCATTAAGCAAAAATCGCCGAGAGTGGTTTTTTATCGCCTGGATTCTGTCCGGGCCCGCGTAGGATTGCGGCTTCTTTTATAGGCTAGGCAACGGCGATTGCCGTTGAATTTTAAGAAACGTTATTTTTAAATTGGAGGCCTGAATGGCATCAGTCACAAGCGAGAAGAACACGCTGTTTTCGCCGATATTGTTGGGCGAGTTGGCGTTAGCCAACCGGATAATCATGGCGCCGTTAACGCGCAACAGGGCGGCTGAGGGTAATGTGCCTCAGGATATGAATGTTGAATATTACCGGCAACGCGCCGGGGCCGGTTTGATTATTAGCGAAGGCAGCCAAATATCGGCTACCGGCATTGGCTATCCTGCAACGCCGGGCATTCATTCCGAAGCGCAGATTGCAGGCTGGAAGCGTGTCACCGATGCCGTTCATGCAGCAGGAGGACGGATTTTTATCCAGCTTTGGCATACCGGCAGGATCTCCCATTCATCGCTGCAACCCGATCATATTCTGCCGGTTGCGCCCTCGGCGCTGAAAGCTGCCGGTCAGGCCGTGACTTATCAGGGCATGCAGGATTTTGAAACGCCGCATGCGTTAACGCTCGATGAATTGCCGGGTATTGTTGCCGATTATGCAACGGCGGCACACTATGCCAAAGCGGCCGGTTTCGATGGCGTGGAGATTCACGCCGCCAACGGTTATCTGCTGGATCAGTTTTTAAGAGACGGCGCCAATCGGCGCGAAGACCGCTACGGCGGCGATATTGCCAACCGGATGCGCTTGTTGGTCGATGTTGTTGAAAAAACCATCGCTGTTTGGGGCGCTCATCGTGTCGGTGTGCGGGTATCGCCGGAAAACAGTTTTAACGATATTAAAGACAGTCAGCCGCAGCAGACTTTTAACGCCGTCGCTAAAAAATTATCCGACTATCCGTTGGCCTATCTGCATGTTTTGGAAGGCGACATGTTGACCGGCGAGCGGCAGGTGGATTATGCGGCATTAAGAAACTGTTTTGCCGGTTTCTATATGGCGAATAACGGCTATGACCTGGAACGCGGCAACGAGGCCATTGAACAAGGGCATGCCGACATGGTCGCCTATGGTAAGTTATTTATCGCTAACCCGGATTTGCCGGTGCGGTTCGCAAAAAACCTGCCGTTGAATACGCCCGATCAGGCGACTTTTTATGGCGGCGATGAAAAAGGTTATACCGATTATCCGAAGTATGCGGATGCGTGAGCGGGTAAGTCAAAAGAACACCACGATGACACGAAGTTTTACATTCCTTACTTCGTGTCTTCGTTTTGTGCTGGTTCCCAAGCTCCAGCTTGGGAATTCGGTGAGGGAAGCTCTAGCTTCCCGTCTCGCGAAGCTAGAGCTTCGTCATCTGGGTTCCCAAGCCGGAGCTTGGGAACCAGCGTAATTCCGCGTATTTCTTAACTTAATGGCAGCGACGCAGCGCGTGGGAGCGAGTATGTTTTCAGCCATCCCTTCCTGCGATTAATTCCATATAGCCGCCTTTATAGCTCGGGTAGCGGAACCGATAACCCAATGCTTTTAACCTGACATTACTACAGCGCTTATTCATTGCGGTATCCGCATCGACGGTTTTAATAGTCGGCGGCGGGCAATGCAGGCGATCCGCCAGCCAAGTCATTACGTCCCAGGTCGGCGCCGGATCATCATCGCCGGCCAGATAACATTGATCCAAGGTCTTTCCCGCCAAGCGCTGTTCCAGCAAAAAAGCCAACACGCCGACGCAATCCCGCTGATGTATGCGGTTGGTAAAATAAGGCGGAGTTTGCTGTATGGCCGGTGCTTGCAGCGCCAGCCTTAACAGGGATTCCCGCCCCGGTCCGTAAATGCCGGAAAAACGCACTACGATATTAGCCGGGTTCGCATCCAGCAATGTTTGCTCGGCCCGTCTGATTAAACGGCTGGTAATATTGGCCGGTTCCGCGACTGAGTTTTCGTCAACCCATTCGCCTGCCGACTGTCCGTAGACGCTGGTGGACGAGACCATCAGCCAATGCGTTTCAGGTAGCCTCGCGAGCAGGTTATTCAAGCCGGTTTCATAAACAGCGCGGTAGCTTTGTTCATTGCGTTCGTCAGGCGAAACGATAAAAAACGCCTGGGTAAAATCGCTGTCCAAATCCGCCAAGTCGGCGGCTGAACTTATATCGGCAACGACATAGCGGATAGCGCCGGACGCGGATAAAGGCGGCTTGCGTTTTAGCCCGGCGACATCATGACCTTGGGCCGATAAAATCCCGGCAAGCTCCGAACCTATCGCGCCGCAGCCGATAATTAAAATTTTTGCCATAGTTATAATTGATTGATGAGTTGCAGTTCTTGCGGATACGGCGACATGTAATAGGACTCTTCAATGTACGGATCCGGCGTTTTACGGAAATGATGTTTAAGCAGCGTTAAAGGCACTATCAATGGCACGTAGCCGTTGCGGTAACGTTCTATCACTTCGCAAAGTTCGGCTTTATCGTCGGCGCTTAAGGCCTTTTTTAAATAACCTTGAATATGCTGCAAGACATTGACATGATTTTTGCGGGTGGCGACCTTTTTAAGGGTGGTCATCAGCTGCAAAATGTAGTGTTCTGCAACGTCTGCAAGATTGGCTTTGGTGAGTCCTGCCAATAACTGCCCCAGGTCTCGATAATCCTCATGACTCATGATGATCAGCTTATGGCGCGCATGAAAATGAGTCAGGCCGCTTGGCGTTAATCCCTCGGCCAGCATTAATTTCCAGCGGTAGAGCACATAAACGCGCTGGATAAAATTCTCGCGCAGTCCGGGGTCGCCTAGTCGGCCTTCTTCCTCTACCGGCAACAACGGGTTATTGCGCATCATTTCCTGAGCGTAAATGCCGACCCCATCCTTGTGCGGTTGAGCGCCGACATAAACCTTCACCCGCTCCATGCCGCAACTGGGCGAATCCTTTTTTAAAATATAACCGCACAACCCGGCATGCAGCTCTTTTTGATATTCGGCACGGCTGCGCAAACGCTCGGTTACATCCATTTCAGGGTCTTTAACGCCGACACAGCGTATTGCATTGTCGATTTTTACCAGATGAATCGTGGGTCGAGGCGTACCCAGGCCAATTTCCACTTCCGGGCAAAAAGGCTGGAAGTCAAAGTATTCAGTCAAAGTGCCGGTGATATACGAATCCCGTTTGTGTCCTCCATCAAAGCGGACATTTTGACCCAATAAACAACTGCTGATACCGATAGGGATTTTTTTCATGGATTTGAGGTGTATTGAATGACTGGGTGATTGAGTCTATCGGCTTTGCCGGTTTTTTCAATCGATTTTTGGCGTTTCGTTGCAGCGGGGGCGGACGGCGAGGATTGAGCATCCGGCTAAGGATACGGTCGGTAATAACGTCCCGAAACATAAACTTATCGTTCCCACGCAGAGCGCCACTGCCATTAAGTTAAGCACATTGACACTCTGTAGGAGCGGGCCGCGCCCGCGATATTTGCACAGCGATTGCAGCGTTATAGCGCCATCATCGCGGACACGGTCCGCTCCTACAAAGCTTAACTTAATGGCAGTAACGCAGAGCGCTCATCGTTATACGCAAGTTTCTGCGAGACACCGTCGTTTCGGCAGTCTCTTATCTGGCGTTAGGCGGAAAACATGTCGATAGGCAGACCTTCCAGGTTTTAAAAACCTGGAAGGTCTAACTGGCAGCGTTCTAAGGGGACCGAGGTTGGCGCCCCCGTCCGGCCACAGTTCCAAAAAAATGCACCTGTAGAGACGCGATTTATCGCGTCTCTACGGTTGGTTGGCCGTTTTCGCTTGGTTGACACCTTTGTCGCTGACAACGGTTCGGGCATATCTTATTAGCGTTCGTCTGCTGCCGGTGATATTGTTTTACAATGGCTATCAGTATTACGCATTAAGAGGGCCGGTCTGTGAAGATTATTGATCGGCGGTCTGCCGGGTCGTCAGAAATGACCAATGTCGCAAATCTTGTTAAGGGATGTACTGATGAACTTTAAAACCGTTTTTTATATTATCGTTATGACGCTAAGCCAAGCAGCGCAGGCAAATCCTGTCGCAGCAAAACAATTACCGCCGTGTCCGGGTAGTCCCAACTGCGTTTCCAGCCAAGCGACGGACGCCGACCATTTTATTGCGCCGTTTAAGATCGCCGGTAATGTCGAAGAGGCTTGGGCGGCACTGAAAAATGCCTTGGTCAGCCAAAGCCGGACGGTGATCACCGACCAACGCGGCGACACGCTGCATGCCCAGGCAACCAGCCTGGTGTTTCGCTTTGTCGATGATATAGACGCGATACTGGATACCGACGCCGGGTTAATTCATATCCGTTCCGCATCGCGTACCGGTTACGGCGATTTCGGGGTTAATCGCAAACGGGTGGAAATGCTCCGATCGCAACTGCAACAGGCGCATGTGATTGAATGATCGGGTAAACCTTCGATGATTCAATACTCAACCTCGCTGTTCATATTCCGCCGCGACCTGCGCCTTCAAGACAATACCGCGTTGCTTGAAGCCCTGCGGCTTTCAGGGCAGGTGATTCCCTGCTTTATTTTCGATCCCCGGCAGATTGAACCGCATCCTTACCAGAGCAAACCGGGCTTGCAGTTTATGTTGCAGTCCATTCAAGATCTTCAGCAGCAGTTGCAGTCGGCAGGCGGCAAACTGGCGCTTTATCATGCGTTGCCGGAGCAGGTCGTAAGGCAGCTGGTCGAACAGCAACAGATACAAGCCGTGTTTATCAATCGCGATTACACGCCTTTCAGCCGGCGGCGTGACGATGAGTTGGCCGCTGTTTGCAAGCAACTGGGCATTGCCCTGCATACGCTCCCCGATAGCCTGCTTAATGAGCCGGAGCAGGCGGTAAAAGTTGATAAAACGCCCTATAAAGTATTTACGGCGTTTTATAACAATGCCAAACAGTTCCCGGTTGCCTTGCCGGAAGTTTTGGTTAAGTCTAATTTTTTGGCGGCGGCTTCCGAATTGACCATCGATCAGCTCGATTTATCAGTCACGGAACCCGCAATCAAAGGCGGTCGAAATCAGGCGCTGGCGATATTGGACCGGCTTGGCGACTATGCCGATTATCTAAATACCCGCGACTTTCCGGCGCTGGATGCGACCAGCAAACTTTCCGCACATTTAAAGTTCGGTACCTGCTCGGTCCGGGAAGTGTTTTACGCCATTACCGAACAACTCGGCAGCGAGCATCCGCTGATTCGGCAACTGTACTGGCGCGACTTTTTTACCCATATCGCTTATCACTTCCCGCAGGTTTTCGGACGGGCTTTTTTGGAAAGGTTTGCCGATCTGCGTTGGGATAATAATCCCGATTATTATCAAGCCTGGTGCGATGGCAAAACCGGCTTTCCGATAGTGGATGCAGGGATGCGCGAACTCAACGCCACCGGGTATATGCATAACCGGGTGCGGATGATCACCGCCTCATTCCTGGTCAAAGACCTGCATATCGACTGGCGCTGGGGCGAGCGTTATTTTGCCCTGCATCTGGTTGATTACGATCCCTGCGTCAATAACGGCAACTGGCAATGGACCGCATCGACCGGTTGCGATGCGCAACCGTATTTCCGGGTTTTAAACCCCTGGCTACAGCAGCTTAAATTCGATCAGGACTGCCGGTACATTTATCGCTGGCTGCCGGAACTGCAAGCTTTTCCGCCCAAAACCATTCATCAATGGGATAAGAAACACAGTGCTTGCAGTTACCCGGCACCGATTATCGATCATGCCCGCGAGAGCCAACTCAGCAAGGCCCGGTTTAAGCAAGCGGCCAGTAGGTAGCGTTAGAGTCCAAAGCTTGTTCAAAGCAGGCATTGCTATTTATGCGATAACGCCTCATGCAACGCCGTGTCAAGGTCGTCATATTGAAACTTGAAACCGTGCGCCAACAGCCGTTCCGGTATCACCCGCTGACTGCCCAACACCAGTTGCGACATTTCGCCGAGCAGTATTTTCAACAACCAGGCCGGAACCGGCAGCAGGGCGGGGCGTTTCAGGCATTGCGCCAATGTCCGGGTAAATTCGGCATTGGTAACAGGGTTCGGCGCGGTCGCGTTATAAGCGCCGTGCATGGTTGAATCGGCAATCATGGTCAGGGCGATATTGATCCAGTCCTGACGATGAATCCATGACATCCATTGCCGCCCGTCGCCCAAGCGCCCGCCCAGGCCCAAACGAAACGGCGGCAGCATCCGTTGCAGAAAACCGCCGCCATTGCCAATAACCAAGCCGGTCCTGATCAGGCAGACCCTGACGCCGAATTGTTCGGCTTGTTTTGCGGCGGCTTCCCAATCGGCGCAAAGCTGCTCCGAGAAATCTTCGTAGGGCGTCGATTGTTCGGTTAACACCGTGTCGCCCTGATTGCCGTAGTAGCCGATAGCGGAACCGCTGATTAACAGCTCGGGTTTAACGCTCATGCGATCGATGCAGGTTATCAAGTGTTCGGTCAGGTCGATACGGCTGGCCCTGATCAGCTGTTTGCGGTCCTCGCTCCAGCGGGCGTCGACAATCGGCGCACCGGCAAGATTGATGATGACCTGGCAGCTGTCTTCCGCTTTAAGCTGCGAGAGGTTGCCCAGCGCATTAACGCCCGAGCCGCAAATCTTGGCAACCTTCTCGGGACTGCGGCTTAACACCGTAACCGCATGACCTTGATCGATCAGGTTTTTAGCCAATGCACTGCCAATAAAACCGGTACCTCCGGTAATAAGAATGTTCATAATCGTGTCCTCATAACCATTAAGATTGATTTGGAAAACTTTTATTAATGCCCAAACAGCATTAACCCGATAGTGACAGTAAAACGGGTGATAGACCAATTAAAATTGCGGGGATTTTGAAATTAATGTTTATGGCTAAGTAGTTAATTCACCACGAAGACACGAAGCCCATCAGTCGCGAAGTGAATCCAATGTCATGGAAGGTAACTTGGCGGCTTGTAGGTGTTTGATCGATGCGAAGTGCCAGTAGACAGTTTTATATCCATGTGCTCTGGATTCGCTACGCGCTTTAACGGGTCCGGCAATCACTGCCGGAATGACGCGCTTGAAAATACTCATGTATGACAACGAGCGCGCGGCGCGTGGGAACGAGGTGAATGTAAGAATTGCAATCATTAAGCGTAGGCCGTGACGCTTAACGACCCACCGAAATCAAGAAATCCAGCAATGTATCATTAATGCCCGGCCACTGCGCATGGGGTTTATCGCCTTCGCAATACCAGGTTTTTACACCCTTAGCGCAACCGGAATAAGCCATGCAGCCATTGGCAATCTTTTCAGGTATAGGCTCGCATTGATTGCACGCCGCCCACCAGCCGGAAGACTGCTGACCATACTTCGGGAACAAGCGATCGTTCACGCTGTGCATGACCATCACAGGAATCGGAGCCGGGCATTTATGATCACGCAAATCCTGATAATCGATTCCTGCTGCGCTAGGCGCAATCGCCTTGGGAATATGCTTGGTGCCGGACATAAACGCCAAAGCCATCGCAGCAGTACCGCCGTCAGAATGCCCGGTAAGGAAAATACGTTCTTTATCAACACACCATTGCTTGGCAATCAGGCCGGGAATAGTTCCGAGTTCGATGGTAGAGGTAGGCGATAAATCGGGATGATCGGCATAAGCGACGATAAATCCGGCGGTCGTTGCTTTCAGCGTAAGTGCGGTCGTTTTCTCGGTTTTTGCCCGGTTTGAGCCTGCCGGAGAAAAGACCAGCAGCAACGGATGAGCGATAGTGGCATCATAATTCAATGGCGTGCGTATATTGTATTTAATGCCTTCCAGCGTCGATTCGCCATTGACGATGCCGGATTCTCCGTCGAGCTTACCGGCAACGCATTGCGGGTTTGCGTTTTCTCCGGCATAAGACGCGCTGCCTACTTGAGAGTACTCGTCATTATCTTCGCTGAAAAAAACTATCAGCGTTATAACAATAGGTAGCAAGAACAGTAACTTGAAAACGTTGTTCCGCAAAGTCGATTTATCCAGGTAGGCTTTAAGCATCGGATGGCCTCGCTGCATGTTTGCCGGCGGCGCGTTTCATTAAGTAAACAACTCCTGCGATAAGCACCACGACGAATAGAGATTTTATCGGCAAATTGTCTGAAGCTTCTTGCTCAAGACCTATCGAAAGCGGGATATGGCTATCGATGCTTTTGTCTTGATGCACTATCGCGACATGGGCCAGATAATTGCCCGCACCGAATTTACTGAAATCAACCGCGCCATTCACCGTGCCCGATTTTATTTTCGTCGGTTCCAGATAGAAAACCCGGATTCCTTCCGGTTCTTTGGTGACTTCAAATTCGACGGTTAAATTACGCAGGCCTTTGCCTTCATAATCGAATACCAGATTAGTGGAGCCCAGATGCGGAATAATCTGGCAATACTCTTTGTCATTGCTCAATGCCGGTGTATAAGCGGTAAAGTGTACCCGCTCATGACCCACCAGGATATTGCAGGCATCGACTTCATTATTCGCCCCGCGATGAGCATAGACGGCCGACGGCAAAGCGACGGCCAATAATCCAAATAAACCTAAAGCGCGGCAACTACAGGCTAAGGTGTTGATTAATGGGGGGAACAGAATGTTCTTTTTCATGTTTAAAACCTCTCGCTCGTAAACAGCATCTTATCGGCATTAATGCCTAAAATCACTAAAGCGACTGTATTCAAGATTGTCGCTTTCATAGCTTTCTCATATCGTTTTTATAAGATAAGCGCAATCGTATAGTGAAATACAAAGGTTTGTATAATACTGACTTTCTATGGAACAATAGCTTTTTGCTATATCAGGAGGCTCTCATGGAAATGCAGCAAATCCGCTATTTTTTGGCAGTCTGCGATCAGGGAACAATCACCCACGCCGCGCAACTCACTTACGTCTCGCAACCGTCTTTGACACAGGCGATAAAAAAACTCGAAGAGGAAATGGGCGGGGAATTATTTACGCGGACCCGTTCCGGTTGCCTGTTAACGCCGTTAGGTCGCATGGTTGAAGCCAATCTGCGCAAGATTTACAAAGACCTTCAGGCGACCAAAGCGGAAGCGATTCGTTTTACCCGGTTAAACACCATTCCCTTGCGCATCGGCCTGATGACCACGATAGGCGCGCAACGCCTAAGCCCTTGTCTTGCGTGGTATCAGCAGGAATACCCGAATATCGAACTGGAATTAATCGTAGATAGCGAAGCGAGTTTATTGAAGCAGCTGGATTCAGGCTCACTGGATCTGGTGATCAGCGCCCCGGCGCAATTACCGGCAGCACCGTATCAATCGACCCTGCTTTACGAAGAACGCTACGTGGTCGCATTCAGCAATACCCATCGTTTTAATCAACTACAAAAAGTCGATCTGAAAGCGATACAGTCGGAGCCCTATTTAGACCGGTTAAATTGCGAGTTGAGAGAAGATTTGAAATGCATTTGCCAGAGCCAGGAAATCAATCTTTACGCCGCTTACCGCAGTAACAGCGAAGAATGGATTTTGCGCATGGTGCAGGAGGGTATCGGTGTTGCATTGATGCCTGAATATACCCTGCCCAAACAGGCAACGGACATCAGTTATCGTTATCTATCTGAGCCTGAGATCAGCCGTCAGGTTTATGCGATTCATACCAACCAGACATCAGCAAAGTCGGAATTGCAGGCATTGATCGTTAATTTGAGCAGTACGTAAAATCGACGCTTAAGCCGTTGGTCGAAAGCATTAATTCACCACGAAGGCACGAAGGACACGAAGGACACGAAGTTCGCGCTAGTTCCCAAGCTCCTGCTTGGGAATTCAGTACGGGAAGCTCTAGCTTCCCGGCTCGCAAAGCTGCGACTGCATGGATGCAGGAGGTAGAGCAACGCAGGAGCGGTTGCCGAGAGCTTTGCTCACTGGGTTCCCAAGCGGGAGCTTGGGAACCCGCGTAATACTTGTGTATAACGATGAGCGCAACGCGTGGAAACGAGTTCCGTAGGTGGGGTTAGCGGTAGCGTAACCCAACACTTCACGCGGCAAATGTCGCTACCCCGACATTCTCCCGCTTCCACAAGCCAATTTATCCAGCCCCAGCCAGCCGGTAATAAAACGCTGCATTTTCAGTCAATTTAGCCACCACTCCCGCATCGAGATGACCGCTGGCAACGCGCGACTGTAAATCGTCGAGAATATATTCAAGGCTCATGGTATGGCGATAAGGCCGTTCTTGCGCTAAGGCCTGGAAAATATCGGCAACGGTAATAATGCGGCATTCAAGGTCCAGTTCTTTGGTGCCGTTTTTAAAAGGATAACCGTCGCCGATCAAGGTTTCATGGTGGAACCCTGCCCATAGCGGAATCTTTGAGTCGTCAAACACCCGTTGCAGGATGCGGAAGGTGTCGTAGCTATGCCGATGCATGGTGGCCCGTTCCTCCGGCGTCAGGCTGCCCGGTTTGTCGATGATGTCTTCCGATACCCGCAATTTGCCGATGTCGTGCAACAGCCCGGCGATTTCAACCTGCTCCAGCTCGTAGCCTTTAATGCCGAAATCCATAGCCAATTGGCGGGCGATATGCGCCACCCGTTGCGAGTGCTCATCGGTGTACGGGGATTTGGCGTCCACTACGCGCGAAAACAGCCGCGCCAGTTCTTTGAGCGCAGGAATATCCAGCAAGGTCGTTGGAATATGGCTGCCGATGCTGCGTAAATCTTCATCCAGATATTCGGGTTCCATGGCCAGCCAAAAAGCTTCGACGTCGGCGATTTCGGCAAAGGCATCCACCAGCTCCGGCGCAAACAAGATGCCGGACAGCGTTTTGATTTGCGCGATAATCGCCGGATACTCGGTCAGTATATGGCCGGTGCTCAGGAAAGGCGCTTGCAGCATATCGATGCGATCCGCCAGATACAGCAGATTGGCGCGCAAGCAAAGGCGATGATCGACAGGCGACTCCAGCAGATTTTCCCAGCGGGTGTGATGGTAGCGAATCTCGGCGGACAAATGCGCCAACGGCGGACAGGCCGACAAATAATCGGCGCCGCGGATGCAATGATCTTCCGCACCGTCCCACTCCAGTGTTTCCGTGAGTTGGTGGTGCTCATGAACTCTGGAAACCCCGCAATCATGCAGCATACCGGCGTACAGAATGGACAGGCAGTCAACTTCCGGCCAGTTCAAGTGCCGGGCAATAGCCCGGGCCATGATCGCCACGCGCTTGCCGTGCCTGACTTCGTCAACGCCGACTAAATCCAGCGCGCAACTCAATGCGGTAATGGCGTTATGTATATCGATATGTTGGAGTTTCATGGCACACCGTGCTCCGTTTGGTGACGAATCTGTTCAATGGCAATGTTTCCGATTTTGACAGGCGAGCCGAGAATTGTCTTTAAAAATTTGGGTAGAGAAAAGGGGGGGCGGCTTGTGGCACCGATAAAGATCAAGTGGTTGGCTGCGATTATGGACAATTCGAGCGTCGATCAAACTGCCAGGCAATGACCGCAGCCTTCGCTTTGTCGGCTACTCGTGACGCAACGCTTCGATCGGATCCATGCGCGCCGCCTTACGAGCCGGGACATAGCCGAATACGATACCGACCGTCGCGGAAAACACAAATGCGATGGCAATAACCGGTAGATTAAACACCAACGGCACCTGCAAAACAGCGGCCAACAGGCTGGAAGAAACCAGCGCCAGCACCATGCCGATTAACCCGCCGGACGACGACAGCACCACCGCTTCCACCAGAAACTGTAGCAATATCTCGTTTTCCAGCGCGCCGATGGCAAGGCGGATGCCGATTTCGCGGGTGCGTTCGGTAACCGACACCAGCATGATGTTCATGATGCCGATACCGCCGACCAGCAGACTCACCGCCGCTACGGCGCCAAGTAATCCCGTCATCATTTGCGTGGTTCCTGACAGCATGGTGGCGATCTCTTTCATATCCATCACATTAAAATTATCGTCTTCGTCCGCCGACAAATGTCGGCGGATGCGTAGCAGTCGCTGCAGCTCCTGTTTAACCGCATCCGTCGATATGTCGTCCTTGGCCGATACCTGGATCAGGCTGACATCGTCATTACCGGCAATCCGGCGCTGAAAAGTGCGCAACGGCACAATGACGATGTCGTCCTGGTCGCTGCCCATAGTGGACTGGCCTTTGGGCTTGAGTAATCCGACGATTTCGCACGACAGTTTTCGTAGGCGCATTTTTGCGCCGAGCGGGCTTTGTCCTGCGAACAACTTGACGCGCACGGTTTCGCCGATAACACAGACGGCAGCGCCGGAACGCGCTTCGCTGCCGGTAAAAATACGGCCTTCCGCTAACTGGCGGTTATTGACCGTGAAATACTGCTCGGTGCTGCCGGTGACGGTCGTGCCCCAGTTTTCATTGGCGAAAATAGCCGTGGAGGCGGACGATGCTTGCGGCGCCACTGCGGCCAGTGCTGGCACCTCGCGGGCCAGCGCTTCGGCATCGGCCAATTTGAAGGCCGGGGCCGTAGAACTTTGCCCCGGTCCCATGCGCTTGCCGACGCTAACCATCAACAGATTACTGCCCAGATTGGCGATTTGTTGCGTCACCTGCCGGGTTGCCCCGCTGCCGAGGGTAACCAGCACAATCACCGCGGCAACGCCGATAATGATGCCCAGCATGGTCAGCACCGAACGCATGATGTTGCGCCGCATTTCCCTCAATGCCAATCGTAAGGCAATGCCTAACATAAGCTGTCTCCGGGTTGGTTTTGATCGCTTTCGATCAGGCCGTCGCGAAAATGCACGGTACGTTTGGCGTAAGCCGCCATGTCGGCTTCATGAGTAACCATGACGATGGTAATCCCCCTATCGCGATTAAATGTCGTCAACAATTCCATGATTTCCTCACTGCGTTTCGAGTCGAGATTACCGGTCGGTTCATCAGCCAACAGCAACAAAGGTTGAGTGACGATAGCGCGGGCAATGGCGACCCGTTGCTGTTGCCCGCCGGATAATTCGCCGGGCGTGTGGTGCTCCCAACCTTTCAGGCCGACTGTGTCGAGTGCCTGATAGGCGGCGCGGCGGACATCGCTGTCGATACCGCGATAAATCAACGGCAATTCCACGTTCTCCAACGCCGAGGTGCGGTTAAGCAGATTGAAGCCCTGAAAGATGAAACCCAGATAATGACGGCGTAACAAAGTGCGCTGATTGCGCGACAGCAGGCCGACATCGACATTCTGAAAACAATATCGCCCGGCAGTCGGTTGATCCATACAGCCTAAAATATTCATGCAGGTACTCTTGCCCGAGCCACTCGGTCCCATCACTGCCACAAATTCGCCTGGTTCAATCCGAAAACTTACGCCACGCAAGGCCGGCATAGCTGCTTCGCCGCTGCCATAGACTTTAGTGACTTGTTGCAGCTCCAACAGCGGCTGCGGATTCTCATTGGCAGACGTAGCGATCATGGTTTACTGACCTGTCCGGTAACCAGTTCGGTACCTGCTGTAACCGCGCCGTCGACAATTTCGGTGACAATGCCGTTAGTCGCACCTTTAGTAATGCTGATAGACGCGAGTTCGCCGTTACGTAGCGTCCAAACCTGTTGGGTTTTGCTGTTTGCGGCCTCCGCTTGACGCGATTCTTGACGCGGCGGATGCGGCAGCAGCGAATCCAGGAAACTGCCTTTAGCCTTTTGTTGGCCCGGCGTTACCGGCGGCGTAAAGCGCAATACGCTGTTGGCGACCAACAAAACGTCGGTTTTTTTATTGACGGTAATCACCGTGGTGGCAGTCATTCCCGGCCGCAAAGACAACGCTGAGTTATCGACCCGCAGCACGGTTTTATAGGTTACCACCCCGTCTACCGTTTCCGAACCGAAACGCACTTGGGTAATCTCGGCCGGAAAGCTGCGGTCGGCGTAGGCATCGACGGTAAACAACGCTTTCTGAGCCGGCTGCACCAAACCGACATCCGCCTCATCGACATCGACCTGTAATTCCATTTGCGTTAAATCTTCGGCCAGCGTAAACAGCACCGGCGCTTGAAACTGCGAGGCGACAGTCTGTCCCGGTTCCACCGAGCGCTTCAACACCACGCCGTTGATCGGCGAGCGCACCACCGCTTTGGTAATGTCGGTGCGATTGACATTCAGCGCAGCTTGCGCCTGATCGACCGCTGCCTTGGCGGCGGCTTCATCGGCGCGCGCCCGCGCCAGCGTCGCCCTGGCGGTGTCGAGGTCGTATAGCGACGGCACTTTGCCGCCGCTCAATTGCTGGACATGCAGCTGTCGCGCCATTTTCACTTCCGCCTCCAGCAAGCTGGCATGAGTCTGCTGGACTTTGGCGCGGGACGACTCCAGTGCGGCTTGCGATTGCAAGGCCTGCGCCTCAAGCCGGGTAGTATCCAGACGCGCCAGCACCTGGCCGACCGTGACGCTATCGTTATAATCCGCTTCTACCGACTTGATGGTTCCGGATACCTCTATGCCGACTTCGACTTCCTTGAGCGGCGCCAAAGTGCCGGTGGCGCTGACGGTAACCTCCAGATCACCGCGCGTTACAGCTTGCGTGACATAACCGGCTTGTTGGTTATTGCCGCTATTGAATGCAAAAACGACGACCAGGATCGTGATGCCGAGCGCGACGGCAAGCCACAGCCATTTTTTGAGAGGCTGGCGGCTGTTTGTCGGATTGAGCCCGAGCACTTCGGCGATAGGTTGTGTTGCTTGGCTGTTTGGATCATTCATGATCGGCTTGCTCAGAGTTGTTGTTGGCGTGCCAGCCACCGCCAAGCGCCTTGTAAAGTCGAACAATATCGGCGGCGACTTCAGACTCGCTGGTGGCTAATTGGGTTTGCGCGCTCAGTAGCGAGCGCTGCGAATCCAGAACTCGCTGAAAATCGAGTAAACCGGAAATGTACTGTGCGTCGGCCAGAGCCAATGCACTGATGCCTGCCTCCACAGCCGCGTTCAGCGCATCGCAGCGCTTACGTTCTTCGGAATAAGCTGTCAGCGCATTTTCGACATCGCGGAGCGCAGTCAGTAGAGTCGATTGATACAAACCCAGCGCCTGTTCCTGAAGGGCGTTTTGAATGTTAATGTTACTGCGGATGCGTCCTGAGTCGAGTAAGATCCAGGCGGCATTTGCGGCGACTTGAAAGGCCTTGGCCCCGGCGGTATAGAGATTGGCGTAAGCCAGCGATTCCAGGCCGATAGAGCCTGATAGCGTGAAATCGGGATAGCGCGCCGCCTCGGCAACGCCGATTTGAGCGGTTTGCGAGGCCAGTTTACGCTCGGCACGCCGCACATCCGGACGTCGGCGCAACAGATCTGCCGGGATGCCAACGCCGATCTCGGCAGAGGCGGCGGGAATCCGGGCGGATGTGGCCAGCAACCGCTTCAGGGTGTCGGGTTGTTGTCCCAGCAACAGCGCCAGCCGGTGCTTGGCCTGTTCCAGTGTACTTCGCAAACTGGGGATTCCGGCGCGGGTATTTTCCATTGTCAATTTGGCCTGATCGACATCCAGCTGCGTGGTTAGTCCGGCTTGATACCGCCAGCGGGTAATGTCGTAGGTTTCATTCTGTGCGGCCAAGTTGTCTTCGGTAATTTTAAGGCGGGTTTGGTAGCTGCGCACATCGACATAGTTAAGCGCCACTTCCGCGCACAAACTGACCAAAACGTCGCGCAAATCTTCCTGCGCCGCCTGCATGGTCGCTTCGGCCGCTTCGATGGCGCGCCGCTTTTTGCCGAAAATATCGATTTCCCAACTGGCATCCAGGCTATTACTGTACAGCTCGCTGGTGGTGCCGCCACCGGCAGCCTCGCTGCTGCCGCTTTGGCTGGCCGATGCGGTTAATGACGATGTCGGCAACAAATTGGCCTTGGCTAACTGACGACGAGCGCGCGCCTCACGTAATCTGGCCTCGGCCTGATATAAATCCTGATTACCCGCTTGAGCTTTCCCTATCAGTTCCGTCAGAACAGGATCGTTGAAAACGGTCCACCAACGGTTGATGTCGGCCATTTTTACAGCTGGGCCGCCGGTTTCGGCAATGCTCCAGTTTGCCGGTAATTGGATTTGCGGCTGTCGGTAATCGGGGCCTGCCATAAAACATCCCGATATTAGCGGCGCGAGCAACCATAGCGTATTTTTCTTTGTCGCTCTCATCGGTAGGCTACTTCATTTTCAGGTTTGACGACTTCTTCAGCCAGTGATTGTGCTTCCCCGAAATCCACGATTGGGCAACGGCGTCGGACTTGCCGATGCTGTCTAAAAATGCGCTGGATACGCTGAATACGGCGGCGATATGCTTGAAATCCTGTTGGCTATCCTGCCGACCGCCATGCGGAGGCCTGCCCATCATGCCTCCCGGAGGAGGGCCGCCGGCCGGGCCGCCCCCGCCTTGAAAAGAACCGCCAAAGCGCGGCATGGCGTCGCCGGGGCCGGTTTTTCCGCTGGATTCCTGAGGGGAACCCGGCTCTTGCCGATGTTCCAAGTTAGATCCTGCCAATAGTTGATGATTGCCTTTATTTAATAGCAGCAAATATTTATTGCCAAGCGGTGCGTATTCCCAGATTGCCGTGCGCACGTAAGGAGAACTGATCCCGTAAGGATCGTCGTCCTCGCTGCCGGTCACCACCAGCAAGGGAATGGAAATGTTTTTGTAACGGGTTGCGACCTGACCGAGCGCCATATCGACGGACGGGCTGAATAAAATCGCGGCAAGCGGCTTGAAGTCTTGCGCTTGGGACAGATCGGCCTTGGATTTCTCGCCAATCATCGCCGTCGCTGTTTGCGCGCCGAGGTCGTAACCGGCAACGATCAATCGCGACAAATCCGCAGCCGCAAACAAGCCTTTGCCTGACGTTGACCTCAGCTTGAGTTGAGCGTGAGCCCAGAGCAGGTGGTTGATGCGTTTGTTCAGGGATTCCTGCGAGAAATGCTCATGCCCCAGATAGTGCAGCTCACTGTTTCTGAGGGCTTTCGACGGCATGGATTTGTTGCCGCCAGGCGGACCCTGCTCGTCTTCGGGAGGTCCGGGCAGTCCGGCATCGTCGCCCATTCCCTGCATTGGCCCCAGTTCTTTGAGCGCTTCGCCGATTTCAAGCGGTTGCACGCTGAAAACCGCGTAACCGGCTTTAGCCCAGGTTTCGCGCCAGAGTCGGCCGCCATCGGCATGCTCGCCCAAGCCCGGCAGGTAAATAATCAGCGGATAAACGCCCGGAGCCGTCGGCGCAAGCATTGAAATTTCCACGGCTTGATTATCATGCCGCCAAGTTTCGCGGATCGAATCGATCGCATAGCTGTGCGCGGGAGAGTAGCCGCCCTCGGCAATAAACTGTCCGACCTTTTCAGCCTGCTCTTCCGAGGTGGGCGGGGACGGGCGGAAAAAACAACCGGTCAGGAAAACTGCACAGGCGATCATCGCCGGAAAATAAGCCGTAGTTTTGTTCATGGCGATTTGAGGGAGTGGTGGCTTGATATGAAGGATTCAGTATGCCGGAATTACGGGTAAATCGATGTTAGCAAAATGTAAAATTGGGTAAATACGGCGACAGTAAGAATAACCACGAAGACACGAAGAACACGAAGTTTTCAATGAATCAATTAAGTGTTTTTCTTCGTGTCTTCGTGGTGAAAAATGCTTTTAGCCTGATTTGGATAATACTCAAGCTTGGGAACCGGGATACAGGGTTTTCGGTCTTGAGAATTGCGCCCAGCCAACGACCGGCGCAGAATGCAGTGGTCTGAATTAATCTTCGAAATGAGCCATTTTGCTTTGCAATTTCTCTTGTTGCTCCTTGGTTAACAGTTTGAAAATGGCATTGTCCAGTCTGGCTTTCTGTAATGCCGTTTCTTTGTGAATGGCGTCCGCCTTGTCAAGCAGCGTCTGGATTTTGTCATCACTGTAGTCGTTGGAAAAGCTTAGCTGATGAATCTCCTTGCCAATGCTTATTGCATTTTTCAGCTTGGCATCGAGTTCGGCGCGATGGGCTTTGACTAGCGCTTTGATTTCATTCTGTTGCGTTTCGCCCAGGTCGAGTTGATGCAAAAAGCCCGGCAAGTGCGCTTCATCATGCTCGGGTCGATGATGTTTGGATGGCGGCACGCCTCCGAAAGGAGGTTCGTCGTACATTTGCGGGTCAGCCAGGGCTATCTCCGGTAATAAAGGCGGTTCGCCGGGCGTTTGCGGGTTAGCTAAGGCTATCGCCGGTAATAAGGGCAGAATCAACAGCAGTTTGCGCATAAAAAATCTCCGTGTATTTAATAAAAGAGGCGACGGAACAGGGGGGATTCCGTCGTGTTCAGTATCGTTCCAATGCAGGTAAAGCGCTGTTATTGAAATGTAAATTCAGGTAAATCCAGTGGGCGGATTGTGGCGGTTGTCACGGTGTGAAGTTATGATGCGGTCAACAAAGTAATTAAGGTGGCGAGCGTGACGAAAATTTTAATCATTGACGATGATGTGGAACTGGCAGGGCTGTTCAAGGATTATCTGGAACAGGACGGCTTCGCGGTCGACGTGACCCATCAGGGCGAGTCTGGGCGGCGGCTGGCTTTGTCGGGCGACTACCAGCTGGTGATACTCGACATTATGCTGCCGGATATAAAAGGCACCGAGGTCTTAATGCGCATCCGTATGGAAAGCCGTATTCCGGTGCTGATGTTTACCGCCAGAGGCGATGATGTCGACCGGATTATCGGATTGGAATCGGGAGCGGACGATTATGTGCCCAAGCCCTGCACGCCAAGGGAGCTGGCGGCGCGTATCCGCGCAATTTTACGTCGAACCCAGTCTGTAAGCGATGCGGTCGGCAACGGGTCGATTGTTGCCGGCCCTTTGAAAATCTGGAGCGAAAAACGCAAGGCGTCATGGTTCGATCAGGACATGGAGCTTACCAGCACCGAGTTTAATTTGCTGGAAACGCTGGCGATGAATGTCGGCCGTATCGTCACCAAAAACGAATTGTCGGAAAAAGCGCTGGGACGGCCTTTGGCGCGTTTCGATAGAAGTATCGATGTGCATATGAGCAGCATTCGCCAGAAACTGGGCTGTCAGAACGATGGGCGCTCTTATATTCAGACGGTGCGCGGTCAGGGTTACCAGTTGGTGAAGGAGTAAGGGCATGGGGCGTTTGTTCTGGAAGTTTTTCCTTACCTTCTGGCTGGCTCTGCTGGTGGCCGGTATCGGGGTCGGCACGGCGGTCTGGTTAAGGCACAATGCGTGGCAGGGAAGTGAAACGGCCACGCAGGCGATTGATGTCAGGCGTGCGTCATCGTTTGTCGCTGTCGCGGATAATGCTATCCGGCACGGCGGAGTTGCCGGGTTGCGCAGCTTTCTTGAGGCCATGCGCGATGCTCCTTTCCCGCCGGTTTATGCGGTTGACGATCAAGACCGGGAACTTCTACAGCGTAGCGTCGCGCCCGAGGTTTTGCAGCAGGCGCGTACGCTATTCTTGCAGGCCGCCTATCCTGAGGCGATTCGTAGGGTGTCGGCAGAGGATGGACATCGTTATTTGCTGTTTGTGCCGCTGCCGGAACACGGTTTTGCCGATCGTCCGCCGCGCAGGCCGGGTGAAGAAGCGGATGCCGGTTTTGCTCCGCCGCCTCCTGAGGGTTATTTTTCGCGTCCTCCCCGGCCGCCGCGTGTGCCGCTGTTGCCGATTCTGGCCGGTACGTTTGCCAGTCTGATATTCAGTGCGGCGCTGGCCTGGTATTTTGCCAAGCCGATTCGCAGTTTGCGCAACGCTTTTACCGCGCTGGCCCAAGGCGATCTGGATACCCGAGTCGGTTCATCAATGGGAAAGCGTCGCGATGAATTATCCGATCTGGGGCAAAACTTCGATCACATGGCCGGACAGATTCATAGTCTGATGCATGCCCAGCAACGCTTGCTGCACGATGTCTCCCATGAATTGCGTTCGCCGCTGGCGCGGATACAGGCCGCTATCGGTCTGGCCCAGCAACAACCGGAAAAGATTATGGCGATGATGGAACGTATTGAACGGGAATCGCAACGCATCAGCGACCTGGTCGGCGAATTATTGGTGCTGTCCCGTTTGGAAGCCGGTGTTTCCGGCAGCGAAAGCCATGATTTCGACATCGGCGGATTGCTGGACGATATTGTCGAAAATGCCCGTTTTGAAGCCGAGCAGTATGGGGTTGTTATTCGCTATGACGGCATTGAAGAAACGGTGGTCAAAGGCCGTAGCGAATTACTGCATCGCGCTATTGAAAACGTATTGCGTAATGCGTTGCAGCATTGCAAAAAAGGCGGTGAGGTGGCGGTTATAGTTCGTTTCGATACCGGTAAACGCCGCTTGCAGGTGGCGGTCTATGATCAGGGGCCGGGCGTTGCCGAGAGCGATTTGTCGGCGATTTTCGAACCGTTTTTCCGTAGCGGCGATCGAGGCAAAGCCGACAGTATAGGTCTGGGATTAGCCATCGCCTATCGTGCGATAGAGGCCCATGCCGGGCGCATACAAGCTAGCAATCGCCCGCAAGGCGGGTTGCGTATTGAAATAAATATTCCTTTTACCGAGTAAATATTTCAGCGCGACGATGTCGGGCAGAGGGGGGCGATACTTTGTAAGTCACATAAAAACACCACGAAGAACATGAAGAAAAAATAAAACTTCGTGCTCTTCGTGTCTTCGTGGTGAAAATTACGTAACGGCAGGGTTTAAATTAAGCGGAGGTCGAAAAGCCGCTGCTTTCCGCTGTCTGATCGAAGCCGTAAGATTTCAGCAATTGCACCATCTGTTTCATGAACTGCGCATCGGCGTTTGAGGCAGAAGACGTTGATGACGTATCGGTACTGCCGTCGGTGCCGGACGCGTTTTTCGAATCCTCAAAAGTCCTCGCTTCGCTACCGCTCACCTTGCCGTCGCCGTTAATGTCGGCAGCATCGAAATTGGCGGCTACATCGCTCATTACCTTGGATCTTTCGCTGTCTGTCGAACTCAGGTCTTTTGACATTGAGGTCAGTTGATCTTTGGTGAAGCCTTGATCGCCTTGGCCGTCCTCTTGCGGAGGCGGGGGCGGCATGCCGCCTGCCAACATTTGCATTAACTGCGCATCGGCGCTTGACGTCGATGACGTATCGGACGAGGCTTGCGATGCCGCATAGGCCTGCGCCTCTTTAGCGCTCACCGTGCCGTCCTCGTTGGCATCTGCCGGATCGATGTCCTGGTTGGAGCTTGAGTCGTCTGTCGAACTTGATTTTTGGGCGCCTTGAGCGCCGCCGGGCGGTGGCGGCGGAGGCATGTCGCCCTGCATGCGCATTCTCGGGGATTGTCCATCCAGTTCCGAGGCTATTTTTTGTATCGTCGCCGACATTTCCTCTTTGGTGACCTTGCCGTTGCCGTCGCTATCCATTTTGGAGAACATGTCGTCAGCGGAAGCGGAGCTGCTTGAGCTATCCGATTGCGACACTTTGCCAAGCGCGGTTTGCAAATCGCTTTTTTCAATATAGCCTTTTCCCGCGGTATCGAGTTTCGAAAATAAATCTTCGGCCATTTTCGCCGGATCGGGGCGCTTCATCGCGCCTGACATCATTGCGGAACTGCTGCTGTTTATACTGCTAATACTCATGATTTTATCCTCATCTTGGTTATCATTGATGGATGGCCGGTTGGCCGTCCGTATTGCCGTTCTTGTAAGACAGCGTCTAACTGACTTAACGGCACTACATAAGTTCCTGAGCAATATAGCGGCCGGCAAGGGTGTCGGAACAGGCTCGTAAAGGTAAAGTTAAGTTAAAGAATGTTAAGGATTTTCGGCCAATGTTAAATTGATGGCGCATCCCGAAAGAAGGGGCTGGAAAAAACCGTGCAGATTGTTATCAACCGGCAAATGATTGCCGTTGTTGCCGCCGGATGAATGGCTTGTCTAATGCCTTTAAGTTGATTGCCGGAGGTTTGGCGGTTACAGTTAGTCGACTGATTTATAAAACACTTTTAAAAGGGATTGCGCATGAAAGCATTATGTATGCTGATTTTTACCTTATTGACAAGCTGCACCGGCATCCCCGAAGGGGTTACGGCGGTTGACGGTTTTGAGGTTAACCGCTATCTGGGCGCCTGGTACGAAATCGCGCGGCTCGATCATCGATTCGAGCGGGGCTTGGAGAATATTTCTGCAACCTATACCTTGCGGGACGATGGCGGCATTGATGTGCTGAATAAGGGTTGGGATGTGAAGGCCGGGGAATGGCACGAGGCGCAAGGCAAGGTTTATTTTGTCGAACAGCCGGATAAAGGGAAGCTGAAAGTGTCTTTTTTCGGGCCGTTTTATGGCGGCTACAATATTATTGAACTGGATAAAAAAGAGTATGCTTATTCGATGATCGCCGGGCCGGATCGCTCTTATTTCTGGATATTATCCCGAACCAAACAATTGCCTGAGGCGACTTTGCAGGCATTGATCGATCGGGCCAAGGCATTGGGTTTTGCTACCGATCAGCTTATTTTTACCAAGCACGATTAGCGTGTTCGGTCTGCGGATGACGGTCTTTCAAGCTATAATCTTACGACTTCGCTCCTTACCGAAACGGGATAATCTGTTTGCATGAATAAACCGGCAGCGCCCCGAAAACGGGCCAGTGTCAAACTGGAGACAGCTCCTAAACCTAAACCCCGAACGACACGGAAAACACAAAAAAAAGCGTTGCCCAAACCGCCGGTTGGCAGCTTCAAACACCGGCTGTTGCTGATCGGTCTTGAAGTGCTGGGTTTGGCGATAACGGCGGTTTCTGCGGTGATGATTTTGTTGGGTTATTCGGCGGGCTGGTTTTCCGGCACCCGTTTTTTCACCAGCTTATTGCCGTTTGCTATCGGCGTATTGGCATTGATCGTTGCGGCCGCTGTGTTGCTGATAGGTTGGTGGAAACTGCGCAAATGGTTGCAGGGCAGGGCGGCGATATTAGCCCCGATTCTGGCGCTCAGCTTTGCGCTGGTTATCGGCTGGTTTGTGCTGCAAAACCATTTCGCCCAAGCATTCGGGCATTTTCGCATGCTGGTCGGCGGCAAGCAGGAAGCCGGTCGGGTTACGTTGGCGCATCAGGTCTATGCTGCTTACCGGCGTTATGATACGGCACAATTGCTACAAATGGTTAACCGGGCGGAGACCTATAATCCGGCTATTGTCGAAGCGGCCAAGGAATTCGACATCGATCCCCATCTTCTGCAAGGCATCGCCGCGACGGAATCCTCCTTTTTGCCCCGAGACAGTCGGGATGGCGGGCATGGCTTGTTTCAAATCACCCAGGTGCCTAAAGCGGTCATGGCGCAGGCCGGTAAACAACTGGAGGTGAGCAAACCTTCATTGCTCGATCCGCGGCACAATGCTTTTATCGCCGCCGCTACATTAAAATACTATCTGACCGAGATGCACAACGACCTGTTTCTGGGCTTGCTGGCCTATAACATCGGTCCTGCCAATGGCGGTCTTCGCTTTATCATGCAGCAGTACGGCGCGACCGATTTCGTCACCATACAGCCTTATTTGCAACAATTGCCGCGCGATTATCCGATTCGTGTTTTATCGCATGCGCTCGCTTTCCGGCTCTGGAAAATAGAGGGAAAACTGCCGGTTTATGAGGAAGGCGACAATGCGATGCGCATCCAACGTATTGGCATACCTGGCCTGCAAGCGGAGCTTTAGTCAGCATTCCCTTGGTGTATACTTTGCCAACACACATTTACCACGCAAACATAAAAAATGTCAGAAGAACAGCGCCGTCAGTTACAGCAACAACTTTGGAATATCGCCAACACCCTGCGCGGCAAGATGAATGCCGATGAGTTTAGGGATTACATACTCGGCTTTATCTTTGAGAGATTATGTAGAGCTTAAGTAAATTTTTACTCGTTCACATGCGCCGTGTGGGAACGAGAGAACTCTTAACATGAGGAATAGCATCATGATTCAAGACGACATCATTAACGAATTGCAATACATACCCGAAGCTAAGTTAACAGAGCTTTATGAGCTTATTCATTCTTTTAGACTTAGATTTAGCAGCGAAGGCCGCTTACCGGCAGAACAACAAGCGTTGGCAGGGTGTTTAAAAGACTATACAAACGGCTATATTCCGACCGATCAAGCTAAAGAACAAGCAATTATGCAAATCATTAAAAATTGCGCCAGTTTGCCAACCATTGACCAACGCTTCCCTGATGAAATTTTGGGCTACGCTGAGAATGCCACAAGTGATAACGAGAGAAACGGAGTAAAACCATGACGACTATTACCCTGGATGACGCATTAATTAACGAAGTGATTGCCGTTAGTCATAATCAAAATGCTCAAGAAGCGGTTGTTAAAATTTTGGCAGACTACTTACAACAACACAAAAAACAGCCCAACATTGCCGACTTACTGGCAATGCCTGAAGTTGCCGACATTGATTTCGATCCCCCCCGCTTAACTAATTTTCACCCCGCTGATTTATCATGAAGTTTTTGTTAGATACCAATGTCATTTCTGAATTAAGAAAAATCAAAACCGGCAAAATAAATCCCAACGTTAAAGACTGGGCGGAGACTGTTTTACCTACCCAACTATTTTTATCGGTGGTGACACTTCTTGAGTTAGAAATGGGTATCGGATTAATCGAACGGCGCGACGTGGCGCAAGCCGCATTGCTGCGTACTTGGCTTAATCATCATGTCCTGCCTACTTTTGATGATCGTATTCTTGTTATTGATGTAGCGACTGCATTGTGTTGTGGTCGATTGCATGTACCAGACCCGCGTTCAGACCGTGATGCATTAATTGCCGCCACTGCAATCGTTCACGATATGACCGTTGTCACGCGCAATGTGGCAGATTTTAAGTCTACGGGCGCTAAAATACTCAACCCTTGGGACTAACTCATAGTGACACAATCCGAATACGCCCTGGAAGAAGCCCTGATTGCCCAGCTTAAGGGCATGGAATACAGCACCGTCCGCATTGAGCATGAAGCCGAGATGCTGGCTAATTTAAAGCGGCAACTGGAAATCCATAACCAAATCACCCCCTTAGCCAGCCTGAATTTGAGCATGTTCTTAATCACCTCAATACCGGCACTGTATTTGAGCGGGCGAAAATACTGCGCGATAAGTTCGCTTTAAAACGCGATAACAACGAAACCGTTTGGCTGACTTTTTTAAATTGTGTTGAGTGGTGCATGAATGAGTTTCAAGTCACCCGTCAAATTACCATGGAGGGCAAGCGTAAAAACCGCTATGACGTGACGCTGTTAATCAACGGCCTGCCGCTGGTGCAGGTTGAGCTTAAACGGCGTGGCGCCGAGCTTAAGGTGGCGTTTAATCAGGTGGATCGTTACCACCGTGATTCTTATGACGCGGGAGCGGGCTTATTTCAGTATGTACAGTTGTTTATTATCAGCAACGGCGTGAATACCAAGTATTTTGCCAATCACAAAGGGCAGCCGTTCAAACAAACTTTTTTCTGGACGGACAAGGAAAATAATCTCTTATCGGACTTACATGAGTTTACGGCGATATTTTTAAAGCCCTGCCATATCGCCAAGATGATAACGCATTACACCGTCATCAATGAAAGCCGAAAATGCTTGATGATACTGCGGCCTTATCAGTTTTATGCGACTGAGGCGTTGGTGGACAGGGTTAAAAACAGCATGGACAACGCTTATATCTGGCACACCACCGGATCAGGGAAAACCTTGATCTCATTTAAAGCCAGCCAGATTATTATGAACCTGCCCAAGGTCCATAAAGTGCTGTTTGTGGTTGACCGTAAGGACTTGGATTATCAGACGGCTAATGAATTTAATGCCTTCTGCAAAGGCAGCGTGGGCAGCACCACCAACGCCCATAAGCTGGTGGCGCAACTGACCGACGACAGCACCCAGCTGATTGTGACCACTATCCAGAAACTTAATAACGCGATTATGAAAGAACGTTATCTGGATAAGATTGCCCACCTGCAAGATAAGAAGTTCGTTTTTATTTTTGATGAATGCCACCGCAGCCAGTTTGGTGAAACCCACCAGAACATTAAGAAATTCTTTAACAACGCGCAGCTATTCGGCTTTACCGGTACGCCTATTTTGGACAAGAACGCCGCCGGTGCAGTGGGCAGACAACAAACCACCGCCTCGCTGTTTAATGAATGTCTGCATAAATATCTGATTGTCGATGCGATACGCGATGACAACGTACTGCGCTTTGCGGTGGAATACGTCGGCAAATATAAGCTTAAAGACAGCGCCAATGAGCTTGATATTGATGTCGAAGCGATTGATACCAAGGAGCTGTTAGAGAGTCCGCAACGCCTGGAAAAGATCACCGATTATATTCTTGCCCACCACCGGCAAAAAACCAAAGCGCCGGATTTTACCGCGATGTTTTGCGTGAGCAGTGTTGACACGCTGATTAAGTATTATGAGCTGTTTAAGCTCAAGCAGGCAGATGTCGCCCGTCCGTTAAAGATAGCCACTATTTTAGTTATGCGGACAATGAACAAGATCCGGATGCGAATAATGTTAACAGTGGGACTATACCCGAAGAATCGCTGGACGTACCGACAGGTACGCGGATTAATCAAACCCGGCGTGACAAACTCGATGAATACATTGCCGACTATAACGCACTGTTTGGCACCAAATGCAGCACCAAAGACAGCAAGCTGTTTGAAAACTATTACAAGGATATTGCCAAGCGGGTACGCGAGGGAGAGATTGATATTTTGCTGGTGGTGAATATGTTTTTAACCGGGTTTGACAGTCCCCGTCTTAATACGCTGTACGTAGACAAAAACCTGAAGTTTCACGGCTTGATACGGGCGTTTTCGCGCACTAACCGCACGGTGGGCGAGAAAAAATCCCAGGGGAATATAGTCTGTTTCCGTAACCTGAAAGACGCCACCGATGAAGCAATTGCCTTGTTCTCAAACAAAAATGCCAAAGAAACGGTGTTGGTGGAACCCTATGAAGATTATGTCAAAACCTTTAACGAAGCCGTCGAGGCGTTGCTGGCCATTGCGCCAACGGTGCAGAGTGTCGATGATTTGCCCAGCGAAATAGAACAACGGGAGTTTGTGATTCGGTTTAGGAAGTTGTTGCAAGTTAAAAATATTTTGACGACATTTGCTGATTTTGATGAGGCTGATTTAAGTCTATCGGAGCAGACTTTTGATGAGTACAAATCTAAATATTTGGATATGCACGACAAAGTTAAAAATGACCAGGGCAAAGAGAAAGCCTCAATATTAGAGGATGTGGATTTTGAATTAAGCCTGATTCATCGGGATGAGATTAACGTGGCTTATATTCTCAATCTACTGATGGGCTTGGGTAAGCTGCCGCCTGAAGAGCGCGGCAAGCGTCAAAAAGAAATTGTTGATCTGGTGGCGGGCGATGTGCAGTTACGCAGCAAAAAATCACTCATTCAAGCCTTTATCGATAAGAACCTGCCCCACATTAAACCGACTGACGATGTGACTGCCGCGTTTGAATCGTTCTGGTCGGAAAGCAAGCAACAAGCCTTTAACGCATTATGTGAGGAAGAGCGGATTGTGCCTGAACAGCTTGAGAAGCTGTTAAATAATTATGCGTTTGCCAACCGCTTGCCACGCGATCAAGAGATTGTCGACGCACTTAGCGTTAAGCTGAAGATACGGGAACGTGATCCTGTTACTAAACGTGTGGCTGAAAAGATTCAGGTGTTTATTAACACATTTATTGAGGGTATGGGGGGAGTGTTTGATTAAGGCAGCAATTCCCAATTTAAAACCTTAAGTCTTAATTGGTAATTCGATGCCGCCATTCAGCATGAACCGCATCAGATGCTGCCAGCTATCAAAAGGCATAAATTGAAGCAGAGTACGCAAATTTTCGAA
>Ga0208398_100273_pt1 | contig 41197 bp, 38 predicted proteins | sample LakWasMe79_HOW10_2_FD_183905 | JGI IMG/M metagenome (GOLD analysis project Ga0208398, IMG submission 183905) | Freshwater sediment methanotrophic microbial communities from Lake Washington under simulated oxygen tension - Sediment Metagenome... | ecosystem: Environmental > Aquatic > Freshwater >...
CCATCAAGGGCGGCACGCAGGAACCCAATATCCGCAAGGCCGTGCCGAATGTGGAGGTGGTGACCTTCGAGACCGGCCCGCAGGCCTTCCAGGCCCTGCAGCAGGGCAAGGGCGTGGCCTTTGTGAATGACGAGGTCTCGCTGCTGGACCAGCATGCCAAGCTGGGCGCCGCGCAGGCGCAGTTCACCATCCTGCCGCAGAACCTCAGCGTCGAGCCGCTGGCGCTGGGCATCAAGAAGGGCGAGAGCAAGTTCAAGGCCCTGGTGGACGGCGTGCTGCGTGAGCTGGAAAAGAGCGGCGAGGCCAACAAGCTCTTCGTCAAGTGGTACGGCCCCGAGACCAAGCTCAAGTTCCCCAGCCGCAACTTCAAGATCGACAGCGACAAGGTCGACGCCTAAGCCTAGCACCCTCGCCGCCCGCGAGGCGTTCGCCGGGCCGCCCCAAGAACGACTTGCCGCCCCCTTGGGGGGCCGACCGCGTACGCGCGGTCGGGGGGCTCACGTCTATGCCGAATCTCGATTTCTCACTGCTGCTGCATGGCCAGTACCGCGAGTGGCTGCTCAGCGGTTTCCTGTTCTCGCTGCAGCTCACCGCCATCACCCTGCTGCTGGCCCTGCCCCTGGCCGTGCTGGTGGCGCTCTTGCGCCTGGCGCCCTCGCGCATCGCCAATGCGCTGGGCTTCGCCTATGTGGAGGGGGTGCGCAGCGTGCCCCTGCTGGTGCACATGCTGTTCTGGTACTTCGGCGCGCCCGAGGCCCTGCCCGAGGGCATCAAGGCCTGGCTGTACACAGGACGATTCGCCGGCAATATCGAGGCCGCCGCTGCGGTGATCGCGCTCAGCATCTACAGCGCCGCCTACATGGCCGAGGACATCCGCTCCGGCCTGCGCGCCGTGCCCCACACCCAGCTGGACGCGGCGCGCGCGCTGGGCTTCGGTTTCCTGGCCAGCATGCGCCTGGTGATACTGCCGCAGGCGCTGCGCATCACCGTGCCGCCGCTGATCTCGCAGACGCTCAACCTCTGGAAGAACACCAGCATCGCCACCGTGATCGGCGCGGCCGAGCTGATGTACCAGGCCCAGCGCGTCGAGACCGCCAGCTTCCGCGGCTTCGAGACCTTTGCGGTGGTCACCACCGGCTATCTGACCATCTCCCTGCTGATCACCGCGCTGGCCCAGCTCTACCAATGGCGCTATCCGGTCAGGGTGCGGGCATCATGAGCGAGCTGATCGACACCTACTGGCTCTACTTCCTGGTGGGCCAGTACCCGAACGGCCCGCTGGGCGGCCTGACGCTTACCCTGGTGCTGGCCAGCCTGGGCCTGCTGCTGGCCCTGCCGCTGGGCGTGCTGCTGGGCCTGGCGCGCGTGAGCCCGCTGCCCTGGCTGCGCCTGCCGGTCACCGGCCTGGTGTTCGTGGTGCGCGGCACGCCGCTGCTGATGGTGGTGTTCTGGGCCTACTTCTTCCTGCCCAGCGTCACCGGCCTCAAGACCAACCAGTTCGCCACCATGCTGGCGGCCCTGGTGCTGTTCGACGCCGCCTACCTGGCCGAGATCGTGCGCGCCGGCCTGCAGGCCCTGCCCAAGGGCCAGCTGCAGGCGGCACGTTCGCTGGGCATGAGCTATCTGCAGGCCCTGCGCCTGGTGCTGCTACCCCAGGCCCTGCGCCACATGCTGCCCTCGCTGGTGAACCAGTTCGTCTCCACCATCAAGGAGACCTCGCTGGGCACCATCATCGGCCTCTCGGAGCTCTCCTACATCGCCAACCAGATCAACGCCCAGGTGCTGGTGAAGCCGCTGCAGGTCTATGCCACCCTGGCCGGCAGCTACTTCATCCTCTGCTTCGGGCTCTCGCGCGTCGCCTATGCGCTGGAGCGCCGGCTCAATACACGGGTTGCTTGATGCGGCGCGCGCGCACACCATCGGCCTGCAGCCTCAGCAACTCGGCCTGCTGGCTGAGTTCGTGGCGCAGCTGCTGGTTCTCGCGCACCGCCGCCTCCAGATCACCGAGCGGCGCAACGCTGCTGACCGGCACGCTGACGGGGCCGGCCTCGGCAACGACAGCCCGGGCCTGAGCGGCCAGCAGCAGGCCCACCCCACAGGCGCACAGCAGGGTCAGCACCGCGGCGCCCGACAAGAGCGGCTCGTGGCGCAGCCCCATCAGCATTTGCTGCAGCCGTTGCTCTGGCGCAGCTGCCAGGGAGCTGGCCTGGGGCAAGCGGGCCACCAGGGTCCAATGCCAGAGCGGGTCGGGCGGCGCATAGGCCGTCAGTTGCGCGCCCGGGCCGGCGGCTAGCTGCGCCAATGCGGCGACCTTGCCCGGCACAAGCACCACCAGTTCACCGCGCTGCTCCGGGCCGAAGCGCAGGCTCTGCAGGGCCGCCAGGGCCGCCGCTTCGTTCATCACGGCCTGCCAGGCCTTCTCCACGGGCAGGCGCTGGTAATGCGACAGCAGCTGGCGGCCATTCTCCAGGCCGCGCTGCAGCGCAAACTGCTGAGCGGCACTGCTGCGTTGCCCTTCCAGGGTGAAGGCCGCCCAACCCAGCGCGGCCAGCACGCTGGCGGTACACAGGGCGATACAGGCCCATGCAATTCGACGGCTTGTTGTTGTCATCATCCATCCCATGTCCGAGGCCGGGGAAACGATGATAGCCGCCAAACTAACGCAGCATGCCGCGGCGCAGCGGCCACATCAGCAGCGCGCCCAGCAGCAGCACGCCCACGCCCACCACCGCGCCCGCCTTCACATAGACGATGCTGGACCACAGCACGTAGGCGCTGCTGGCCGCGAAGGCCAGCGGCAGCCAGGGGTAGAGCGGCACCCTGAAGGGCCGCGGCGCATCCGGCTCGCGCCGACGCAGCACGATCAGGGCCAGCGCGCTGAGCGTCATGAAGAACCAGTAGACCGGCGAGAGGTAGTCCACCATGGTGGCAAAGCCGCCGCGCGTGAGCGTGCCAAAGCCCACCAGGGCGAGGGCCACGCCGCTGGTGGCCAGCACCGCCGCGGTGGGCGTGCCACGCCGGTGGTTCCACTGGCCCAGCTTCAACTCCCTCGCCAGATCGCGCGCCGCCGCATAGGTGGTGCGCGGGCCGGCGATCAGGATCGCGTTCATCACCGAGAGCGCGGTGAGCGTCACCACACCCACCATCAGCAGCTCGCCCGGCCGGCCGAAGCAGGCCCGCATCAGCTGCGCCGCCGGAGCCTCGCTCTGCGCCAGCCCGTCCAGGCCCAGCACGCGCAGATAGGCCCAGTTGGCCAGCAGGTAGAGGCCCATCACCAGGCCCAGGCCCAGCAGCAGCGCGCGCACGATGCCGCGCTGCGGATCGCGCATCTCGGCCGAGAGCGTGGCCGCATCGCTCCAGCCGCCATAGGCCAGGAACACGAACACCAGGGCCATGCCCCAGTCCTGCCGCGCCGGATCGGTCACCACCGCCAGCGGCGCGAGCGGCGCATGGCCGGCCAGCAGCGCGCTGCCCGCCCCCAGGCCCAGGGCCAGCAGGCCCGCAAGCACCACCAGCATCAGCCCCAACTGCGTGCCCAGGCCCACCCGCACGCCCAGCAGGTTCAAGCCGGTGAGCAGCACGATCAGCCCGGCCGCCAGCAGCGCGCTGGCATGGGGGCCCAGCCAGGGCGAGAGGTCCACCACCTGGGCCAGGTAGTCGCCGAACACGAAGGCCAAGAGCGCCATCGAACCGGTGTGGATGACGGCAAACCGCGACCAGGCGAACAGAAAGCCCAGCGGGTGGCCATAGGCGCGGCGCAGAAAGTGATAGTCGCCGCCCGGATCCGGAAAGGCCGCCGCCAGCTCGGCAAAGCACAGTGCGCCGATGAAGGAAAGGATGCCGCCGATAGCCCAGGCCAGGTAGAGCGCCTGGTCGCTGGCCAGCGCCTGCGCCACCATGGGCGAGGTCTTGAAGATGCCCGCCCCCACCACCATGCCCACGCACAGGGCCACGGCATGCTTCACGTCGAGGCGGCGCTCGGGCAGGGTCGGGTCTTGCGGGCTGGAGGGCATCGGTGCGAGACAGACGAGCAAAGCCGCGATGCTAAACGCCTTGCGCGGTCGCAAGGGCACCAAGCCGGTGGACCTGCACATCACCCCGCTTTCGGCCGTGAAGCGCATCGAGGTGCTGCGCGATGGCGCCGGGGCCCAATACGGCTCCGACGTCGTGGCCGGCGTGACCAACATCATCCTGGACGATGGCCGCAGCGGTGGCGAGCTGGAGGCCGACCTCACGCGCGAGCTGGCGGTGCCAGGTCTTGCCCACCCCGCCCTGCTGGCCCTGGCCGGAGATCTGCGCCTGAGCTGTGCGGCCTCCTTCAACAAGACCACGGTGAGCGACACGGCCGGCATTGCCGCGCTCAGCCAGCGTCAAACCCTGGTGGGCCCGGAGGCGCGCAACACTCTCACCGATGCCGCGCCACGGCAAGACCACGCGGGTGTTTGACTTTGGCGACGGTTTCACGCCCACCCAGACCTGTGCCGCCGTCTGGCAGCTCGACCTCGAAGCCGAAGTGCAGCTGAGCCGCTAGGTCAGCCACAGCGTGGGCGGCGTGAACTTGACCGATCGCTACCCCACCCGCTCCATATCCGACATCGCCTACTTCGGCAACTTCCCCTACGACGTGCTCTCGCCGGTGGGCTTCAATGGGGCGTATTTCTATGCGAAGGCGCGGTACAGCTTCTGAGCGAAGCGGGCGAGACTCTGCAGAATCTGGCCCAAGCCATAGGCGGCCTGAGAAGCCTTCAGTTCGCGCGCCCCCATCCCTAGAAATACTGCCCCCAAAATCAGAACTCCGGACAAACTATCGCAGCCCAGCTAGCAATCCACCGACAAATGCGAGGGACAGCAGATGACCCGTGCTGCACTTCTCCCCCTACTCGCCGCCGTCGCTGCGACTTGCCCACCTGTCGTGGCTCAGTCGCCGAGCATGAGCAAATACGATGCAAGTGAAATGCGGACGGAGTCCCAGCGGCTTCCGGACCTGGCCTTTGCGGCCGCAGCGGCCGAGCCAGGCATCAGCTCCAAATTCAACAACCTCGTGTTCAGGCCGTCGGCTGGCACGGCCGACCAGCGCTTTCCGGCCCTGGTCCTGCTACACAGCTGCGGCGCGTTCCGAGAACGGGAAACACGGTACTGGCTGAAGGCGGCGATCGACAGCGGCTACGCCGTTCTCCCCGTGGATTCGATGCGCGGGAACGACAGCAACTGCAGCTTCCCACTGCGGGTGGCGTCTGGCCGACGGATCAAGGACGCCTTTGATGCGCTCAATCACCTTGCGAAGCAGCCATTCATCGATCCGACACGCATCTTTGTGGCCGGATTTTCGCAGGGCGCCTTCATCGCCAGCCTGCTCAGCAGCGCTGAGGTCGCTGCGGCATTTGCTTCCCCCAGCTCAATGAGGTTTGCTGCTGCGGTCAGCTTCTACGGTCACTGCCAGTATCCCGCAGGGTCGATCCGGGGGCTCTCATATCAGATTGACATTGTTCGTAAAGACGTCGATCGCCCCCTGTTGCTTCTCATGGCTCAGCTCGACAACGAAACGCCGCCCGCAAGCTGCGAAGCAGTTCTTCCCTTGCTCAAGTCCACCGGTGCCCCGGTTGAGTCGCATATCTACCCGGAAGCCACTCACTGCTGGGACTGCGTCACGATCGATGGACGCGTCAAGACGGACTTCCGTGGCGTGCAGATCGTCTATCGATTCGACCAGGCGATCACGGACGACTCTCGACAGCGTATGTTCGACTTCTTTGCACGCTGAGTGCCCTGCGTTCGCTCGCACCGTGCGACCCAGCCCCATGGGTAAACGTGCCTGATCGCGGGTTTTCACCGCCCCTGATTTGCTGGGTCAACATGGCTAAGGGCACAGCCGGCGCAGGGCCGCCCTGCCTTAGGCTCCGCCCCGCGCTTCTCCTCCAATGACACCAAGTCCACCCATATGCTGCATCACAAGATCAAGACCCTGCGCCTGGCCCCTCTGGCCCCTCTGGCCGCGCTGCTGCTCTGCGCCGGCCTGAGCCATGCCGGCAGCCCGGCCAGCACCCCGAACTCGGGCCTGGACCTGCCCAACCACGACCGCAGCGTGCGCGTGCAGGACGACCTGTTCCGCGCCGCCAACGGCGGCTGGTTGAAGGCCACCGAGATTCCGGCCGACAAGTCCTACTACGGCAGCTTCATCAAGCTGCGCGACCTCTCCGACCAGCGCGTGCGCGTGATCGTGGAAGAACTGGCCGCCAAGCCACAGGCCAAGGGCAGCGTGGCCGACAAGATCGCCGCCTTCTATGGTGCCTATCTCGACACCGCCGCCATCGACAAGGCCGGCCTGGCCCCCGTGCAGGGCCTGCTGGCCGGCATCGACGCGATCCAGTCGCGCAGCGAGCTGGCGGCCTGGCTGGGCCGCATGCAGGGCGTGGTGAACGGCCCGGTGCAGCTGGGCGTGGACCCCGATTTCAAGGAGCCGCTGGTGAACCGCACGGCCACCTGGCAGGGCGGCCTCGGCATGGCCGATCGCGATTACTACCTGAAGGACGACGACAAGCTCAGCAAGGTGCGCCAGGCCTATCTGGGCTATCTGACCGAGCTGGCCCGCCTGGCCGGTGAGAAGGAGCCGGCCCAGCTCGCCACCGAGGTGCTGGCGCTGGAGCGCCGCATCGCCGAAACGCATTGGAGCAAGGTCGACAACCGCGACCCGGTGAAGCTCTACAACCCGATGACGCCGGCCGAGCTGGCCAAGCGCGCGCCCGGCTTCGACTGGTCGGCCTTCTTCGGCGGCGCCCAGCTGGCGGGCATCGACCGCCTCTCGGTCTCGCAGCCCAGCATGGTGGAGGGCGCGGCCAAGCTGCTGGAAAGCGTGCCGCTGGCGAGCTGGAAGCAGTACCTGAAGCTGCGCGTGCTGGACGAGAACGCGGTGGTGCTGCCACAGGGCTTCCGGGCGGCGCGCTTTGCCTTCCACGGCAAGGCCCAGACCGGTGCCACCGAAGACCGCCCGCGCTGGCAGCAGGGCATCGGCGAGGTGAATGGCGCGCTCGGCGAGGCGATTGGCCAGGTCTATGTGGAGCGCCATTTCCCGGCCGCCTACAAGGCCCGCATGCTGGAGCTGGTGGGCAATCTGATGGCAGCCTTCCGCGAGTCCATCGATGGCCTGGCCTGGATGTCGGCCGAAACCAAGGCGGGCGCGCAGGCCAAACTCGCCAAGTACACGGTCAAGATCGGCTACCCCGACCAGTGGCGTGACTACAGCGCGCTGGAGGTGCGCGCCGGCGATGCGATGGGCAACCGCCTGCGTGCGGCGCAGTTCGAGTGGCAGCGCCAGGCCCAGCGCGCCGGCAAGCCGGTGAACCGCAAGGAGTGGTTCATCACGCCGCAGACGGTGAACGCCTTCTACGACCCCACGCGCAACGAGATCGTGTTCCCGGCCGCCTTCCTGGAAGCGCCCTTCTTCGACATGAAGGCCGATGACGCCGTCAACTACGGCGCCATCGGTGGCGTGATCGGGCATGAGATCAGCCATGGCTTTGACGACCAAGGCAGCCAGTTCGACGGCGACGGCGCGCTGCGCAACTGGTGGACCGAGGCCGACCGCAAGGCCTTCGAGGCCATCGGCGCGCGCCTGGCGGCGGAGTTCGACGCCTACGAGCCCATCCCCGGCAAGAAGGTCAACGGCCGCCTCACCCTGGGCGAGAACATCGCCGACCTCTCCGGCATCCAGGTGGCTTACAAGGCCTATCTACGCTCGCTGGGCGGCAAGCCCGCGCCGCTGCTGGATGGCTACAGCGGCGAGCAGCGCTTCTTCCTGGGCTGGGGCCAGGCCTGGCGCAGCAAGGCGCGCGAGGAGCGCACCATGCAGCTGCTGACCACCGACCCGCATTCGCCCGATCGGTTCCGCGCCAATGGCCCGGCCGCCAATACCGATGGCTTCCACCAGGCCTTCGGCACCCAGCCGGGCGACGCGATGTTCAAGCCCGGCGAGCAGCGCATCCGCATCTGGTAAGCGGCCAGGCCCGGGCTGGCCGGCATGCCTTCGGCCAGCCCGGGACTTTCTTTGCAAGTGGATGGATTTGCTTATGCCGGATAAGCAAATACCAAAACAGTCGTTCCGCAACAAGGCGGGGCTTGGCAAGCTGCGAACCTTCGCAATCACCAGGCTCCGCCGATGTCCACGCTGGCACCCAGCCCGCCACTTGCCGGGCCCCAGGCCTTGTCGGCCGCACCCGCGCGCCGCGCCCGCCGCGTGCTGCCCGGCTTCGGGCCCACCATGGGCTTCACGCTGTTCTATCTCTCGCTGCTGGTGCTGATCCCGCTCTCGGCGGTGTTCATTAAATCGGCCGGCCATGGCGCCGAGGCCTTCTGGGCCGCGGCCACGGCGCCGCGCGTGATCGCCTCCTACAAGCTCAGCTTCGGTGCCTCGCTGCTGGCCGCCTTTATCAATCTGCTGTTCGGCCTGATCCTGGCCTGGAGCCTGGTGCGCTATGAATTCCCCGGCAAGAAGATCGTCGATGCGCTGATCGACCTGCCCTTTGCATTACCCACCGCGGTGGCCGGCATCGCCCTCACCGCACTCTATGCCGGCAACGGCTGGCTGGGCCGGCTGCTGGAGCCCTGGGGCGTGAAGGTGGCATTCACGCCGCTGGGCATTCTGGTGGCGCTGATCTTCATCGGCCTGCCCTTCATCGTGCGCACCGTGCAGCCGGTGCTGGAGGACATGGAGACCGAGCTGGAAGAGGCCGCGGCCTCGCTGGGTGCGCAGCGCTGGCAGACCTTTCGCCTGGTGGTGCTGCCCACCCTCACCCCGGCCCTGCTGACCGGCTTTGCACTCGCCTTTGCGCGCGCGGTGGGCGAGTACGGCTCGGTGATCTTCATCGCCGGCAACCTGCCGATGGTGAGCGAGATCACGCCGCTGATGATCATCTCCAAGCTGGAGCAATACGACTATGTGGGCGCCACCGCCATCGCCACGGTGATGCTGGTATTCAGCTTCGCGTTGCTGCTGCTCATCAATGGGCTGCAGGCCTGGAGTTCCAAACGCAACGGTGAAGGGGCACGCAAATGAGCGCCGGCCGGTACCAAGCCAACCCCGCCACCCGCGAGGCGCCTTGGGTGCGCTTCACCCTGCTGACCCTGGGCCTGGGCTTTTTTGCGCTCTTCCTCGTCATGCCCCTGGTGGCGGTGTTCCACGAGGCGCTGCGCAAGGGCTGGGAGCTCTACTTCGGCGCGCTGGTGGAGGCCGATGCGGTCGCGGCCATCAAGCTGACCCTGATTGCCGCCCTGGTCTCGGTGCCGCTGAACCTGCTGTTCGGCGTGAGCGCCGCCTGGGCCATCGCCAAGCACGACTTTGCGGCCAAGCAGTTGCTCATCACCCTGATCGACCTGCCCTTCTCGGTCTCGCCGGTGGTGGCGGGCCTGATCTATGTGCTGCTGTTCGGCGCGCAGGGCTGGTTCGGCCCCTGGCTGCAGGCGCATGACCTGAAGGTCATCTTCGCCGTGCCGGGCATCGTGCTGGCCACCGTGTTCGTGACTTTTCCCTTCGTGGCGCGCGAGCTGATCCCGCTGATGCAGGCCCAGGGCCGCGACGAGGAAGAAGCCGCCACCGTGCTGGGCGCCAGCGGCTGGAAGACCTTCTGGCTGGTGACCCTGCCGAACGTGAAGTGGGGCCTGCTCTACGGCGTGATCCTGTGCAATGCGCGCGCTTTTGGAGAGTTCGGTGCGGTCTCGGTGGTGTCGGGCCATATCCGCGGCCAGACCAACACCCTGCCCCTGCATGTCGAGATTCTCTACAACGAGTACCAGTTCGCCGCCGCCTTCGCGGTGGCCTCGCTGCTGGCCTTGCTGGCACTCGTGACCCTGATCCTGAAGCAATTCGTCGAGTGGAATGCCCACCGCACCCTGAAGGAAGCGAAGTCGCCATGAGCATCCAAGTCCGCAACATCCACAAGTCCTTCGGCGCCTTCACCGCACTGGGCGATGTGAGCCTGGATTTCCCCACCGGCGAGCTGGTGGCCCTGCTGGGCCCCTCGGGCTGCGGCAAGACCACGCTGCTGCGCATCATTGCCGGGCTGGAGACCGCCGACCGGGGTCAGGTCTTGCTGGAAGGCGAAGACGCCAGCGACACCCATGTGCGCGAGCGCCAGGTGGGCTTTGTGTTCCAGCACTACGCGCTGTTCCGCCACATGACGGTGTTCGACAACGTCGCCTTCGGCCTGCGCGTGAAACCGCGCAGGGAACGCCCCAGCGAGAGCGAGATCCGCAAGAAGGTGCACGAGTTGCTGAACCTGGTGCAGCTGGACTGGTTGGCCGATCGCTACCCGCCCCAGCTCAGCGGCGGCCAGCGCCAGCGCATCGCCCTGGCCCGCGCCCTCGCGGTGGAGCCGCGCGTGCTGCTGCTGGACGAGCCCTTCGGCGCGCTCGATGCCAAGGTGCGCAAGGAGCTGCGCCGCTGGCTGCGCCGCCTGCACGACGAGCTGCACATCACCAGCATCTTCGTCACCCACGACCAAGAGGAAGCGCTGGAAGTGGCCGACCGCGTGGTGCTGATGGACCATGGCAAGGTCGAGCAGGTGGGCACGCCGCAGGAGGTCTACGAGAAACCCGCCACGCCCTTTGTCTACGGCTTCCTGGGCGCGGTGAACCGCTTCGAGGGCCAGGCCGAGCGCGGCGTGATCCATATCGGCGAGCACCGCCTGCCGCATGGCTCGCTGACGTCCAGCGCCGGCCATGTGCAAGCCTATGCGCGCCCGCACGAGTTGCAGATCCTCACCGCTGCCGATGCCCAGGGCCTGGCGGCCACGGTGGAGCGCGTGCTGAGCTTTGGCGCCGCCGCGCGCGTGGAGCTCACCGGCCCCGACGGCCAGCACCTGGAAGCCGAACTGAGCCGCGATCAGGCGCTGGCGCTGAACCTGCAAAGCGGCCAGCGCGTGCACCTCAACGCTTCGCGGCTTTCCTTGTTTGAAGCAGCATGAGCTTCCGGCCACTGAGCTTCCGCCACGAGCTTGGCTTGTACAAAGAGCGCGGGGCGGCGGGGCACCCCTGCGGCTCCATGCCAAAGCCCAAGGGCTTTGGCATGCAGTGGACGCCTCCGCCCGCAGCCCGCGGCTCCGCCGGAAGGTCGCTCCAGCTCCTTCTAAGCCCGCTGCGCTTGGCGTACTTCCCCCATGGACGACTGAAATGAACTTCCAGCAACTGCGCATCATCCGCGAGGCGGTCCAGCAGAACTTCAACCTCACCGAGGTGGCGGCCGCGCTGTTCACCTCGCAGAGCGGGGTCAGCAAGCACATCAAGGACCTCGAGGACGAGCTGGGCGTGGCGCTGTTCGTGCGCCGCGGCAAGCGCCTGCTGGGGCTCACCGCGCCGGGCAAGGAGCTGGCCATCATCGTCGAGCGCATGCTGCTGGATGCCAAGAACATCAAGCGCCTGGCGGATCAGTTCGCCGATGCCGAGGCCGGCCAGCTCACCGTGGCCACCACCCACACCCAGGCGCGCTATGCCCTGCCCAAGGTGGTGGCGCGCTTCAAGGCGGCCTTTCCCAAGGTGCACCTGGTGCTCTTGCAAGCCAACCCGGCCGAGATCGTCGCGCTGCTGCAATCGGGTCAGGCCGATATCGGCATCGCCACCGAGGCGCTGGACCAGGATCCCGGCTCCTTCATCACCTTCCCCTTCTACGGCTGGCACCACAGCGTGGTGGTCCCCGAGGGTCATGTCTTGACCCAGGCGCCGCTGACGCTGGAGGCGCTGGCCGAGCAGCCGCTCATCACCTACCACGAGGGTTACACGGGCCGCGCGCGCATCGATGCCGCCTTCGCCAAGGCCGGCCTGGCGCCCGACATCGTGATGTCGGCGCTGGATGCCGACGTGATCAAGACCTATGTGCAGGTGGGCCTGGGCGTGGGCATCATCGCCAGCATGGCCTTCGAGCCGCAGCGCGACCAGGGCCTCACCCTGCTCGATGCCTCGCATCTGTTCCCGGCCAACACCACCCGCCTGGCGCTCAAGCGCGGCCACTATCTGCGCGGCTATGCCTACCGCTTCTTGCAGGAATGCGTGGCCGAGCTGAACGAGGAGACGGTGCGCGCCGCGCTGGAGGCTTGAGTCTTGGGCCGGGCCTAGGGCGCTGCCGCGCGCAGGCGCTCGGCGTAGAAGGCATCCAGCCGCGCCGCGTAGAAGCGGCGCGACTGCGGTGTCATCCAGGCCTCGAAATTGTTCCTGAGCAGGGTCAGCCCCTCGCGGCTGGCGAGGATACGCTCCACCTTGGCGATCACCGCCCGGCCCCATTCATTGCGCGGGCAGGCCACGCCGGACAGCAGCATCTCCCCCGCGCCCTGGATCGGTGCGGTGACCAGCTTGCGCAGCGGCGGCAGCCGCTCGCGCTGCACGGTGAGCGTGAAGTCGTATTCGATCGTGTAGTCGGCGCGGCGCAGCGCCACCATCTGCAGCAGCCGGGTGCCGAACTCGACCTGCGAGTACATCGCGATCGCCGCAGCCGAGCGCTGCGCCAGCTGCGCGTCCAGCGCGGCGCCGTAGCTGCGCGCCTCGATCAGGGCGCCGCGCGCGCCGCCGGACTGCAGCAGCTGGGCCAGATCCACCTCGCCCTGCGGATTGCGCGGCAGGCGCGCCAGCACCTCGGGCAGCGCCACCAGCTGCGCCGGCGGCACCAGATGGGTGATGTAGAAGAAGGCCCGGGCCTCGCGCTCGGGCGTGCGCAGCGAGACCAGATGACAGGCCGACTCGCCCGCCTCGATCATCAGCCAGCTGCGCTTGGCATTGGCCAGCACGGTGACATGCTCGGCCGGCTCGGGCCAGTGCTGCTTCAGATAGGCCGCCAGCGGCTCGGCCATGCCCTTGCGCGCGACCCCCTTGGCGCCGCTGCCCTCGGCCAGCGCGAACTCGGGCATCAGCCAGGTGATGCGCTGCTCGGCCTGCGCGGCCGAGGCCAGGCCGCCCAGCAGGGCCAGGGCAAATGCGAGCACCTTCAGCATGCGCCGAGCATAGCGCGCCGGCCACGGCTCAGGGGCGGGTCAAGGCCGGCTCAGCCGCAGCACCTCGCCCACGCGCGCCTTGGCCACGTCCTCGGCGTGGAAGGGCAGGCTGGGCCATTGCTTGGCCTCGAACAGGCGCAACTGGTCGAAAGCGTGGGGCGAGGCCGGATCTGTGGACTGCCCATAGGTGAGGATGGCCTGCGCCACCGGGCCGCGCGCGTCGAAGCCCACGGTCTGGATATAGCTGGAGCCGTAGTCGATGCGCAGGCCCTGGGCGCCGATGCCGGGCGCGAACTGGTTGCCCAGATTGTTCAGCACGCCCTCGTAGTCCTCGCCGCCATGCAGGCCGATGGCCGCATCGGTGATGAGTGGCCGCTGTACCTGGGCCAGCGGCGCATCCAGCGCAAAGCCGGCGCCGCGTACCGCCTTCACCGCCTGGGCCAGCGCCTCCCACAGCTTGGCGGCCACGGCGGCATCCTCCAGCCTCAGGCCCGCGGGCGTGGCCACCGGCTGGGCGGGGTCGAAGGGCAGGCGGTGCACGCCGGGGATGGCGCGCGCATTGCGCCAGAACTCGCGGAACAGATGGGCACCGCGCGAGCCCAGATCGCTGCGGCGGTCCCAGCCCTGCAGGGCCGCGCAGCCGTCGCGCGCCTCGGCACTGGCGGGCGGCTGGCCGGCACAGGCGGCCAGCAGATCGGGCAGCACCACGCCGGCCATGAAGTTGCGGTTCTCGAACAGCTGGCCCTGCAGCGCCGCCGCATCGAGCTTGCCGCGCGCCAGCAGCTCGGGGATCTCGCTCAGGGCGGCACGGGTGCGCGCGCGCGTCAGGCTGGCATCGCCCACCAGGGGCGAGACACCGCTCCAGTGCTGCTGCGGATGGGTGTAGTAGAAGCTGTCGTTGCTGTTGTGCACCCAGTCGCTGCGTACCGCCATGGGCATGCGCGCCGCGGGCATCAGGCCGGGCTGGGGCGAGGCCGGGTCGCGCTGCCAGTCGCAGTCGCTGCGCGAGCCGTCCAGCACCACCAGGCCGGCGGCCGGCAGCAGCGCGGCCGCGGCCTTGCCGGGCGCGCAACGCTGCAGTTGGGCCGCATCCACGTCCGGCACCACGCTGGCGTCGGCATAAAGGGCTTGGCCATGTCGGTCCACCGCCAGGGTGTTGACCCAGGGGGTGCCCAGGTTCTTCAGCGCCTGCTGGATGTCCTGCACGCTGCGCGCGCGGCCGAAGCCCATCGCCGCCTCGGTGCCGCGCACATTGCCCAGGTTGGCGTCCTTGAGGGCGTAGGCGGTCTTGGCGGTCCACAGCAGGCCGGCGCGCGGCAGCACCAGCACCGGGCCCCAGCGCGTCGACCAGACGATTTGCTTGCGCGTCTGCAGGCCGCCGTCCGCGGCGCGCACCTGGATCTGCAGCTCGCGCTGCGTCATCGCCACCGGCTGGCCGTCGACCAGGTAGCGCGTCGGCTCGCCGGGCACCAGGCTCAGCTCATGCAGGGTGAAGCGCTTGCCGGTCGAGACCGTGTGCGACCAGGCCACATCCTTGTTGAAGCCTATCGTGACGGCCGGGAAATTGCCGATCGCCACCCCCATCACATCCAGCTCGCCGGGGATGGTGAGGTGGGCCTGCCAGAAGCGGTTCACGCCGGCCCAGGGGAAATGCGGGTTGCCCAGCAGCAGGCCGCGGCCGTCGGCGGTGGACTCCTTGCCGAAGGCCCAGGCATTCGAGCCCAGCGGCGCATCCAGCAGGCCCAGCTCGCGCAGCGCCGCGCCGGCGTCGGCCAGGTCCAGCTTCAGGTCCAGCGCCGGCGGTGCGGCGGCCTGCGTTGGCGCGGGCGGCTTGGCGGCCAGCAAGGCATCGGCCAGGGCGGCAGTGGCGGCCTGCACCGCGGTGAGCTCGGCCTGGCGGCGGTAGTCGGTCAGCGTCATCGGCTGCACCCAGGGCTGGCCCTGGCAGGCCGCCGGCAGGCGGCCCGCGTGGTCGCTCAGATAGCGGTTGTAGCCTGCCACCGCGCCGCGCGCCAGCGCCTGGGTCTCGGCACCGGCGCCCTGCCAATGGCGCGCCAGCGCGGCATCCTCCATATGCGCGGCGATGAAGAAATCGATCTGCTCGTTGGGCAGCATGCGGCGTGCCAGCAGGCCCGGCGTGGCGGCACCAAAATAACGCGAACGTTCACCGCGCACCGTCACCAGCTGGTTGGCGGTCATGCAGACATTGTCCTGGGCATAGGCATAAGCCATGCCATAGGCCAGCGTCTCGGCATCGGGCGCGCTGATATGGGCAACGCCGTTGGCGGTGCGCTGCACGGTGGCGCTGGGTGCGCCGCCCTCGCCCGGCGCGCTGGCGCAGGCCGCCAGGGTCAGCGATAACAGCAGGGTGACGGTCTGGCAGGGCTGCAGGGTCATGGGTATGCTCCTCGTGGCGGGTGCTGCGAATTTAGGCACAGCGGGCAGGGCTTGGGAAGGGGGATTCCGCCAAGCCGGCGCCCCGGCCCGCGTGCAGGCATGTATGCATATGGGGCCATATACGCACGGCGCATGTGCAGCTGCCAATCGCTTCGTTCTGCGCTGGCGCGGGCGCGGGCGCTCCTAAGCTTCGCTCCATCGTCAAGGAGGCCCGCGCCATGAGCATCACCGCCATCAAGGTCCGCAAGCAGTTCCGCGGCATCGTGCAGGCAATCACCGAGGGACCGGTGGTCTCGGAGGTGGGCGTGCTGACGCCCTCGGGCCTGGTCGTCACCTCGGTGATCAGCACCCGCTCCCTGAAGGAGCTGCAGCTGGCACCCGGCCGGGCCGTGGTGGCCCCGGCCACGCTGTGTGGGCATCAGCATGGCCTACCAGACCCCACGCCTGCTGATCATTCCCGGCCTGCACGACAGCGGCCGCGCGCATTGGCAAAGCTGGCTGCAGGCACCGTACCGCGACGCGCGGCGCGTGCAGCAGCTTCAGCAACCTGGGCCCGGTGGGTCATATCAATGCCGAGTCGGGCTTCGGCCCCTTCCCGCTCGCCAAGCGCTGGGTGAAGGCCGCCAGGGCGCCCGGCACGCCGCATTCAGCGAGTGGTCGTTCGCGGTCTGAGCCGCGCCGGCGCGGCCCTCAGTGGCCGAGGTGCAGGGGCTTGAAGCCCGGGTGGGCGAAATGGCTGCCATAGGCATTCACGGCCTGCGCGGTCTTCAGCAGGCCCTGCTCGGGGCGCAGCTTGGCGTGCTTGCCGGCCATCGCATCGCTGCCCTCGCCCAGCTCGGCAATCACCAGATGCAGCATCGCGTCGGCGCGGGGCTCGAGCTTGCACTGGGCCACGATGGCGCCCACCTGGGCCTCGACCTGGGTCGCCAGCTCACGGTAAGCCGCCTCATCCAGCTTGCCGGCATGGGCGGCCACCAGCTGCGGCGCGACCATACCCCGGATGCGCGACATGCCTTCGCGCAGCGGCGCGTCGGTGGCCCATTTGCGGCCCTGGTCCAGGCTCAGCTTGTGCGGCGCGGCCGCCTCGTGGCTGTGCGCGGCCGGCTGGGCCAGCGCCGGGGCGGCCAGCGCGCCGGCCATCAGCAGGGCCGCCAGCGCGGCCGGCAAGAACTTGCTCCGATGAGTCATCTGCAGCCCCTCCTCAATGCACGCTGAAATCGATCACGATGACGCCCGGCGCGCGCTGCTGGTAGGCCACGCTGACCCGGCTGCCATAGCGCTGCGCGATCTGGGCCAGCAGCGGCAGCGGGTCGTGGTCATTGGCAAAGCGCATGGTCTCGCCGGGCTGCAGCGCATCCAGCGCGCCGAAGATGGCCGCATGGCGGAAGCGCTTGGCCACGCCGCGGGCGTCGAAGGGGTAGATGGCGTCGGGGGACAGGTGTTGATGGGACATGAGGGCTCCTGAGGGTTGAGGTGGATTGGCGGGGCCTGGGGCTCAGGCCGAGGGAGGCTTGCGGGGCTTGGCCGGCGCGGCGGCGCGGCGCCGCCGCAGGTTGATGGGCTGGGGGGGCTGGCAGGGCCGGGGCGCGCCCGGCTTGGGCATCGCCGCGGCGGGCGCGGCCAGATCGGCCAGGGTCGCGCCATCGAGTTCCTTCAGAAAGGCACGCAGCGCGCTGTCGAACAAATGCTTGAGGCGGCAGGCCGGGCTCAGCAGGCATTCGTTGACGCTGGCATCGAAGCATTCCACCAGCCGGAAGTCGGTCTCGGCGGCGCGCACCACATCGCCCACGCGCAAAGTGGCCGGGTCCGCCAGCAGGCGCAGCCCGCCACCGCGGCCACGCGTGGTCTCCAGCACGCCCTGGCGGGCCAGGTCGTTGACGATCTTCATCAAATGGTTCTTGGAGACGCCATGGCGCTCCGCCAGCTCGCCGATGGTGACGAGTTGCTGCGGGCGCGCCGCGCAATACATCAGCACGCGCAAGGTGTAGTCGGTGTATTCGGCCAGCCGCATCGATGCCCCTAAAGATGTATTTAGTTTATTGCTTTAAACCACCCCGATCTTTAAGATGCATCAAAAATACTTCTTATGGAACCACCGCTCCCGGAGCCATGCCATGACCTTTGTCGTCACCCAGGCCTGCATCAGCTGCATGGGCCCGTTAACACCACGCCGATGGGCCCTGACACCGACTGCGTGGACGTCTGTCCGGTCGATGCCTTTCGCGAAGGCCCCAACTTCCTCGTCATCGACCCCGATGAATGCATCGACTGCGCGGTCTGCGTGCCGGAATGTCCGGTGGCGGCCATCCATGCCGAGGAGGACTTGCCCGGCGGTCAGCGCGACTTCATCCCGCTGAATGCCGAACTCAAGCGCTGAGGCGCAACCATCCCCACCGCAAACCCATCATGAACATCGAAAAATTCAAGCACCAGCACGCCAGCATCCTGGGCAGCATCGACGCGCTGCGCCAGCTGGCGCGGGCCGGCGTGGCACAGCACGCCAGCGACATCGCCGCGCACATCGTCGCGATGAGCTCGACCATCAAGCTGCATCTGGCGGTGGAAGACCAGGCGCTCTACCCGGCCCTGCAACGCGAACGCGATACCGAACTGGCGCGCATGGGCCAGCGCTACCAGCAGGAGATGGGCGCCATCGCCAAGGCCTACGAGGGTTTCTCGCGGCGCTGGAACCAGGCCAACAAGCTGGAGGCGGATGCCGAGGGCTTCCGCCGCGACGCCAACCAGGTGCTGCGCATGGTCTACGAGCGCATGCAGCGCGAGAACCACGACTTCTATCCGCGCATCGAAGCGCTGTGAAGTGAGCGCAATTTCGCCATGGAGTCGCCCGCATCGGCAAGGCGCTCGCCAGCCCCAAGCGGCTGGAGCTGATCGAGTTGCCGTGCCAGGGCGAGAAGACGGTGGCGACGCTGGCGCTGCAGGCCGGCGAGATCCTGATACTCGCCGTGCGCCCACCTGCCGCATGCACGCTCCATGCCGATCGCCGGGCTGAAGAAGCGCATGGCCGCGCTGCCCAGGGCTGTGCCCATCGTCGCCTACTGCCGCGGCCCCTTCTGCCTGATGGCCAGGGATGCCGTCGAGCTGTTGCGCAAGAAGGGCCACCGCGCCCTGCACCTCAGCGATGGCGTGGCCGAGTGGCGCGCGCGGCCTGCTCCTGACGGCAGACGGCGCAGCGCTGGAGTCCTACTTCGACTTCGTGGACTACCAGGGCGGCAGCATCGCCGCCGAGCGGATACCGGGGCAGGCGGCCATGGCCCTGCGCATGGCCGGCTTCGAGAACATGCGCATCCTGCATGGCGGCTTTGGTGAGTGGAAGGCGCGCGGCGGCATGGATGCCCACGCACGCGCCGGCAAATAGGCCGGCCTGCGGCCCTGGCGCGCGGCCAGAAATCGCGCGCGACCTGCCGACACTTGATATTTGCCATGCCAAAGGCCGCGGCCTGCGCGTCCAATAGGGGCCATGCGCACACGCCCCATTGCCCGCCTCATTGCCGCCGCCGCAGCAACGCTCTTGCTGCTACTGCTCGTCGCGGGCGGCTGGTGGCGCTTCGCTCGCAGCACCGAGGTGGCGCTGAGCCGGGTGGCCGAGGGTGCGGTCGAGGCGCACGTGGTCGGGCCCGCCACCCTGCAGGCACGCGTGGCGCTGAGCCTCAGCGCGCGCAGCAATGCCAGCGTCCGGCAAGTGCATGCCGATGTGGGCGACCAGGTCAAGCGGGGGCAGCTGCTGCTGACCCTGGATGACGCCGATCTGAGCGCACGCCGCGGCGTGGTGGGCGGCCAGCAGGAGGCCCTGCAGCGCAACACCGAGGCGGCGCGCGCGACGCTGGCGAAGGCGCGGGCCGAGCTCACGCTGGCCCAGGCCAAGCAGCGGCGCGATGCCGAGCTGCTGGCCCAGGGCTATGTCGCGCCGGCGCTGCTCGAAGCCTCGGAGGCCGCCCTGGCCGCGGCGCAGGCGGGTGTGGACGCGGCACGTGCCGCGCTGGCGGCGCGCGCGGCCGATGCGCGCACGCTGAGCCAGGAGGCGCGCTACGCCGACGCCCTGCTGTCCTACACCCGCATCGTCGCCCCGATGGACGGCGTGCTGGTGCAGCGCCTGGCCGAGCCGGGCAGCATGGCCATCCCCGGCGCGCCGCTGCTGAAGCTGGTGGACCCGGCCACGCTATGGCTGGCCACGCGGGTGGACGAAGCGGCGCTGGCGCGCCTCGCGCTGGGCCAGCGCGCCAGCATCCGGCTGCGCAGCGGCGAGATCCTGGCCGGGCGGGTGGCCCGCATTGCGCGCCAGTCCGATGCCGCCACGCGCGAGCTGGACGTGCATGTGAGCGTCGACGGGGCGATGCCGGCGCGCTTTGCGATCGACCAGGAGGCCGAGGTCAGCATCGCCACCGGTGCGCAGCGCGGCCTGGTGTTGCCGCTCGGCGCGCTGCTGCGCGACGCCGCGGGCCGCCAGGGCGTGCTGCTGGTGGAGGGCGGGCGCGCGCAGTTCCGCGCCGTCGAGACCGGCGCCGCCGATGCGCGCCAGGTGCTGGTGCGCGAGGGCTTGCGCGCCGGCGATTGGGTGGTGCGCGAGCCCGCCGGCGTGCGCGCCGGCCAGCGCGTGCACGCCGCCACGCCCTGAGCGCCGCAGCGGAGCCCCGGCATGGAACTCGCACTCAAGGACATACGCCGCCACCTGGGCAAGTTTCTGGCCACCATCCTGGGCGTGGCCATGCTGCTGGCCATCGTGCTGGTGATGAACGGCATCTACCAGGGCAATATCCAGGACGGCGTCTGGCTGATCGATCACACCCGCGCCGATCTATGGGTGGTCGAACGCGGCCGCGGCGGGCCCTTCAACGAGGCCTCGCGCATCCCGCTGGACAGCGTCAAGAGCGTGGCCGCCACGCCCGGCGTGGCCCGGGCCAGCCCGCTGCTGCTCTACACCGCGCAGCGCCCCATCCACGGGCGCGAACAGCAGTTCACCGTGATCGGCTACGACATCCTGGCCGGCGCTGGCGGTCCGGCCCGCCTGCTGCAGGGGCGCGCCATCGTGGCGCCCCACTACGAGATGGTGGCCGACCGCAAGCTGGGGCTCAGGCTCGGCGAGCGCGTGCCGCTGGGTCAGGACCGCTACGAGGTGGTGGGCATCGCCGCCGGTGCGGTCGACTCGGGCGGCAATCCGCTCGTCTATCTGGCGCTGCCCGACGCCCAGAAGCTGCAGTTCGAGCAGGACCCGCGCGCGCTCGCCGCCGCCGCGGCGGCCAATCTGCAGCGCCTGGCGCGCGCCGGTATCGGCGGCGAGCAGGCCGAGCGCCTGCTGCCCCTGCTGGCCGCCGGAGCCAGCAGCATCAACACCGTGCTGGTGACGCTGGCCCCGGGCGCCGACGGCGCGGCGGTGGCGCGCCATCTGCGCGACTGGCTCTATGTGAACGTCTACACCAGCGGCGAGGAGCGCGCCCTGATGCTGGAGGGCAAGCTGGCGCGCATGTCGGCGGTGCTGGGCCTGTTCCGCAGCCTGCTGCTGCTGGTCTCCATCGTCATCATCGCGCTGATCGTCTATGTGCTGACGATCGAGAAGATCCGCTCGATCGCCACCCTCAAGCTGATCGGCGCACCCAACGCCCTGATTGTGCGGCTCATCATGACCCAGTCCATGCTCCTGACGCTGGCCAGCTTTGCCCTGGCCTACGGCCTGCGCGAGCTGATCGCGCCGGGCTTTCCTCGCACCCTGGCCTTTGTGCCGCAGGAGACCGCGCTCACCTTTGCGGTGATGGTGGCGGGCGGCGTGGCGGCCAGCCTGATGGCGGTGTGGCATGCGCTGCGCACGCCGGCCCAGCTGGCTTTGGGAGGCTGAGATGAAACAACCCCTCGTCCACGGCGTACCTTGGCCGGTCCCCCAAGGGGACGGCGATGCTTGCCGCTTCGACCGGCAAGCACATCGCCAGCGCGGGCCGGCTTGGGAACGGCCCGGCGCTCGGCCCGCAGGTTTCATGCATCGCGGGTGCCGCGAATGCGGAATGGATGGCTGAGATGGCGGTGCTCGACATCCAGCAGGTCTCGCAGACCTTCGGCCAGGGCGAGCTGGCCGTGCAGGCGCTCAAGCCCACCAGCCTGAGCGTGGAGCCGGGCGAGCTGGTGGCCCTGCTGGGGCCCAGCGGTTCGGGCAAGAGCACGCTGCTGCTGGCCATCAGCCTGATCCAGGCGCCCAGCAGCGGCCGCATCGTGATCGCGGGCCAGACCCTGTACGACCAGGGCCCCACCGCGGTGGACGTGCGCGCCTTCCGGCGCCGCCACATCGGCTTCATCTTCCAGCAGCACAACCTGATCCCCTTCCTGACCGCGCTGGAGAACGTGGCGCTGATGCTGCAGCTCAACGGCGCGGGGCGGCGCGAATCGGCACGCCGCGCGCGCGAGCTGCTGGGCTATCTGGAGATCGGCCACCGCGCCGACGCGCTGCCGGCGCAGCTGTCGGGCGGCGAGCAGCAGCGCGTGGCGATAGGCCGGGCGCTGGCCAACGAGCCGGTGCTGATACTGGCCGACGAACCCACCGCCGCGCTGGACACCGAGCGCGGCGGCAAGGTGATGGCGATGCTGCGCAAGATCGCGCGCGAACGGCGCTCGGCGGTGATCACCGTCACGCACGACCATCGCATGATCGACGGCTTCGATACCGTCTACCACCTGGACGACGGGCGGCTGACGCTGAGCGAACGCCCCCAAGCCTAGTGCTCGTGCCGGTGATGCGCATCCGGGAAATGCGCATGGCTGTGCCGCAGCGGCGCGTGCCGGTGCGCATGGCTGTGGCGCGTGCCCGCGGGTACCGGCGGCTCGTGCACATGCTCGTGATGCGGGTCGCCACGGCCATGCACATGGCTGTGGGCATGCTTCAGCGCCTCGTGCTCATGCTCGTGCTCATGCCGCTCCGTCAGGTGCAGGGCCACGCCCAGCGCCATCAGCGCTCCGGCCAGCAGCAGCTGCCAGGTCACCGGCTCGCCCAGCAGCGCGATGGCCAGCAGCGCGCCGATGAAGGGCGCCACCGAGAAATAGGCCCCCGTGCGCGCCGTGCCCAGATGACGCAGCGCGATCACGAACAGCACCAGGCTGGCGCCATAGCTGGCAAAGCCCAGCAGGCCGGCCGCGAGCACCGTGGCCGCGCCCGGCCAGGCGGCGCCCAGCAGCAGGGCCAGCAGCAGGTTGGTGCAGCCGGCCACCAGGCCCTTGCTCATGGCGATGAAGCCGGCATCGCTGAGCGAGACCTTGCGCGTGAGGTTGTTGTCCAGCGCCCAGGCCAGGCAGGCGCCAGCAACTGCCAGCGCCGGCCACCAGGCGCCGGGCCGCGCCGCGTCGCCACCGGGCCAGGCCAGCAGCAGGCTGCCGGCCACGATCGCCGCCATGCCCAAGGCGATGCGTCGATCGAAGTTCTCCCTGAAGGCGAACCAGGCCAGCAGCGCCGTCAGCACGCCCTCGGCGTTCAGCAGCAGCGCCACGCTGGCCGCCGGCAGCCGGGCCAGGCCCAGCATCAAGAGCACCGGCCCCAGCACCCCGCCGGCGACGATGGCGCCCAGCAGCCAGAGACGTTCGGCGCGCGGCAGTTGCACCGCCGGTGCGCGCCGCAGCAGGCGTATCAGCCATAGGCCCAGACCCGAGCCCAGATAGAGCAAGGCGGCCAGCAACCAGGGGCTGATCGTGCCCAGCAGCGGCTTGGCCAGCGGCGTGCCGGCGCCGAACAGGACGGCAGCGCCAAGGGCGGCCACGACGCCGGGCTGGGGACGGAACGAGCTGATGCGCATGGTGCTGGCAGTGTATGGGTGCCACTATTTCAGGCGCAGCAGGCGCAGGCCGTTGAACACCACCAGCAGGCTGGCGCCCATGTCGGCGAACACCGCCATCCACATGGTGGCGCCGCCGAGCAGCGCGGCCAGCAGGAAGGCCGTCTTGATGCCCAGCGCCAGGGCGATGTTCTGCAGCAGCACGCTGCGGGTGCGGCGCGAGAGGCGCACGGTCTCGGGCAGGCGGCCGAGCTCGTCGTTCATCACCACCACGTCGGCGGCCTCCATGGCGGTGTGCGTGCCGGCGGCGCCCATCGCAAAGCCGATGTCCGACTGCGCCAGCGCGGGCGCGTCGTTGATGCCGTCGCCCACCATGGCGGTGGGCCCGAAACGCTGCTGCAGCTCGCGGATGGCGGCGAGCTTGTGCTCGGGCAGCAGATTGGCGCGCAACTCGGTGATGTCGGCCTGGGCCGCGATGACCCGTGCGGTGGCAAGGTTGTCGCCCGTCAGCATCACCGGCGTGATGCCCAGGGCCCTGAGCTCGGCGACCGCCTGGCGCGCCGAGGGCTTGATGGTATCGGCCACCACGCAGATCGCCAGCACGCCGCTCGCATCGGCCAGCATCGCCACCGTGCGGCCGGCCTGCTCATGCAGGGCCAGCCGGGCCTCCAGCTCGGCCGAGCATTGGCCGCGCTCTTCGATCCAGCGGTGGTTGGCCAGCACCAGCGGCAGGCCCTCGACCGCGCCCTGCACGCCACGCCCCGCCGCCGCCGCAAATTCATGCACCTCGGCCGGCCCACCCGCTTCGGCCGCCAGGCCCAGCGCGATGGCACGCGAGACCGGATGGTCGGAGCGCCCCGCCAGCGCCAGCGCCAGACACGCCAGGTGCCGGCGCTCGGTGCCCGCAGCCACGGGCTCGAACGCCACCAGCACCGGCTGGCCCTGAGTGACGGTGCCGGTCTTGTCCAGCGCCACAGCCTTGAGCAGACGCGCCTGTTCCAGATAGACCCCGCCCTTGATGAGGATGCCGCGCCGCGCCGCCGCGGCCAGACCGCTGACCACCGTGACCGGGGTCGAGATCACCAGCGCGCAGGGGCAGGCAATCACCAGCAGCACCAGGGCCTTGTAGACCGCCTGCAGCCAGCCCCAGCCCATCAACCAGGGCGTCAGCAGGGCAACGGCCAGCGCCAGCGCGAACACGGCCGGGGTGTAGATGGCGGCAAAGCGATCGACGAAGCGCTGCGTGGGCGCCCGGCTGGCCTGCGCCTCTTCGACCGCATGGATGATGCGTGCCAGGGTGCTGTCCGCGGCCAGGGCGGTGACACGGAACTCCAGCGCCGCGCTCTGGTTGATGCTGCCGGCGAACAGCGCGTCGCCGGCCGTCTTGTCGACGGGCATGCTCTCGCCCGTCACCGGCGCCTGGTCGACGGCGCTGCTGCCCTCGGTGATCACGCCATCCAGCGGCGCCCGCTCGCCCGGGCGGATGCGCACGATGGCGCCTAGCGGCACGGCGGCGCAGGGCTGGCGCAGCCAACTGCCGTCGGCCTGCCGCACCTCGGCATCCTGGGGCGCCATCGCCAGCAGGCCCTGGATGGCATGGCGCGCGCGGTCGACCGCGCGCGCCTCGATCAGCTCGGCCAGGGCATAGAGCGCCATCACCATCGCGGCCTCGGGCCATTGGCCGATCAGGAAGGCGCCGGTCACCGCCACCGCCATCAGCGCATTGATGTTCAGGCGCCCCGCGCGCAGGGCATAGAAGCCCTTCTTGTAGGTATCGAAGCCGGCCAGGGCGATGGCCGCGGCGGCCAGGCCCATCTCGGCGATCTGCAAGCCCAGGCCGGCGAGCGAGAAAAAGGCCAGGGCCTCGGCGGCCAGCGCGCACAGCAGCGATGCCAGCAGGCGCGGCAGGCCCTCGCCGGCATGCCCATGATGCGCGTGCGAGGCCTGCTCGGCGGCCTGGCTCGCCGGCGCGCCCTCCAGCGGCTGCGGCGCAAAGCCCATGGCGCGGATGGCGGCCAGCGCCGCCTCCAGCGCCGGCGGCGCAGCCGCCAGGGACAGCGTGCGCTGGCCCAGGTCGAAACGCAGGCCCTCGATGCCGGCGATGGGCGCCAGCGCGCGGCGGATCTCGCCCTCCTCCACCGCACAGTCCATGCTGGGGATGCGGAAGACGCGCGCCGCGCCCGACGGCGGTGGTGGCGGCGTCAGCGTGGGCGCTGCGTCTGGGGTGCCACAGCAGTGGCTGCTGCAGCTCGATGGGGTGGATGTGGATGCATTCGGTGTGGCCATGTCGGCATTGGAAACCCTGCACCTGGACGAGAGTCAAGCAGATTCGGCGCGGGCAGCGCTGGGTGTGACCGATACCAGCGCACCGGCGGATATGCGCCGAGCGCATGTGCAGCTGCCAATCGCGTCTTTCCCCGCAAGACGCCGCACGCCTAAGCTCGGGCACATCGTCGTCAAGGAGCCCCGCCATGAGCATCAGCGCCATCAATGTCCGCAACCAGTTTCGCGGCACCGTCAAGGAGATCATCGAGGGACCGGTGGTCTCGGAGGTGGACGTGCAGACGCCCGCCGGCCTGGTCGTCACCTCGGTGATCACCACCCGCTCACTCAAGGAACTGCAGCTGGCCGTTGGCCAGCCGGTGGTGGCCCTGGTGAAGAGCACCGAAGTGGCGATTGCCACCCTGTGAGGAGCCCGCCATGGCCTACCGTCTCGCCCCCCGCCTGCTGATCATCACCGGCCTGCGCGACAGCGGACGCGAGCATTGGCAAAGCTGGCTGCAGGCGCGGTACCGCGATGCCCGCCGCGTGCAGCAGCGCGATTTCAGCAAGCCCGATCTGCAGCGCTGGGCCGAGCGCATCCAGCTCACGCTGGAGCACGCTGGCGAGGGCGAGTGGATCGCGGTGGCGCACAGCTTCGGCTGCCTGGCGCTGGCCAGGCATCTGCAGGAGCAGGCCGATTCGCCGATACGCCAGGCCCTGCTGGTAGCACCGGCCGAGCCCAACAAGTTCGGCATTGCCGACCTGCTGCCGCAGCGCCGCCTGCCCATCCCCAGCACCCTGATCGCCAGCCAGAACGACCCCTGGATGAGTGCTGCCAACGCGCAGCGCTGGGCCGGACGCTGGGGCTCCAGCTTCACCAATCTGGGGCCGGTCGGGCATATCAACACGGAGTCGGGCTTCGGCCCCTTCCCGCTGGCCATGCGCTGGGTGGAGACCGCCAAGGCGCGCGCCGCCCGCGAGCAGCGCGCGCGGCGTGCCGGCCCCCTTGAATGGTCGTTTGCAATCTGAGCCGTTCTTCGCTCTTGCTTGGCCAACATCGCCCCACCCGGCGGGGCTGCGGGCGATCTGTTTTCGGAAATGCTTTGCTGATTTTCTTGGAGGACAAGGCCCTGGCCGCTCGCAAAAATGCGCGAGGCATAACGAGAGCCCTGCAACGTGAATTTCCAGCAATTGCGATCCGTCCGCGAAGCCCAGCGCCGCGACTTCAATCTCACCGAGGTGGCCAACGCCCTGCATACCTCGCAACCCGGCGTGAGCCGCCAGATCCGCGAGCTGGAGGACGAGCTGGGCATCGAGATCTTCGTGCGCGCCGGCAAGCGCCTCACCGGCCTCACCGAGCCGGGCCGCCAGGTTCTGCCCATCGTCGAGCGCCTGCTGCACGAGGCCGACAATCTGCGCCGCGCCGGCGACGACTTCGCCCGCGCCGGCAGTGGCACGCTGCGCATCGCCGCCACCCACAGCCAGGCGCGCTATGCGCTGCCGCCGGTGGTGCGCGACTTCCGCGCCGCCCACCCGGACGTGCTGCTGCACATGCAGCAGGGTTCGCCACAGCAGGTGGCGCGCCTGCTGCTGGACGGCGATGCCGATGTGGGCATCGCCACCGAGGCCCTGGCCCAGTACGACGAGCTGGTGGCCCTGCCCTGCTACCGCTGGACCCACACCGTGCTGGTGCCGCCCGATCATCCGCTGGCGCGCGAATCGGCCGAGGGTCAGGTCTTGACCCTGGCGCGGCTGGCGCAGTTTCCCATCATCACCTACGAGAGCGGCTACACCGGCCGCTCGCACATCGACGACGCCTTCCACGCCGCCGGGCTGGCGCTGAACGTGGTGCTGGTGGCCATGGATGCCGACGTCATCAAGACCTACGTAGAGCTGGGCCTGGGCGTGGGCATCGTGGCCGCCATCGCCTACGACGACGAACGCGATCGGCACCTGCATCCGATCGATGGCCGACATCTGTTTGCCGACAATATGACGCGGCTGGCGGTGCGCAAGGACGCGTATCTGCGCGACTATGTCTACGCCTTCATTGCCACCTTTGCCGCGCCGCTGACGCGCACGGCGGTTGAACAGGCGCGGTTGGCTCACCACGTCTGAGCTGCAAAGCAAAGCAGCATTTCTTGGTTCTCTCGAAAGCCGGGCGCCAATACAGTTTGAGGCATCCGATCCACTGTCAAACGCCAAGCACGTGAACCCCATCCGCCGCACCCTTCATATTTCCTTCGTCTCGCTGGCCCTTGCGCTGTGCGCCGCCGCCCATGCCGACACCAGCCTGCTGAATGTTTCCTACGACCCCACGCGCGAGCTCTACCAGGACTTCAACGCCGCCTTTGCCAAGCAGTGGAAGGCCAGGACCGGCGAGACCGTGACGATCAAGCAGTCGCATGGCGGCTCGGGCAAGCAGGCGCGCTCGGTGATCGACGGCCTGGACGCCGACGTCGTGACCCTGGCCCTGGCCTATGACATCGACGCCCTGCACGACCAGGCCAAGCTGATCCCCGCCGACTGGCAGCAGCGCCTGCCCAACAACGCCAGCCCCTACACCTCCACCATCGTGTTCCTGGTGCGCAAGGGCAACCCCAAGCACATCGCCAACTGGCCGGACCTGGCGCGCAGCGGCATTGCCGTGATCACGCCCAACCCCAAGACCTCGGGCGGCGCGCGCTGGAACTATCTGGCGGCCTGGGGCTATGCACTCAAGCAGCCTGGCGGCAATGCCGATTCGGCCAAGGCCTTCGTCAAGCGCATCTATGCCAACACCAAGGTGCTGGACTCCGGCGCGCGCGGCTCCACCACCACCTTTGTGGAACGCGGCATCGGCGACGTGCTGATCGCCTGGGAGAACGAGGCCTATCTGGCGGTGAAGGAGCTGGGGCCCGACAAGTTCGAGATCGTCACCCCCAGCCTCTCGGTGCTGGCCGAACCGCCGGTGGCGGTGGTGGACAAGAACGTCGACCGCAAGGGCACGCGCAAGCAGGCCCAGGCCTATCTCGAGTACCTCTACACGCCCGAAGGCCAGGCCATCGCCGCCAAGCACTACTACCGCCCGCGCGACGCCAAGGTCGCCGCCAAGTACGCCAAGCAGTTCGCCGCCGTGACGCTCTTCACCATCGACGAACTCTTCGGTGGCTGGCGCAGCGCGCAGAAGACCCACTTCGACGACGGCGGCGTGTTCGACCAGATCTACACCCCGGGCGCGCGTTAAGACGCTGCAAGACCTGACCCCTTGTCTCCTCGGTAGGCCCCGCGGCGCTCGTCGTGCCGCACTTACCGTTCACGCCCTCGGCGAGCTTGCGCTTGTCGGGGGCTTTTTTGCGTCAGTCCCTGGGGATATCAGGCCCTGCGCATCGTCAACAAGGCCAGCGTCACCGCGCTGATCATGGCCCCGGCCATGAAGGTCGCCGGCGCGCCCAGCGTCTCCCACAGCAGGCCCGCCGCCACGCTGGCGATCAGCATCCCCACGCCGCTAAGCAGGTTGAAGAAACCATAGGCGGTGCCGCGCAGCTCGGCGGGCGCCACATCGGCCACCATCGCGGCCAGCAGGCCCTGGCTCATGCCCATGTGCAGGCCCCACAGCGCCACGCCGGCCAGCAGGACCGGCAAGGCCGCGCTGCTGGCCAGCAGCAGGTCGGCGGCGATCAGCAGCAGCAGGCTCCAGGCCAGCAGGCTGCGATGGCTGACGCGATCGGCCAGCGCACCGAGCGGGTAGGCGCTGAGGGCATAGACCACATTCATCGCCACCATCACCAGCGGGATCAGCGCCAGCGCCAGCCCGCTCTGCTGCGCCCGCAGCACCAGAAAGGCCTCGCTGAAGCGTGCCAGCGTGAACACCGCACCAATCATCACCACCCACCAGTAGGCCGGGCCCAGCTGGCGCAGCTTGGCGCGGCTGATCGGGGCGCCGCGCGGCGCGGCACTGGCGGCCGCACGACTCGGCTCGCGCACGCCCAGGGCCAGCAGCAGCACGGCCAGCAGCGCCGGGATCACCGCCACCCAGAAGACGGCGCGGAAGTCGTTGGCCCACAGCAGCATCAGGCCCACGCCCAGCAACGGGCCGGCGAAGGCGCCCACGGTATCGAGCGACTGGCGCAGGCCGAAGGCAGCGCCACGCTGTGCGGGCGGGGCGATGTCGGCTACCAGCGCATCGCGCGGCGCACCGCGTATGCCTTTGCCCAGGCGGTCGATCAGGCGCGCCGCCAGCACCAGGCCGGCGCCGCTGGCGATTGCGAACAGCGGCTTGGTGGCCGCACCCAGGCCATATCCCAGCAGGGCCAGGCCCTTGCGTTTGCCCCAGTGGTCGCTCAGCACGCCGGAGAACACCTTGACGATCAGCGCGGTGGCCTCGGCCGCGCCCTCGATCAGGCCCACCGTGAACACCGAGGCGCCCAGGCCGCCCACCATGAAGAGCGGCAGCAGGCTGTGGATCATTTCCGAGGAGATGTCCATCAGCAGACTCACGAAGCCGAGCACCCAGATGCCGGCCGGCAGGCGCGGCTTGCCGCTCAAGGCCGCAGTTTTCATATGGCTTGTCAAAACATTGTTGTTCGTCAAATCACTGTCACACAGACTCGGCACAATGCAAAGCATCCAAGGCGACAAACCGGCTGCAGATTGGGCAGAAAACTGGAACCCGTCACCAGCGCCGAGGGAACCGTCTTGAGGTCTTTTTCTTAGGTCTCATGTCCGGTAAGCAGGGCCACCCTTGGTGGCCCTTTGCTTTTATGGGCCTGCGGCCCATGACTCCGTTTGTTGCGTCAATTTCACACCTGCCCAAGCGCACTTGACCACGCACTGAGGCGACGCGCACACTCGCGGCTCCTTCTTCTTCCTTCAACTCAACAGGAGATCACCATGGCCAAGACCGATATTGCCCGCCTCCTGTCGGCCGCGTTCACGACACGCCGCACCTGAGTTGGACCCGCCACGCAAGCTGCGTGGCCTGAGCTAGCTTCCGAGCCGCCCCCGCGGCCGACGCATTCCCCCGCTGTCACCGGCAAGGCTTTGACCCTGCCGAGTCTCCACATGCCTGGAATCGTCTTTTCTCATGCTCGAAGCAAACTCAACAACACAAGACCTGACCCTGCTCCAAACCCTGGGGCTCAACCACAGCCTGCGATCCCACCTGGCCGGCCTTGACTGGCCCGCCAACACCACTGCGATGCGCGTCGTCGAAGTGCAGCGCGACCGCGTCCAGCTGCTGGGCGCCCACCAGCGCGCGTGCAGCGCGCGCATCGCGGCCGAACTGCAGCAGGCGCTGCGCGACGAGGGCCAGGCGCTGGCCGTGGGCGACTGGGTGCTGGCCGGCCCCGACGCCTTCGGCGAGCATTGGGTGCGGGCCCAGGCGCCGCGCCTCAACGCGCTCTCGCGCCGCAACCCCGAGGGCCTGCGCCAGACCCTGGTGGCCAATGTCGACACCGCCCTGCTGGTGATGGGACTGGACCACGACTTCAACCTGGCGCGCCTGGACCGCTACCTGGTGCTGACGCATGCCGCCGGCATTGCCAGCGTGGTGGTGCTGAGCAAGGCAGACCGCTGCGCACAGGTGGTGCAGCGCCTGGCCGAGGTGCAGGCCCATCTGCGCGCCTGCCGCGAGGGGCCGCAGGCGGTGCTGGCGGTGAACGGCACGCAGGCGAGCGCGCGCGAGTCGCTCTGGCCCTGGCTGGGCGCGGGCCAGACCCTGGTGCTCTTGGGCTCCAGCGGTGCCGGCAAGAGCACGCTCACCAACAGCTTGTGTGACGCGCACTTGCAGGGTACGGGCAGCGTGCGCGAGGACGACAGCCGCGGCCGCCACACCACCAGCGTGCGCAGCCTGCACCGCGCGCCCTGCGGTGCCTGCATCATCGACACGCCGGGCCTGCGCGGCCTGCAGCTGGACGTCAACCGGCAGGAGCTGGACGAGGCCTTCGACGACATCAGCGGCCTGGCGCCGCAATGCCGCTTCCGCAACTGCAGCCACCAGGACGAGCCCGGCTGCGCTGTGCGCGATGCCCTCAGCGCCGCACGCCTGAAGAGTTATCACAAGCTGCAGCGCGAGCTGGGCCGCGAGCAGCGCACGCCGCTGCAGCGCCAGGCTCAGCTGTCGGAGTGGAAGTCGCGCTCGCGCGAGGCACGCATCCGCATCAAGGCCAAAAGTGGCACCTAAGCGAAATAGCCCAGCGTCGGCGTGGCGAAATTGGCCAGGTGCGGGAACAGCAGCGGCAGGTCCGCCGCGCCCACGCCCAGCCAGCTCGCCAGCGTCGCGCTCATCTGGTCCACCGCGGTGCTGGGCAGCCAGCGGCCCTCGTCCGAGACATCGTCGGGGCCGCCCAGCAGCAGCTGCGGCATGCGGCCATAGAGCCCTCGCCTGAGCGCGCCGCCCATGATGAGTTGGTGGTTGCCCCAGGCGTGGTCGCTGCCGCCGCCCGAGGCCGGCTGCAGGGTGCGCGCGAAGTCCGAGGCGGTGAAGGTGGTGACCTGGTTCGCCAGGCCCAGCTGCTGGGTGGCGTCGTGGAAGGACTTGAGCGCCGGGCCCAGCTGGCCGAACAGGTTCTCCTGCTGCGCGAGCTGGTTGTTGTGGGTATCGAAACCGCCCAGCGAGACAAAGAAGATCTGCCGCGTCACCCCCAGGCTGGCACGCACCTCCAGCAGCTTGGCCACCGTCAGCAGCTGCTGGGCGATGGCGCTGCTCTGGCCGGCGAACAGGCCCGCCACACTGCCGGCGGAGGCCAGCGCGCCATTGAGCGCCTCGCTGGCGCGCAGGGCCTGGTTCAGCACCGCCGCGGCCGCGCGCTCCTCGGCATTTGCATAGGGCTGTTGCAGCAGGCTGGTGTAGAGGCCGTAGAGCGGGTTGCGCGCCGGGTTGGCGCCGAAGCCCTTGATGGCGAAGTTGCCGCCCGAGGAGACCGCCAGGCCCTGGCTGCTGGCGCCGTTCATGAAAACGTTGTTACCGCTCAGCGAGACCACCGCGGGCACGGTGCTGGCGGGCTGCAGGTCGGCGATGCGCCCGCCCCAGCCGCTGCTGCCCTGCGCGCCCGAGCCGCCCTGCTGCCACTGCGCCTGCTGGTCGCTGTGCGAGAACAGATTGCCCGGCACGCCGCTGCCGCCGCTGGTGAACTGCGCCTTCGTGAGCGGCCGCACCAGGGTGCCCACATTGGCCTGCAGGGCCAGATGGCCCTGGTTCCAGACTTCGGCCAGCGGCGCCAGCGCGCCATGCAGGCCCAGCGTCAGGCCGTCCAGCGGCGCCAGGCTGGAGGCCTGCAACGCCAGCCCGCCGGCCGCGGCATTGCCGCGCGCCTTCGCATAGGCGGCATAGCCGGCGGCATCCATCGGCACCAGCATGTTGTTGCCATCGTTGCCGCCATAGAGGAACACGCAGACCAGGGCGCGGTAGTCGGTGCCCTGCAGCGGCGCAGCAAGACCCGACCCCAGCGCGAAGGGGCCGGCGGCCAGGGCCGCGGCGCCAGAGAGGAAACCACGCCGCGAAGTGAAACTATTGATCATTTGCACTCTCCATTCCTAGCCAGTGGGGCCCGTGGAGCCGGCTTCGCCGGGCCACCGGGCTCGCCCCCTCGAGGGGGTGGCGCGTAGCGCCGCGGGGGTGGGTCAGTTCTCCACCAGGTATTCGGGCGACATGACGGCCAGGAACAGCACCGCCCGGGCTCGGTCCAAGGGCTTGCTCGCCGGCGCGAGCTGCGCGGCTTTCAAGAGGGCCTGCTCCAGGTTGCCGCTCAGGCGCCCAGCGAACAGCACACGCTTGATGTCGGCCACCAGCGCGGGCGGGCTGGCGGCCAGGGCCTGCCAGCGCGCCAGATCGATGCGGCTGCCGGTGCTGCCGGCCAGCGTGTCGTCGGGCGGCACGCCCTTGCCGTTCAGCGCCGTGGCGAACACGCCGCTGAGCCGGAAGGCCGCGCTGGCATTGAAGACGCCGAAGGCCGGGCCGTCCAGGCTCGGATCGTCGGGCAGGTCGTAATCGGGCGGGAAGAAGTTGAACACCGAGGGCGGGCTGTAGATCGGCTGGCCCAGCGCCGCGGCCTGGCTGCGCAGCCAGACGCCATCGCTCTCGCCGCCCAGGGCACGGAACAGATAAGTCAGCTGCAGGATCGGCTCGCGCAGCTTGCCGAAGCTCGGCGGCTGCAGCGGGCTGCTGGCCTCGGGGTCCAGCAGGATGGCGCTGAGCGTGGCCCTCATATCGCCTCGTGGCGTGCCCGCCTGGCCATTGAAGGCGGCGGCCACGCGCGCCACATAGGCCGGGCTGGGGTTGGCGGTGACGAGTTGCTGGATCAGCTGCCGGCCGATGAAGGGGCCGACATTGGGGTGCCTGAAGATGTTGTCGATGGCGGCCTCGAGATCGGCCGCGGCGCCCTGCCCCGCCGGCAGGGTCTGGCCCATCAGCAGCTTCTTGGCGCCCAGGTCGTGGTGCGCGGCATAGGCCACCATGGGGCCGCCGAAGTTGGGCGGATTCGGAAACCTGTCGCGCCCGCCGGGGCGCGGCGGGTAGCTCCAGCCGGTGAACACATGGGCAAAGCCTTCCACCACCTCCTGGTCGTAGCTGGGCAGGGGCAGGCCGCGGGCATCGAGCTGCTGGCTGCCGTCCGGATTCAACTGCCACAGGCCGATGCTGAACAGCTGCAAAACCTCGCGCGCGTAGTTCTCGTTGGGTTCTATGCCCTTGGCCGGATTGGGCTTGTCGTTGTTGGCCATATTGAGGAAGCGGCCCATCGCCGGGCTCAGCGTCACCTCGCGCAGGATGTCGCGGAAGTTGCCGAAGGCATGGCTGAGGAAGATGCGCTCGTAGTTGGCCATCGCATAGGGCAGCCGGATCTGCTGGCCCGAGACCACCAGGATCTGGCTCAAGGCCAGGGCGGTGCGCTGGCGCAGTTGGTCGGGGCCGTTGAGCGCGTTCCTGAAGAACTGCACTTGCAGCGGGAACATGCTGTAGTTGTCGCGCTTGCAGCCGGGCGGCGCACCTTCGGGGCAACCGATCTTGGCATTCACGTCCACCGCGACGATGCCGGAAAAATCCGAGGCCGGCTGGGCGAACTGCTGCTGCAGCCAGGCCGCCTTGCCACTTGCCATCAGGGCCTGGGTGCTGGCCTCGGTCGGCCCGAAGCTGGCCTGGGCCAGGAAGCGCCGCGCCTCGCCCTCGTCGAGACCGGCCGCCTGGGCTGTGGCCATCATCATCACCGTCAGCGCGCCGAGGGCGCATGCGCAGATCGCGCGGCGGGTCGTCAAGAACAAGGTCATGGGCGCCTCCGTTTGTGCGCATGGTAGAAAAGACGCTGGCTCTTGACACAGCTCCAGGTGTAATGATGTGTGAAGTTGCGCCGCCCCGGTGCGACACCGCCCTCCCAAGCGCCCATGAACGCGAGCACGCTGCAGACCCGCATCGACGGCCATCTGGCCGCCCTCACCCGCCCCCAGAGTCCCGGCCATGCGGTGGCGGTGGCTCGCCATGGCGAGCTGCTCTACGCCAGCGGCCATGGCTTGGCGAGCCTGGAGCAGCGCAGCGGCATTGGCGCCGATACGCTGTTCCGCATCGCCTCGGTGAGCAAGCAGTTCACCGTGGCGGCCGGCCTGCGCTTGGCCGCCCAGGGCCGGCTCGATCTGAGCGCCGACGCGCGCGCGCTGCTGCCCGAGCTGGCGCAGCTGCCGCAGGCCGTGACGGTGGACCAGCTGATGCGCAACTGCAGCGGCCTGCCCGATTTTCTGGAGCTGCTGCGCCTGGGTGGCGTGGGCCTCGAACACCTGACCCGCCGCGCCAGCATGGCCGCAGCGCTGGCGCGCAACCAGCACCTCAACAGCACGCCGGGCAGCCGCTTCCTCTATTGCAACAGCAACTACCTGCTGCTGGGCCTGCTGGTGGAGCGGCTCAGCGGCCAGAGCCTGGGCGACTATCTGCAGCAGGCCTTCTTCACGCCCATGGGCATGACGCAGACCCGCATGGTGGCGCCCTGCGACCTGGCCCTGCCGGGCCTGGCCGCGCCCTATCTGCGCCAGGCCGATGGCAGCTACCGCCGCGCCCTGCATGGCTTCGAGCATGGCGGCGAGGGCGGCCTGGTTTCCAGCGTGCTGGACCTGACGCGCTGGGCCCAGGCCCTCATGGGAGCGGGGGCGCCGCCGCCCGAGCTGGCCGCCCTGGCCGAGGCGCTGATGGCGCCCACCCTGCTGAGCGGCGATCAGCCCGCCGCCTATGCGCGCGGCCTCGAGCACAGCCAATGGCGCGGCCATGCCTGCGTGGGCCATGGCGGGCTGTGGCCGGGCTACCGCAGCGAGTTCCTGCTGCTGCCGGCCGAGGGGTTGAGCATCGTCGTGATCAGCAACGACAGCGGCAGCAACCCCTACAAGCTCGCCCGCGAGCTGCTGGACCTGGTGCTGCCGCCCGCTGCCATGGCCGAGGCGGCGGCGCCAGACTGGGCGGGCGAGTGGATCAATGCCGAGGCCGGCCTGCTGCTGGACCTGCAGCAAGGGCCCGGCACGCGCCTGACGGCCCAGCAATGGGGCCTGAGCTTCGAGCTCTACCCGGAGGCCGATGGCAGCTGGCTGCCGCTGCGCGGCGCTTATGAGTTCCGTCTGCGCGCCGCTAAGGCGGACCAGGGGGGCACGCTGCTGCTGGAGACCGGCGCCGGCCAGCAGCATCGCTTGCAGGCCCTGGGCGCGCGCGCCGCCCTGCCCGCGGGCCTGGCCGGCCGCTGGCATTGCGCGGACATCGCCAGCACCTGGCAGATCGAGGCAGACGGCAGCGTGACGGTCGAGGGCCCGCTGATGCGCAGCCCGCAGCCCTGGCAGCTGCTGGGCCTGACCGACACGCTGATGGAGTTGCGCGCGCCGGGCTACTGGATGAGCAGCAGCCAGCTGCTGCGCGTGGCCGAGCGCGATGGCGAAGGCCGCATCCAGGCCCTGAGCCTGGACTGCAGCCGCATCCGCGGCCTGCGCTTTCAACGCTCGGCCGCCCTGTAAAGAAGTTTAAAAGGCCGTTCTGGCTTGCGGGCGCAGGCGGCGCCGCATGCGATGCTTCGCCCTTTTGCAGCCCTTCTGCAGCCCTTTTGCCGCCCTTGGCTCCGAATCCACTCACGTACGATGCGCCGTCTCCTCCCCCTGCAACTAGCCCTGGCCTGCGCACCCGCGCTGGCACAGCAGGCCGAAGCGCCCACGGCCGCGGCCAGCGCACCGGCCGCCAAGCCCCGCCCGGCCGCCAAACCGATTGCCGAGCAGCTGAACCGCGTGGAGGTGCAGGGTGGACCCAGCGATGACGCGCTGCGGCGCGGCTCCACCGCCGCCAAGATCATCATCGGCCGCGAGGAAATCGAGCGCTATGGCGACGCCACCATGGGCGAGGTGCTGAAGCGCCTGCCCGGCGTCACCACCGGTGGCCGGCCCGGCCGTGGCGGCGAGATCCGCATGCGCGGCATGGGCGGCGGCTATACCCAGATCCTGGTGAACGGCGAGCGCATGCCGCCGGGCTTTGCGCTCGACCAGCTGCCGCCCGAACAGGTGGAGCGCATCGAGGTGATGCGCGCCCCGACCGCCGAATACGGCGCGCGCGCGGTGGCCGGCACCATCAACATCGTGCTGCGCGAGGCGCTGCAAAAGCGCATCAACGACATCAAGCTCGGCTCTAGCGCCGAGCGCGGCCGCATCAGCCCCGGCATCGGCTGGACCCGCAACGACAAGCTCGACGAGCGTGGCGGCGCCTACAACATCAACGTGAGCCTGCTCAACGGCAGACGCCGGGACGAGATCGACAACCGCGTCAGCACCACCGATCTGGCCAGCGGCCAGCAAAGCCTGCGCAGCCTGAACGGCCAGACGGAAAGCGAGACCCGCGGCCTGCACGCCGCCGGCCGCCTGCAATGGCGGCTGGGCGGCGGCGACACGCTAGCCCTGCAGAGCTTTCTGGTGGCCAATGAGAGCGACAGCGAGAGCCATGCGCTGCAAACGCCCACCCAGGCCTTCGATGTGGCCGACACCACGAGCCGCAACCGCTTCACCATGCTGCGCCTGGGCCCGCAATGGCAGACCCGGCTGGACGAGCGCACGCGCCTGGAGCTGCGCGCCGGCCTGGGCGCGGGCCAGGGCCGGGGCCACAGCCTGCGCCGGGAGACCCTGCGCAGCGCCGACGGCAGCCTGCTGCCCTCGCGCACGCAGGACGACCGCACCGACAGCGACGACCGCAGCTGGAGCCTCAACAGCAAGCTCTCGCGCCAGCTGGAAAACGAGCACAGCCTGGTGGCCGGCCTGGAGGCCGAGAGCACGCGCCGCGAGCAGACCCGCATCTGCCTGGAGAACGGCCTGCCCTGCCACAACCTGCTGGACTTCGGCGACGAGCTCGCCGCGTCCACGCTGCGCATGGCCGCCTATGCGCAGGACGAGTGGAGCGTGGGCAAGCAATGGGCCTTCTACGCCGGCCTGCGTTGGGAAGGCATTGAGACCAAGAGCACCGCCGCCAGCTACAGCGTCAGCAACAAGTCCGGCGTCTGGACGCCGCTCTTGCACGCGGTCTGGAAGTTCGACGAAAAGAGCCGCGACCAGATCCGCATGAGCCTGACGCGCAGCTACAAATCACCCCAGCTGCAGGACCTGATCGCCAAGCCCAGCATCAACAACACCAATGGCTCCTGCCCTGTCGCCGGGCTACCGGGCCAGCCCTGCGGCCCCAACACACCCGACCAGCCGGACCGTGCCGGCAACCCCGAGCTGCGGCCCGAGCTGGCCACGGGCATCGACATCGCCTACGAGACCTATCTCAGCAAGGGCGGCGTGCTGAGCGCCAACCTCTTCGTGCGCCGCATCAAGGACCTGATCCGCAGCAATCCGCAGCTCGAGACGGTGGGCTGGGCCAGCGAGCCACGCTGGATCACGCGGCCGCGCAATATCGGCCAGGCCCGCACCATGGGCCTGGAACTGGAGGCCAAGTTCCGCCTCGACGAATGGTGGGAGGAGGCCTGGCCGGTGGCGGTGCGCAGCAATGTGAGCCTGTTCAGCTCGCGGGTGGATGGCATTCCCGGGCCCGACAACCGGCTTGACCAACAGCCGCGAGCCAGCGCCAACCTGGGCGCCGACTACCGCCTGCGCAGCCTGCCGCTGACCCTGGGCGCCACGCTCAACTGGACGCCCGCCAACACCATCCAGCAAAGCGCGCTGCAGCAGAGCCAGACCACCCGCAAGCTGGTGGCCGACGCCTTCGCGATGTGGAGCTTCAATCCGAATGCGCAGCTGCGCCTGTCGGGCAGCAATGTGGCGCCGCTGGACTACAGCAGCGCCACCTTGTTCAACACGGCCACGCAGCAGATCGCCAGCGAAAGCGCGGGCCGCACGTACACGCAATGGCAGCTGCGCCTGGAACTGAAGGTCTAGTGCTTCTTGGCGGCCGGCGCCTTGGCCGCCATGGGCGTCAGCTGGGCCAGCCTTTCGGGCTCCTGCGATTGCGAGAGCTGCATCCAGCCCAGCAGGCCGGCGCTGGCCGTTAGCGCCAGCCCCAGTGCCAGGCCCCAGCCGCGGCGCTGCGGCTGCACGCGCCGCGGCGGCGCCGGTGCTGCCCAGGCCTGCGCGACCTTGCGCTGGCTGCGGCGCACCTTGGCGGCCTGCTTGCGACCGTCACGCCCGGTCACAATTTCGAAGCTCAGGCACTCGTCCTGGGTGGGTGGAGGGCCGTCGGTCGGGAAGGCCGAGACATGCACAAACAACTGCTGCCCGCCGCCCTCCGGCACGATGATGCCGTGGCCGCGCTCCGCGTTCCAAACCTGCAATATGCCTTCGAATCTCATGGTGATCCCCAACGTTGCTGGGGCGCTTCGGGTGGAAGCCGCCTCCGGGGGGCCATCGGTGCAGCCCCATGGAATGCATCATGAGGCCGGTGTGCCGCCGGCGTGCAACAGCCTGTAAGTAGTGCAAACTGGGCAGGGCCTGCCAGGCCCTAAGATCGGCGCGCCGCTGACGGCGTCCCAAGTGAGTTGCCCTTGCTGCTTGTTGCTTGTTGCTGAAATTCTGAGGCTTTGCACGCGCGCCCTGCTGCCGCTGCTGCTGTGCATGGCGGGGGCCGCTGCCACGGCGGCCGGCGCGGTGAAGTTGAGCGAGGCCGAGCGCGGCTGGATCGCCGCCCACCAGAAACAGGTGTTCACGGTCGGTTTCGATCCCTTTGCCGGCATGGACAGCTTCGAGTTCCGCGGCCGCCGCATCGGCCTGCTGCCCGCGCTGCTGGACGATATGCGGGCGCAGCTGGGCCTGAGCCTGGTGCCCGCCGAGGTGAAGAACTGGGACGATGCCTACAGCCGCTTTGTGGCCGGCAGGATCGACGTGCTGTATGGCGCCAACGCCACGCCCGAGCGCGAGAAGATCATGCGTTTCACCCGGGCAGCCTGGAAATATCCCTATACGGTGTTTGCGCGCAAGGAATCCAGCGTGCAGACCCTGGGCGATCTGGACGGCAAGCGCGTCGGCTTTCTCGCCAACGACTTCGTGCTCGAGCAGTTGCCCAAGGAATTCCCCAACATCCACTTCGAGCCGCGCAATTTCGAAGACCAGGTGGCCGGCCTGGCCGCGCTGGCCGCCGGCCAGGTGGACGGCTTCGTCACCTCGGGAGGCGGCGTCGAGTACGAGTTCCTGCACGAGCACCCCTCGCTGACCCTGGTGGCCGAGCTCAAGTCCATCACCTCGGACATGACCTTCGCGGTGGCCCGCGAGCAGCAGTTGCTGGGCCAGATCATCAACCGCTATATCGAGCAGCGTCAGCCCCATATCCAGCAGCTCGCGCGCGAGGCCGGCCGCCTCTACAACCGCAAGGTGCTGCGCCTCAGCGAGGCCGAGCTGGCCTGGCTGGAACAGCAGGGCGAGGCGGTGGTGGGCGTGGCCGAGGACTATCTGCCCTTCGACTACTTCCACGAGGGCCAGTACAAGGGCATTGCCGGCGCCACCCTGCATCGCATCGGCGAGATCGTGGGCATCCGCTTCAAGGTGGTGAGCGGGCCCTTCGCCCAGCTGATCGAGCAGGTGCGCGCTGGCAAGGTGGACGTACTGAACATGGCCAAGACCGAGGATCGCCTCGCCGACTTCCTGTTCCCGCGCGCCATCAGCACCGAGCGCGACATCATCGTGGGCGCCAAGCGCAGCTCGCCGGTGCAGGATGTCTATGGCCTGGACGGCCAGCCGGTGGCGGTGATCGACGGCTTCTGGCACGAGGAGTACCTGCGCAAGAACCTCAAGAACCCGCGCATCGTCAAGACCGCCAACATCATGGAATCGCTGCAGCTGCTGCGTGATGGCGGCGCCGCCTACATGATCGAGAACCCCACGGTGGTGGAGTTCTACATCAACGGCCTGGGCTATACCGACCTGGTCAAGCGCGGCATCACCTCCAAGGACTCCTTCATCTACTTCGGCGTCAACAAGCGCCAGCCCGAGCTGGCCGGCATCATGGACAAGGTGATCCCGCTGATCCAGTTCGATGAGATGAAATATGCGGGCATCCAGACCGTGCCGACACTGCGCAACGAGGCGAACCGCCGCCTGCTGATGCTGCTGGCCGGGCTGGGCCTGGTGCTGCTGGCGATCCTGGCGGTGACGGTGCGCATCGTGCGCAAGCTGATCGAGCAGCGCGCCAAGACCCAGTTCCTGCGCGAGCGCGAGCACCTGCTCTACACCGACAGCCTGACCGGCTTCCACAACCGCAACTACTTCAGCCAGCGTGCCGAGACCGCCGCGGGCGACTACCCGCAGGCCATCGTGGTGGCCGACATGAACAACCTCAAGCGCGTCAACGATGCCCATGGCCATGCCGCCGGCGATGCGCTGATCACCCTGTTCGCCGAGACG
>Ga0208398_100274_pt1 | contig 41029 bp, 35 predicted proteins | sample LakWasMe79_HOW10_2_FD_183905 | JGI IMG/M metagenome (GOLD analysis project Ga0208398, IMG submission 183905) | Freshwater sediment methanotrophic microbial communities from Lake Washington under simulated oxygen tension - Sediment Metagenome... | ecosystem: Environmental > Aquatic > Freshwater >...
TAGGCCAAATGTCCTTCGGGCAGCCACTCCTGCAAGGCGCAAGGCATGAGGTATTGCTGATCGGGTAAATAGGGGACGTAGCTTGTGCTCATGCCCCATTCAACGCAAAAACCATTCCACTCGCATTGCGGGCTAACCCTTGTTTCTGCCGCCCAGACTCCCAGGTCCTTGCCAAACACCTTGATGCCAATCGGTGTGCGACGAACTACTGTATGGCCCCAACGGGGCGCATTTGCGGTGCAATAAGATTCTATATACAACAAAATTTACGTACAATTAATTCATTGTAAATAGAATTTGTTGAATATGAAACCCAATCCAGGCGGAATTCTTGCCCCCAACGAGATCATTGGCCGCGATCAAGTGGTCGCGCGCCTGCTTGCCACCCTAGTGCAACAGAGCGTTTTAATTACCGCAGAGCGGCGATCCGGCAAGACCCATGTGCTGGAGAAATTAAAGTCTGACGCGCCGGGGAGTTGGGCGGTGATCAAACGGGATATCGGTGCCATCCGCAGCGCAGCCGAGTTCGCCCAGTACGTCGTGGCTGATTTGTATCCCTATTTTTCGCCTCAAGCCAATTTCAGGCATTGGCTGAATGACATGGCTGCACAGCTCGGTGGAACCAAGATTGGCCCGGTTGCACTGCCCAACTTTTCAGCCAAGGACTGGAAGAAAACACTGGAAGATGCCATTGCCCATTTGGACGAATTGCCGAACATTGAAAAGGCGGTTTTTCTTTGGGACGAGATTCCATGGATGCTTGAAGCCATCACCAAAAATAATCCCCAAGAAGCGATGGCGCTGTTGGATTGCTTGCGCGCCTTGCGCCAAACCAGGCCAGCCAAATTGCGCATGGTGTTCACAGGCTCCTTGGGCTTGCACCACATCGTAAGGCAGCTCAAAGACAAGGGCTACAACAATTCACCGGTCAACGACATGCTCACCATTGAAATCGAGCCCTTATCATCCACAGACGCTGCCGACCTCGCGCAGCGCCTGTGTGAGGGCAGCGGACTTCAGCCGGCAGATACCAGCACACACGCGATGCTGGCAGCCACTGTTGACTGCATGCCGTACTACATCCACCACGTTGTATCGTCGCTGCTGAAAACTCCAAATGTCGTCACCAAGCCGCTGGACGCCTCAACCATCGACGCCGCCATCACGCAAGCCATCCATTCTGCCGACAACCTTTGGGACTTGCAGCACTATGAAGAGCGGACAAAGCCCTACTACGGCACGCAACGTGGCGAATGCCTCGCCTTGCTGGATGCAGTTGCCTCATCACATGCGCCGATCCCCATGGCCGCCGTTATTCAACGCGCAAAAGCCGCCTATCCAACTGTCATACAGCAAGACTGGATTGAACTCACCCGCATGCTTGAACGCGACCACTACTTCAAACGCACACCTACAGGTGAAGTTTCCTTCAAATTCACCGTAGTCAAACGCTGGTGGATATGGCATCGCAACCTTGCGCCCGTCGCCAATGCAATGGGAAGTGGCAAATGACTGCGCCAGCGAAACAAAAGGCCGTCTCTACTGATCAGGCCAAGCGGGCGCTTTACCTCTCGCACTTCACCCCTAGCATGATGCTGCCAGAAACCCTGGAAGCCATGCTCGTGCAGCGCGAACCTTTGCTCACGCGGGTATTTGGGAATGTCCTTGAGAGCCTGCGCACCGGCAGCCGCCATCACACCTTGCTTGTCGGGCCGCGCGGTATTGGAAAGACACATTTGATTTCGCTGCTGCACCATCGGCTTTCCCAAACTCAGGACTCCAAAGACAAGGCGCTCATCGCGTGGATGCGGGAAGAGGAATGGGGCGTCACCAGCTTCTTCGAATTGATCATGCGCATTCTGCGCACCTTGGACGCCACATACCCTCAATACGACATCGTCAAACGGACGAATCCCCTGTATGAATTGAAAGTCGACGATGCGGCAATACAGGCGGAGACGCTGCTACTGGATGTTTTGGCCGACAAATGCCTTGTTGTTCTGATGGAAAACCTGGACGACTTGTTCGATCAAATCGGCGATCAGGGCCAGAAAGCCTGGAGGGCGTTTATCCAGAACCACGGCAATACTGTATTGGTGTGCACCACGCCGTCTTTGTTCGCCGGAGTCAGCATTCAAAAATCGCCGTTTTATGGATTGTTCGACATCGAGCCCTTGGTGGAGCTTGAGTTTGAAGACGTGGTGAGCTTGCTTCGCAAGATAGCTATAGAACGCGGCGATGCAGATTTAGCCGCTTTCATCGACACTGCTGAAGGACGCGCAAGGATTCGCGCAGTGCACCATCTGGCGGAAGGTAACCCTCGTATCTACATTATTTTCGCCCAGTTTTTGAACCATGAAGCGCTAGATGAGTTAGTCCACGCATTCATGCACACGCTTGATGAACTCACGCCGTATTACCAGTCAAGGATGAAAGAGCTACCTGCCCAGCAGCGAAAAATAATTGAGTACCTCGTTACCTATCGTGGCGCGGCCTCTGTTAAGCAAATCGCCAGTGCCAGCTTCATAACTCAACAAGTCTGTTCTAGCCAGCTAGGTCAGCTAAAAGACAAACGTTATGTGCGCTCTAACAAGGAAGGGCGCGGCAGCTTTTACGAGCTGAATGAGCCATTGATGCGGTTATGCATGGACGTGAAACAGCAAAGAGGTGCGCCGATTTCACTAATAGTCGGGCTACTTCGAATATGGTATCGACTTGAAGAGTTACAAATCTGGCAAATAGATCCAAAGCGAAGCCAGTCCCTAGAATCACTCTATTTGGATCATGCAATTGATGGATTGATAAAGCATGGCGATCCAAAGATCGAAGCAATTTTCCGCGACCTACGCCGAGCAATTCAATCTAAGAACAATGATCGAGTTCTAGACCTGCGTGGAGAGTTAAGAGCAATTGGAGTCGTCGAGCCAGACAATTGGATATATGTCGCAATTGCACTAAAACGCCTCGACACTTCAGATCATATATTTTCCTCTGTTGAAGTGCATGAACTAGCCTATGAGCTATCAAAACTGATTCGAAATCAAGATCTATTTTTCGATGACCCAATAAATGAGCAAATTGCATATTTTGGAGTTTCATTTGCTACGTACAGATTAAGCACAAAACACGGATTGGCTGTCATATCGAGTTTGTGGGAAGAAATTGTTCTGCATCCCGCGGAAAGCGAATTTTCCATGATGCTCCTCATTAGAAGATATGGTCGTGACCCCGCGTTTCCCGGTTGGTTCAAACACCTAATTGAAAACGCAACTATCCTGGGCAAGCGGCTTCGCGTATTCAAGGGCCTTGAACTTGTACTCGCGGCCTTGCAATCTGGTGACCCAACAAAACTATGGGCAATTCCATCGGAACAACGGAAGCTTTTCGCAAAATATTTTTTACCCAATTTTGATCGAAGCATATAGGACCTCGATTTCTTCAAGCGTGTCAATGACGAATGGGGCCATGACGCTGGCGACCAGGCCCTGCGCCATGTGTCTGCGCTGTTGCGCAGCCAGGCGCGGACTGGCGAAATGGTTGCCCGCATGGAAATGAGGAGTTTGGAATCCTGCTGCTGACCGAACCCAATAGCGCACTGTTGGCCGCGCAGCGCATGTGCCGCGCCATCGAGAGCGCGCCTTTCAAATACAACGGCCAAAGCCGGACCATTACCATCAACATGGGTCTGGCCCACATGACACCGGCAGACACGGCGCAATCCGCCCTGCACGCGGCCGAAGCTGCGCTGCACCAGGCCTAGCACCAAGGACGCAACCGGGTCGTTGTTGCGCCGATGGGCGAGCATAGCAGCCCGCATGCGCTATCATATTGATAGTTTGTACAGCGCGTTCTACGAGGGCTGCAGAACGATTTCCTTACTCCAGCCCCCGCTTCAACCGCCCCTGCTTGACCAGCGCATAGATCGCCGGAATCACCGCCAGCGTCAGCACGGTAGATGACAGCATGCCGCCGACCATGGGTGCGGCGATACGGCTCATGACCTCGGAGCCGGTGCCACTGCCCCACAGGATGGGCAGCAGGCCGGCCATGATGGCCACCACCGTCATCATCTTGGGCCGTACGCGCTCCACAGCGCCTTCCATCACCGCCGCATACAGGTCGGCCGCAGCGGGCGCGCGGCCCGCTGCGCGGCACGTCACCTTGACGGCCTCCCAGGCATGGTCCAGGTAGATCAGCATCACCACGCCGGTCTCGGCCGCGACGCCGGCCAGCGCGATAAAGCCCACGGCCACGGCCACCGACAGGTTGTAGTGCAGTAGCCACATCAGCCAGACACCGCCGACCAGTGCAAAGGGCACGGACAGCATGACGATCAGCGTCTCGGTGATGCGGCGGAAGTTCAGGTACAGCAGCAGGAAGATGGACAGCAGCGTGAACGGAATCACGATCTTCATCTTCTCAATGGCACGCTCCATGTACTCAAACTGACCGCTCCAGGTGACGTAGTAACCGGGCGGGAATGTCACCTGGGCCGCAACGGCCTTCTTCGCATCCGCCACATAGCCGCCAATGTCGCGGTCGCGGATGTCGACGTAGATGTAGCTTGAGAGCAGCGCGTTCTCGGTGCGGATGCCGGGTGCGCCCTTGGCCACGACCACCTTGGCCAACTGGCCCAGCGGGATCATGGCACCAATCATCGTCGGCACCAGCACCTCGCGGGCGATTCTCTGCGGGTCGCTTCGCAGTTCGCGCGGGTAGCGCACGGTCACGCCATAGCGCTCGCGCCCTTCCACCGTGGTGGTCACCATCTCGCCACCCAGTGCCGTGCCAATCACGTCCAGCACATCGCCCACGGCCAGGCCGTAGCGGGCCAGTTGCTCGCGGTCGGGCTCAATGTTCAAGTAGAAGCCGCCGGTGATGCGCTCGGCAAAGGCACTGGTGGTGCCGGGAACGGCCTTGACCACGGCCTCAATCTGCTTGGCCAGCTTTTCCATCTCCTCCAGGTCCTTGCCAAACACCTTGATGCCAATCGGTGTGCGGATGCCGGTGGACAGCATGTCGGTGCGGGCCTTGATCGGCATGGTCCAGGCATTGGCCACACCGGGGAACTGCAGGGCCTTGTCCAGCTCGGCAATCAGGCCGTCCATCGTCAGGCCGGGCCGCCATTGTTCCTGCGGCTTGAGGTTGATGACGGTCTCGAACATCTCGGTCGGCGCCGGATCGGTGGCGGTGTTGGCGCGCCCGGCCTTGCCGAACACCGACTCCACCTCGGGGAAGCTCTTGATGATCTTGTCCTGCGTCTGCATCAGCTCGGCGGCCTTGGTGATGGACATGCCGGGCAGCGACGCCGGCATATACAACAGCGAGCCTTCGTTCAGCGTGGGCATGAACTCGGAACCCAGTTGCGAGGCGGGATAGAACGACACCAGCAGCGTCAGCAGCGCGACGGCGATGGTCGTCTTCTTCCAGCGCATGACGCCGGCAATGATGGGGCGATAGACCCAGATCAGGAACCGGTTCACCGGGTTCTGGGCCTCGGGCATGATTTTGCCGCGAATGAACAGCAGCATCAGCACCGGCACCAGCGTGACCGACAGCAGCGCCGCACCGGCCATAGAGAAGGTCTTGGTATAGGCCAGCGGCGAGAACAGCCGCCCCTCCTGGGCCTCCAGCGTGAACACCGGCAGGAAGGACACGGTGATGATCAGCAGCGAGAAGAACAGCGCGGGACCGACTTCCTTGCAGGCGTCGAGAATGGCTTTGCCACGCGCCGCGAAAGGGATGATGGCGCTTTGCTGATGAGGCGGAAAGCTGGGCGGCAGAGCGTTTTGCGCAGGTAAAGGAGGAGCCCGCAAAGCGGGCGGGGGACACGGAGCAAAATGCTCTGCCGCCCTGCTTTCTGCTGCCGCTCGCTCCAATTTCTCCAAGTGCTTGTGCGCGTTCTCGATCATCACGATGGCCGCGTCGATCATGGCGCCAATCGCAATCGCGATGCCGCCCAGGCTCATCAGGTTGGAGTTCATGCCCAGGAGGCGCATGGCGATGAAGGCCATCAGCACCCCCACCGGCAGCATCAGGATGGCGACCAGCGCGCTGCGCACATGCAGCAGGAACACAAAGCACACCAGGGCCACGATGACCGACTCTTCCAGCAGCGTGCGCTTCAGGTTGTCGATGGCGCGGTAAATCAGGTCCGAGCGGTCGTACACCGTCTGTACCGAAACGCCGGCCGGCAAGCCGGACTGCAGTTCCTCGATCTTGGCCTTGACGTTGTGGATGACCTCCAGCGCGTTCTGGCCATAGCGCGCCATGGCGATGCCGGCCACCACCTCTCCCTCGCCGTTCAACTCGGCCACGCCACGGCGCTCGTCGGGCACCAGCTCCACACGGCCGATGTCGCGCACCTGCACCGGCGTGCCCTTGTCGCTCTTGACGACCAGCATCTCGATGTCGGCCTTGCCGCGTAGATAGCCCTTGCCCCGCACCATGTACTCGGTCTCGGCCATCTCCACCGCGCGGCCGCCCACGTCGCGGTTCGAGTCGCGTATCACCTGCGCCACCTTCATCAACGGGATGCCGTAGGAGCGCAGCTTCACCGGGTCCACCGTCACCTGGTAGGTCTGCACAAAACCGCCCACCGAGGCCACCTCGGCCACGCCCTGGGCCTTGGTCAACTGGTAGCGCAGGAACCAGTCCTGCACGCTGCGCAGCTCGGCCAGCGTCTTGTCCTTGCCAATCAACGCGTATTGGTAGACCCAGCCCACGCCGGTGGCGTCTGGCCCGATCTGCGGCGTGATGCCCTTGGGCATGCGCCCGGACGCAAAGTTCAGGTACTCCAGCACCCGGGAGCGGGCCCAGTAGATGTCGGTGCCGTCTTCAAAGATGATGTAGACAAAGGACGCGCCAAAGAACGAGAAGCCGCGCACCACCTTCGATTTGGGCACCGACAGCATGGCGGTGGTCAGCGGATAGGTCACCTGGTCTTCCACCACCTGCGGCGCCTGGCCCGGCACCTCGGTGTAGACGATGACCTGCACGTCGGACAGGTCGGGCAGCGCGTCAATCGGCGTGCGCAGCACGGCGAAGATGCCGGCCAGCACGACGAACAGCGTGGCCAGCAGCACCAGGAAACGGTTGCGGCCGGACCAGTCGATGATATGGGCGAGCATGGCTACTTCTGGATGCTGGTGATGACCCATTCACCGGGCTGGCGCTCGACGAATTCGAACGACAGCCGGGTGCCGGGCTTCAGGCCGTTCAACAGCGTGGCGTTGGCGAGCTTGAACTCCATCGTCATCGCCGGCCACTTCAGGCTGGCCACCGGGCCGTGGCTGATGCTGACGGTCAGCTCCTTGGCATCCACGCTGTCCACGGCGCCTTCGGCATGGTGGCTGACGGATGCTACTGATTTGGTAGCTGCCTGCGCAGGTTCCACGAGGGCTGGAGCCGAATTGGATGCGGAGCCAAAGCCGCTAAGGGCCGCCTTGAGGTTGCTTTCGGCGTCAATCAGGAAGTTGGCGGACGTGACCACCTGCTCGCCTTCCTTGAGCCCTTCGCGCACCACCACAAGCTCGTCGCTGCGCTCACCCAACTGGACCGCGCGCGGCTCAAACCGGCCGGCACCCAACTGCACCAGCACGATCTGGCGCGTGCCGCTGTCAATCACCGCCGACACCGGCACCGTCAGCACCGGGCCCTTGGCCGATACCGGCAACTCCACCTGCGCAAACATCGAGGGTTTGAGCAGCAGCCCCGGGTTGGCCAGCTCCACGCGCACCGGCACGGTCCGTGTTTCGGTTTTCAGCGTGGGGTAGACGTAGCCCACCTTGCCGTCAAACACCTTGTCCGGGAAGGCGTTGATGCGGATGCGTGCCGTGCTGCCGGTCTTGACCAGGGCGATGTCCTGCTCGGCCACATCGGCCATTACCCACACGTTGGAGAGGTCCGACACTTGGTACAGCACCTCACCCGGCATGAAGCGCATGCCCTGCACGGCCTTCTTCTCGGTGACGATGCCGGAGACGGGGGAGCGGAAGGTCAGCGTGCGCTGGGTCTCGCCCGATGCCACCAGCGCCTTGACCTGCTCTTCGGAAATGTCCCAGTTCTTGAGCCGCTGCAGCGCGGACTCCACCAGGCGCGCCATGCCCAGTTGGGCCGGGCTGTCGGCCCCCTTGAGGGACACCACGCCCTGCGCGGCAATCGCGTACTCGCGCTGCACCGAGACCAGCTCCGGGCTGTAGACCTCAAACAGCGGTTGGCCCTTGGCGACCGGTTGCCCGGTGACGTTGACGTGCAGGCGCTCCACATAGCCCTCGAACTTCGGCGCGATCATGAACTGGCGGCGCTCGTCGGGCTCCACCCGGCCGGCGGCGCGGATGCTGCGGTCCAGGCTGCGCAGTTGCGCGGGCTCGGTGCGCACGCCCATCTTTTGCACCTTGTCGGTACTGATCGTGACCTGGTTGGCGGCTGCGGGATCAATGGCGGCTTCGCCCTCGTACACGGCGATGTAGTCCATGCCCATTGGGTCCTTCTTGGGCACCGGCGAGGTATCGGGCAGGCCCATGGGGTTGCGGTAGTACAGCAGCTTCGGAGTCTTTTTGCCGGCTTCCGCTGGTGCGGTCGCGACCGAAGCGGGTGCGCTGCGGCCAGACTGGCCCAGCCAGTACCCCGCACCCACGGCGGCGGCCAGGGCCACCACACCCGTGGCAATGGCTGCACCGGATTTCATAATTCTTCCCCTATCAGTCGTTCGATGTCGGCCAGGCGCAGTTGGGCGTCCACCTGGGCCTTGAGCTGGTTGAGCTTGGCCTGGCGGATCTGGCGCTGGGCATCGAGCAGCGTGGCGAAATCCACCTTGCCGTTTTCATAGCCGGTCAGCGCGGCGCGCCAGGTCAGGTCGGTTTGCGGCAGCAGGCTGTAGACCACCAGGTGCTCGCTCTGCCGGGCGGCCTCCAGCGCGCTGAGGTTGTCCGCCAGATCGGCCAGCGCCTGGTTCCGGGCCGCCTCCTGGCGGGAGCGGGCGGCTGCCAGCATGGCCTGCGACTCGCGCTCCTGCGACTGCAGCACGCCGTCGCGGATCGGCAGGTTGAGCTCCAGCATCAGCCCCCATTCCTTGACCGCGTTCTGGCGCTGCATGGCGGTCACGCCCACGGTGAAGTCCGGGTAGCGGCTCTTGAGTGCCAGGTCGCGAGACTTCTCTGCAGACTGCAACCGGGCGGATTCCACCAGCAGCGCCGGGTTGGTCGCGCTCAGGCGCTCGGCCAGGGCGCTGAACTCCAGCCTGGCCGGTTCTGGCAGGGGGCGCAGGGCTTCGGGTGGTGCGAGCGCGGCGTCGACCGGGCGCGCCAGCAGCAGGTTCAGCCGCGTCTGTGACTGGCGCCATTCGTTGGCCAGTGCCACCAGTTCGCCGCGCATCGCGGTGTGCTCCACGTGGATGCGGGTAATGTCCTGCTGCGCCGCCAGGCCGCCGGCGTAGCGCACCTGCAGCACCTTCTCCAGTTGCAGCATCAGGTCCAGCGACTCGCCCACCAGGCGCTGGCTGCCCTGAATGAGGTAGCGCTGGGCAAACGCGGTCTTGATGCGCGCCGCCAGCTCCGTCGCCGTGAGCCGGGCGCGGCCCTGCGCCGCGTCGGACTCGTCGGCCGCAATGCCCTGCTTGAGTGCGCGCTTGCCCGACCAGGGCAGGTCTTGTGTGAGCGTGTAGGCGGTGGCGCCCACGTCGGTGGGGAACAGCGCAATGCCCTGCTCGCCGGATTTGGTGATGTCCTGCAACTCCACCTTGAAGCGCGGGTCCATCAGCGCACCGGCGGGCAGCACCCGTTCGGTGGCTGCCTGGGCCTCATGGCGCATGCTGGCCAGCTCCGGGTTGCGCTCGCGCGCAAGGGCCAGCAGGCCTTCAACGCGGGCGCCCGGCAGCGGGTCGGCGGTCTGGGCCGGTGCGGGGCCCGCCAGGGCCAGGAGCAGGATCACACCGCTGGGAAATGCACAGCGCATGGAACGTTACTGGCTGGTTTCGAGCCGTACCACGGTCATGCCGTCGCCAGCCGGATCGACTGCAAAGCGGACCTTCTGCCCGGGCTGGACCCGGTCCAGCAGACTCGCGTCCTTGACCCGGTAGACCATGGTCATGGCCGGCATGCCGTTGCCCAAGGCCCCATGCGCCAGCGTAACCTTGCCGGCAGCCTTGTCCACCTTCTTCACCGTGGCGCTCTCCAGCGCGGCACTGGCTGCAGCTGTCGGCTTGGCTGCCATGTGGGCACTATGGTCTACTTGGGCCAGGCCCGGGGCGGAATAGCCGCACAGGGCCAGGGAGAGGATGAGGGCGGAAGGTTTGCTGCGTGTCATGGATGGTGTCTTTCAGAGTCGCAATGGCCCGAGCATGCCCGCCGCAGCCCGACAGGAAGTTGACCTGGAGATTACATTTCTGTCAGGTTCCGCTGCCGCCATCCGGCGGTTGCTATTGTTTTGCTAGCGTGTCACGCATATTCCACGAGGGCTACAGCCCGATATTTGTCATGATGAATTGCCGAGAGACGATGTGGCTCCGATGGATGGCCGGCCTTGCGCTGCTGCTGTGCGCAATGACCGCCGGTGCCGCACCGTCGGCTGCCGCTGATGTGCTCCAGGCCAAACGCGTGGAACTCCAGGCGCAGTTGCAGGCCCAGCCGTTTGGCGAGCCTCTGGTTCTGTTGTCGCACGAAGACGGCAAGCGGCTTGATGGGGATGTCTATGCCGAACTGGCGCAGCCCTTTGCCCGGGTGGGTGAAGTCCTGGGCAAGGGGGATTCGGTGTGCGGCCTGCTGTTCCTGCACCTCAATGTCCATTCCTGCGTGGCCCGCGCGGGTGCTGCGGGCGAGCAGTTGACGCTGTCCGCCGGTCCCAAGCAGGGTGCCTCGGCAGCCACGGTGTACAGCATGGCGTACGCGATGCGGGTGGAGGCCAGCACGGCCGATTACCTGCGCGTGGTCCTGTCGGCTGACAGCGGGCCGCTGGGTACGTCGGACTACCGCATCGTGTTCGAGGCCACGCCGCTGGACGGGCAGCGCACCTTCCTGCACTTTGCCTATGGCTACAGCATCAGCACGCTGGCGCGCCTGGCCATGGGCGCTTACCTGGCCACGGCGGGGCGCACCAAGATCGGCTTCACGGTGCTGGGCAAGGACCCGGGCGGTCGGGTGCGGTTTGTGCAAGGCGAGCGCGGCTCGCTGGAGCGCAACGTCATGCGCAACTACCTGGCGCTGCAGGCCTACACCGGCGTGCAGGCCGGTACACCGCAGGCGCAGACCGACGCGCGGCTGAGGGCCTGGTTTGCGCTGACCGAACGCCATGCCGCGCAACTGCACGAACTGGATCTGGATGAATACCTGCAGGAAAAACGGGCCGACCTGGCGCGCATGGCCACAGGCGGCTCGTAGCGGTGCGCCTCAGGGCTGTGGCGACGCGCCGGTGCTGTTGGTCGATTTGATGGCCTGCAGCCGGCTCTCCAGCTCCTGGCGCAGCTTCTTGCGCAGGCCAGCCTGCTCATAGCGCCTGCGCCCGTCGGCGGTGGTGGGTTGCAGTGGCGGCACCGGCACGGGGTGGCGGTCATCGTCCACGGCCACCATGGTGAAGAAGCAACTGTTGACGTGGCGCTTCTGCTGGCTGCGGATGTTCTCGGCCACCACCTTGATGCCGACCTCCATCGACGAGTTTCCCGTGTGGTTGACGCTGGCCATGAAGGTCACCAGTTCACCCACGTGAATGGGCTGGCGGAACATGACCTGGTCCACGCTGACGGTGACCACATAGCGTGCGGCGTAGCGGCTGGCGCAGGCGTAGGCCACCTGGTCGAGAAACTTCAGCACCGTGCCACCGTGCACGTTGCCGGCAAAGTTGGCCATGTCCGGGGTCATCAGCACCGTCATGCTGAGTTCGTGGGTGGGGGTGTGCATGCAGCGGACTTTAGCGCATCAGGGCGTGACCAGTCCGTCCATGCGCACGACTTCAAAGCTGGAGCCCTTGACGCTGCCCAGCTCGGACACCAGCTTGTCGTTGTACCAGCGGGCGTCGGGGGCGCCGCTGACATACCAGTTGGAGCCGTTGTCGGCCACCAGCATGCCGTAGGTCTTCATGGCCTGCAGGATGGCCTTCGTCTCGGTGCTGAAGCTGGCCGGAATCACGTAGCTGGCCTTCAGGCGCACGCGCATGCCCATGGGCGGCAGGTTGGCGCTGGTGTTGCCGCTGGCCCAGTGCGTGGCCGGCGGCACATAGGCCTTGCGGGTGCTGGCCACGGTGAAGCGAAAGGCGTGGCGGATGACGCCGCTGGCGGCCTCGTCATAGCGCACCAGGCCGGGGAAGATCGGCAGGCCGGCCGCGTCGGCGCTGGTCCAGCCCGGTTGTCCGCCCGGGCGCACGGTGTTGGAATCCAGGTTGAACACGGCGCCGCCGCTGGCTTTCCAACTGCCGTTGGCCTGCGGGTAGGCGTTGCCCATTTCGTAGAGGCGGTTGGCATCGCGGTCAATGACCAGCACATGGCGGTCCCCACCAAATGCAGCACCGCTGGCGAGCTGGCCTTCGATGGGGGCATTGGCCGGCACGGGGTAGGGGCCGGGATCGCTTTCATCACCGTAGTCCGTGAAGGTGATCGCCACCTTGGGCTGGCCGCTTCCCACCACGATGTAGGGGATGCCAATCGGGGAGCCGTCGTACAGGCCGGCGCCAAAGTCCGGGTGCAGGCCGCGCGTGAGGCCGATGCTGGCGATCAGGTTGTCCGAGTTGGCATCCACCGCGGCGCTGGAGATGTCGGTGTTCCAGGCATTGCCGGCCGGGAAGGGCACGGCCCCGTTGAGGCTGGCCCCGGCGCCCAGGTCGGCACCGGCCAGGTTGCCAAAGGTTGCAGTGCCCGTGCCGGTGGCAGCGCTGATCAGCGCATAGTTGTTGATCTTGACCCGGACATTGTTGTAGGTGCCGCCCAGGTAGCTGATGGCGCCCAGTGTCAGCAGATTTGTGGCGGGGTCAAAGGTCGTGTTGGCAGGCGCGCCGCCATCGACGCCCAGCAGCGAATAGGACGCCACGTTGGCCCGCACCTGGCGGTACGTGGTGCCGCCCATGGACACGGTGTCGAGCGAGATCAGGCTGGTGGCAGGATCAAAGGAATCAGTGGCACCGGCATGGAATACCACACCCAGTGACACCAGCGTGGCGACGACATGGATCCGCATCGAGAACTCCTGGAAATGCAAAACCGGGACATCTTGCCAGTACGCGTGCGCGCGCAGGGCGCCTTTTACGTTGCGTTACCAAAAGCCGTGGCCAGACCAAAGTCTTCGTCCACGGCCACACCCGGCAAGTGGAATCGCACAGGGCCGTCCGGCCGTGCATTGAGGTATTGACAGACCATGGGGTCGCTGCTGTTGCGCACGGTGTCCACGCTGCCTTCGACCGCGACCTTGCCATTGGCCAGCACGATCACGTGGTCGGCAATGGCCAAGGTTTCCTTGAGTTCATGCGACACAAACACGCTGGTCAGTCCCATGGAGTCGTTGAGCTGGCGGACCAGGCGCGCGGCTGTTTTGAGCGAAATGGGGTCCAGGCCGGAGAAGGGTTCGTCGTACATCACCAGTTCCGGGTCCAGTGCGATGGCTCGCGCCAGCGCGATGCGCCGGGCCATGCCGCCGGAGACTTCGCTGGGGAAGAGATCGCGCGCACCGCGCAGCCCCACGGCGTTGAGCTTCATCAGCACGATGTCGCGGATCAGCGGCTCCGGCAAATCGGTGTGTTCGCGCAGCGGAAAGGCCACGTTGTCGAACACGGAGGAGTCGGCAAACAGCGCGCCAAACTGGAACAGCATGCCCATGCGCCGCCGCGCCGTGTAAAGCTGGGTCTGGTCCATGCGGCCCACGTCCTGGCCGTCAAACAGCACTTCACCGGATTGGGCCTTCTGCTCGCCACCCATCAGGCGCAGCGTGGTGGTCTTGCCGGCACCCATCGGGCCGATCAGCGCCGTGACCTTGCCGCGCGGAATGGACAGCGAGACGCCGTCGAGCACCATGTGGTCCCCGTAGCTAAAACGCAGGTTGCGAAATTCGACGAGAGACGGGGTGGAGGTATCAGCCATACGGAGAGTCAAAGCCGCACAGTTCGCGGCGTCATCATGATAGCGTCTATGCTCACCGGTCTGTCACGATAAACACTGCATGGAACACAATCTCTCGCTCGTCACCACCATCACCGCCGCCTTCGGCGCGGCTCTGGTGCTGGGATTTTTTGCCGAACGCATCCGGGTGCCGGCCTTGGTCGGTTATCTGATTGCAGGCATTTTGATCGGCCCAGCCACGCCGGGCTTCGTGGCCGACGTGCACATTGCCTCCCAGTTGTCGGAGATCGGCATCATGCTGCTGATGTTCGGGGTCGGGCTGCATTTTTCGGCCGATGACCTGCTCGCCGTCAAACGCGTGGCCGTGTCCGGCGCACTGGTGCAAATGGGCACGGTCACGGCAATGGGTATGTTGCTGGCCTGGTGGTGGGGCTGGAGCGTGGGTGGGGGGTTGGTGTTCGGCCTGTCGCTGGCCTGCGCCAGCACCGTGGTGTTGCTCAAGTCGCTGGAGGCGCGTGGCCAGATGGCCAGCATGAACGGTCGCATTGCCGTGGGCTGGCTGGTGGTGCAGGACCTGGTTACGGTGCTGGTGCTGGTGTTGCTGCCGCCGCTGGCCGGCGTGCTGGGCGGCACGGTTGCCGCGCCGGTGCTGGGCGCCAAGCCGTTGTGGGTCAGCATCGGGCAGACGCTGTTGCAGGTGTCGGCCTTCATCGCGCTGATGCTGGTGGTGGGGCGCAAGGCCCTGCCCTGGCTGCTGTGGCAGGTGGCGCGCACCGGATCGCGCGAGCTGTTCACGCTGGCCGTGATCGCCACGGCCATCGGCATCGCCTACGGTGCCTCGGCGCTGTTCAGCGTGTCCTTCGCGCTGGGCGCATTCTTTGCCGGGACCGTGATGCGCGAGTCCGAGTTCAGCCACCGCGCGGCGGAAGAATCCCTGCCCTTGCGGGATGCTTTCTCGGTGCTGTTCTTCGTGTCGGTCGGCATGGTGGTGGATCCGATGATCCTGCTCGATCAGCCGCTACGGGTACTGGGCGTGGTGTTCATCGTCATGCTGGGCAATTCGCTGGCGTCGCTGGCGCTGATTGTGGCGCTGCGCTATCCGTTGAACACCGCCCTGAACATTGCCGCCAGCCTGGGGCAGATCGGGGAGTTTTCCATCATCCTGGCCGGTCTGGGTGTGGCGCTGGGCCTGCTGCCCGCCGCAGGCATGAGTCTGGTGCTGGCCGGGGTGTTGATCTCGATTGCCCTGAACTCGTTTCTGCTGGCGGCAATGGCGCCTTTGCGGCGCTGGGTGCTGGCGCACTCGGACCTGGCGCGGCGGCTGGACCAGCGTCCCGACCCATTTGCCGAATTGCCGATGAGCACCGAGCGCAAGTACCTGGAGGGCCAGGTGGTGTTGGTGGGCTATGGCCGGGTCGGGCGGCGTATTGCCAAGGCACTGGACGCGCGTGGCATTCCATATGTGGTGGCCGAGCAGAACCGAGAACTGGTCGAAGAACTGCGCAAGGCGAACATGGTTGCCGTGTCCGGCGACGCCTCCGACCCCGAGGTGCTGGTGCAGGCCCACATTGCGCGGGCTGCCATGCTGGTGATTGCGACGCCTGACGCCGTGGATGTGCGCCGCGTGGCCGACACGGCGCGCACCCTCAATCCCGGCATTGAAATCGTGCTGCGCACCCATGGCGAGGTGGAATCGCAAATGCTGCGCAAGGACGCCATCGGCGTGGTGTTCTTTGGCGAGGAGGAACTGGCCAAAGGCATGACCGAGCATGTGTTGCAGCGCTTTGCGCCACAGGGGGGCAACGGCGGTTGAGCAACGCGGGCTTCAGGCGGCGGGTGTTGCCAGCAAATCCGTGATGACACGGCGCAGCCAGCGCGTTCCCGGATCGTTGTGGAAGCGCTCGTGCCAGTGCTGCTTGACATCGTATTGCGGCAGCAGAAATGGCACGGCAAAGGTGCGCAAGGCGCCACGCCCTTGCAGCACGGTGGCCAGCCGTTGCGGGATCGTGATGATCAGGTCGGTGTGCTCCACCACCAGCGCCGCACCGATGAAGTTGGGAATCTTCAGCGATATCTTGCGCTGAATGCCCAGACGGGCAATCTCCTGGTCGATCAGCAGCGGCGCCGCTCCACTGGAACTGATGACGGCATGGTTCTCGGAGGCAAAGTGCTGCAGTGTCAGTTCGTCGCGGATGCGCGGATGGTCGGCGCTGACCAGGCAGACAAAGGATTGGCGGAACAGCACGTTCTGGTAGAACCCCGCTTCCAGTTGCGGCATGAAACCAATCGCCAGATCCGCCTCACCCCCTTCCAGCATGCGGGCGATGTCGGCGGTCAGCGGGACGATTTCAATGTGGATGCCGGGTGCTGCCACGCGCAGGGTCTCCCACAGCCGGGGCAGCAGCACCAGTTGCGTGATGTCCGTCATGCAAATGCGGAAGGTGCGCTGCGAGGTCGCGGGATCAAAGTCATTGCGGTGCCCCAACACGGTGTCCAGCGCCTCCAGTACGGCGCGCACGGGACGCACCAGCCCTTCGCCAAATGGCGTGGGTTCCATGCCGCTGGAGGTGCGCACAAATAGCGGATCGTCAAAATGGTGGCGCAGCTTGGACAGGGCCACGCTCACCGCCGGTTGACCGAGGTCGAGCGCGACTGCGGCGGCTGTGACGCTGCGGGTCTTGTAGACCTCGTCGAACACGGACAGTAGGCGGATATCGATGGAGTGCATGCCCCGGTTGTATTCGAATTTCGAATAGATCGTATTTCGCGACGTGGATTTACAGCATTTTGGTCGACTTCTACGATTCACCCCATCGCACCACACCCCCGATAGAGGAGACAAACACCATGCAAGAACTTGGCCGTCTTGAAGACTTGCCCGAGGAATACCGCACCGCCCTGACGGCGCAGAACCTGGTGCCTCTGTGGCCCAGCCTGCGTGCGGTGTTGCCTCCCGGCAAGCCCACGCCCCGCACCCGCCCCATCTGCTGGCCGTACCAGGCCATGCGCCCGCTGCTGCTGCAGGCCGGTGAACTCACGCCCATCGAAAAGGCCGAGCGCCGCGTGCTGGTGCTGGCCAACCCGGGTCATGGTCTGGAGAAGATGCAGGCCAGTTCCACGATTTATCTGGGCATGCAGTTGCTGCTGCCCGGCGAATGGGCGCCTGCCCACCGCCATACACCCAACGCCGTGCGCATGATTGTGGAAGGCGAGGGCGCCTACACCACGGTGGACGGCGAGAAATGCATCATGCGCCGTGGTGACCTGATCCTGACGCCCACCGGCCTGTGGCATGAGCATGGCCACGATGGCAAGGAACCCGTCGTCTGGCTTGACGTGCTGGACCTGCCCATGGTCTATTACATGGAAGCCTCGTATGTGACCGAGGGTAAGGCGCAGGCGGTCAGCAGCGAGGCGGCCGACCGCGCCTACCAGCGCGGTGGGGTGGTGCCGGCACCCGTGTTTGCGCGTTCGCAGTCCGCCTTCCCCATGCTGCGCTATCCCTGGGTCGACGTGCGGGCCGCGTTGCAGGCGCTGGCCGACAGCCAGCCGGAAATCGACGCCGTGCAGGTGGCCTATGTGAACCCCGAGACCGGTGCCGACGCGCAAAAGATTCTGGGCTTCTCCGCGCTGATGCTGCGTCCGGGGGAGACCTTGAACCTGCCGGCTCGCTCCACGGCCATGGTGTTCCACCAGATTGAAGGCGGTGCCGATGTCAGCGTCGAGGGCCATCGCTTCAGCCTGAGCGAGGCCGATACCTGCTGCATCCCCGGTTACACCCCAGTCACGCTGACCAACCGCTCGGCCGAACAGGCCGCCTATGTCTTCATTGCCGATGACGCGCCGCTGCAAAAGAAGCTGGGCGTGTACGAAGTTCGCAACCCCTGAACCACTCCGACTCCATGACCCACGCCAACTACCTCTGGACACCCGCACCCACACCCTCCCTCGCGGTCAAGGGCGTGCAGGGCCGCTTTCCCATCCACCGCATTTTCTGCGTGGGCCGCAACTACCACGCGCACGCGGTGGAGATGGGACGCCCCGTGGACAAGGCGACCTCCAAGCCTTTCTACTTCACCAAGTCGCCGTCCACGCTGGTCGAGTCCGGTGCCACGGTGCCGTACCCGGCCGGCACCAGCAATTACCACTTTGAAATGGAACTGGTGGTGGCCATTGGCGCACCGGGCTTCCGCGTGACAGAGGCAGAAGCCGCCAGCCTGATCTACGGATACGCCGCCGGCCTGGACATGACCCGGCGCGACCTGCAACTGGTGGCCCGCGACCAGGGGCGCCCCTGGGACCTGGGCAAGGACTTTGAGCGGTCCGCCGTGTGTTCCGAGATCGTACCCATGGGCAACCTGGGTGTGCTCGACAAGGGCGCCATCAGCCTGCAGGTCAATGGCCAGGCCAAGCAGACTGCCGATCTGGGCCAATTGATCTGGAACATCCCGGAACTGCTGGCGGACCTGTCGCAGTACTACCACCTGCAGCCCGGCGACTTGATCTACACCGGCACGCCCGAAGGCGTGGGCGCGGTGCAGAGCGGTGACGTGATCACCGGTTCTGTCGAAGCCGTGGGTACCGTTGCATTGACCATTGGCGCAAAAGAGTAAAGCCATTCGAGCTGAGGAGACACACCATGACACAACAACAACTTCCCGTCATCGTCGCTGGCGGTGGCATCGGCGGCCTGGCTGCCGCGCTGGCCCTGGTGCGCCAGGGCTTTGCCGTCCAGGTGCTGGAGCAGGCCGCTGAAATTGGCGAAATCGGCGCCGGCATCCAGCTCGGCCCCAACGCCTTCCACGCCTTTGATGCGCTGGGCGTTGGTGACAAGGCCAGAAGCCGAGCCGTCTACACCGACTACATGGTCATGCACGACGCGCTGGACGAGTATCAGGTCGGGAAAATTCCCACCGGCGAGGCCTTCCGCAAGCGCTTCGGCAACCCCTACGCCGTGATCCACCGCGTGGACATCCACGGCTCGTTGCTGGAAGGTGCGCAGGAAACGGGCAAGGTGAAGTTCATCACCAGCACCCGCATCGAACGCGTGGAGCAGGACGCCAACACCGTCACCGTGTTCGACCAGAACGGCAAGTCCTACACCGGCCAGGCCCTGATCGGCGCCGACGGCGGCAAGTCCGTGGTGCGCCAGCAGTACGTGAACGACCCGCCACGCATCACCGGCCATGTGGTCTACCGCTCGGTGGTCGAGAAGAAGGACTTCCCCGAGAACCTGCAGTGGAACGCCGCCAGCATCTGGGTCGGCCCCAACTGCCACCTGGTGCATTACCCTCTGCGCGGTGGCGAGCAGTACAACGTGGTCGTCACCTTCCACAGCCGCAAGCCGGAAGAGTGGGGTGTGACCGAAGGCAGCAAGGAAGAAGTGGAAAGCTACTTCCAGGGCATCTGTCCCAAAGCCCGTCAGTTGATCGAACTCCCCAAGACCTGGAAACGCTGGGCTACCGCCGACCGCGAGCCGATCGACACCTGGGTGTTTGGCCGCGCCACGATTCTGGGCGACGCCGCCCACCCCACCACGCAGTACATGGCCCAAGGTGCCTGCATGGCGCTGGAAGATGCGGTCACGCTGGGAGAAGCACTGCGAGTGAACCAGAACGACTGGCCCAAAGCGCTGGACCTGTACCAACGCTCCCGCGTGGCCCGCACCGCGCGCATCGTGCTGTCTGGCCGCGAGATGGGGCGCCTGTACCACGCCAAGGGTGTGGAGCGCCTGGTGCGCAACAGCCTGTGGAAAGGCCGCACGCCCGAGCGCTTCTATGACGCCATGGAATGGCTGTACGGCTGGAACGTCAGCAACTGTTTAGCCGCTGACTGAGCCATGTTGCAGCTTCATAACTTTTTCCGCAGCGGCACCTCCCACCGCCTGCGCATTGCGCTGAACCTGAAAGGCCTGGACTACCAGTATGTGGCGGTCAGCCTGGCCAAACAGGAGCATCTGGGTGCGGCCTACAAGGCACTGAACCCGCAAGGGCTGGTGCCGACGCTGGTTGATCGCGAGACGGTATTGACGCAGACACCCGCCATCATTGAGTGGCTGGAAGAGTGCCACCCGACGCCACCTTTGCTGCCAGTCAACCCGGAGGATCGCGCCCGCGTGCGGGCCCTCGCCGCATTGGTCGGCTGTGACATCCATCCCCTCAACAACCGCCGTGTGCTGGAATACCTGCGCAACACCTTGGGTTGTGACGATGCCGCCGTCAGCGCCTGGTGCGCCACCTGGATCAACGCCGGCTTTGAGGCACTGGAAGCGCTGCTCGCAGCCGATACCCGACGCGGTGACTTCTGCTTCGGCACCACCCCCACGCTGGCCGATGTCTACCTGGTTCCCCAGGTCGAGAGCGCACGCCGCTTCAAGGTCGATCTGGCACCTTATCCGCACATCCAGGGCATCGACAGCGCCTGCAGCCGGTTGAGTGCCTTCCAGAGAGCGGCACCTGCGGCTCAACCGGATGCGGCATAACGCTTTTGCAGTTATGCTCATTTCATATATTAGCTAGCAGTCATCCTGACGCGACAAAGCACAGTCATATCCCTAGAATTTCCGATGGACGACCGACGCCTGCCCCAAGGCAGGGTGCTGCAATAACCACAAACCTGGAGACAAGCATGACCAAACCCACCGTTACCTTCAAACTGTCCGCTGTACTGGCCGCCTGCGCCCTGAGTCTGGCTGCCCAAGCGGCCGAGCCGCTCAAGATCGGGTTGGTGCTGCCCATGTCCGGTCCGTTTTCCGCCTATGGCAAGCAGATGGAGCATGGCGCACGCCTGTACCTGGATCAGGTCGGCGGCACGATTGCCGGACGCAAGGTGGAACTGCTGATCAAGGACGATACCGGTGTGGCCCCCGAAATCAGCAAGCGCGTGGCCCAGGAGCTGGTGGTCAAGGACAAGGTGGACATCCTGGCCGGCTTTGGCTTGACGCCGTCCGCCTTTGCCGTGGCCCCCATCGCCACCGAGGCCAAGAAACCCATGATCGTGATGAACGCTGCCACCTCGGCCATTACCACCAAGTCTGACTACATCCTGCGCGTGTCGCACACCTTGCCGATGGTGACCGCGCCGATTGCCACCTGGGCCGCAAAAAACAACATCAAGAAAGTTTTTACCCTCGTGGCGGACTACGGCCCTGGGCATGACGCCGAAGGCCAGTTCAAGAAGACCTTCACCGCCGCCGGCGGTGAGGTGGTGGGCGAAGTGCGCACCCCGGTGAAGAACCCCGACTTCGCGCCCTTCCTGCAGAAGATCAAGGACGCCAAGCCCCAGGCCGTGTTCCTGTTCGTGCCCCCGGGCGAGCAGACCATTGCCTTCACCAAGGGCTTTGTTGAGCGTGACCTGGCCAAGGCCGGCATCCGCATCATCGCCACCGGTGACCTGACGGGTGAAGACGTGATCGACGGCGTGGGCGACAACGCCCTGGGCATCGTCAATTCCATGCAGTATTCCGAAGTGCACAACTCGCCCGAGAACAAGGCCTATGTGGCCGCCTATTACAAGGCCTACCCCAAGGACCGCCCTGACTTCATGTCGGTCGGCGGCTACGACGGCCTGCAGTTGATTGCCAAGACCCTGGAAAAAACCGGCGGTGATGCGTCAGGCGACAAGTTCATGGCTGCCGCCAAGGGCATGGCCTGGACCAGCCCACGCGGGCCCGTGAGCATCGACCCGCAGACCCGCGACATCGTGCAGAACATCTACATCCGCAAGGTGGAGAAGGTGGCCGGCAAGCTGCAGAACGTGGAGTTCGAGTCCATCCCCAACGTCAAGGACCCCGGCAAGCAATAAACCTGCGCTAGCGTCCGGCCCAGTCTTACTTCGACGAGTCTTTTGCCATGACCGTACTCTTTGACGGCATTGCCTCTGGCATGCTGCTGTTTCTCATCAGCGTGGGCCTGTCGGTCACGCTGGGCCTGATGAATTTCGTCAACCTGGCCCACGGCGCGTTTGCCATGGTGGGCGGCTATGTGTGCGTCACCCTGCTCAACAAGGCGGGTGTGCCGTTTCTGCTGTCCCTGCCGCTGGCGGCGCTGGCCACGGCCCTGGTCGGCGTGGTGCTGGAGCGCACGCTGTACCGGCGCCTCTACACGGCCAACCACCTGGACCAGGTGCTGTTCTCCCTCAGCCTGGTGTTCATGTCCATGTCGGCCATGCAGTATTTCTTTGGCGCCCAGCAGCAGCCGCTGAATCTGCCGGACTTCCTCAAGGGCCAGATCAACCTGCCGGGCCTGGACATGGGCATCTACCGCCTGTTTCTGATCGCGGTGAGCCTGGTGCTGGCCTACGGCCTGCAACGCATGGTCAGCGGCACGCGCTTTGGTGCGCAACTGCGCGCCTCGGTGGACAACCCGCGTGCCGCACGTGGCGTGGGCATCAACGTCGAGCGGGTGTTCACGCTGACCTTTGCGCTGGGTTCGGCACTGGCCGGCCTGGGCGGTGCGCTGGGCGTGGAGATGCTGGGCCTGGATCCCGGCTTTCCGGTCAAGTACATCGTCTACTTCCTGATTGTGGTGGCCGTGGGCGGCAGCGGCAGCATTGCCGGCTCACTGGTGGCCTCCCTGATCCTGGGCGTGGTGGATGTGGCCGGCAAGTACTACGTGCCGCAAGTCGGCTCCTTTGTGATTTATGCCGTGATGGTGGTCATGCTGGTGTTCCGTCCGCAGGGCCTTTTTGGTCGCATGACCACGCGATAGGACTGGTACAAGCATGGCTACGTCTTCCATTGATTTGACTCCACTGCAGCGGGCCGACCGCTGGCGACCGGCCGAACTGGCCTTCTGGCTGCTGCCGGTGGCGGCTTACTTCGTCTTCCCCGACAACCTCGTGCTGCTCACACAGATGGCGATCACCGCGCTGTTCTGCCTGTCACTGGACCTGATCCTGGGCTACGCCGGCATCGTGTCGCTGGGCCACGCCGCCTTCTTCGGCGTGGGAGCCTACACCGCCGGACTGCTGGCCAGCCACGGCTGGGGCGAGCCGATCTCGGGCCTGGGTGTCTCTGCCGCTGTGTGCGCTGTACTGGGCTTTGCGACCAGCCTGCTGGTGCTGCGCGGCGCCGACCTGACCCGCCTGATGGTGACGCTGGGTGTGGCCATGATGCTGTTCGAACTGGCCAACAAGCTGACCTTCATCACCGGTGGCGTAGATGGTCTGCAAGGCATCGAGATGAAGCCGCTCTTTGGCAGCTTTGGCTTCGACATGTACGGCAAGACCGCCTACTGGTACGCCATGGGTGTGTTGTTTCTGATGTTCTGGGCGGCGCGCAAGCTGGTGCACAGCCCGTTTGGTCTGAGCATCAAGGGCATCCGCCTGAACGCCGCGCGCATGCCGGCATTGGGCGCACCCATCAATGCGCGCCTGGCCGCCATCTACACCATCGGCGCGGCCTATGCCGGTGTGGCCGGTGCGTTGATGGCGCAAACCACGCAGTTTGTGGCTCTCGACGTGCTGGCCTTCAACCGCTCGGCCGAACTGTTGCTGATTCTGGTACTGGGTGGCTCCGGCAGCCTGTACGGCGCCATCCTGGGCACCATCGTGTTCATGTCGGCTCACCATGTGTTGTCCGACTTGAACCCGGAGTACTGGCAGTTCTGGCTCGGCGCGCTGATGCTGGTCATCGTGCTGTTTGCCCGTGATGGCGTCATGGGCGGGGTGCGCGCCGCGGCTCGCCGCTTGGGCCTGGAAGGGGGTGCGCGATGAGCGCCAACTACGCCCTGCAGACGCGCAACCTGGTGCGCAAGTTCGGCGGCTTTGTGGCCACCAACGACGTCAGCCTGAATGTGGAGGCCGGTGCGCGCCACGCGCTGATCGGCCCCAACGGCGCCGGCAAGACCACGCTGATCAACCTGCTCACCGGCTTCCTGGCTCCTACCAGCGGCCAGGTCATCCTCAAGGGTGACGACGTGACCGGTTTGGCACAGCACCAGCGCGTCAAGCGCGGCCTGGCCCGCACCTTCCAGATCAATCGCCTGTTTGCGGACCTCACGGTGCTGGAGTCCGTGGTGCTGGCCGTGAACGAACGGCTGGGCCTGGGTGCGCGCTTCTTCCGACCCATCGGAGCCCACCAGGAAGCGGTGCGCGAGGCCGCCGAACTGCTGGAGACACTCAAGCTGGCCGACGTGGCCCACGAGCGCACCCGCAACCTGGCGTACGGCAAGCAGCGCCTGATCGAGATCGCGCTGGCGCTGGCCGCCAAGCCCCAGGTGCTGCTGTTGGACGAGCCCGCCGCTGGCGTGCCCACCACCGAAAGCCGCGAACTGTTCGCTTCCATCGCCGCACTGCCGCGCGACGTGACCATCCTGCTGATCGAGCACGACATGGACCTTGTTTTCCGATTTGCCGACCAGATTTCCGTGCTGGTCAGCGGTGCGCTACTCACGCAGGGCACACCCGACCAGATTGCCCACGACCCCAAGGTCAAGGAGGTTTACCTCGGGGAGGCCGTCCATGGCTGAGCTGTTGCACGTCGACAAACTCTGGGCCGGCTACGGCGAGGCCGTGGTGCTGGAGGATGTGTCCTTCACCCTGAACGAGGGCGACAGCCTCTCGCTGCTCGGACGCAACGGCATGGGCAAGACCACGCTGCTGTCCACGCTGATGGGCGCAGCCAACTACCGCTCCGGCACCATGCGCTGGTGTGGACAGGACCTGAGCAAGGTCCCGCCCCACGCCCGCGCCCATCTGGGCCTGGGTTGGGTGCCGCAGGAGCGCGACATCTTTGCCTCGCTCACGGTCGAGGAAAACCTGACGGTCGTGGCCACCAAAGGCCCGTGGGACCTGGCCAAGGTCTACGCCATGTTCCCGCGTCTGCAGGAACGCCGGCTCAACCTGGGCAACCAGCTCTCTGGCGGCGAACAGCAGATGCTGGCCCTGGGCCGCGCGCTGATGCTTAACCCCAAGCTGCTGTTGCTGGATGAGCCGCTGGAAGGCCTGGCGCCGCTGATCGTGCAGGAGCTACTAAGCATCATCCAGCAGCTCACCGAAGAAAGCGGCATGGCCGTCATCCTGGTGGAGCAGCACGCCCGTCAGATACTGCCACTCACGCGCCAGGCCCTGGTGCTGGAGCGCGGCAAGGGCGTCTACCAGGGCGCCGCCCGTCCCCTGCTGGAAGACAGCGCCCTGCTGGACAGCTGGCTGGGCGTTTCCAGCCACTGAACCGCGCACGAACGAGAGCACCATGCGAGCCATCGACATCATCCACGCCGAGCACCGTGCCCTGAGCGCCGTGCTGCAGGCCTTCAACTTCGTGCTGGACGGCATCCGCGCCGGCACCATGCAGCCCGACTTTGCCTTGCTGGACGCGCTGATCGAATACATCACCGAGGTTCCCGACCGCCTTCACCACCCCAAGGAAGACGACGTGTTGTTCGTCAAGATCCTCGAGGTGCTGCCCGAGTTGCGGCCCCTGATCGACAAGCTCCAGCACGAACACGTGATGGGCGCGCGCAGTACCAAGGCGCTGCGTGAAGCGCTCAAGGTTTACCAAGCCAACGGACTCGCGGGCTTTGCCGAGTTTGATGCCGCCGCCATGCGCTACATCGACTCTTCGCGCAAGCACCTGGTGACCGAGGAAACCGAGCTGCTGCCCGTGGCGCGGCAAAAGCTGGCGCCGCAGGACTGGGCCGGCATCGACGCTGCCTTTGAAGCCAACAAAGACCCCTGGTCCGGCCCTACCGGCGAGTTCCGATCACTCTACTCGCGCATCGTGTCCATGGTGCCGGCGCCCTATGGGTTGGGGTCGGCCTGACCCATTTCCGACACACGCTTTTTCCGGGCAAACGGGGCAGTCAACGACTGCCCCGTTTGCTTTTTGGCGCCAACGTTTTGTGTGACCCCGGATTCGCCCGTTGGTGCCGAACGACCAAGGGTAAACACCGATGAAAACGGCTTCCTGTGTGATTGATTTAGTTATGTTTCATAACCATAATTCATGCATACCGAGGATAAACCGACATGAGCAAAAAACACATCCATTTCGAACTTCGCGGCGAGCAACAGGAAGTCGCCCTGATCCGGCTGACACGCGGCGCCAAGCGCAATGCGCTCAACGACGGACTGATCCTCGCACTGCGTGATCTGTTTGAAAAAATGCCGGCCAGCGTGCGCGCTGCGGTGATCGATGGCGAGGGCGATCATTTCTGCGCCGGCCTGGACCTGAGCGAGCTGCAGGAGCGCGATGCGGGCCAGGGCGTCTTCCATTCCCGCATGTGGCATGCCGCACTGGAATGTGTGCAATACGGCCCGGTGCCGGTGATTGCCGCGCTGCACGGCGCCGTGGTTGGCGGTGGTCTGGAGCTGGCCAGTGCCTGCCACATCCGCGTGGCCGACGACACCACGTTCTATGCGCTGCCCGAAGGTACGCGTGGCATCTTTGTCGGCGGTGGTGGTGCCGTGCGCATCCCGCGCCTGATCGGTGTGGCGCGCATGACCGACATGATGCTGACCGGCCGCGTCTACAACGCCGTCGATGGCGAGCGCATCGGCCTGTCGCAGTACCTGGTGCCACAAGGAACGGCCCTGGACAAGGCCCTGGAACTGGCGACGCGCATTGCCACCAACGCACCCATGACCAACTACGCGCTGACCCATGTGCTGCCGCGCATTGCCGACCAGCCGGCCGACCAGGGCTTCATGACCGAAGCCATGATGGCCGCGATTGCCCAGGCCGCGCCGGAGGCCAAGGAGCGGGTTCGCGCCTTCCTGGAAGGCCGCGCCGCCAAAGTGCAGAAGAGCTGAAAAAGCCGCCGCACCGCCACACCAAAAAAACGACCCGAAGAGACCAGCATGAGCAACCCCCACTACCGCCCCCTGACCTTTGGCGTGGTCCGCGTCAACGTGCGCGATGGTGCCCCCGGCGTGCACTACCTGCGCGCCGAGCAGCCACTGCAAGCACACGCACTGCGCATGACGGATCGCCTGCAGCACTGGGCGCAGACCGCGCCGGATCGCAGCTTTCTGGCGCGCCGCGACAAGCGCGCCGATGGCAGCTCGGGCGACTGGCAGCATGTAACGTATGGCCAGGCCTGGGAGCGGGCCCGCCACATCGCCCAAAGCCTGATCGACAAGGGCCTGAGCGCTGAGCGGCCGGTGCTGATCCTGTCCGAGAACGACCTGGAGCACGCGCAACTGGCCATGGGCTGCCTGATTGCCGGCGTGCCGTTCGTTCCAACCTCGCCGGCCTATTCGCTGATCAGCCAGGACTTTGACAAGCTGCGCCACGTCATCAGGACCGTGACACCCGGCCTGGTGTTTGCCGCGGATGCGGCCCGCTACGGCCGCGCCATTGCCGCCACCATTGCGAGCGACATCCCCGTGGTGCTGACCCATGGCCAACTGGAAGGCCGCAACACGCTGCGCTTTGACGACCTGCTGGCCACACCGGTGACGGAGCAGGTGGACGCCGCTATGGCCGCCACCGGCCCCGAGACCATTACCAAATTTCTCTTCACCAGCGGCTCCACCAAGCTGCCCAAGGCCGTCATCAACACCCAACGCATGTGGTGCGCCAACCAGCAGCAAATGGCGCAGAGCATGCCGGTCATCACCCGGGAGCCCCTGGTGCTGGTGGACTGGCTGCCCTGGAACCACACCTTTGGTGGCAACCACAACTTCGGCATGGTGCTGTACAACGGCGGCACGCTCTACATCGACGATGGCAAGCCCACACCGGCCTTGATTGGCGAGACGCTGCGCAACCTGTGCGAGGTGGCACCCACCGTCTACTTCAACGTGCCCACCGGCTTTGAGGCGATTGCCAATGCGATGAAGACCGACGCGCAGTTGCGCAAGACCCTGCTGTCGCGCGTGCAGATGTTCTTCTACGCCGGCGCCGCACTGTCGCAGCCGATCTGGGACAGCCTGTTCGAGAGCGCCGAGGCCGAGGTCGGCGAGCGCATCGTCATGACCACCGGCATGGGCATGACCGAGTCGGGTCCCTTCGGGCTGTTCGTCACCAACCCCGATGTCCGGGCCGGGGACCTGGGTGTTCCCACACCGGGCATGGATGTCAAGCTCGTGAACATGGGCGACAAGGTCGAGCTGCGCTACCGCGGACCCAACATCACGCCGGGCTACTGGCGCGCCCCTGCCGAGACGGCAGAGCATTTCGACGAGGAGGGCTTCTTCTGCTCGGGCGATGCGGTGAAGTGGATCGACGAGACCGACGTGCACCAGGGCCTCAAGTTCGATGGCCGCATTGCGGAAGACTTCAAGCTCGCCACCGGCACCTTTGTCAGCGTCGGGCCGCTGCGCTCCAAGATCATCGCGGCCGGTGCGCCCTACATCCAGGACGTGGTGCTGACCGGCCTGAACCTGAAGGAGGTGGGGGCCATGGTGTTTCCCACACCCGCCGTCAAAGCACTGAGTGGTCTGCCCGCGGATGCGGCCATGGCCGACGTGCTGGCCAGCAGGCCCGTCATCGCCCGGTTCCAGACCATCATCGATCACCTGGCCCAGGCCGCTACCGGCAGCGCCAACCGCATCGCCCGCATGTGCCTGCTGGCCGAGCCGCCCACCATTGACCGGGGCGAGGTCACCGACAAGGGCTCGATCAACCAGCGCGCCGTGCTGACCCACCGCGCCGAGACCGTGCTGGCCCTGCACGACGACGCGCTGCACACCATTCTCAAACCCACAACCACCACTGCTTGAACAGGAATACCAACATGGCTGCCAAAGGATTTTTCAACGCTTTCAACGATGTGTGGATGCTCGATGGTGTGCGCACTCCCATGGTGGACTACTGCGGCGCGCTGGGCCACATCTCCCCCACGGATCTGGGCATCAAGGCCGCGCGCGAGGCACTCAAGCGTGCCGGCGTGCCCGGCGACCACATTGGCTCCGTCATCACCGGCAACATGGCGCCCGGCGACTTCGAGCAATTCATGCTGCCCCGCCACATCGGCCTGTATGCCGGTGTGCCGCAGGAAGTGCCGGCGCTGATGACGCAGCGCATCTGCGGCACCGGCTTCGAGCTGTTCCGCCAGGCCGGCGAGCAGATTGAGAGCGGTTGCACCGACGTCGCCCTGGTGGTGGGTACCGAGAGCATGACACGCAACCCCATCTGCGCCTTCGAGCACCGCACCGGCTTCAAGCTGGGCGCGCCGGTCGGCTTCAAGGATTTCATGTGGGAGGCGCTGAACGACTCGGCCCCCGGCATCAACATGATCCAGACCGCCGAGAACCTGGCGAAGAAATACGGCATCACCCGCGAGGAGGTGGACGCCTTTGCCTCCAGCTCCTTTGCCAAGGCAGTGGCCGCGCAGCAGGCCGGCTTTCACGCCGGTGAGATCGTGCCGGTGGTGACCGAGAAGTTTGAACTGGCCGGCTACACCACCCGCGGTATCAAGCTGCAGGGCAAGGTGACCGAGGTCGCGCAGGACACGCACGCACGCCTGTCGCCGGTGGAGGTGCTGGCCAAGCTGCGCTCCGTGTACGAAGGCGGCGTGCAGACCGGTGGCAACAGCTCGGCCCTGGTCGATGCCGCGGCCGCCGCCGTGGTGTCCTCCGGCGCCTATGCCAAGGCCCATGGCAAGAAGCCGCTGGCCCGCGTGGTGGCCGCTGCCGTGGTCGGCGTGCCGCCCGAGATCATGGGCATCGGCCCGGCACCGGCCATCCGCGCGTTGCTGGAACGCGCCGGCCTGCAGTTGGGCCAGGTGGGTCGCTTCGAGATCAACGAGGCCCAGGGCGCGCAGACGCTGGCCGTGGGCCGCGAGCTGGGCCTGGACCTGTCCAAACTGAATGTGAATGGCGGCGCCATTGCGTTGGGCCACCCGTTGGCCTGCACCGGCGTGCGGCTGACGCTGACCCTGGCGCGTGAGATGCAGCGCAGCGGTGTGCGCTACGGCGTCTCCAGCGCCTGCATCGGCGGCGGGCAAGGCATTGCCCTGCTGCTGGAAAACCCCGATGGCCAGGTTTGAGGCGGCGACTATAAGGGAAATAGGCCTCTAGCCCTCGTGGAATGGGCGTAAGCAGCTACTGATTTGATAGCGAATATTGACAGCAAAGGATACACAGCATGCAGATTCAAGGACAAGCAGCACTGGTCACCGGCGGTGGCTCCGGCCTGGGTGAAGGCACCGCACGCGAACTGGCCCGCCTGGGCGCCAGGGTCGCGGTGCTGGACGTGAACCTGGCCAACGCCGAGCGCGTGGCCGCCGACATCAATGCGGCGCACGGCGCCGGCACCGCGCTGGCCTGCGCCTGCGACATTACCAACGCCGACAGCCTGCAAGCGGCCATCAACCAAGCCGCTGCCGCCCACGGCCCGGCGCGCATGCTGATGCATATCGCCGGCATCGGTGCCGCCAAGCGCGTCGTCGGCAAGGACGGCAGCGCCGCCCCGCTGGAGGACTTTGCCCGCGTCATCAACGTCAACCTGATCGGCACCTACAACGCCGCGCGCCTGTTTGCAGCCGCCTGCGCCAAGCTCGACCCCATGGAAGACGGCGAGCGTGGCGTGATGGTGTTCACCGCCTCGGTCGCCGCCTTTGACGGCCAGGTGGGCCAGCAGGCCTACAGCGCGTCCAAGGCCGGCGTGGCCGGCATGACACTGCCCATGGCGCGCGACCTGGCGCAGTACGGCATCCGCGTCTGCACCATCGCACCGGGCTTGTTTGCCACGCCGCTGATGAAGACGCTGCCGGAGCCGGTGCAGGCGTCGCTGGCGGCCAGCATCCCGTTCCCGCAGCGCCTGGGCAAGCCCGAGGAGTTTGCGCAACTGGCCGCCCACATCGTCACCAACGGCCACCTCAATGGCGAGGTGATTCGCCTGGACGGCGCCCTGCGCATGGCGCCGCGTTGAGAGACTCCGAGACCCACCATGAGCAAGACCGTTGTGTTTGAAGTGGAAGTGATGTTTGGCGATTGCGACCCCGCCGGCATCGTGTTCTTCCCCAATTTTTCCAAGTGGATGGACGCATCCAGCCTGAACTTCTTCCGCCAGTGCGGCGTGCCGCCGTGGCGCGAGCTGGTCAAGACCACCGGCATCATCGGCAACCCGCTGCTGGAGATCCACACCACCTTCAAGCGCCCGGCGACCTATGGCGAGCGCATTCAGGTCCACACCACCGTGGAAGAGTGGCGCGAGAAGACCTATGTGCACCGCCACGTGGTCAAGCGCGGCGATGACGTGCTGTGCGAAGGCACGGAGATCCGCGCCTTCTGCGTCAAGGTTCCCGGTGAGGAATACCGCATCAAGGCCATTCCCGTTCCCGAAGACATCAAGGCGCTGTGCACCTGAGGCGCCGCCAGACATTTGTGTTCCCCGTTCCCGTTCCAACTAAACCAAGGAGACATCGCATGAAGTTCGTCAAATCCCTGATTGCAGCGGCCGCCACGCTGGCCGCTGCCGGCGGCGCGCTGGCCGACATCACCATCGGCGTGAGCCTGCCGCTGACCGGACCGGCCTCCGGTCTTGGCATTCCGGTGAACAACCAGATCAAGCTCTGGCCCGCAGCAATAGCCGGTGAAAAGCTCAAGGTCATCGTGCTGGATGACGCCACCGACCCCACCAACGGCGTCAAGAACGCCAAGCGCTTCGTGACCGAAGACAAGGCCGACGTCATCATCGGCTCGGTGGCTACCCCCGTGGCCATTCCGATGGCAGCCGTGGCAGCAGAGGCCGAGACCGTGCAACTGGCGCTGTCGCCCATCGGGCTGCCCCCCGGCAAGGATGGCTGGACCTTCCGCATGGCCCAGTCCAATCCGGTGATGGCGCACGCCATCGTGGGCCTGATGAAAAAACAGGGCATCAAGACGGTGGGCTTCCTGGGCTACACCGACGCCTATGGCGAGAGCTGGCTGAAGGACTTCACCACGGAGGCCGACAAGAACGGCATCAAGGTGATTGCGACCGAGCGCTTTGCCCGCTCCGACACCAGCGTGACCGCCCAGGCCCTGAAGCTGGTCGCCGCCAATCCCGACGCAATGCTGGTCGTCGCCTCGGGCAGCGGTGCCGCCATGCCGCACATGGCCATTGTGGACCGGGGCTACAAGGGCAAGATTTACCAGACCCATGCCGCCGCCTCGCGTGACCTGATGCGTGTGGGTGGCAAGGCCGTGGAGGGCGCCTACGTGGTGTCCGGCCCCGCCGTGATTGCCGAGCAGTTGCCCGACAGCCATCCGTCCAAGGCGGCTGCCATCCAGTTCGTGCAGCAGTACGAAAAGGCCTATGGCGCCGGTTCGCGCAACCAGTTCGCCGGCCACGGCAATGACACCCTGACCGTGCTGGAAAAGGCCGTGCCATTGGCGCTCAAGAGCGGCAAGCCCGGCACCAAGGAATTCCGTGCCGGTCTGCGCAACGCGCTGGAAACCATGGGCCGCACCGTGGTTGCCCACGGCGTGCTGAACTGGACCAAGGATGACCACTGGGGTTACACGCTGGAAACGGGTGTGATGCTCAAGGTCGTCAACGGCGACTGGAAAGTAGAGCAATAAACGTTAAGGCCCACCATGGACTTCTCCATCGTCAGCATTTTGATGCTCGACGGCGTCACCAACGGCGCTGTCTACGCGCTGCTTGGCCTGGCCACCGTGCTGGTGTTCAGCGTGACCCGCGTCATCTTCATCCCACAGGGGGAGTTCGTGGCTTATGGTGCGCTCACCTTGGCCATTTTTCGCACCGGCCAGGTGCCCGGCACGGTCTGGCTGTTGCTGATCATGGCGGTACTGGCCGCCGCCATGGATGTGCGTTTGAGCTGGCTGCACACGCGCCAGGCCCCACGTGCCCTCAAGGCCGGTCTCACCACCTTGGCCATTCCGGTGGTGGTGTCCGGCCTGTCGATCTGGGCCGCACCGCACGATCTGCCGTTGCTGGTGCAGGCACTGCTCACGGTGGCCATCGTCACCGCGTTTGGTCCCTTGGTCTACCGCCTGGCCTACCAGTCGCTGGCCGACGCCAGTAACCTGGTGCTGCTGATCGTGTCGGTTGGCGTGCACTTTGCCATGACCGGCCTGGGTCTGCTGTTCTTTGGTGCCGAGGGCTTTCGCAATCCGTCGTTCTGGGACGCCAGCATGGTCCTGGGCCCGCTGAACATCAGCGGGCAGGCCATGATCATTTTTGGTGTCTCGCTGGCGCTGATCGTGCTGCTGTGGCAGTTCTTCAGCCGCACGCTGTATGGCAAGGCGCTGCAGGCCACGGCGGTGAACCGCCTGGGCGCGCGGCTGATGGGCATCTCCACCCATGGCGCGGGCCAGACCACGTTTGCCATGGCCGCACTCATCGGCGCGCTGTCGGGCCTGTTGATTGGCCCCACCACCACGGTGTTTTACGACTCCGGTTTTCTGATCGGCCTCAAGGGCTTTGTGGCCGCCGTCATGGGCGGGCTGCACAGCTATCCGCTGGCGGCGGTGGGCGCGCTGTTCGTCGGCCTGGTCGAATCCTTTGGTTCGTTCTGGGCCAGCGCCTTCAAGGAGGTGATTGTGTTCACCCTGGTACTGCCCATTCTGCTGTGGCGCTCCGTGGCGGGTGGTCACGGCGAGGAACATTGACATGACGTTGCCTTCCACATTTCAACGCTGGGTGCATTCCGCGAAGGCCCAGCGCGTCGCACTGGTGGCATGCATGCTGCTGTATGCGGTGTCGCCGGTGCCCGAGTTCTGGATCACCCAGCTCAACTACATCGCGATGTACAGCCTGGTCATCCTGGGCCTGGTGCTGCTCACCGGCATTGGCGGACTCACGTCCTTCGGCCAGGCAGCATTCGTCGGCATCGGCGCCTATACCAGTGCCTACCTGAGCGTGAACATGGGCTGGTCGCCATGGCTCACCGTGTTTGCCGGCCTGTTCATCACGGCGGTCAGTGCGCTGGTGGTGGGCTGGATCACGCTGCGCATGTCCGGCCACTACCTGCCGCTGGCCACCATCGCCTGGGGGTTGTCGCTGTATTACCTGATGGGCAATGTCGATGGCCTGGGCAAGTACGACGGCATTCTGGGCATTCCGTCCATCATGCTGTTTGGCTGGGACATCAGCCAGGGCCGCAGCTTCTTTGTGCTGGCCTGGGGCATGGTGCTGTTTGGCGCCTTTGCGCTCTTGAATCTGCTGGACTCGCGCACTGGCCGCGCCATCCGCGCCATGCGTTCCAGCACGCTGATGGCCGAGGCCATGGGCGTGGACACGCTGCGCCACAAGGTTGGCATCTTCCTGATTGCGGCCATGTTCGCCAGCATCTCGGGCTGGCTGTTTGCGCACTTCCAGCACACCGTGAATCCCTCTCCGTTCAGCCTGAAGTTCGGCATCGAGTACCTGTTCATGACGGTGCTGGGCGGCGCAGGCTATGTGTGGGGCGCCATCAGCGGTGCGGTGATGACCAAGCTGCTGGAAGACGAGCTGCAGGTCTTGCTTCCCAAACTGCTGGGTACCAGCGGCAGCTATGAGGTGATTGTGTTCGGTATCGTGCTGGTGCTGGTGCTGAAATACCTGCCCGACGGCGTGTGGTCGCTGGTGGGGCGCTTCCTGCCCAAGCCCCAGCGTGTGGATGACTGGCACAACGCGGCCCCGTTGCCCGAGCGTGCCAAGCCCACGATGGGCGACACGGTGCTGGACGTCAAGGCCATCCGCAAGGAGTTCGGCGGCCTGACCGCGGTGAACGACATCACGTTCTCGATCAAAGCCGGGCAGATCGTGGGACTGATCGGCCCCAATGGCGCCGGCAAGTCCACCACCTTCAACCTGATCACCGGCGTGCTGGGGTTGACCCGGGGCGAGGTGCTGTTCTGCGGTGAAAAGGTCAGTGGCCTGCCCTCGCGCGAGATTGCGCGCCGTGGGGTGAGTCGTACCTTCCAGCATGTGAAGATGATTCCCGAGCTGACCGTGCTGGAGAACGTGGCCCTGGGTGCCCAACTGCGCGGCCACAAGGATGCGCTGTCATCCATGCTGCGCCTGGACCGTGCGGAAGAGCAAAGCCTGATGCGCGAAGCCGCGCGCCAACTGGAGCGCATCGGCATGGGCCACGCCATGCACGAGCAGGCCGGCAACCTGGCCATGGGTCCGCAGCGCCTGCTGGAGATTGCGCGTGCCCTGTGCAGCGACCCGGCCCTGCTGCTGCTGGACGAGCCCGCCGCCGGACTGCGCCACAAGGAAAAACAGGCGCTGGCCGCCGTGCTGCGCCAGCTGCGCAGCGAGGGCATGAGCATCCTGCTGGTGGAGCACGACATGGACCTGGTGATGGACGTGACCGACCACATCGTGGTCATGGAGTTCGGCACCAAGCTGATGGACGGCACACCGCAGGAAGTGCAGGACAGCCCCAAGGTACGCGCCGCCTACCTGGGCGTGGAACACTGATTCGAAAGACCGACCATGAGCCAACAACCCCTTCTCGTTGTCAAGGGCCTGCGTGCCGGCTATGGCCGCGCCGAGGTGCTGCACGGCATTGACCTGCAGGCACCGCAGGGCAGTGTCATCACCGTGATCGGCCCCAATGGCGCCGGCAAGTCCACGCTGCTCAACGCGCTGATGGGCGTGCTGCCGGCGCAGGGCAGCATCGAATTCAACGGCCAGCCCATCAGCGCGCTGTCGCTGGAGGAGCGCGTGATGCTCGGCATTGCGCTGGTGCCGGAGAAGCGCGAGCTGTTTGGCAGCATGCCGGTGCAGGACAACCTGATCCTGGGCGCCTTCCGCCAGGTGCGCCTGGGCAACAAAGCCTGGCGCGACCAGCTCGACGTGGTGTACCAGCTCTTTCCGCGTTTGGCGGAGCGCAGCCACCAGGCGGCCGGCACCCTGTCGGGCGGCGAGCGCCAGATGCTGGCCGTGGGCCGCGCGCTGATGTCGCGCCCCACGCTCCTGATGCTGGATGAACCCAGCCTGGGCCTGGCGCCGCTGGTGGTGCGCGAGATCTTCCGCACCATCGACGCCCTGCGCAGCACCGGCGTGACCACGCTGCTGGTGGAGCAGAACGCCCGCGCCGCGCTGGAAACCGCGGACTATGGCTATGTGCTGGAAATGGGCGACATGTCCGTGCAGGGACCGGCGCGTGAACTGGCCACCGATCCACGCGTCATCGAGACCTACCTGGGCGCGGCGCGCAAGCCGGTGGCGGCATGAACCACTACCAGCCACGCACGGCCGACATGGCCTTTGTCTTCACGCAGGTGCTGAACGCACCGGCGCAGTTGGGCGCGCTGGCGCCCTTTGCCGAGGTCGATGCCGACCTGATGCAACAGGTGCTGGACGAATCCGGCAAGTTTGTCGGCGAGGTGGTGGCGCCGCTGAACCGCATCGGCGACGAGGTCGGTGCGCAATGGGCCCAAGGCGCGGTCACCATGGCGCCGGGCTTTCGTGAGGCCTACCAATCCTTCTGGCAAGGCGGCTGGCCGGCGCTGGCCTGTGCCACGGAAGACGGTGGCCAGGGCCTGCCCGCCGTGCTGGAAGCCACGCTGTATGAAATGCTCAGCGCCGCAAACCACGGCTGGACCATGGCGCCGGGCTTGCTGCACGGTGCCTACGAATGCCTCAAGCACCATGGCGATGAGGCACTCAAGGCCCGGTATCTGCAGAAACTGGCCACCGGCGAATGGCTGGCCACCATGTGCCTGACCGAGCCCCATGCCGGCAGCGACCTGGGGCTGGTGCGCACGAAGGCCGCACCGCAACCCGATGGCAGCTACCAGTTGAGCGGCACCAAGATTTTCATCTCCGGCGGCGAGCATGACCTGACCGACAACATCGTGCACCTGGTGCTGGCGCGCCTGCCCGATGCACCGCCCGGGCCCAAGGGTCTTTCACTGTTCCTGGTGCCGAAGTTTTATGAGGGCGGCAGTCGCAGTGCCGTGCACTGTGAACGCATCGAGGAGAAGATGGGCCTGCACGGCAGCCCCACCTGCGTGATGCGCTTTGACGATGCCACCGGCTGGCTGGTCGGCGCGCCGGGCAAGGGCCTGGGCGCCATGTTCGTGATGATGAACGCGGCCCGCCTGCACGTGGCCCTGCAGGGCATTGGGCTGCTGGACGCCGCCTGGCAAAAGGCCGATGCCTACGCGCAGGAGCGCCGGCAGATGCGCGCGCCGGGGGCGAAAGACACCAGCGTGATTGCCGACCACCCGGCCATGCGCCGCATCCTGGACACCCAGCGTGCCTGGATTGACGGTGGTCGCGTGCTGGCCTACACCACGGCGGTGGAGCTGGACATGCTCAAGCACCACACCGATCCGCAGCGGCGTGAGGCCGCGCAGCGCTGGTGCGCGCTGGTGACGCCGGTCATCAAGGCGGCGTTTACGCACCAGGCCTTCCATGGCGGCAGCGAATGCCTGCAGGTGTTTGGCGGCCACGGTTATGTGCGGGAGTGGGGCATTGAGCAGCACGTGCGCGATGCCCGGGTCGCCATGATCTACGAGGGCACCAACGAGATCCAGGCCATCGACCTGCTGGTGCGCAAGGTGCTGGCCGATGGCGGCGCCAGCCTGGCGACACTGCTCACCGCACTGGCGGCCGAGGTGCCGGCCGACGCCGGTGTGGCGCAGCGTTTTGAACAATTGAACGCCGTCACCGCGCAACTGGCGGCGGCCGCCGGTGGGGACGCCAGTCTGCCGTATTGGGTGGCCGACGACTACCTGCGTGCCGTGGCCGTGGCGCTGATGGGCTGGGCCGGTGCGCGCATCGCTGCCGCGCTGTCGCCCGACACGCCCGACCTGCAGGCGCGCTGGCAGCAGCCCTTGCAGGCGCTGGGGCGCTGGATACTGCCGGAATTCGACATGCGTTTGGCCATCATCAAGGCGCGGCTCTAGGGAATTGCGTATGCTTCGCCCTTTTTTGAGCTGAATCCATGGCCGCCAAAGACGAGACGCCTTATGTTGAAACCGTAGACACCAGTTACCTGGAGACGCTGGTGGGCTACAACGCCAGGCGGGCGGCCCTGTATGTGATCGGCAACTTCATGGAGCGCATGGCGGTGTTTGACCTGCGCACGGTGGACTTCTCGGTGCTGTCCCTGATCCACCACAATGCGGGCATCACCTCGCGCCAGTTGTGCAGTCAATTGAGCATCCTGGCGCCGAACATGGTGGTCATGTTGAATGCCCTGGAGCGCAAGAAGCTGGTGGAGCGCCGCCCGCATCCGCTGGATGGCCGGGCCACGGGCCTGCACCTCACGCCCAAGGGCACGACATTGATGGAACAGGCCGAAGCCGCGGCCTACCAGCTGGAGATGGACTCCACCAGCCGCCTGACCGCGACCGAGCGCAATACACTGGTGCGTCTCTTGAAGAAGATCTACAAGTAGCCAGAACCTGAGGAACGTCAAAACAGAGTTTCGAAGTGGTCTTCCTTAGCAGGTCAGCTCATTGAGCGGGTCAGTAAACCTACAAATTATCGAAGGCCAGAAGTAGTCTGGCAATTTTGGTCTTAACTTCAGAGGGCAATGTTTCGAAGCAAATTGTCACTGTGGCAGTTCGGATCGCGACATACACCTGTTCGTGGCCAATATTGTCTGAGACCGGACAATATTGATTGAGATTGGGCAATAGACTCTGAGAAAGACTAGTGAAGTTTCAAGAATATGGTTAAGTCGAGGGCTGACCTGCTTAAATTGCCTCTGAGACAGTGGCATTCCGACCCACTGCAGACATAGCGCCCAATCATCTGGTTGCTCAAAAGGGTCATTCCGGTGACCTGCCCCCCCACCAGCCGTACCAATCCAAATTCCAGAAAGTCCGTCACCATGGAGATGACGGATATGAAGAAGAGCAGATTCTATGTTGGCACGGGACACATTCGATCCCACATCAACTGCCGGATATACGACTGTAGGCGCATCCCAAAAAGCCGAACTATCGGTCAGTCTCTTGGACTTGTGGGGGCCTCCATATATGAGTGATTAGGCTTCACATGCCTCGCATTTGCTGACGTCGCGGTGTCGGCGGGCTAAAAAAGGGGGCGGCGAACGCGCCTGCGAAGTCGTGCAGCGACATGGTTGCGACGATATTCCCTGCGGAGGACAGCCCTAGAACGGACTGAAACTGCAGGGCCTCGGCCGAACCGCCCCCCCCACCTCCATCTGGACCGCGCTTTAACTCGATGAGCCTAAAAATGTACTTGCGAAACTTGTCAATAGACGTGCCCGAACCCAGCACTTCGCCAAGAGTACCCTTTTCAATTCGAGAAAAGTAGGTGCATGACGTGAGCTGAAGCCTCCGGGATGAATCAAGTGATCCGTATATTAGAAAGTGATGCCCATCTACCGGACTGAGCTCCCGGGCCGCGAGTCCGTAGTCAAAGAACTTTTTCGCTTCGCTGTCGAGTTGCTGCAGATCTCTTTTGAACTCGATTAGCAGCCACCTGTGCTTGCTATCAGCGAATAGGGCATCACCTGCTTGCTCATGATGTCCATCGAGAGGCGCAAGGAATCCTTCACCGCGACTAATAGCTGTCTTGAACGCAAACTGGTACTCAACAGTCTTTTCCCACCACTGAACTTTCATGATCGGAGCCTCGTGAAGGCTAACGTGAAGGGAGCCGGCCTGCGCAGCTCTTCGCGGAGGTCCGGTTGACCGCAGAGTTGGGCGTCTTTGGCGAGCCAGCAACTATGCCTATTGCTCCATCTTGCTAAGGCTGAATACGATGTAGTTGTACGGGATAGTCTTGGTCGGATCAGTTTTGGATACGACTTGCCCTGTCGCAGGGCTATACGTCCACTTAGACCAATCCCACGCAATCTCAGGCTCCTGAACAACGATGTATGAACCTTCACTAAGCTTCGCTCTTGTCCGAATGCCAGCACTGAAGTCGAGCCCCATATCAAACTCCTGAACCGGGATATTTCGATCCTTCTTGGCAATAGCATCAACAACTCCTGTGGCAAAGTTTGTAACGACGGGACTTAGTGGGTTCGTTGCGTTTATCAGTTGCAGGCCATTCTTAAATGGATCGCTATTCATGAAGGCCAAGAACTTCTCGTCATCTTCATTTTTTACGTTGACTGTTCTAACGCGAAACTTCACGCCTTCCTTCCCAACCTTTAGCCCGACAAAAACAGGGTAGCCAGTAATGCCCGCGCCTTGCCCCTCTTGGGCGCGATACGTCTGGCTGAAATGAATGTCTTCGTCACTACCTGGTGTCTGGTGACGACCAAAAAAGTCAAAAAGAATTTGATGAACTCCCCCGCCCGGATACTCGTACACTCGCAACCGATCAAGTGTGATTTTTATGCTCTTATCTTTAAGCGAGGCATCAGGGGTAATATTCCCAGCTTCTTTGATATCGACCAATTGTTGTGATCCAGCCGCATCTGTAGGAATGAAGCCAAAGGCGTGATTGGTGTATTCGTATGCTTTAGGCTCTTTGTTTCCCCACCAAAGGAGCGACAATTGCGTGTCGGCTTTGTTGACCTTAACCGCGTTGCGTACCTCCGCGGCTCTTCCTTTGTCTCCGACGCTGTCGAGCAGTTTTGCGGCTTCCGATGCCTTCATTTGACCAATAAGAAGCTTTTGCTGTGCTAAGACGGGCGAAGAACTGAGCGCAAATGAAACTGCTGCTATGACGGCGAAGCGTTTACTCATTTTCTATTCCTCCTGTAGTCAAGCAGGGCACGATCTCAAGACGCCCAGCACAATGTATAGAACAAAATCTGTTCGATATTCTGGACATCCGATCCCCTGAAAGCCGTTTGCTTCCTAACTTTGCAAGCACTGCGCTGGATAATAAACACCTAGTCACAAAAATTCTGTGAAACGCTGCGGTCCGCCTTTGCAGTTCACGCACTTACGCAATCCGATTGGCGGTTGAGTTTGATACCGGCACTATAGCGTTACAGCCCTTATTTGCCATCCCCAGAATATGGGATCAACGTCCACTTTGCGCGCGGTAACTGGGTGACTGCTTTTGGTCGCACTACTTGTGCAACGTGATTCAAGCGAAATGAATCGCCCCGAGTATCGTGGAGGCCTGTTTGGTTAAGTCAGACCGACTTTACGGTCTGACTGGCTAATTGCCGATAGTAGTTTTCTTCAGCTTCGGCAGGTGGAATATATCCAATCAGTTCAAGC
>Ga0208398_100279_pt1 | contig 40723 bp, 37 predicted proteins | sample LakWasMe79_HOW10_2_FD_183905 | JGI IMG/M metagenome (GOLD analysis project Ga0208398, IMG submission 183905) | Freshwater sediment methanotrophic microbial communities from Lake Washington under simulated oxygen tension - Sediment Metagenome... | ecosystem: Environmental > Aquatic > Freshwater >...
AGATCCATGTCGGACAGACGCTTCAATTGTCAGACAAGTATGTAGAGGTATTGCCTGCCGTCCATACCGTTCCGGCAGCTGGATTTGCAATCACTTCGGGGAGTGGGTGCTGGGTCTTTACTGGTGATACGGAGCGCAACCAGGCTTTTTGGGACCGGGTCAATCAGCTAAATGTTGCGATGTTGGTGATCGAAACGGCTTTCAGCAATCGGGAAAAAGACCTGGCCCGGCGAAGTTTGCATTTGTCGCCAACCGTGCTGGCCAATGAGCTGGATTGCATTGCGCGCGGCAAGAATTACCCGATCTACATCACGCATACTAAACCGGCGGAAACGGAGCTCATCATGGCTGAAATACAGCGGTTTGATCAAACCCAACCGTTTGGACCCAATGTGACCCATGATATTCGCAGAATGCGTGCCGGCCAGGAGTTTGAAATATGAACGCAGTCGTGTCCCCGGGTTCATCCGAAAAGGCGTCAGAGCAGGCCTTTTTTGAATCGCAGAAGCTGCCCTCGCAAAAGCGGGGCATGACATTCGAGGCTTTGTTCTACCGTCAGCTTCACCACGTCACCGCACGCATCCACGACACGGAAAATCTGGAGCAAATCATGCTCGAGACCAGTCAGGACATTTGCAAACTGTTGAACGCCGATAGACTGACACTGTACGCCGTCAACGAAGACCAGACGGCAATTGTTTCCAAGATCAAGACCGGGCTCAACAGCAGTAGTGATCTCAAGTTGCCCATCTCACCCCAGAGCATTGCAGGGTATGTGGCCTTCAGTCGTACCTCACTCAACCTGCCGGACGTGTATGACGATGAGGCACTCAAACAGATCCACCCCGCGCTCACGTTTTTAAAGGTTGTGGACAAGCGGTCTGGCTACCGTACCAAGCAGATGCTGGTGGCACCCATTCTGGAAGGGAAGACGCTTCATGGTGTGCTTCAGGTCATCAATAACAAAAGCGACGAGCCTTTTGGAGACTTGGAAGTAGACGGTGTTTCTGAGTTGTGCAAGACCCTGGCAACTGCAATCCGTCAGCGGGTCAACGGCGCGAGCGCTGTGCCGCGCAGAAAGGCGACGAAGTATGACGCGTTGGTGTCCGACGGATTGCTAACCGATGAAGAATTGAGTCAATGCATTTCAGATGCCAGAACAGAAGGCAAATCTGTTGAGCATCTGCTGATGGCGCAGTACAAGATCAAGCCACTTCAGATTGGGCCGTCACTGGCGAAATTCTTTGGTGTCGGTTACGAAGCTTTCAATCCAGGACGCATTCGCTCAGAGATCCTACACGGTTCTCTGAAACGAGAGTTCATTGAAGAGCAGGGCTGGATTCCACTGGAGGAGTCGCCCGAAGGTCTGGTCATCATGTGCATGGACCCCGAGGCGGTGCGTGGCTCGCGCGTTGTCCCGCAGGTTTTTCCGCGGATTGCCAAGTTTGCATACAAGGTAACGACCCAAACCGAATTTCAGGAAACCTTGGCCCAACTCTTTGGGACGGTTGCAGACAGCAGCACCATCGACCAGCTCTTGGCGGATATGGATGGAGGCCCAATTGACGATGGTTCCAATGACGATTCGTTGGAGTCCGCAGCGGCTGATAACGAGCTGGTCAAATTTGTCAATAAGGTCATCATTGACGCCTACAACCAGAAGGCATCGGACATTCACATTGAGCCCATGCCTGGGAAATTCAAAACCGGCATTCGGTTTCGTATCGATGGTGGTTTGGTACCCTACGTGGAAGTACCAGCGCACTTCCGCCAGGCCATGGTTACCCGCCTCAAGATCATGTGCGATCTGGATATTTCGGAGCGCCGCAAACCTCAAGACGGAAAGATCAAGTTCAAAAAATACGGCCCACTGGATATCGAATTGCGTGTAGCTACGATCCCCTCTGCGGGTGGTGTTGAAGATGTGGTCATGCGGATTTTGGCTGCGGGGGAGCCTATTCCGCTGGAAAAACTGGGCCTGACTCCACATAACAAAGAGCGCTTGGAGGCCACCGTCAGCAAGCCCTATGGCTTGTTCTATGTGTGCGGCCCAACGGGCTCGGGTAAGACCACGACGCTGCACTCCATACTGAAATTTCTCAACACCCCGGATACCAAAATTTGGACAGCGGAAGACCCGGTTGAAATCACCCAGAAGGGTCTGCGTCAGGTGCAGATCAACAAAAAGGCCGGGATTGATTTCGCACTGGTCATGCGTGCCTTTTTGCGAGCCGATCCGGACATCATCATGGTCGGTGAGTCGCGGGACAAAGAGACAGTATCCATGGGTGTGGAAGCATCACTCACTGGTCACTTGGTTTTCTCGACTTTGCACACCAACTCGGCGCCGGAGTCCATCACGCGATTGATGGACATGGGCATGGATCCGTTCAACTTTGCCGATGCGCTGTTGGGGATATTGGCGCAGCGCCTGGCTAAAAAGCTTTGTGACTGCAAAGCGGCATACGTGCCGGATGCGGATGAATTCAGATTGTTTGTGACGGAATACGCTGAAGAATTGCGCCACTCCAAGGCGTGGAAAGCGGACCCGGAGGGCGAGCGCAAGAAGTTGGTTGATACTTGGGTCAAGACGTATGGTGATGGTGGGCAGATCAAGCTTTACAAGGCCGTGGGTTGCGAAAAATGCAATAAGACCGGATACAAGGGGCGCATTGGCTTGCATGAACTGTTGGTAGCTGATGATGGCGTCAAGAAGCTCATTCAGGAGCGCGCCCGGGTGGCAGAATTGTTTGCCTCTGCAGTGGAAGGCGGGATGCGCACCCTGAAGATGGATGGCATGGAAAAGGTCATGATGGGATTGACGGACTTGAAGATGGTGCGGCAGGTTTGTATCAAATAAACCTGCAGTCTCAATACTGATGCCATGCATAAAATGCGCGATGCAAGGTTTTCGCTGATTTTTATGCCTACATAGGAGCACCTCGTCTTGGGAATCTTGATTGAACTCATTAAAGATATCTTTGCTCGCCGTGGGGCTACGCAAATTGCGCCTGTTAAGGGAGACGCAATGTTGCCTGCTGTCAACAAGGTTCTGAATGTTGGTGGCGGCAGCAAGGCAACACCGATTCCTGCTTATTTTTCAGATTGGCAGCATGACCTCTTAGACATCGATGATCGGGGCAATCCGGACCTCGTTTGTGATGCGCGCGAACTGGGGAAACTAGAACCTGGTCAATATGAGGCGGTGTACTGCTCGCACAACTTGGAGCACTACTATCGCCACGAAGGGCTTAATGTTTTGCAGGGATTTGTTCATATATTGAAGGACGATGGATTTGCTGAGATTCGCGTACCTGACATCGCTAAAGTCATTGGAGCTGTTCAGGAACAGCGGATCGATCTGGATGATGTTCTGTACCAAAGTGCTGCCGGTCCAATATCCGCGCACGATGTGATTTACGGGCTGCAATCAGAAATTGTCAGCAGCGGACAAGATTTCTATGCGCATAAAACGGGCTTTACACCCAAGTCGCTAGTCAGCTTTTTGCATGAAGGTGGTTTTCGCCACATATATTTGATCGAGGATGAGTACTTGGCAGTGCATGCGCTGGCATTTAAATTGGAGCCGTCTGTAGAGCAGCGGGCGTTACTGGCGCTGCCCTTGCCTGTATGACTCCCGACGTTTGGGCCAATACATCACCTCAATCCCTGCTGGACTTTGAACTCAGAAGTACGCCCATTGGATTTTCTTGGTTCATGCGAGGGGTGCACTTTGGGACTCACTTGAACGGCAGCCGAATAGTCAAACAAATCAGTAAGCGCTTGTTTTTTTAGATTTATCCATGTTCCACTCTACCTTCAAGCTTGGATCGCTAGGTCGAACTAATTGGGTCTGACAGGCTTTAGCAGTAGTTTTCGTTTGTGTGCTTTTGGCGTACGCATGCGTTGACCTTGACCCAGAAAAACTAACCTTAACTCAGTAAGAAAGCCAGGTCAGGGGCAGGACATTGCGAGTCCATTGCATGACCTGCAGAACAGGCTCACGGAGAGCAAACGCCTCCAGGCAGGACTGGTCCAAGTTCTCCAGAAGGTCTCTCACCACAGACTCACCGTGCAACCAAAGTCGCGAGCCTGCTGGCTCCCGTATTTCCGGCTCACCGGCGTGAATAATCTATTGACGCGTCACGCCCATTGCAAGCGCTGCGCCATCCCACACCCGCACTTGCCAGAGGAACAGTCCCGCCGCCAACACACACACGCTCAACAGGGGGAGCACGGGGCGCAAGCCAGCCGGGCGATAGTTCAGGATTGCGCGCTCACCGTACATGATCAAGACCACGGCGCACAACGGGAGTACTGGGAACCCATAGCGATCTTCGACATGCAAGGCCGTATGCTGCGCAAGCATCACGATGGAATACGTTACCAAGAACGCACCACTTGCATTTTCAAGCATCACTCCACGCATTTCCCGCCGCGCTCCCGGCATGGCCAGCCGCACCATGGCATGGAAGGTCAGAAAAAGACCTACCCACGCCAGGGTGTCGTAACCCCGACTTAGCCATACCAACCACACAGGTGTGTCATTTTCCAGATAGGGGGTAAACCGGAAGTGATCAAATAGGCCAATCCATTTCTTGAAAACGAAAGCCGTGGCCGCAACCGGACGCGCCGCTAGGCAACCGGTGAGAGATGTTTCGTCAAACCCAAACAAGGTCGATACACTGCACCGCGCATAGAAATTGTCCAGCATCACCGAGTCTGCCAACACGGGAGCGGCGCCCGGGATCTCTGGTGGCATGGCCCATAGCGTGCGCGCGCCGCGCAATCCGGCCTGCATGCTCGCCGCGATATCCCCTGTCGCCGGTGACTGCACGCACAACTTGCCGTATTTCGCGTTGCAATTCATGGCGTACGGTGCCAATACCAGCAGTGCGCCTGCAAGCAGGGTGCTCAACACAATGGCACTGCGCTTGCAGTTGCGATGGAGACTCGCGCCCACCATCACCATCCAGCCACAGAAAATGGCAATTTGTGAACCCGGCCGGACCAGAATTGCCAACCCCAATAAACAACCAGCTCCCGTTGCCAACAGCAGCGCGCGGGACGTACGGTGAGCCTCCATTGCTGCCCCCATGACAACCACGCCAAACAGCAACAGATCAAGCGCCAAGGTGTCACTCAAGGGACTTGTCGTGTGACCGATCAGCGCCGGAAAGGTCGCGAGGAACGCGAACAATCCATATCTTGCAGCATCCGTGCGCAGCAATTGTGCGTGAGCCACGGCACCGGAAAATTTCCACACTGCCACCATATGAACAAGAAACAAGGCCGTGCAGACCGCATCCACCCAAGACTGCAAGTCGGTTCTGCCTCCAATCCAGACCAGCACCTCTCGAACTGCAAAAGCGAGCAATGGAACGCCCGCGGAGCGTTCACCGGCATAACGCCAGGCATCAGACCAACTGTGCATGCCATCAGCAATCACCAGGTAGCTGTAAGCATCTCCCCGCACCCGGAAATCGAGCGTATACCCCAGCCCAAACGCAAAGAGCTTCATGGCCAACGCCGTGGTCAAGACAAAAACAACGATATGCAGTACCTGAGGGCGTATGGTGTTATGTAAGGACACTTGGTGAGCAACTCCGTGCGTGGTCAAATCCGGACTGATAACCGATGATAGGTTACAGTACTTCTAGGGAAGAGCAACATGGCATTTCTTGCGCACACGCAACTGCAAGCGATGGGATTCAAGTATCTGGGCAAGGATGTCCGGATCAGCGACAAAGCGGCCATTTACAACGCCGATCAGATAGAAATTGGAGACTATTCACGCATTGATGACTTTTGCGTGCTTTCCGGAAGAATCCGCATTGGTCGCAACGTACACATCGCGGTCTTTTGCAATCTCGCCGGAGGCACCGAGGGCATCACGATGGATGACTTTGCAGGTCTCGCATACCGCTGCGACATTTTTTCCCAGAGCGACGACTACACCGGCGGAACGTTAACCAATCCCACGGTACCCGGTGTCTTCAAACAAGAGATCAGAAAGGCAGTGTATGTCGGCCGACACTGCATCATTGGCGCCGGATCCATGGTATTTCCCGGAGTGCATGTGGCCGAGGGCTGTTCCGTAGGTGCCATGTCCATGGTGACGAAGACAACGCATCCCTGGGGGGTCTACTTTGGTGTTCCGGCCAAGCGCATCAAGTCACGCAGGCGGGACTTGCTGGCATTGGAAGCGGCATACCTCGGGGTCGCACCTTGGTGCCCGCCCCCGCCCGGCGCATGACACAAAGAGTGTCAGAATCCCTTTCATTCACCGCGTGGTGATCGATTGATCCACAGGATCGACCGCCCTTATCTTGGATATTTCATGGCGCACATCTCTGTAGTAATTCCGGTCTTCCGGGCAGAAGCGTGCCTGTACGAGTTGTACGCACGGTTGAAGATTTCCCTAGAAGCAATTACCTCCGATTTCTCCATCCTCCTTGTGGAGGACTGCGGGGGTGACAACTCATGGCCACTGATCGTGGAACTGGCGCAGCGCGACCCCCGGGTCATGGGCATCCAGTTCAGCCGTAATTTTGGGCAACACTACGGCATTACCGCGGGGCTTGATGTGTGTGACGCGGATTGGGTGGTTGTGATGGACTGCGATCTCCAGGACCGCCCGGAAGAAATACCCGCGCTGTATGCAAAGGCACGGGAGGGCTATGAAGTGGTGGTGGCACGCCGTGGAAAGCGCCAGGATCCGATTTTCAACCGGCTGCGTTCACGGCTTTTTTACGCCTGCTTCAGCTATCTGGCTGATATGGACTACGACAGCCAGGCTGGCAACTTCCGCATCATTTCCCGCAAGGTTGTCAACAGCATACGGACCATGCGCGAGCAACTGCGTTTTTTTGGAGGACTGGTCAGCTGGACGGGCTTTGCCACCGCCAGCGTGGCAGTCCAGCATGATCCGCGTTTCGCGGGTGAAACCAGCTACACCTTGCGAAAACTTTGGAAACTGGCGGTGGAGACCATTCTCGCGCATTCAGACAAGCCATTGCGGCTGTCCATACGCTTTGGTTTCATGATCTCCGGACTGGCGTTCTCCTATGGGAGCTACATCATTTACCGTGCGTTGGCGTTCGGAACACCGATTGCTGGCTGGAGCAGCCTGATTGCTTCTCTTTACTTCCTTGGCGGCATCATCATCGCCATTCTCGGCATCCTCGGCGTGTACCTGGGGAAGACCTTCGACGAGGTCAAGCGCAGGCCACTTTACATTGTGAGTCGCACAACCGCGGATGGGGGGCACTAGAGATGTTGTTGCAGCACTATCTCTATGTGGCTTGCACCATCGTGTTGACGGTGTATGGGCAACTGGTAATCAAGTGGCAGGTGGTGCAGGCAGGCCCAATGCCGTCGACCAGCGCTGACAAGTTGGGGTTCCTGTTGCGGCTCTTTCTCAACCCTTGGATCTTTAGCGGTCTGCTGGCAGCTCTGCTGGCGTCTGTAACCTGGATGGCTGCCATGACCAAGCTACCGCTCAGCCACGCTTACCCGTTGATGAGCTTAGCATTCGTATTGGTGATGATCTTGAGTGCAATGCTGTTTCACGAGCCCATCACACCCCTCAAGCTTATCGGGGTGGCGTTGGTGGTATTGGGACTCGCAATCGGCAGTCAGGGTTGAGGCAAGTGTCCCGCCGGAATAGACCCATGAAAACGCCATTCAACAAGCCCCATTTGACCGGTCAGGAACTGGCATACATCGCTGCCTCCCATCTCAACGGCCAGCTCGCAGGAGATGGACCCTTCACGGAGCGATGCCACGCGTGGCTGGAACAAAACACTGGTTGCGCACGGGCGCTGTTGACACACTCTTGCACCGCCGCACTGGAGATGGCCGCCCTGCTGCTGGACATAGCACCTGGCGATGAAATCATCATGCCGTCCTATACCTTTGTGTCGACCGCCAACGCATTTGTGCTGCGCGGTGGCGTACCGGTATTCGTGGACATTCGCCCCGACACGCTGAATCTGGATGAACGCTTGGTCGAAGCGGCCATCACCCCGCGTACCCGTGCCATCGTCCCAGTGCACTACGCGGGTGTGGGATGTGAAATGGACTTCCTCCTCGCCATTGCAGAACGACACCATCTTGCCGTGGTAGAGGATGCCGCGCAAGGGGTCATGGCACGTTACAAAGGCCGGCCGCTGGGAAGCATGGGGACCATGGGCGCCTACAGTTTTCATGAAACCAAGAACGTCATGTCCGGCGAAGGCGGCGCACTCCTGATCAACGACCAGCGGTTCGTCGCGCGCGCGGAGGTCATTCGCGAGAAAGGCACCAATCGCAGCCAGTTCTTTCGCGGCCAGGTGGACAAGTACACATGGGTGGATGTGGGTTCTTCGTATCTGCCGGGCGAGATCATCGCCGCCTTTTTGTGGGCCCAGATGGAAGAAGCAGCTGCGATTACCAACCATCGCCTGGAACTATGGAACAGCTACCACACTGCCTTGGCACCATTGGAAGACGAGGGCCTCTTGCGCCGCCCCATCATTCCACAGGATTGCCAGCACAACGCCCACATGTACTACGTGCTGTTTGATTCACTGACAACCCGCACACGGACCATAGAAGGCCTTCGAAACAATGGCGTTCAGTCCGTGTTCCACTATGTCCCGCTGCACCTCTCTCCCGCCGCAAAGCGCTATGCTCGGACACACGGAAGATTGACAACCACCGTGCAAGTATCGGATTGCCTGCTCAGGCTGCCGCTGTGGATTGGCCTGGACAGAATCCAGGACATTGTGCAACTCGTGGGGCAGTATGCACGTGCGCCTTAGAATTTATCCTTCAATAGTATTCACATCCAACTTGATCTTTTGAAACGTCAAGAAGCTGCGGTCAAGTTCCTCGTTCCGCACCAGCAGCTTTCGGAACCGGTTGAACCGGCTGTGAGTCACCTCGACAACCAACGCCTTGCCCTTTTCTCAGGATCCGTTCAATTTCCGAGGGTTCTTGACCGCGCCTCTTGACGTTAGGAATGTAACCATGCTCCCCAATCACCAACAGGGCCGGTGCTTCGGTTTCGCCCGCATCTGCACACAAATGCTTGTGTCGCCTGTGTGGCGGGTTGGGTCGCTTGCCAACTTTGGCGTCGCGCACTGGTCCCATATTTCCCCCAACCCGTGGGATTTGACCCAACGCTTTCCTGTGCCAATGGTGTCTTCATCATTGCCCGTCAATGCTTTACCATCGCCAAACGATGCCTTCAAACGAGCCGTATTCAGCAGGACCCGATTGCCATAGCGCTTCAGGGAAGCCTGCCTTTTCCCATTCAAGGTATCGCGCATGAATTGCACTGGCGCTGCCGTAGCGCTCGGCAGGGAGCGCTTTCCACTGGCAGCCCGTGCGTAGCACAGCATACGCGATCCCCTTGAATACCAGTCGAGGGCCCTTGGGTTTTCTTACGCAACCAACCTTCAGCGTGTAGGATTGTTCGGCAGCCTTTTGGCGCACTGGAATCAAAGTCTCAACGCGGCTCCAAGCCTTATCTGTAACGTCCCATGACTTTTGCTTTCACCATCTTCGCGTTACACACGATCATTGTGCATGCAGAAACGGTATCATTTATTTGCGGTAAATCGGCAAGCCATTGGGCCGGAGTTCCTGCTTCAACAACGTGCTAGTTAGGGGCTATCCTGTTTAGAACCGTCCTCATACGATGCGCACCATATGCGCCACATGGAACGCAAAGAATCTGCAAAGTGCAAAGAGAACTTGGCAGCGTCGAAAACCGGAGATTGCAGAACGTCTTGCCGTAAGCGCGCGCGCAGTTGAGTCAATGACGTCAATGCGTTTGCATGTGTCTGTGCCAGCGAAACGTAGTGCTCGATATCTTTTGCAATCCAGTCATGCAAGCCGGCATTGGCCAAGAGGCCGACGCCCTGACGTGACAAGAAGTTTTGGCCTGCCAATGTCAGTACGGGTACTCCCATCCACAATGATTCAGCAGTGGTTGTACCACCTGGGTAGGGGAAAGGGTCCAGTGCAATGTCCACGCGATTGTGTGCTTTGAGATATTCAGTGCGAGATCCGTAGTCTTCCAGGATCAGACGCTCTCGGGGAATGCCAAAGTTCTCCATCCTCTGAACAACCTGTTGGCTTTGCTCGGTCTCGCCAATCAACTGTGCTTTGACGAACAACTTGCTGTTGGGGACACTGGCAAGAATGCGTGACCAGGTTGCAAGTACCAAATCATTAACCTTGCTAAGGTTATTGAAGCACGCAAAGGTGATGTAACCTTGAGACATTGCGGGCAGCGGTGCGACGTCGACCAGCGGTTCAGGGGCCGTGAAACACAGTCGTGTTTCAGGGAGACGCCACACTTTTTCGGTAAAGAAAGACTCCTCCTTTTCGGTGAGAGTCCAGGGGTCGGCAATCAGGTAATCGATGGCCTGGAGGCCCGTCGTAGCGAAGTATCCGAGCCAGCTCAACTGCACCGGTGCTGGTTTCCAGGCAAACATGGTGAGTCGACTGTTTGCAGTGTGTCCAGATAGATCCATCAAAATGTCGATGCCGTCTTCACGGATGCGGGCGGCCAAGGCTTCGTCAGACAACCCCATTGCAGAACGCCAACCCGAACATTGGGCACGCAACTTGGCACTCGTGCCGTCGTAGGCGGAACGGCTTGAATAGGCATAAACTTCCAACTGCCCATTTGCATGGATGTTCAGCGCGCGCAATACACCTTCAAGAAAATAACCAACCGGGTGGCTACACAGGTCACCAGATACAAGTCCGACACGCAATGGTCGATCCGGGTCTGCCAGATTGCTCCAGGTTGTATAGGGATTGGCCAAGCGTGCTGCAGCTGCGCCAAAATTGCATGCGTCGTCAAACATTTGCTGCACCGGGAGGGTTGGCAGGTAGTGTTGAATGAACAGCAGATTGCTGTATGCCTGTTTGTTGTCAGGCTCAAGGGATATCGCTCGCCTCAGTTTCTCCAATGCCGCTTCAATCCTGCCGGTATCTTTGAGCGTATTGGCCCAGTTGATCAAGATTTCAGTCGATTCGGGTTGTCGCGACAACCCCTCCTGGTAGACGGTATCTGCCTCCTGAAAACGTCGCGTCAGGTTCAAGACGGTTCCAAGATTGCTGTAAGCCATTACCAAGGTTGGTTTCAGCTTCAAGGCCAAACGGTACTTGTGCTCCGCGAGATCCAGCTTGCCAAAGTGCTGCATGAGGACGCCATAGTCCAGGTGAGCCTCTGCGAAATCCGGTTGCAAAGCAATTGCCTTAAGAAAGCATTGTTCGGCCTCTTCATATTGCGCCAATTTGTTCAAAGAGTTTCCCAGATTGAATTGGGCTTCCGCGAACTTGGGATTGCAGGCTATGGCCTGTCTGAAGAACTGAATGGCATCGTTTTCCTTTCCCTGCTTTTTGTAGAGGCCGCCCAGGTTGTTGTATGCAGTTGCAGTATTGGGTTCAATGGTCAGAGCGTCTCTGTAGCACGCTTCCGCTCCTGAAAAATCGTTGCGTGCCTGTAGCACCAAGCCTAGCGTCATATAGAGTTCGATCTTGTGCGGCTCTATGGCAATTGCTCGGCGAAAGGAGCTGGTAGCCTCTTCCAATCTGCCCGAATCGTGAAGCACTTTTGCCAGTCCCAGGCAGGCATTCAGATGGTGCGAATCCAGACGCAGGGCCTCATGGTAGTGATCCAGTGCCTGCTCCAGAAGCAGTTTGTCTTTTTCGCCCTGGATGTGACGCTCGTGCGTTGCGGCGCCGATTTTGTAGTGGAGTTCCGCGTCATCCGGGGTCAGGCGGATAGCGCGTAGATAGTGATCCTGTGCTTCGCGCAATCTTCTGTTTTGTCTTTGCACATCTCCTAGACGGCCATGCAACTGGGCATTGTCAGGGTGTTGAAGCAGTGCCTTTTGGTAATTTTGCGCAGCCTGGTCGTTGTGACCGAGTTGTTCAAGCGCACTGCCCAGTGCCAGCCAGGCATCCACCAAGTCGGGCTTGATGTTGAGCGCCTTTTGGTAGGCGGTACATGCAACATCGAGTTCTCTCAGTTCCAGATAAGCATTGCCCATGTTGAAGTGAGCCGATGCTGCATCCGGCTTCAATGCCAATGCCTTTTGGTAAGCATCAATGGCTTCGCGATTGTGGCCTTCGTCCAGCAGTGCGTTGGCCTGATCGAAGTAGACACGGGCTTTTGCAAAACGAGCTTCCGGTGAAACCGCGGAGGGATTCATGAAACGACCCAACAGCCCCATAGTTATCCCCTGAAATAATGCAACTATGATAGCTAGGAGGGTGCGTGCGCTTTCGTGCGCCTCATGGATCGGGAGAAGCAGATGCTATTGAATTGGTTTGATGCAAGAGAGGCCAAGGTTTTTGGGGAGAATCTGGCAAAACACTTTGCCGCTGTTGCACCCAGTGCAGAGCGCTATGGTGACAAGGCGTTTGAGATGAAGACCAACAAGGTATTCAAGCAAATGGCGGAGCAGGTCGCCACTTTCAAACGCCAGCACAAGCTCAACATGTTCAAGAAAGCCCAATTGGGCAATACCTTTCGGTGGAACCTGCTGGACCTCGGCTTGGACAAACACTATGTTGACAAGCTGACACATTGGTTGATGATTGAGCTTCGGTAGGCAATTCCAAGCGAATAGTTGACATAAATGTCACTTCCTCCCCGCGTTAACAAAAATTGCGCGGTTTCTTGGCGCTTTCAGTAGTTTTTTGCCTGAATGCCGCATGGCACAGAATGTGCATAGAGATAAGCCTCATTCACCTTCAAGGAGTATTTATGTTGCGCACAGTTCAGCGGGGTTTTACCCTGATCGAGTTGATGATCGTGGTTGCGATCATCGGCATTTTGGCGGCGGTAGCGTTGCCTGCGTACCAAGACTATATGGTCCGTGCCAAGGTTTCTGAAATCATCTTGGCTGGGTCTTCTGGTCGTACCGCGGTGGCAGAGGCCTATTCCCAAAAGGGCACGATGGCATTGCCGATGGGTTCTATGGGCGTGCAGACTCAGATATCCAAGTACGTGGCATCGGTGAGCTATACCGGCACGACATCCACCACCGGCGACATTATCGTGACTGCTTCCACAGATGCTGGTTTGAGTAGCGCAACCAGCACGCAAGTCATTTTGCGTGGCACCGGTCAGGCAAATGGACAAGTGTTGTGGACCTGCGGTGGCGGCACAACACCTACTCCCGCCAAATACCGTCCTTCTTCCTGCAAAGACTTCTGATCTGTCACCAGTCTGTTCTCAAAGCCCCTTGGTTCGCCACGGGGCTTTTTTATTTGTGACCTGTCCTCTGTCCGTGAACCCTCGCATCCGTTCAATCGTAGGTTGCAGTTTACTGCTAACGGTGTTATGCGTGATCTATTGGTCCGGTTTGCACGGGGCTTTTTTCTTTGATGACGGCCCCAGCATTCTCACTGCATCGGGCGTCCAGTTGGAAACATTGACCTGGGATGGGCTGCGCAATGCGTGGTTTAGCGGCGGCGCTGGTCCGACTGGCCGGCCGTTGGCGCAGCTGAGTTTTGCGCTCAACTATTTTGTGAGCGGCTTTAGCCCAGTCGCATTTAAAGCAACAAACCTCGTCATTCATATGCTGTGCGGTGGGCTGGTTTATGGCCTGATGCGCCATGTATTGGCATCGGCCTGTGCCACTGTGCCAGAGTCGCAGAGGTGGGCGCTGGCGGGTGTTGCAACAGCGGCATGGTTGTTGCACCCTATTCAGGTGCTGCCAGTGCTGCATGTCGTGCAGCGCATGACCAGTCTTTCTGCCTTCTTTCTACTCGCCGCGTTCTGGCTCCACGTCCAGGCGCGAGAAAACGTGGGGCGCCTACGTCTTGCAAAATTGATGGTGGCCTGGGCGGTGCTTTGGCCTCTGTCGATTTTGAGCAAGGAGACAGGGTTGCTGCTCCCGATCTACGTCTTGGCGTGGGAGCTAATCCTGCATCGCGCAAACTCCGGGCGATTGGACAGATTCGCCAAGGGGTTTCTGCTGTTGGCAGGTGTTAGCGCTACTGTTGTACTGGTGTATTTGCAGTCCGACCGGGGGCAGTGGGTGTGGGCGGGTTACCAGATGCGCCCGTTCACTGTGGCCGAACGGCTCATGACCGAATGCAGAGTGATGTGGTTCTACATCAGTTTGGTGTTTGTGCCACGCCTCTCGGCTTTTGGCCTTTACCATGATGACATCACCATTTCCTTGGACTGGTTGACCCCCTGGAGCACAGTGCCGTCTGCACTCGGCCTTGTAGCGCTGGCCATGCTGGTATGGCAAATGCGAAATCGCGTGCCGCTGGCGGCGTTGGGTGTAGCGTGGTTTCTGGTTGGGCATACCCTGGAGTCCACACTTCTGCCTCTGGAGATTGCACACGAACACCGCAACTACCTGCCTTTGCTGGGATTACTGTGGGTGCCGCTGGGCTTGGTGTTGACCGGTACACGGGAACGGTCATCCGTGCACCCGCACGTGTTACGACTTGCGACGGCACTGTTGGGTTTGCTGGCGGTGATAACGGCTTTGCGTGTCTACCCATTCGGTGATGAAATTCGCCGCACCCAATTTGCTGTGGAATACCACCCCCAATCAGCGCAGGCACACTACGAGGCGGGGCAGGCACTTGCCGGTCTGATCACTGCTGACCGGTCATCAGTCTCCCCCTGGCTTGCGCAAATTCAGGCGCACTACGCGCAGGCCACCGCATTAAATCCCAATTTCAAGTTGGCATTGCTGGGGCAAATAGATGTGGTTTGCAAGACGCGCGGCGCGGTACCGAACGAAGTTGCGCAGACGCTCGAAAGACGATTGGTTTCGACGCCATTTGCACCGGGGGATCGTACGGTTCTGTATTCGGTCAAGGAGATGGCGGCCCAGGGTGAGCTTTGTCTGTCCGGCGCGGACGTGGAACGCCTATTTGCAGCCGCCATTGCAAACCCGGGGGTCGACTCGGGCGTTCAGGCTATTCTATGGTCCTGGTTGGCTGACTACCGGTGGTTGGCGGCCAGAGATCTGGCAGGTGCCAGGGCTGCGCTGCAACGCTCACTTGCACTGAACCCCGGCAACACCAGCAACCGGCTCAAGTGGGCGCAATTGCAGTTCATTGCAGGCAACCTGCCGGCAGCAAGAAAACTCTTGACTGAACTGCGTGGCGCGTTGCTCTCCAAAGAAGAGAGACAAACCTTGGAGCAGGTGCTTGACGCGATTAACATGGCGGCACAATGATGTCGGACTCCACTTTCATGATTTTTCCTGATCGCGTCACCGTTGTCATTCCCGCACGCAATGAAGCCGATAGCTTGCGCTCAATCCTGCCATCTTTGGTGGACTTGATGGTCGGTGCCGAGATACTGGTGGTGGATGACGGATCAACCGATGACACTGCAAAGGTTTGTGAGTCCCATGGCGTGCATTTAATCCGCCATCCCTATGCCAAGGGGAACGGCGCAGCTATTAAGACTGGCGCGCGCAACGCAAATGGAGAAGTCATCGTCTTCATGGATGGTGACGGACAGCACAAGCCACAAGACATACCTGCCCTGCTGGCCAAACTGTATGAGGGACATGACATGGTGGTTGGCGCGCGGCAATCCGGTTCGCAAGCGGGTCTACACCGTGCAGTCGCCAACGACGTCTTTAGCCGCTTCGCCAGCTGGATGGTGATGCAACCGATTGCGGATTTGACGTCCGGTTTCCGGGTGGTGCGGGCCCGGCGATTTCGCCAATTCCTGTATTTGCTGCCCAACGGGTTTTCGTACCCTACGACGATCACCATGAGTTTCTTTCGCGCGGGTTACAGCGTTGCCTATGTACCCATTCACTCACCACGGCGCAGCAATGGCACCAGCCACATTCACCCACTGCGCGATGGCGTGCGCTTCCTGTTGATCATTATCAAGATCGGCACGCTGTTTTCACCCCAAAGGTTGTTCTTGCCGGTCAGCGCTGGCTTCTTTTTGGCAGGAGTTGGCTACTACGCGTACACCTACCTCACTGCTGGACGTTTCACCAACATGAGCGCCTTGCTCTTCATCTCGGCAATCTTCACCTTCCTGGTGGGGATAGTGTCAGAGCAAGTGTCGGCACTGCACTTCAAAGATATCGACACGTGCGACACCGATGGCCCATAGCGTGAACGTCCTGCTGAGCAGTTCCTCCTACCCGCAAAACGTACAGGACTGGCGCAGCCGTTTCATCGCCAATATGGTGGCTGCCTTGGCACGGCAAGATGGTCTTAGTGTGTCAGTATGGGCCCCGCCCGGCGACTTGCCGAAAAATGCCACTCAGGCCGCAACCGCTTCAGATGCGCGTTGGCTTGCAGGCCTAGCCGAACAGGGCGGAATGGCACACCTGCTGCGTACGCGCCGTGTGTTGGCGTTGGGCACTGTGCTTTCTTTTCTGCTGCGTTTACGCAGAGCCTACCGACGCAAGTCCATTGACGTGGTGCATGCCAACTGGCTGCAAAACGCGCTACCTCTATGGGGCCTTCGTACTCCAGCGCTCATCACTGTACTGGGAAGCGACTTTGGCCTGTTGCGCCTCCCCGGCATGCGTCTTGTGCTGCGTGCGATGCTGCGTCAGCGGCGCGCCATTTTGGCACCCAATGCCGAATGGATGGCGCCGACCTTGCGCCAGATGTTTGGTGACTTAGTTGAAGTGCGGACTGTACCATTTGGAGTGGATGATGCATGGTTTGACGTGGTCCGTGTCCCTGCACCCAACAATGTGCGCCACTGGCTGGCCGTCACCCGTCTCACGCGGGCTAAGGTGGGTGAACTGTTCGCCTGGGGTGAAGGGCTCTTTGGATCAACGCGGCAGTTGCACTTGTTTGGTCCCATGCAAGAGGCCGTTGATGTTCCGCCGTGGGTGCATTACCACGGACCTACCCATCCGGCAGAGTTGCTGCAGAAGTGGTTTCCAATGGCGAGTGGCCTGATAACACTAAGTCGACACGATGAAGGCCGCCCACAGGTGATGCTGGAAGCCATGGCGGCCGGGCTGCCCGTGTTAGCCAGCGACTTGCCCGCCCACCGCGATGTGCTTCAACATCAGCAGACGGGTTGGTTGGCCGCTACCCGCTTCGAAGTTCAGCAAGGGCTGGACTGGCTTGAGCAAGCGAAAACTAATCGACACTCTGGCGAATTGGCACGCCAATGGATCAAAGCTTCTATTGGCACGTGGGATGACTGTGCTAACCGGTACGCACAAGCCTATCGTGATTTGCAGGAACAACAGGCGTGAAGAACAGACATGTCCTATTGTTGGGCGGCACCGGCTTCATTGGTAGTGCTTTGGCCAGTCGCTTGCATCGGGGAAATGTGCCCATGCTGGTTGTCGGTCGCGCAGATGTAGACCGTTTGCAGCAGGTGTTGCCGAACTGCAGCACTGTTGTCCATCTGGCTAGTGCGACGACACCTGGTCTATCGTCTGCGCTCCCGGGCTTAGAGCAGAGCAACCTCGACTTGACACGGCACTTGGTGGATAGTCTAAAGTCGCATCCGGAAACCCACCTCATTTACTTTTCTTCAGGTGGTACTGTGTATGGCAATCCAACACAGTTGCCGGTAAGTGAAGGTGATGCCTTGGCGCCGCTGTCTCCCTATGGGGTGGCTAAGGCTATGCAGGAGTCTATCTGTCAGGAGTTGCGCGATATTGGATGTGCGGTAACTATCCTTAGGCCGTCAAACGCCTACGGGCCGGGTCAGATTAGGCGCGATGGTTTTGGTCTTATCCGCACCATGCTGGAACACGCGTGCACAGGAACTCAGCTCGAGATTTGGGGCGATGGGGAAAATGTGCGCGACTTTGTGTACATCGATGACATCGTGGAGGCTACTCTCCGATTGATCCAACTGCCCCAAGACAGTGGTACCTACAACTTGGGTTACGGAGTGGGTCACAGCGTCAACCAAGTCAAATCCCTGGTCGAAATGGCGTGCAGCGCCCCAGTGAAAACGGCTCATCGTCCAGCACGAGGCATCGATGTCCGCAGTGTCGTGCTGGACATTTCCAAAATAACTATGCTGTTAGACTGGAAGCCGAAAGTAGGTCTGATCCCGGGAGTTGCCCACACGCTGGAATGGCTGAAACGGCAACCTACTGTTGTTGGTTCATCCGCACCCAACGATTAGCAGGCGCCACATGATCCAGCAGTCACTAGTATCCGTGTGCATTGCCAACTACAACGGCATGGCCGTAATTGACGACTGCATACGCTCCGTTCTTGCGCAGCAAGGAGGTGTTGATGTGGAAATTGTGGTTCATGACGATGCTTCAACTGACGGCTCGTCGATGCACATCCGGGAAAGTTACCCGCATGTCAAGCTGATTGAAAGCCCATCGAATGCTGGGTTCTGCATTGCAAACAACCGGATGGCCGCAGCATCGTTGGGTCAATATATTCTGCTTCTGAACAATGATGCGGTGCTATACCCGGACGCACTTGAAACACTGCTATTGGAGGCACATCAGTTCAGTAGGCCTGCCATACTTAGTCTGCCACAATACGACGCAAGGAGCGGTGAATTGATAGATCGGGGATGCTTGCTCGATCCATTCTTCAATCCGGTGCCAAATCTCAATCCCCAGCGCAGGGATGTCGCCATGGTAATCGGCGCTTGTTTGTGGATACCGAGTGACATGTGGCAGGAGTTGGGAGGATTTCCTGAGTGGTTTGAATCGATCGCCGAAGATATGTACCTCTGCTGCAGAGCTCGGTTAGCAGGATATGCAGTGAGGGTAGTGACCAAGTCTGGCTATCTCCATTGGCAGGGAAGCAGCTTTGGTGGCAGTCGGATTGTCGACAATCGATTGAGTACAACTTTCAGGCGCCGATCTTTGTCGGAAAGAAACAAGACCTTCGTCATGATGGTTACCTGTCCCGCCCCTTTTTATTATTGCCTATTGCCCCTTCACCTGACTTTCCTATTGATTGAGGGTGTGGTTCTCGCATCAATCAAGCGAGAAAGGGCTCTCCTCTATCAGATATACCTCGGTGTATTGAGTGAGTTGTGGCGCGAGCATGCACGCCTATCGAAGCTGCGAAGGTGGGTGCAAAGACACCGGAAAATAGGGCGATTGACTCACTTTGAAACATTCACCTGGTTGCCCCATAAGTTGCGTCTATTGTTAAAGCATGGAGTCCCACAGATTCGTTAGGCTTTTTCGCGGAACTACGCGCGCGAGGACTTCCAGCGCCTCAATGCTCGGTTTGCCATCCGACGCATTGCTCCGAGGAAGGAGACTTGGTAAGTGATGTCAAGCGCTTTCTGCAAATCATCTGGAACGTAACCTTCACGCAGGATTGGCGACTGCAACGGATGCTGCCAGTCTTCCAATGCTTTAGCCAGTATTTCCTCTTGGTAGTTTTCCTCATAATTTCTGCGAGCAGCTTGGCCAAATTTGTGCAAGGATTCGATGTCCACCATCTGCAGTTGCCTGTAGAGCTCTTGCGGGTCTCTCCATAAAAGGGCACCCTCAAAAGCCATGTCAAAGGAACTCAAGAGTCGCGAGTGGATATGGAGATGCAAGGCAACGGCCACCCCAGCGCCCATCGCCTCTATCAGGGTGCGGCCGCCACCATAGGGGAAAGACGTGAGGTAGAGATCGACACTGTATTTATGCAGGGCATGCCATACGCTGGGAACATATGGAATGTAGACGAAACTGGTCTCCGGCAAACCTAATGTGCGGATTCCGCGCTTGATACGTAGGCGTGTCAGCAGGCTGAGAGGTCCGATATGAATGTGCTTGCCACCCGTCGTCTGCAACAACTCAGGTATTACGTCGGCGTAACGAATGAAGTAAGGAGCCTCGACCTTGTTTGGCGGGGCTGCTGTGCAAGTAATCAATCCATGGTTTGGCGAGTGACTTTCCTTTCCTATACACAGGCCCTTGTCTTTTACAACTAGTGGCAGATAGCGGTTTGCTTGGACACCAAGTTTGTCGCGACAGTTGTGGAATCCCATAGGATGCGGGTCAATATGGTCTGCGTATGCCAGGTGCACTCCAAGACACAACTGATAGTCGGCATGGTGGTAAAACCGCAGCTTATATCCAGCGTCTGGTTGAACTGCAGCGACCGCCACGCTGTCCTGACAATGGTTGAATAGCCATACCGTAGCAGGACTCAGACTGAGAAGCCTGTGTTGTAACCAATCGAGCTTTTCCAGTCGCGAACCACGGGGAGCGCACTCGAAGGACACTTGCTCATTTTCTTTGAAACGATGTAGTAGCGCGGCCAGATCGGTTGCTCCGACAGTGCCGGAGATCAGAATGACACTCTTCGTTTTGGGGCCAAGGCGGATGATGTCGGCAAGAACGGCTGTGTGCCCACCCGTGGTGTAAAGCCTGCTGGCGAGGTAAACCACAGTGTTGTTAGGGGGCCCACCGGTCGGACGAGTTTGGGCGTTTGCGCAGACACGGCGCCAATTCATCGCCCCAATCATCTGGCAATGGCTGTCCAGTAATTTCGATCCGTATATGCACCCGGTATTGATGGGCTCACAAAAGACCTGATCGACGGCCCGATGTATCAGTCGCAATGCTGAATCGAGATCACCTCTAGCGATGTGGGAGTCGATTGCCGCGCTGAGCTTGTTTACTGATAGTAATAGCGGCATGCATGCAACCTAGCAAATAGATGACAATTGGGACCGAACAAAGCATGAACTCGGAAGTTCTTCTCATTGTGTCGGCCACCGCCCGTCGCGAAGGGTGAACCCTTCCTTTGATTCCTTTCGCGCGTCTTGTATTTCATAAGTTGATAAATCCTCTGCCGAATCCACTTCCCCCCAAGTGAGTTCGTAAGGAATTGCTTCGACCAATATTTCACCGGACTCAATCACTCTTTGCAGTGTGCCTGTCATGTGCATCCGATCGCGTTCTTCAGGTGGAAGGCTAGCACGGATCCTCGCTACTTCGCGCCAACCGTCTGGTGTAAAGCGCAATAAGCCCATGTATTGACCTTGCACTTCCTGCACGGATTTTGGGGTGCTGCCAATTTCTGCTAATGTGTTGTCTGAATTCAAGCGAAAAGTCTCTGCGTCAATTAGCGGGTCGCCAAAACGTCGTTCCCAGAGTTTTTGCCAGTGAGGGTCGTAAGTGACAGCCAAACGGGCATCGCTGATCATCAGCGATTGAACTGCCGATGCTGCATAAAAAATGTCTGAGTAGCTCACAATACATGGCTTAGCTTGTAGCCACTCTTGGGCGCAAGCCAGCGACGAAACCATGTTGGTTTCAGCCCAGCGCGGATTGTGGAACTCTACCAATCCGCGATCCATCAGCAATTCACGCTTGTAGCCTGTGACAATGGCAATCTCACTGATCCCGGCTTCGCGCATCGCTCCAAGCTGCCAATCAAGTAAAGATCTGCCGTGTAGCGTTACCAAACACTTAGGCTGCACTTCTGTCAGGTCTTTCATGCGACTGCCGCGACCGGCAGCTAAGATGATGGCTCTCATGTAAACAGCCCCTGCAATCGATGGATGTCCTCTGAATGAAAGTGTCTTTCACGTTCAGGATGCCACATCCAGCCTTCCCAATTCATCGCTACATTTCGAATGGCTTCAATTTCACCGTCATCGGCTCTGGCCGCAACTTCAAAGCCACGTGGACACTCGGGTATCCCATACTTGTGGAAGCTATTGACTTCATGAACCAAATCACCTCGTAGTCTATGGCGCGTGCCTACATGCCCATCCAATGGTCGCAATACAACTCCTGCCCACGCCGCCATCATCTGCATGCCACGACAAACACCAAGTACAGGTAGAGTCCTTTCTTGTGCCCAGATCAGCAAAGCTCGCTCCGTTTCATCTCGGATGAGACACGCACCGATATCCTCACCACCACTAAGAATCAGACGATTGATCCCCCACTTTTCGCAATAAGTCCGGGTCTTATTTGGCCCAAGGTTTGGTATTGGCAGCCATGCAGCATCGGGTAACGCTTCACTCAGGAAAACAGACCAATCGTGGGACAAAGCGTCACGCGGATCATCGTAGCCCTGTGCCTCCATCACGCGCATAGTGACCCCGATACGCAAGACATCATTCGCCATAAATGGGCCTCAATATCTTCTCCGCGCAGTTCAGTTCAACACACCGGCATGCAGTAATTCGTTGGTAAATCTGATCACCGCAACCTATTGCCGCAGGCAGTGAAAACTCAGCGCAGCGGACGGCCATATGGGAGTTAGCCCCACCAAAACGTGTAATCAGGGCACTTGGCCCCTTTGTAAAAATCCAGTCAAAACCCGGATCGGCATTCTCAATGCAGACGATCATATTTTTGATGTTAACGCTTGTGGGGGTGTTAGCCGCCAGTTGAACCACACGCCCAGCCGTTGATCCGGTACCGATAAAGTTAGGCACACTTCGGTTAAGTGTGGCCACGTAAATATCACGAACACCGAAGATGATGTGAGCAAGTCGAAATGTGTGTGACGAGGCCATACTTCTGCGGGCTAGTTCTGCCATATCGAGATAGTATCTGTCCACCTCATCCATGACCGGACGGCTGATGCAATTGGCGATTGCTGGCCAGTCTAAGTAAGAAAGATCGTCACGCGATAGTCCATGGTGCGCACCCCAACGAACAAGTAAATTTAGAGCATCCGAGAGAGTTCGAGTAAACACAAACTTCACATGCTCCCGACCTGAAATAGCCTTGCTCGCATACTCCAGCAACTGATCGGCATTCAGCACAGTGAGTCCGGTTTCTTTTAGTAACGATTCAATCGATGCCCGTTCTTGACCGGTTAGCTGAAATTTAAGTGTCTCAGCCACTGACAGGTTGGGCATTTCATCCAGAAACAGGTCGTCGCGTTCGTCGTATCTCAATGAAGTAACCTCATAAGTGCCTGGGCGCAAATGACCGTATGTTTGAAGAAATTTTGCGCGTGCTATCTTTCCCTGGAAGACCTGTGCATATTCTTCCACCATGGTGCCGGTGACGGTGCGTATAGTGCGTTTAAACTGAGCTACGCGCCCTTCAGACAGTGCCCCGCGTCTTACCGCAGAACGTAACAGAGCTTCAGCGATGAAGGCGTGACGAGCAACTATTGCGAACGACAAAGTTCCAATCTTCCGACATTGAGCCAGCAAGTAATCCACTCGGGCTAAATCCGAGTAGGCGTCTCCGTGCGTGAATTGCTGCCTATTCAGGCTATCCAGATTTGCCGTAGCTTCGAGCGCCACCTGCAATGTATTCGCGGAATCCAGTCTCAAACTGTTGCGAGTCAGGCCCGTCAATGCCTCTCGAAATTCACTGAACTCTGCTTCACCCAGCACGCTCGGGTATCGAGCTTTGAAATCATCCAGAAAGCAGAAATCCACACACGTTGGTACTACTTCAAACTCGACTTTGTCATGCAATTCGGGGAAAGTCTCAAGCCTGGAGAGCCAAGCGGTTACCAATTTTTCTCCTATGCTGTCGGGCAAACAAGCCGGAAGAAAGGAGTTGAAACTGTTGCGGACATCAATATATGGATGATGATTGATCAGCAGCATCAATTCAACATCGCCTGGCGACCGATATCCCATCCTAGAGCGTGCGTCATGCCAAACCGATTGGGTGATGAGTGTCCGGTATAGGGATGCAGCTAGTGGACGCGGAGTAGTTCCGATAATTTCAGCCGGGTTCCAGTCCGGCATGATGGCAAGAACGTTTCGATTTCCTAGAATGCCGTCGCGTCTCTTTGAGCAATTGCGTACAAAATCTTCGACATAGGTCAACTGCCGTTTTGCACGTCGCTCAATGACAGGGTGCCAATTGCGGGCAAGGGTAATTCTTCTCACTTGAAACAGAAACAGTTGCCCTGCGTGATTCAGTCCAAACTCAATATCCAGCGCGGCACACTCACAGATGGACTCCAATTCGCGCGCCAATTGCAGGAAAAGGGCCACGCGAATGGACTTAACCATGCTGCTATCGGCGTCTCGATAGACAAACAGACTCTTGTGGACTCCCGTTCCGCTAGTGATTGCATCAGTTTGGCCACTCTCGTCGTCAAAGTCTATGCAGTAATACGGGGCACCATGCACCATGTCAAAAGTCATGATGACCCCGGAGACGGCAATATCTTTCACCATCGTCTGCACGAGGACCTGATCGCGCGGATCTCCGGTCATGGATTGTGCGACTTCGTCGATCGCAGCCGCCAATCCACAACGAAAACGACTGTCTACGTTAAGCTCGCTGGCAAATGCACCCGCCATCGAATCCCTGGCTGTATCTTCGGAAAGTGCACTACTTCTAACAGCAACAGGTTGCCCCATGAAAACTTCGGAAACCTTTTGCAAAAGGTCATCGCGAGCAACGGCCCATTTTCCAACTGAAAAGTAAAAGATCGGAGCAATCTCAGCGCCCTTGACCAAGCTCTGCAGACGTTCAAGCGTTTCCGCTTTAGTCCCAAACGCGAATGTATTCATTGATGGCTGTCCCTAGACCAAAGACTCACGTCTCAAATTGCGACTTTCCCACGATACTCGAGAAAGGATTTTGGCGTTACGTTTTAGTGGCGATCAAAACATAAACGTTACAAAATTGATCTGGAAAGTAACGCAGGAAAAAACTCTGCAAAATCTGACCAAACCACGATAGTCGATACCCTTCCGTTCGCGCCTTATTTTCGTCGAATAGCCTATGACTAGTGGCGCGAAAAAAGGCGTATTTATACAGGAAAGACATATTTTCAACTGGTATGACAGAGTCCACCACAAAGCCCGCACGCGTGAAAAGTTGTTCGAATTCCCTTCGTGTTAGGTTCATCTTATGGAAAACACGTGCTTTACCAATTTCAGTCTGAGTTCCGCTTCGACGGTCAGCGAGCCAATCCGTAATCCTGTTCTGTAAGTTGTCAGCTCGGAATGATGCGCAGACTCTCCCCCCACTCTCCAAGACCCGATGCGTCTCACGAATACTTTTATCTAGCCCCCGTTCTAGGTTGTGGTAGAGGCCAAACGCGAGGATGTAACGGAACGACTGGTCCGTAAATCTCAAATCGGTAATGTCACCGACTTCGACCTGCAGCGTCGGATCACCTTCCCTTAGCTTGCTGATAGCGACATCGATGAAATCAAAACCAATAATATCGTACCCATTGGAATGGTAATAACGCAAGATGCGTCCGGCCCCGCAACCCGCCTCCAGCACTCTCCCCATTTTCTCTGTAACGGCCATCCGAGCATACTTAAGTGGATACACATCCAAGTTTTCCATAGGGCAATCCGCTGGAATATTCCCCCAACGTGCAGTCCAATACTCTTTGACCCCTCGTGCCCGATAAGTTATTCGCATTTTTTGGGTTGATACTGTTCAAGAATAGCAATATGCTTGAGTACGGGGTGAATTATGTAATAAGTTTCACCTTTACCATTCGCTGAGACATCAAATTCCCATCCTCCGCACTTGAGGTAGTTTTGAAGTACTTCGACCAAAACCATCGCACGCGCTGTGGAATCGTATATATGATCAATGGCTTGTCGATTTACTGGCGGCGGAAATTTCCGCCTTAGCAGCACGGGTCCACCGTCAATCTCTGCGTTTAGGAATAGTGCACTTGCTCCAAAAACGTTTTCCATAATGAGACTATAGTAATTTGTGGTGCTCCCTCTATAGTCAGGAAGGTAACCGCCATGTACGTGCAGGAACCGCTTCTCTGTGGACAGGATTTTGCTCCCCAATAGGACCCCACTGAAACCAGAGTAAATGAAAACAGATTCAGGTCGCTGGCGGATAGTTTCTATTACCGATACATTATTTATATCCTTGCTGGATGAAATTTCGTAAGGAATTTTAAAATCGTTCAAAAGAACCACGATTGACTGGTATATATCAAAATTAAACACTCTCAGATATGTGTCACTGTCTGAGTGGCATTCGGACTCCCGACGGAGTCGCAGAACGTCCCTTCGGTCAGGATAGGGCTCTTCCTGGGCACCGCCAATGACGAGTACAAATTTCGGCAGCAGTCCATTCTGGGCCAAAGCTTGAAGATAGGCTCTAGACCGCGGAGTGTCCCCTGCAAGTAGGCCAATGTCATTTAGTTGCAAATGCGACCCCTTTTTGCTCAGCAAGCAATTGAACACTGAGAATCTCAACTGCCAATATCATTGATAATCCATTCGCAGGAATGTGTTCGTCCAATTCATCTGCTGAGAGTGAAACAAGTAAATCACAGACCTTTAAGAGTGTGCTGAGGTACTTTATGTTTTTTGATCTTGTATAAAATAGACACAACGACAAAGCGAATAGCCAGTACATTTTGACTGAAGTGTTTTTTCCATCGCCCTTTCTGAATCCCGATGGATAAGTTTCGTAGAGCTTCTTAGTCACCTCAAAACGTTGCACAAGTCGATCAAGCCAAATTTTGATATTGATACTGCTAGTGGCGGTTAATTGCGTTGCAACCAGCGAATGCAACAGATCCAATGTTTTGATTGATTCACTAATTGCCAGTCTGTCAAAATTCATCGCAATGCGACTCAGAACTTCTTCCTTTTCTTGGTACACCTCCGTTTGGTTCGTTCCGCACTCATTTAGAATCTCCCGAAATCTGTCACCAGCTTCAAAAGAACTGGAGTAAAAGTTTTTTTTCAGCGCTACTAAAGCATGAGTTGCAAACGTCTTCTCGGGGTGCTCAATATGGTCGTCTTCCTTAGCGGTGGCCTGGCCCCTACGCAGAGCACTCATTCTGTTGGACCGATATGACTGCAAGAATGCCTCGCCTTGGAATGGCGAGTACATATAGTTGTGCGGCTCCTTAAGGAGATCAACTTGACTGTAGGGATAATTCAACAACCGTTCTCCATGGCTATTGCGGCAATCACCTCAGTGAATTCAAGCAATGTGTCGCGTGTTTGGGTATTGTCAATGACGAGGTCCGAATTGTCTGGACGAAGGAATGGAATATCCATACCAACCACGTTCCGAATTTCGCCATCCTTGAATTTGCGATAAATAGCTTTTGGATCACGTTGGATGAGATCTGATATTGGAGTATCAATAAATACTTCATAGTATTTATTAAGATGGCTTCTGTTCCATGCTCGGGTCTCAGGAAATGCGGCGAGGATCGCACACACAACAGTGATTCCTTGGTCCTCAAGAAGTTTTCCCAACCTGCAAATTCTTTCGGCATTGGTTAGTCGGTCTTCCACAGTGTGCCCGAGGTCATTGCCGAAAACTTCACGCACCATGTCCCCATCAATCAGAACAATATTATTCTTAACTCGACGCAAATGTGCAACGACTGCACTTGCAAGTGTTGATTTGCCTGCACCAGAAAGTCCAATTATCCAAATTACCATTGAGTTTTCCTACTGGTCTACTGCGACTAATGTCACGACGGTGACTCAATGCAATGCAGTCAAGACATCAACGACTCTTTTTGCTCCTCCGCCTCTGGGGGCATCAAAATATTTCTTGAAGAGCATTTCTATTTGCGCACTGTTCTCTACATAAAATTCTTCGGAATCTAATAGACTTTCTAGCAGAAGCGTACTCTTATGACTTACAACAGGCAGATGTTTCTTCAATTCCATAACGGAAGATCCAACAACGTATGAAGTTGCTTCCGACGTACACCCAAGATCATCAGGTACTTCCAAAAAAATTACATTCTTGCCTAAAAAAATAGCTGAAAATGGAGTTCCTCCGTTATCAGCTAATATAACATCTGCGACACCATACAATTCATTCATATCGCGCAATGCGTATCTATCAATGTTATGTTTTAGGTCTTCTAGCATTGTTATATAGTGTTCTTCCTGCGTGAAAGAAAATGGATGGGGACGAACTATTATGTTATATTTATTTTTCAAATTGGAAAGCGGTTCTGCAAACAGGGGAATGGATGAATACCCTCCTCCAAGGGTTGGCATCCATAGCAATGTTTTTTTACTTGCGGAGAGTTCAAATTCGCGTTTTGTACCTATTAAGTCAATTTGTCCTGAAAAAAAGCGGTCATAACGTGGATATCCCATCACATGGGTTTCGCCTTTGAATCGTTTCTTAATCTCTTGTTCGTCATTCACACCATGACATAGGAAAATGTCATAAATGTGATTCCAATCTTTGAGACTCCAGCCATCACTTATGTCCGCGCCGTACATGTATCGAATTTGTTTGTCACCTATCTGTAAGGGAAGGTATGTATCTTGGTCGACAGCGAACTTCCATGCTGGTTTTTTTCCTATCAAAAATAAGCCGTGATTAATTAATTTCTTAATACGAACAGCCATCGATTTAAACTTGATGCGGTCGCTTGATCCTGAAATGCAATGGTTTGTTACGACATACTCAAAAACGATTCCGCAATTTATTATTTCTTCAATTGGACGGACTTTGTAGTTCGCGTTCCGAATGTATTTCAGGAAATCAGACACGCCCATCCTCTGGCTGCCTTTGGAATCGGAAAAAAAATCTGCAGTCAAAACGATTGTGAAATTAGAGGCGCCTAGAGTTTTCCAGACATCAGCATAGTGAACTAGCATGATTGGATCGTGCACCAAGAATGCAATTTTTTTGTTGCGCATTGTCTAGCAGCTGCAGTTGTTCTTCATGTTCGCATTTCCATACCTCAAAACACCTGATGACCTAGTAGTAGTGAGTTCTTTGGTTTAAGAAAGTGCCATTCAGATTGGGCGAGAAACCGCGGTTGATAAATTGATTCTTAGTTATGTCTTGACTGTTGAAAAGCATGCACGGAACTGGCGACATGCTCAAGCTCTACGCTTGTAATCGTAGACGACATTGGAAGGCTCAAAACCTCTTGTGCTTGTACTTCCGCAATAGGAAGATTGAACTCCCGAAAACTGTGATAGCAGGTTTGCCTATGAGGTGGAATTGGGTAGTGAATAACGGTGGATACACCTTGGCGCTCCAAGTAGTCCTTCAATGCATCGCGTTGTCTGCTGCGGATGACGTACAAATGCCAAACTGGATCTGCAAATATGGGCACAAAAGGCAGTTTGACGTCGGCTCCCATGAGAAGCCTGGAATAGTGTGCTGCAACTTCTCTGCGACGGGTATTCCAATCATTTAGGGTAGCTAGTTTTACACGGAGAAAGGCCGCTTGCACTTCGTCCAGTCGGCTGTTGTAGCCAATCAGGTCATGCTGGTATTTCTTCCTCGATCCGTAGTTGCGTAGTTGCTTGATCTTCTCGGCAAGCGTTTCGTCGTTGGTGAGCACAGCGCCTCCGTCCCCGAGAGCGCCCAGATTCTTGCCAGGGTAGAAGCTAGTTGCCGCAGCATGCCCTAGTGACCCAACACGGCGGCCTTTATACCGTGCTCCCTGAGCTTGGGCGGCATCCTCAATTACCACTAGCCCATGCTGGGCCGCAATGGCGTTGATCGGGTCCATGTCCGCAGGCTGTCCATACAAATGGACGGGAATGATCGCGCGGGTGCGTTTAGTAATAGCAGTGCGGATCAGTCTCGAATCAATGTTGTAAGTATCACAGTTTGGCTCCACCGGAACCGGAGTGGCCCCGCACTGGGTAACTGCCAACCAGGTTGCAATGAAGGTGTTGGAGGGCACTATAACCTCATCTCCGGGGCCGATATCGTATGCCCGCAATATTAGGTGGATCGCGTCAAGTCCGTTGCCAGTACCTACACAATAGTTGACGTCGCAATACGTCGCAAACTCTGTCTCAAAAGCGTCAAGCTCTGGCCCCATGATGAAACAGCCCGATTCCAAAACTCGGCAAAATGCCGCTTCTAACGGTATTCGAATCTCCCGATGAAGTTGCTTAAGATCAAGAAACGGAATCTCCATCATGCTATCGCACGGGCGTCCGATTTGAACAAGGCGTAGTCCCTGTAGTAATCGTCTTCGCTGAAATAGTTTGATGCGAGCACCATGCAAACCGCTCCAGAAGAAAAATTATCGATTTCGCGCCAGATCATAGGACAAACATATAGGCCGTAGTAGCTGCGATTCATGTGCACCACTTTGGTATCAAGGCCGTCATCTAAGTGGATGTCGAAAGACCCAGACATGGCGATAATGAGTTGGTGCAACGCTTTGTGTGCGTGACCGCCTCGCTCAGATCCCCCAGGGACATCGTAAATATAGTAAACACGACGGATATCGAATGGTATATGACGTTGGCCTTCAATGAAGGTCAGGTTGCCTCTCGGGTCGTGAATGCGAGGCAGGTCTATCGTTTTACAGTCAATGAGCACGAGACCCTCCAAAACAGCAACATTTCAATGGTCACTGCATTCTGCACTGGCTTGCCACATTTTCAAAATCTCGGTCGGATATCCTCGACAAAAATGGGTGGTCCATGGATATGCTGGCTTACCTGAGGCATCCCGTCGCATGATTGATCGGGTGTCACCAATGATATGGGCCGGAACACCGGCGACGACCATATTCTTCGGAACGTGCTTGGTTACGCACGCATGCGCAGCAACAAGGGAGCGCTGACCTACCACTATGCCTGGCAAAACAACAGCCTGTGCAGAAATCACCGCGTAATCCTGGATTTCACAACCTATCAAGTGATTGCTCGGAGGTGTTGGATCATTTGTCAACACTGCATAAGGAAGCACCCAAACAAAATCCCCGATCTTTGTCAGCCCTCCAACGAATACATTTGATTGAAAGCGAACATACTGACCAATATTGCAGTGGCCCTGTATCTCGCTGAGCGTGCCAATTTGAAATCCGTTGCCCGCAACGGTGCACTCCCTCACAGTTACACGATGTCCGGTGGTCAAACCTGAGCCCAAAGAAGAAGACTCATAAAAGATCGAGTGAGAACGTATCAGCGAGTCATCCCCAATGATCAACGCCGAACCATCTCCCAGTGAGGTTGGTACACCCATTTCACAGTAGGCCCCAATTTTTGTTCGGGCACCAATCACTACATTACTATGTACGATTGAAAATGGGCCAATCTCTACTCCAGTGCCTAGTTTTGCATTGGGGTCAACAAGAGATGTTGGATGAATGCTAGCCATTTTGCCTCTTCAAAAATACTGCAACGAGTGTCATTCAATCCAGTGCGGCATATATATCAGAAATATTAACTTTAAAGTCACTATGAAGATATGCAATGGAACCCTTGCATCGACCAAGCACGTAAGTCACTCTGTTACCGACTGCACAAGCCATATTTTGCCAATACCAGTACGGCATAAACTTGTAATCCGAAATCAAAATGATGATTTTTGTAGTTGGTTTGCAAAAAATAAGGTTTGCCATGGCTGCACCGGTGGCTCCAACGACAATGTCAACATCTGAAAAAAGTCTGACTTGCTCTGACATTGTCAGAAACTCAGGCTCGACCACAGAAAATCCTTGTGCAACCAGCGCCTTTTCGATTTCGTCAGCATTGACAATATTTCGCATGCCAGAGTTTCGCTTTACAAAAACTCGGCGCGCTGATCTTCCCGGTGGTCCACCTAACCTATCCTGCAAAATCTGCCGGACGCCAAGGAGCGCAAAAGGGCTGAAGCGACCGTGCGAATGGTTCTTGATCCAATTGGAGCGGCGCTCGAATGGCACGTAGCCCGTAACGGAGGTGACACTTAGGCGCGCTACTCGGGCACAGACTCCTGTAGGCAGGGTAAAGATCTCCCGTTTACCGTCGGCAATGGCATACAGGGTTTCCAAAAGATTGGGATGCAACCCATCGTTAATGATCAGTGGCACGTCGGTCGACTCGCCAGACTTGCAGAACAGATTGATACGTGGCAAAACCTCAGTCATCCAGTGCGCGTAGTTAGGTGAACAGGCATCAGTAAAACAGGCCGCAGTCTCCAACTCGAGTGCTGGGACTGTGGACGTCAGCCACGCAATGCTGCGTCGATGCGGCCAGATATAAGCTCGCCAGTGCGTCTCTTCAGACGTGAAGTCTCTTGAAAAGTCGTACAGGTCATGGCAAATCACTGAGTGGTCGGTCATGATTAGGTTTGTGCCACCGGTAACCTGAGCATTGCGGATCTGAGTAATATAGATTTCGGGAAATTCGTATTCTGAGTGTGGTGAGATGAGATACTTCTTGGCTCCTTCTGGTAATACCTCGGGTAGCGGTGTGATGACGATTTCAGCTTTTGAGAGTACATTTTTACTGCTCGTTGCTGTGTGAACCAATAAGGAGAGAAGTGGAAGTTTCAACGCCTTCCTCAATATCCATCCTAGCTGATACAGAAGATATATTTTTCGCCAAAGCCAAGGAGCGATAACGCGCACAATGCGGTATTTTTTCAGATATCGGAAATACAAGTGACTCAGCCAGGTGCCGCGCGTGCTGGCAAAAAGGTTTGCCGGTTCGATCGGTGCGTAATGCCCTCCGCGAGAAACTGGTTTCAGCTTCATTGTCATAGTTCTCAACAGACCTGTATGTCCAATTCAGGATTGAGCCATACACTGCCAGCAAAGACCGGAAGTGAGACGTTTTGAATCTCAAAAAAATATGCTAGTTCACGAGTTTCAAAATTGTCGGTAAAGCGGTTAGTTGAGCTCAGCAGAATGGTAGAAACAGAGTAGCTGCCGGTACCTAAGTTGGCATAAAAGTGAAATCTAAACTTGAGTAGCGCACCAGCGGGCACGTGCATTGGACTTTGATTCAAGCTGTTGGTGTTGATACTAAAGATGGTTTGTCCGAGTCGGTCGCGAAGAGTAAATACGAGAGCTAGCTGGGGTATTGGTTGATGTGCGCGGACGAGTAACTCGAGAGTTACCGGCATGCCTGCTTCTAGAGTCTCGAGCTCCATTTCTTCACTATTCAGTAAACGTATCATCTCCACCCGTGCTTCGCCGGTGCCCGAAACAACTTTAGATCGCCCGGAGTCGAGGCGATCTAGGTGGACTCGTTCACTTCCCTTGGTATTTCGAGCAAGATAGTAGTCGAATACATCAGAAGGCAGTCCGTCCATGATCGCCTGGCCCTTTTCCAGCAATATGCAGCGACTACACGTTGCGGTAATCATGCTTCTGTCGTGGGAGACCAGAAGGAGGCTGGTTCCGGAGTCGACAAGTTCTCTTGCTCGCTTCATCGATCTGTGTTGAAACGCGGCATCACCAACGGACAAAGCCTCGTCCACTATCAGAATGTCGGGTTTGACGTGAATTGCAACTGAAAAAGCTAGTCGCATATACATACCGCTGGAGTAAGTCCGGACTGGCTGGTCAATGAACTCGCCGATATCGGCGAAAGCGGCGATGTCGTCGAAGCGAAGCGCCATCTCTTCTTTGGCTATGCCCAACACTGCCCCCTGAAAAAAAACATTTTCCCGCCCTGTGAACTCCGCATTAAAGCCGGCACCCAATTCAAGCAAGGCAGAGATTCGGCCTTGTACTTCCACAGAACCTGAAGACTGTTTAAGAATTCCGCAAACCAGCTGTAGTAACGTGCTCTTGCCGGATCCATTGCTTCCAATGATGCCAACGGTTTCGCCCTTTTTTATATCAAACGACACATCCTTTAAAGCGGTAAATTCCTTGTGAAACCGCCTTTGCCCAAGCGTCATCGCCTGCTTGATTCGGTCCCCCGGATGTCCAAAAATCCGGTAGGTCTTGCTCAGGTTCTTCACCGAGATAACAACATCAGAGCGCATCAGCAAATTCCTCGCGGCTGTGCTGAAAAAAAGCATAGCCGAGCATCGCACCTATCAAACATAGAACAAAGGTTACACCCCAAATGCCCCACGCAATCGCTTGGCCTGCGATGGCGGCGCGGCTGGCCTCGATTACAGCGCTTAGGGGGTTGTAGTGATAAACCGGCTGCAATACGGCCGGCACGGCGCTTATCGGGTAGAACACTGGTGACACGAACATCAGCATTTGCACGAACATCGGCACGATTTGCGACATGTCCTTAATGAACACGCCCCACGCAGCCACAAACCATGATAGCCCCAGACTCAACAGCAAAGCAGGAAGCAGTAGCAGTGGGAATAACAACACTTGGCCTTGAAGCTTACCCAAGAAAGCCATCGCAATCAGCAAAATCAAAAAGTTGAATGTGCCATGCACCAAAGCAGCACCAAGCGGAACCACCGGCAGTATGTGCACGGGGAAGATGATCTTCTTCACGAAGCTCGGGTACCCGCGCACAGCCCCAGGTGCGCGTGAAACCGTTTCGGCAAATACGTTGAAGGTTATGAGGCCGCTATAGAGCATCAGCCAGAACGGCAGTCCGCTGTCTTGTTGCGGCCAGCGCGCCTGGAATATTTGGCCGAAAACAAACGCAAAAATAGTCAACATGACTAGCGGGCTGAGAAAAATCCACAGCACGCCAAACATCGCGCCGCGATAGCGCAGCAATACATCGCGCTTGATGAGTTGACCTAACAGGTAACGGTGCTGCCAGATGTCTGACACGATACGCCAGGGATTCCAAACGATTGTGCTCATGATTCGACGAGCAACTCGAACGTAAAAAGTCCATCCTCAACGGCACAGGCACGCGTGGACTTGCCAGACCCCGATAAGCCTGTCAGCCAGATCACAACGCTGCGATGTCCGTTGAGTCGCTGCCTGGCATCGCGTGTAACTAACGCCTGTTGCAATGTGACGTTCGTGCTTCTATTCATAGCGTCACTAACCTCGCAAGTTTGGAGCGCACGCCATACCCTATAGTCGGCATAATTTTTCCAAATGCGACGGCAAAGGGCAGTCCCAAATAGCCTAGACCGACTGCTGCGACTACATCCATGACATGCACATTTTGTTCATCTGTCAATCATAGGCTACCAATCCTTGCCTGGTTGGCGATGGTGCTGCCATGGCTCAACCCGTTTGCGCCGGGGCCCGCACCGAATGCAGCGCCCCTGATGTTCGCATGGGCGTGTGTCGCCATTCTGCTGGGGATTGCTGCCCTGTATAGACCCGAAAACGAGCCGGCACGCCTTTCTGGTGTTGTCGCCGGCGCTTGGCTGGCCGCTGCGGCGCTGAGCTGCGGCATAGCCGTGTTGCAGTATTTTGGCCAGGCGCAGGTACTGGGGCAATGGGCCAGCCATACCGAAATGGGTGAGGCGTTTGGCAATCTGCGCCAGCGCAACCAGTTTGCAACGCTGACCAGCATCGGATTGCTGGCGCTGCTGTGGCAGGTCGCGCAATGGCGACCGGACGCCGCCGCCACCGCAGCAGCGCCTTCGACGCCACGCGCCATGCACTGGACGGCATGGCTGGTGTGTTCCACTCTGCTGGCCCTGGGCAACGCTGCCAGCGGTTCCCGTACGGGTTTGCTGCAATGGTGTCTGGTTGCGGTGCTGTTGGCGGTGTGGTGGAGAAGAATGCCGCGGCGCGCGATGGCGATGGGCCTAGGCACCATCGCGCTGTACCTGCTCGCTATCCGGGTTTTGCCATGGCTGCTGGAGGTCAGCACGGGTTTTCATGCAGCGGGCCTGATGGGGCGGTTCAACGAAGACGTGGGCTGCAGCAGCCGGCGGGTTTTGTGGGCGAATGTGTTACATCTGGTTGCACAAAAGCCATGGCTGGGTTGGGGCTGGGGCGAACTGGGTTACGCCCATTTCATCACTCTGTATCCTGCCGAGCGGTTTTGCGACATTCTGGACAATGCCCACAATCTGCCCCTGCATCTGGCGGTGGAACTGGGCCTGCCCTTTTCACTGCTCGTTTGCGCCGTGCTGGCCGCCTTGGTCTGGCGTGCACGGCCTTGGCGTGAAACGAGCGCTACACGTCAGTTGGCCTGGGGCCTATTGGCGGTGGTCGCCTTGCACAGTCTGGTGGAGTACCCATTGTGGTACGGGCCGTTTCAGATGGCGGCGGGCTTGGCGCTGTGGCTATTGTGGCGCCCGCAGCGTCACGATCAAACACGATTCCACCGGATAGCCCGTGTGTTTTCAGGTGTTGTTGCTATAAGTTTGGTAGCGATATTGAGTTTCACGGCATGGGACTATTGGCGCGTCAGCCAGTTGTATGTGGCGCATGGAGAGCGCGCACTCGCCTACCGTGACAACACCCTGGACGCGGTGCGCAATACCCTGCTGTTTCGGAACCAGATGCGCTTTGCCGAACTCACAACGACTCCACTCACGCTGGAGAACGCCGGGCATCAGTACGCCATGGCGGAACAGTTGCTGCATTTTTCTCCAGAACCACGGGTGGTTGAGAAGCTGATGGAGAGTGCTGCTGCGCTGGGAAATGGCGATGCGCAGGCGTTCTATGCAGTCCGTTACAAGGCGGCGTTTCCCGCAAACGACGTAGACTGGATCGTCCGGTCAGGGCGTTCGGGGGCGCCTTGACGGCCAGATTCCGGCAATGCACCGCACCATGCGGCGCGTGAAAGACTGGTCGGGCAGGAACGGTAGCGGCGAAAACCCCTTCAACTCTGCAGCGACTGCAGCAATGGTTGTCGACCAGCTGGCGGGATCGGTTTGTCGGAACAGCCGCATCACGCGGGGATACCAGGGCGAGTCGTCACGTGATTCCATCCACCGCCAGTCAGTATGGCGATGCGGCAGCAGGACCCAGCATGGCTTGCCGAGGGCGCCTGCCAGGTGCGCCACGGCAGTGTCCACACAAATGACCAAATCAAGTTGCGAAACAATCGCCGCGGTATCCGAAAAGTCCTGGATCTCTGAACCAAGGGGCAATATCGGCTGGTTGTGAGGCGGGTGCAGGGCTTCCTCTTCACCGCTCCATTTCTGCAGGCTGATGAACGCAATTCCGGGGACGGACCACAGAGGAAGCAATGAATCCAAACCCGGAAGCGATCGGTTGGCGTCGTTGCCATGGCTTGCAACACCCTTCCAAACCAGCCCAACCTTGATCCCGTTCGCGGGCAACCGAAGCTTCCAACGCTGGATTCCCTCGTCACTTGCCGCAAGGTAGGGTAGTCGGGCCGGGAGGCTTGCGGGAGTGGTTTTCAAAAGGAAGGGCAGACTCATGGTGGGTACCCAGTAGTCATGGTGTTTTGCGCTGTGCCCTGCATCCGCTTCTGACAGCACGGCGTCGGCACCCAGATTCGAGCCAGTGAACAGGGAATTGAGTGCGTCTTTGCAAACCAAAGTGATCGTTCTTGCGCCCAGTTTTCTCAATCCGTGCAGAAAGCGGACAAACTGGATTTCGTCGCCGAACCCACGCTCCTGCCAGACGAGAATGGCCTTTCCACGCAACGACTCGCCCGACCATTTGGGACAACCGGGTTGTGGCAGTACGTAGTGGGGGTCGCAAAAGCGTGCCTCGTGGAGAGGCCAACCCTCCGAGAACCGTCCCATGGTCAACAAGACCAGTCCAAGATTGAATCGGGCGCCGGCATGGCCGGGGGCCAGACGCAATGCATCCAGGTAGTGAGACTCAGCCAGGGAATGGTTCTTTTCTTCAACGTGCAGGTTGCCCAGTCCGAAATGCGCCTCAGCGTGGTTCGGATTGATGCGCAACACATTCTCATAGCCTATCCGGCTCTCGACAAAGCGCCTATGCTTACCAAGGAGTCCGGCAAGGCTGAAATGTGCGAGAAGGTAGTCCGGGCGAATGGCCAACGCACTGCGATACCAGGCTTCCGACTCCACCACGCGATCCAGGCTATCGCACAGCCGACCCAAGTTGAAGTAGGCCGCGGCATTGTCCGGTTGAAGTTCGATCGCAACGCGCAGGTGGTTTTCAGCTTCCTGGTATTCACCCAGTTCCTGCAGCACGACACCTAAATTGCTGCGCAGTTCCGAATTGGCAGGCGCCATCCGTATCGCTTCGCTCCAATAGGTTCTGGCATCTCCTAGTGCCCGCAGACCGTGTGAACATGCGCCCGCCAGATTCAGAGCCGCAGGGTTGCCGGGTTGGAGCTGAAGCAGGTCCTTACACGCCCGCAAGGCGGCGGATCGATCCCCCGACGCATACAGATGGGTTGCTACGGCGATCGAAACAGGCGGGGATTCCATCGTGACAGGTTCTGCAGGTATCTTCGGTCGTTCCGGCGAATCCTGATCAGAGTTTCTTGAGAATGAACTCGATCGCAGATTCGCCAACAGGGGTTAGTGTTTGGTCAAACCGGTTCCCGCTGGCCGGATGGCTCATGCTGTAGCGGTAGGTTGCATCCAGCAATTCAATCTTCTTGATTTGCACGGGCTGCAAGATGCTGTAGAGCAGGTCGACAATGTTGATGCTCTTTTCAGTCCAGGATCTTTCCTTGTAAATCGTAAACGTGTGTTTGTGGTCTGCGTTGTAGGTGGAAGGGAAAACCCCTTGTTCATACAGATCCTCGTCTGGAACAATACACACCAGGTGTCCACCGGGTTTCAGGATTCGGACCCAGTTTTTTAGCGCGTTGTCCGGGTCAACCAGATGTTCTAGGCAGTGCGCGGAGTGAACAAAATCGTACGCACCATCTTCCACCGTTGCCATCCATTCGGCGTCTCCATCGGGGAGATCCCATGCCCGGCAAGACTGCATCAAGGGGAAGAACTCGCCATATTGGCCCAGCGGGTCTGAACCGGCACCGATGTCAATCCCCTTGCCGACCAGATACCGGGTGGCATACCTGGAATCGTTCAGTTTGTGAAAGATAGACTTGCTCGATTCGTGCATTTTTTTGCCATTTCCCTGCGTTGCCCTGCCTGTTGCAGCCATCGAATTCAACAACCGCGCTACCGTCCCAGTCTAGCGCACACGTTCACTACCCATGCGAAATCACAAGTTTGACTACCTCGTGCTGGCGGCACTGTGGCTGTTTGCCACCTACTGGAATCTTGACAAGGCCTTTCACATAGACGATACCGGGCACCTGGAGATTGCACGCTGGATTGAGGGCAACCCCTTGCATCCCATGAGTGGTCTGATCAATTGGAACGATGTCTACGAGCCTATCCACCAGCTCAATCAACCGCATCTGTATTTTTATTTGATGGCGCTGTGGGGGCACTTCTGGGGCTATTCGGAAGTGTCGATGCATCTGCTGATGTCGCTGTTCGCGTTGTGGGCCATCTCCGGGTTTTACCGCTTGGCCACTTTGCTGGATCGTGACAATGCACTGGTTTACACCGGACTGTTTGCGATGTCCCCTGGATTTGTCGTTGGGCAAAATTCCATGGTGGATGTGCCCATGATGGCCATCTGGATCGAGTTCTTCTTCACACTGATGAACCCGGCCTACGGCAACGTCCGGCGCAACGGATTGGCATCGATCCTGTGTTCTGCGGCGTTGTTGGTCAAATACACCAGCGTCCTGTTGCTTCCTGCCATGGCCTTGCACGCTCTTCTGCGGCGCAGACCGGGGGATGCGCGTTGGCTGCTGGTTCCTGCCGCGGTGTTGCTGCTCTGGTCACTTTTCAATTGGTATGACTACGGCGGAGTGCATTTGCTTGGGAGATCTGTGGCGTCCAAATCCTTGGGCACCTATGCCAACCTGGCGCTTGCCTGGACCGTACTATTGGGCGCCATCTCACCGTTTGCCATTCTTGCCTTCCTGGCGAACGCTGCCCATCCTCACGCCGGTCGAATCCAGCCCGTCTGGTGGGTTTTCGCTCTGGGTGCGCTCCTGGCCCCGACGGCGGTGACGATCAGCCTGGTGTTTCCCAGTGCGGTGGGTCTAAACCATGCGTTGCTGTGGGTGTCGTTCATGGCGTCGGGCATTGGATTGCCGTGTCTGGGGGTCTACCGGTTTGCGCATCCAGGCGGGCTGGGCCAGGATCCCGTGCAACGGGTTCTTCTGGCCTATTGGGCCGTTGCCGCCATGTGCTTTGTTGTCTTGTACGCACCTTTCATGGCCGCCCGTCATGTGCTTGCGGCCGTGCCGGCCATCGTCTTGCTGACCGTGCCACCGCTTGCGCACTGGAAACACTTCGGAAAAGTGGCGGTCTTCACCTGGGTGGTGACAGCGGCAACAACCGCTATGCTTGCGAAGGCGGACCAGTGGTATGCCAGCATCTACCGGGATGCACCGATGCTCCTCGCGGAGAAATTGGCGGGCAAGAACGGGCAGACCTGGTTTGTCGGGCATTGGGGGTGGCAGTGGTATGCACAGAAAGTCGGGTGGCGGCAATGGGCCCCGCAATCAGAGCAGCCTCAGGTGGGAGACCACTTGATTGCTCCGCTTCAGGCGCTGGGCCGCGATCTTCCCCGCGAAGTGGAGCTCGCACTGGTTGGAAACTACGTGCTGCGGCCCGTCAATTGGGTGGAACACTACGCGTCGGTCGGCCTGTATTTCAACCAGTACGACCTGCCATGGTCCTATTCCACGGATCTGGTGGAGCAGTTTGCAGTCTACCGGGTTGCCGCCATCAAGGACAGGGTGGCGTCTTCAGGCGACAAAGCTCCCTGACTTTCCCCCGTGTTTTTCCAGCAGCTTCACATCCGTCATGGTCATGCCGCGGTCGACCGCCTTGCACATGTCGTAGATGGTGAGCAAGGCCACCTGCACCGCGGTCAGCGCCTCCATCTCTACTCCAGTGGGTCCCACGGTTTCCGCCGTTGCGGTGCAGGCCACATGCGCGGGAGCGATGGCAGTCGCGGACACCAATGTGAAGTCCATGGCCACCCGCGTCAGCGCGATGGGGTGGCACAGCGGGATCAGGTCGCTGGTCTTCTTCGCGCCCTGTATGCCGGCAATGCGGGCGATGCCAAGCACGTCGCCTTTCTTGGCCGTGCCAGATGCGATGAGCTCCAAGGTGGCCGGCAGCATCTCGATGCGCCCGCCCGCGATGGCGATTCGGTGGGTGGGCGCCTTGGCGGCGACGTCGACCATATGGGCTTGGCCCTGGGCATCAAAATGGGTGAGGGGCTGCATGGGGAAATCTTGAAAATGCTG
>Ga0208398_100280_pt1 | contig 40658 bp, 36 predicted proteins | sample LakWasMe79_HOW10_2_FD_183905 | JGI IMG/M metagenome (GOLD analysis project Ga0208398, IMG submission 183905) | Freshwater sediment methanotrophic microbial communities from Lake Washington under simulated oxygen tension - Sediment Metagenome... | ecosystem: Environmental > Aquatic > Freshwater >...
GCGGTGATACAGGCCGACGACGGCTTCGGAGTCTGAGCCGATGTCCCTGCGAACCCTGAGCGCGCTGGAAGCGCGCGTGCTGGCTGTGCTGGTGGAGAAGCAGCACACCGTGCCGGACAGCTATCCGCTCTCGCTGAACGCCTTGACCCTGGGCTGCAACCAGAAGACGGCACGCGAGCCGGTCATGAACGCCGCGGAATCGGAGGTGCTGCAGGCCTTGGACGAGCTGCGCGGCATGAGCCTGGTGAACAATGTGAGCGGCAGCCGCGTGCTGCGCTACGAGCACAATCTGCGCCGCGTGCTGGGCGTGCCCGGCCAGGCCGAGGCGCTGCTGACACTGCTGATGCTGCGCGGCCCGCAGACCTCGGCCGAGCTGCGTGCGAACACCGAACGCCTGCACCGCTTCGCCGACATCTCCTCGGTGGACGGTTTTCTGGAGGAACTGGTGGAACGCCAGCCGCCGCTGGTGTGCAAGCTCCCGCGTGCGCCCGGTGCGCGCGAGCAGCGCTGGGCCCATCTGTTGTGCGGCGAGCCGGTCTACGTCGAGGCGGCCGCCGGCGCGGCGCCGCGGCGCGACGATGACGAGCTGCGTCAGTTGCGTGAAGAGCAGCAGGCCTTGCGCGCCGAGCTCGACGGCCTCAAGGCCCTGGTGACCCGCATGGCGGGCGAGCTGGGCATCACGCCCTGAGCCCCGCGTAGCCCGGACAAGCCTGCGAACAGGGGGTTTCCCGATGGCCGGTGGCACTGGCGCCGCGGCGCCGGGGCCGTCAGAATGCGCGCATCCAGGTGGTCCGACTGGTTTCACACAACGAGGCTGCATATGAACACACCCCGTATCCTGTCACTGAGTTTCCTGAGTCTGGCGGTCGGCCTCATGCTGCCGGGTTGCGCCAGCGCGCCGGCGCAAGAGCCCCAGGCCGCGGCGGCCGCATCGGCCGACGGGCGCGAGAAGCCCAAGACCTTCATCACCGGCTCGCGCCTGGCGCGTTCCGAGTGGTACGGTGCCGAGCATGTCAAGGGCGTCAGCCGCGAGGCCTACAAGGACGACACCATGGACCACAAGATGCCGCATCGCGTGGGCAACTGAAGCTTTCCAACATGAGAGCGCGCAGCAGCGCGCCGATCGACGGCGGCCACGGCCGCTTCCACTGTTTCCAAAAAGGGAGATCCCCATGAACTATCTGAAGCACGCCGGCGCGTGCCTGTGCGCTGTTTTGTCCGTCGCTGTCATGGCTGGCTGTGCCAGCACCGCTTCGCCCGAGGGCGAGAAGAGCAGCGCGCGCAGCAGCGATCCCGACGACAAGAGCTACACCACCGGCTCGCGCATCCCGCGCAAGTCCAATGCCGAGAGCATCACCAAGGTCAGCAAGGAAGCCTTTGCCGAATCGATGCGCGAGCGCCCGCAGGGCATGGGCGCCGGCCAGTAAGGCCGGTCCCGGCAAACGAGCGCCGGCATCGCTGCCGGCGCTTGCACAGCCACTCAGTTGAAGCTGTAGTTCACGCTCGCGAAGGCGCTGCGGCCCTTCGGGTCCGTGTAGGTCGGGTCGTAGGTGGCCAGGAAGTAGTAGGCCTGGTTGGAGAAGGGCGGGGCGGTGTTGAACAGGTTCAGCACGCCGGCGCGCAGCTTCAGCTGCTTGTTCACGTTCCAGCTGCCCGTCAGATCCCACAAGGAATAGGCCTTTACCGTGCGTGAGGGCAGCAGGGTGTCGCTGCTTGGGTCGTAGGTGGTGTTCTGGTCGGTGTAGCTGGACGAATACTGATTGCTCAAGGTCAGGCCATAGGGTCCGAAGTCCCAGCCCAGGTTCAGGCGGTGGCGCCACTTCTGCACCACCTGGTCGTTCAGGAACACACCCAGGTTGCTGCGGTAGGGCTCCTGCGGGCCGAACTGACGGTCATAGTGCAGGATCAGCGTGCCCGAGAGGCCGGCGCTGAAGCGGCCGAACTCGCCCTTGGCGCTGCGCCAGTCGAAGCCCAGATCCAGGCCGTCGGTCTTCAGCACGCCCTGATTTTCCTTTCGCAGCAGGATGTTGGTGATGAAACCATCGGCATCGCGCTGGATGTAAGTGCCGTTGTACTTCTCGGGGCTGTCCACGATGATCTGCTCGCCCAGCGTGCTGATCACGTCGGTCTTGCGGATGTTCCAGTAGTCCACGCTGAAGCTCAGCTCGCGTGCCGGTTCGAAGATCAGGCCGAAGCTGAACTGGCGCGACTTTTCAGGCTTCAGGTTCGGGTTGGAACGGCGCTCCACGGCCCACTGGTCGGTGCACAGGTCGATCGAGCCCTCCTGCTTCACGCATTGCGGGTCGGTCAGGAAGCTGGACGCCGAACCGAAGGTGGTCGGGCGCTTCAGATCGGCCAGTGAGGGCGCGCGGAAGCCCGTGCCCACCGAGCCGCGCAGCAGCACCGTCTTCTCCGGTTGCCAGCGCAGGCCCAGCTTGGGGTTGGTGGTGGAGCCCACCTCGCTGTAGCGGTCGTAGCGCAGCGCGGCCTGCACTTCCAGTTCCTTGCTGATGGGGGCGTTCAGCTCGGTGAAGGCGGAGGCCACCTTGCGGCTGTCGTCGGTGGCCTTGAGGTCGGCCGCGCCGGTGGTGCCGCGGTCGCCGGCAATATTGTTGGACAGCAGCAGCGCCGACGGCGTGAAGCTGGTGGTCTCCTTGCGGAACTCTGCGCCCACGGCGATCGCCAGGTCGCCGCCGGCCAGCGCCATCAGGCTGCGCGAGGCCTTGGCGTCGATGGAGGTGGTCACGCCCTTGGCCTTGCGGGCCTCATCGTTGACCTTGATGCTGCCGATCAGGTCCTGGCCGGCCTGGCTGGATGGCGCCCAGGGGTTGACCGTGCCGGCGCGCACCGCGGCATCGAACTTGTCAAACAGCACATAGCCGTCCACATACTTGTCGATGGCATCGTTCTGGGCGCGCGCCACACCGAAGTCCACATCCCAGCCAGCGAATGTGGTGTTGGCGCCGACCACGATGCGCTGCGCATCGCTGCGGACTTCGTTGCTGCGGTTGCCGGCCTCGCTCATGCGGTAGCGGATGCCGCTGAACGTGGACGGCAGGCCCGGGGCGCTCAGCACCGTGCGGTACTTCTCGGGCAGCAGCGCCACGGGCAGGTTGCGGATGCGCTGCGGGTTGGGGCTCAGCACATAGCGGCTATCGGCGTGCGACTGCACCAGTTCGGCGAACAGCTGCAGATCCTCGCTGGCCTGGAAGGTGGCGTGGCCTATGAAACCGATCTTCTGCGCTTCCGGATAGATTTCCGTGTCCTTCATGTAGTCGTAGCTGCAAGCCAGCGGACCACCCGGGCCGGTGGCGGCGAACACGGTAGCGTCGGTGAGCGTGTTGCAGGCCGGGTTGGCCGGGTTGATGCGGGTGCGCGTGCTGCCTGCGGGCAGTACGCCCGCGGCGATCAGCGCGTTGCGTTGCGCCGAGCTGATGTCGATATTGGCCGGGAAGGTGTTGCTGGACATCAGGGCGGGCAGGGTGCTGGCCAGGGGGCGCTCCTGGATGAACTTGCGCTGGCTGGAGCGCAGCGCGTCGAGCTGCTGCACATCCAGCACGCCAAACACATTGAAGCGGTCCTTGCTCAGATCGCCGGTGCCGGCGCTGATGCTGGCGGTGCGCTTGCCGGCGCCGCCTTCCTGCGTGCCGCTGGCGTAGGCGCCGAGCTCCACGCCCTGGTAGTCCTTGCGGGTGATGAAGTTGATCACGCCGCCGATCGCGTCGGTGCCGTAGATGGCCGAGGCGCCATCCTTCAGCACTTCCACGCGCTGGATCGCACCGGCCGGGATGTTGTTCAGGTCGACACCGGCGTTGTCGCCGGGCGATGCGAAGTTGGCCAGGCGCCGGCCGTTCAGCAGCACCAGGGTGCTGGAGACGCCGATGCCGCGCAGGTTGGCGCCGTTGAAGCCGCGCTGGCCCGAAGTGCCATCGGTGATGCTGGCGCCATCGCTCAGCGGTGCGGTGTTGGCGCTGATGCTCTTGAGCAACTCGGCAGCCGTGGTGACACCGCTCTTGTCGATGTCATCGCGCTTGATCACCTGCACCGGCAGCGAACCTTCTCCTTCGATGCGCTTGATGCTGGAGCCGGTGATCTCCACGCGTTGCAGTTGCGCTTCCTGGGCATGCAGGGTCTGGGCGGCGATCAGCATCAGGCTGGCCTGGGCCAGGTGTTGCAGTTTGAATCGGGACATGAGGGCCTCGGAGTGGTGATGGAGAGGGAAGAAACTGGAGGCGACTCTAGGAGCGGGCCGAATGACTTGCCTATGGGGTTTCGGCGCGGCGGTCGCTTCGGCATAAATGCGCGTCGCATGCATGTAAACCTCGCAGAGGCAGTACGGGCCGGCCTTACATGGATGCGACATGCAATTGCCGAAAGCGCGCAGGACACGGCTCAGCCGGGCCTTACCCGCTGGGCAGGGCGGATGGCAGCTGCCAAGATCGCGGCCATGACGACGAAATCCAAGACCACCCTGTCCAGCGCAGCGCGCCTGTGTGCGGCCCTGCTGTGTGCCGGCGCATCTGCAACCGCACAGGCGCAGACTGCCATCACCATTGGCGGCGCGCTCAAGTTCGACAACGATGCGGTGTGGAAGCGCATCGTCGATGAGGCCGGCGGCAAGGGCGCGCGCTTTGCCGTGCTGGCCACCGCCGCAGGCAATCCGGCGCGTGCAGCGGCCTTGATCGTGGACGCGCTGGAACGCCAGGGCGCGGTGGCCGAAGCGATTCCGGTGGCACCCAAACTCAAGGGTGTGGACCTGCAGAAAAACCTGCACGATGCAGCGCTGATCGCACGCATCGCCAGTGCCGAGGGGGTGTTCCTTTCGGGCGGCGCGCAGGAGCTGATCGTGGACACCTTGCAGCCCCAGGGTCAGCCCACCGAGATGTTGAAGGCGATCTGGCAGCTCTACCGCGCCGGCGGTGTGGTGGCCGGTACCAGCGCCGGCGCGGCCATCATGAGCGAGCAGATGTTCCGCGACGCGCAGGACAATTTGCAGGTGCTCAAGGGCCGGCTGCGCGAGGGCAAGGAGGTCGACCGCGGCCTTGGCTTTGTCGGCCCCGCGCTCTTCATCGATCAGCACTTCCTCAAGCGTGGCCGCGTCGGTCGCATGCTGCCGATGATGCTCGCCAAGGGCTACAAGCTCGGCCTGGGCGTGGACGAGAACAGCGCGGCCGTGATACGCGGCAGCGAGGTGGAGGTGATCGGTGCCAAGGGTGCCTTGCTGGTGGACCTGAGCGAGGCCAGCAGCGATGCCAGCCTGGGCGCGTTTAATGTCAAGGGCGCGCGCCTGAGCTATCTGGACCGGGGCGATCGCCATGACCTCAAGACCGGTGTCAGTACGCCCTCGTCGCTGAAGCTGCGTGAGCCGCGCATCGACCCTGCCGCGCCCGACTTCAAGCCCTATTACAGCAACGAGCCCTTCTACATGGACATGCTGGGCGACAGCACCATCGTCAATGCGATGGCGCATCTGATCGACAGCCCGCATGACGAGCTGCGCGGCCTAGCGGCGGATGTGCGCGTCCGTGCCGGCAATGAGCGGCCCGAGTTGGGCTTTGAATTCCGCCTCTACAAGGGTACGGGCACGGTGGGCTGGGCCACCGGCGCCTTTGGTGGCGAGGACTACACCGTGCTCAACATGCGGCTGGACGTGATGCCCGTGCAGTTGGCGCAACCGCTCTACACCCCGCTGCGCCCGGCCGCACGCTGAACTTCCCGCCCTGCGCCGCCGGCTGCCGCACGCAGCCGGTTGGCGCAGCCGCGCCCCCCCCCCCCCCCCCCCCCCTTTCGACAGGATCGCCCCGATGAGAACCGTGCTGCATGCACTCCCGGACTTCAGTGCCGGCACCACCCGCACCCTGCGCAGCCTGCACTTCGGCAGTCGCGGCGCCGCCGGCAAGAAAGCCTATCTGCAGGCCTCGCTGCATGCCGACGAGGTTCCTGCCATGCTGGTGGCGCAGCATCTGCGGCGTCAGCTGGAGGCCTTGGAGGCGACCGGACAGCTGCGCGGCGAGATCGTGCTGGTGCCGATGGCCAATCCGATCGGCCTGGCCCAGGATCTGCAAGGCGCGAGCCTGGGGCGCTTCGACCTCAGCACCGGCCTCAACTTCAACCGGCACTACAAATCGCTGACGGCCGCGCTGATTCCCCTGCTGGAGCCGCTGCTCGGCAGCGACGTTGTCGCCAACACGGCCCTGATACGGCGCGCCGCCATGCAGCTGTTGCAGGCCTGGGAGCCGGCCACCGAAACCGAGTCCCTCAAGCAGCAGCTGCAATGCCTGGCCATGGATGCCGACATCGTGCTGGACCTGCATTGCGACAACCAGGCGGTGCTGCACCTCTATACCGGCACGCCGCTGGCCGCGCAGGCGGCGCCCTTGGCGAGCTGCCTTGGTGCCCAGGCGCTGCTCACCTGCACCAGCTCCGGCGACGATCCCTTTGACGAGACGGTGGCACGCGTCTGGTGGGAGCTGGCCGCGCATTTCAAGGGGCGCTTCCCGATCGCCCAGGCCTGCTTTGCGGCCACGGTTGAGCTGCGCGGTGAAGCCGAGGTGGAGCATGGGCTGGCGGCACGCGATGCCGGGGCGCTGATTGAATGGTTGCGGTACGAGGGCTTGATCGATGGCCGCGCCGCGCCCCTGCCGTCACCGCTCTGCGAGGCCACGCCGCTAGAGGGTGTGGAGCCGGTGACGGCGCCGCACAGCGGCTTGCTGGTGTTCCTCAAGGCGCCGGGCGACGCGGTGCAGGCGGGCGAGCCGATCGCCGAGCTGCTGGATCCGCTCACCGATCAGACCACGCCGCTGCTGGCCGGCGTCACCGGCACCCTGTTCGCCCGGGTGGCCAGACGCTATGCCTCACGCGGCATGCGGGTGGCCAAGATCGCTGGCAAGCAGGCCTATCGCAGCGGCAAGCTGCTCTCGCTCTGAGACACCCTCATGAAGCTCAAGTTCCCCAATACCTTTGTGCTGCTGTTCAGCCTGCTGGCGTTGATTGCCCTGGCCACCTGGCTGGTGCCCGGCGGCCAGTTCGAAACCCAGCTGGTGGATGGCAAGAAGCTGATCGTGCCAGGTTCCTTCCATGGCGTCGAAGGGCGGCCGCAGGGCCCGGTGGCGCTGATGATGGCGCCGATCAAGGGCTTTGTGGAGGCGGCGCTGATCATCGGCTTCGTGCTCATCGTCGGCGGGGCCTTCGCGGTGCTGCAGAAGACCGAGGCGATCGACGCCATGATCAAGTCGGTAGCCAAGGCACACAGCCGCTCGTCCTTGGTGCGGGCGGGGCTGATCCCGGTGTTCGTGGTGCTGTTCTCGCTGGGCGGCGCCACCTTCGGCATGGCCGAGGAGGCGATCCCCTTTGTGCTGATCTTCATCCCGCTGGCGCTGGCGCTCAAATACGACAGCATCGTGGGCATCGCGATTCCCTTCGTCGGCTCGCAGATCGGCTTTGCCTCCGCCTTTCTGAACCCCTTCAACGTGGGCGTGGCCCAGGGGATTGCTGGTCTTCCCTTGTTCTCTGGCATTGGCTATCGCCTGCTGGTCTGGGCTCTGGCCACCACCGTCACCATCGCCTTCCTGATGTGGTATGCCGCGCGCATCCGTCGACAGCCCGAGCTCAGCCCCTGTTACGCGCAGGACCAGCTGCGCCGGCGCGAGCTCGATCTGGCGGGCTTCGAGAGCTTCGCCGGCATGCGGCGCACGCACAAGCTGGTGCTGCTGATCTTCGTCGCCACGCTGGCCAGCATGATCTTCGGCGTGATCCGCTTCAACTGGTACATCGAGGAGATTGCGGCGCTGTTCCTGCTGATGGCCCTGCTGGTGGGGCTGGTGGGGCGCCTGCAGCCCGACGCCTGGGTGGCCGCCTTCATGCATGGCGCCAAGGACCTGGTCAGCACTGCGCTGGTGATCGCACTGGCCAAGGGCACGGTGATCCTGATGCGCGAGGGCCAGATCATCGACACCCTGTTGCATGCGTTGACGCCGTTCGTGGCTTCGGCCAGCCCCATCATCGCGGCGCAGAAGATGTTCCTGATCCAGTCGGTGATCAACTTCTTCATCCATTCCGGTACCGGACAGGCCGCGCTCACCATGCCCATCATGGCGCCGCTGGCGGATCTGGTGGGTGTGAGCCGGCAGACCGCCGTCCTCGCCTTCCAACTGGGAGAGCTCACGACGCCCGTGATCCCGACCTCGGGCATCACCGTGGGGGTGCTGGCGCTGGCTGGTGTGCCCTGGAGCAAGTGGGCGCGCTGGATGCTGCCGCTGCAGCTGGGCTACCTGCTGATGGCGCTGGGGCTGCTGGCCGTCCCGTCGCTGATTGGCTGGCAGTGAGATTGAGTACAGTGCGCGCGTGAGTCAGCCTTCCCGCCCCTGCGCCGTTCTGCTGTTGCCCGGCTTTTCGATGCTGGCGGCCAGCGGCGTGTTGGACGTGCTGCAGCTGGCCAACGAGCTGCAGAACGAGGTGGACTACCAGGCCCGTGCGGTCTCACCGGGCGGCGGCGCGGTGGCGGCGGCCAACGGCAGCCTGCTGCAGACCGAGCTGCTGGACGAGCAACTGCCCTGGCATGCGCTCATCGTGGTGGCCGGCGAGGGCGCCCAGCTGGCGCCGGGCCAACTGCTGGCCTGGCGCCAGCTGGCCGAGGCCGGCTGCACCCTGGGCGGGGTGGATGGCGGGGCGGCCTTGCTGGCCGTGGCAGGCCTGCTGGACGGCGCGCGCGCCACCGTCGACTGGACCCTGGCCGATGCCTTGATGACCGCACATCCCCAGGTGGTGTGGACGCGCAATGTATGGGAGATCAGCGGCGAGGGCCAGGCCTTGCGTCTGAGCTGTGCCGGGGGCACGGCCAGCCTGGATCTGATGCTGGCCTGGCTGACACGCCTGCATGGCGAGCGCCTTGGCCAGGAGCTGACCCCGCTGCTGGGCCTGGAGCGCGCGCGCGGGCGCGATGAGCGTCAACGTGTCTCGGTTTCCGAGCGCCTGGGCAGCGGCAGCCCCAAGCTGAGCGAGGCACTGGCCCTGATGGAGGCCAACCTCGCCGAGCCCCTGCCTACCGAGGAGGTGGCACGCCTGGTGGGGGTATCGCGGCGCCAGCTGGAGCGGCTCTTCAAGCAGTACCTCGACGCCTTGCCCTCGCGCTACTACGTCGAGCTGCGGCTGCAGCGGGCGCGGCGGCTGCTGCAACAATCCAGCCAGTCGATCTTGCAGATAGGTCTGTCCTGTGGCTTTTCCTCCGGGCCACATTTCTCCAATGCCTACAAGTCCCTGTTCGGCAACACGCCGCGCGACGAGCGCAGCCAGCGGGCCGCGGCCTGGCGCGAGTTGAGCGCGCCGAAAGACAGCACACCATGACCAGCCCTCTCGACCTCCTGCTCAGGCCCGTGGCCATGAGCGACCTGCCGGCGCTGGAGCGCATTGCCGCCGCCAGCGAGCATGGCATCAGCTCGCTGCCCCATGACCGCGACAAGCTGGCCGAGCGCATTGCGCGCTCCTTGCAGGCCTTTGCCAGCCGTGATGCCGCCAGCGGCGAAGAGACCTATTTGTTCGTGCTGGAGGACCGCAGCGTCGGCCGGGTGGTGGGCACCAGCGGTATCGCCGCAAGTGCCGGTTTCCATGACCGCTTCTACAGCTACCGCAATGAGTTCGTCGTGCATGCCTCGGCGGCGCTGGGCGTGAGCCAGCGCATGCACACCCTGCATCTCTGCCACGATCTCACCGGCTACACCTTGCTGACCTCCTTCTACCTGGAGCCCGCCTATGAGCAAGGCCCGGCGGCACAACTGCTGTCGCGGGCGCGCCTGCTCTTCATCCAGGCCTGTGCCGAGCGTTTCAACGAGCGCATTGCGGCGGAAAGTCCGGGGCTGTCCAACGAGGCCGGGCAGAGCCCGTTCTGGGACGCGGTGGGCCGACGCTTCTTCAATATGGACTATCCGCAGGCCGAGGCCGTCACCGGTGGCCGCAGCAAGGCCTTCATTGCCGACCTGATGCCGCATTCACCGATCTATGTGCCGCTGCTGCCCGAGGCGGCGCAATGGGCCATCGGCCAGCTGCATCCGGTGGGCGAGCTGCCCTTCTCCATCCTGCTGGACGAGGGTTTCGATGCCGACACCTATGTGGACATCTTCGATGGCGGCCCGACCGTGGAAGCCAGCCTGGCGCTGCTGCGCAGCGTGCGCCATGCGCGCGAGCTGCGCGTGCGCGAGGGTGGCGTGAGTCTGGGCGAGGGCGTCTGGCATCTGCTCGTCAGGCCGCAGCGCGAGCAGTTCGCCGCGGTGCTGGCGCAACTACCGCCCGGCTCGCAAGACCTGGCACCCGGGCACGAGGCGGCGCAGCGCCTGAGCGCGATGAGCGGTGCCAGGCTCAGCGCCACACCGCTCTGGCCGGACACCGGGAGAGCCGCATGACCGCGCTGTATCAGCGCCCCTGGCGCGAGGCCAGCGACGCCGCCGTGCTGGCGCAATGGCGCAATCAGACCGGCGCGCTGGTGCAGCCCGCGCTCGCGCAGGGCGAGCAATGGCTGCTGTTGGCCGACGCCGACGACCGGCCGCAGGCCTGCCTGCGGCTGCGCGCACGCCTGGGTCTGGACCTGCCGCGCTACAGCTACCACCTGGGCCGCGCCGTGCACGCCGCGCAGGAGCTGGGCCTGTTCCAGTGCCAGGCCACGCTGTTGCTGGGCAACGACCATACCGGCGAGAGCGAGCTGGCGGACCTGGCCTGCGCACCCGGCTTGCACGATCCCGTGGCGGCATTCGGGCTGCTGATCGAGGCAGCACTGGCCCGCATCGCCGATGCCCGCGAGGCCTTTGGTGCGCGCCTGGTGGTGGAGCTGGGCGGCCTGCGCGATGCGCAGGGGGCATCGCCCTTCTGGCAGGGCCTGGGCGCCTTCTTCTACGTGGCCGACGCGGCCGCGGCCGAGGCGCGCCTGGGTGAGGTCTGGCGCAGCCACCTCGCGGCACTGCTGCCGCGCCAGACCCTCTACCTTTTCTTCCTCAGCGAGGCGGCACAGGCCGCTGCCGGCCAGGTGGGGGAGGCCGGCCAGACGGCGATGACCGCACTGCGGGCGCAGGGCTTTGCCGCCAGCAGCCATCTGCGCATCGACGACGGCGGGCCGATCTGGGAGCGGCGGCTGCCTTAAGCCAAGGCCCGCGCAATCTTGTGGCGCGGCACGGTCGTGCGTGGCACCTTGGTGGGGAACCAGCTGCGCACATCCTCGTCCACGCCGATGCCGTGCATGAAGTTGTAGATGGCCTTCTTCAGCCCCTTGCCCAGCAGATCGTGGTCCACCCCGGTCGGGTCGATGAAGCCCACATCGTTCTTGGCAAAGGCACCCGGCGGCAGCGGCCGCAGCTGCACGCCATAGGCCTCGGGGTTCATGCCCACCGGTGAATGCACGGTGCAGGCGAAGCGGTGGAAGAAGCCGCTGTGGATGCAGCCGTTCTCGAACAGCTGGCGAACATACTCGAGCGCGTCCACCGTGTCCTGCACCGTCTGGGTCGGGAAGCCATACATCAGGTAGGCATGCACCAGGATGCCGGCATCGGCAAAGCCCTTGGTGACGCGCGCCACCTGCTCGACCGACACGCCCTTCTTCATCAGCTGCAGCAGGCGGTCGGAGGCCACCTCCAGGCCTCCCGAGATGGCGATGCAGCCGCTGTCGGCGAGCTGCTGGCAGAGCTCGGGCGAGAAGGTCTTCTCGAAGCGGATATTGCCCCACCAGGAGATGCTGGTGCCACGCCGCTGCAGCTCGGCCGCGAAGGCTTTCAGCGCCTTGGGCGGCGCGGCCTCGTCGACGAAATGGAAGCCGGTCTGGCCGGTCTCGGCCACGATCGCCTCGACGCGGTCCACCAGGGTGGTGGCCGAGGCGGCCTCGTAGCGCGAGATGTAGTCCAGGCTGACGTCGCAGAAGCTGCACTTCTTCCAATAGCAGCCATGCGCCACGGTGAGCTTGTTCCAGCGCCCGTCGCTCCACAGCCGGTTCATCGGGTTGAGCATGTCCAGCAGCGACAGGTACTGGCCCAGCGGCAGGCCGTCCCAGGTGGGCGTGCCTACCTCGTCAAAGGGAATGTCGGGCTCGACAAAGTTGATGTACTTCACCGCGCCATCGTCGGCGCGCACGAAGGTGCGCACCAGACGCTGCTGCGAGCGCTGACCCTGCAAATGTTCCAGCAAGGCCAGCAGCGGGCGTTCGCCGGCGTCCAGGGTGATGAAGTCGACGTAGTCGAACAGGCGCGGCTCGGCCAGCTCGCGCAGCTCGGTGTTGACGAAGCCACCGCCCAGCACCAGCTTGATCTCGGGGTGATGGGCGCGAATGGTCTGGGCGATGCGCAGCGCGGCGTAGACCGCGCCGGGGAAGGGCACCGACAGCAGCACCAACTGCGGCCGGTGCGTGGCCACGGCTTCCAGGGTCAGCGCGGCGAGCGTCTCGTCCACCAGATTGGGCGGCGCCGCGAGTGCTTCGGCGAGCGGATCGAAGCTGGGCTGGGCGGTGGCCAGGCGCTCGGCATAGCGCACGAACTCGAAGCGCTCGTCGATCGCCTCGCGCAGCACATCGGCGAGGTCGTTCAGGTAGAGCGTGGCCAGGTGGCGTGCGCGGTCCTGCAGGCCCAGCGCGCCGAAGGCCCAGGCCAAGGGGTCTTCGCCATCCTCGGCCAGATAGGCATCGATGCTGTCGAAGCGCTTGCCCTCGGGCAGGAACTGGCGCGTGTTGATGCGGTGCGCCAGCGTCGGGTCGCCACCCTGCAGAAAGGCGATGGTGGGCGCGATGGTGGCCAGATAGCGCTCGAACTGGGCCTCGAAGTTCTGCAGCTGCAGGGTCTGCCGCGCCGCCGGCAGGGCCTGCACCTGGGTGCGCATCGCCTGCAGCCCTGTGCGCGAGAACAGCTTGAGCACCAGGCCCAGGGCCAGGTCTTGCTGCGTGGCCGGCACGCCGCGCGAGCGCAGAAAGCCGGTCAGGTAGGCGGTGGAGGGGTAGGGCGTGTTGAGCTGCGTCATCGGCGGGATGAGCGAGAGCACGCGCAGGGAGCTGGCAGACATGGCGGGGTGGGGAGGTCAGGCCTTCACTGTAAGGCCAAAGGAAAAGCCCGGCAGACCCAGGGCCTGTCGGGCTCTCATGTGCATGCGGCAGGCCTGGCGGCCTGCGTTGCAATTACTTCTTGGCAGCCTTCTTGGCAGGCTTGGCAGCGGCCTTGGCAGGCTTGGCTTCAGCCTTGGCGGCCTTGCGAGCGGCGGCCTTGGGGTCCACGGCGGCCTTGAAGCCAGCGCCCGGGGTGAACTTGGGCAGCTTGGCGGCAGCGATCTTGATCTTGTCGCCGGTGCTGGGGTTCACGCCGGTGCGTGCGGCACGTGCGTGTTGCTTGAAGGAGCCGAAGCCGGGGATGGAAACGGCGCCGCCCTTCTTCACCGTGGTGACCACGGCGTCCAGCAGGGTCTCGAGGATGCGGCCAGCTTCGGCCTTGGTCAGCTCGTGTTTGGAGGCCAGGTGTTCGATCAGTTCGGTCTTGTTCATTCGAGTATGAATTTGGGTTGAGCCCGATTGCTCCGGGCGGTGCGTATTGTGGCCGATAAACAGGGCGCTCTGAGCATGCACCAGGGAAAACATCGATGAACAGGCCGCTGTGGGCCGCGGGCCAGGGTCAAGTCTTGCCGCGCCCTGACAAATGGCGTGCCGGCGCGGCTCTGGCATGCTGTCGCCATGGCCTTCCAAGAGCTGCGGCGTGTGCTGCCTTCATCCCTGCCGGGTTGCCTGGCGCTGCAGATGAGCGGCGCGCGCAGCTATCCGCGCCACAGCCACGACCAGCATGGCATCGGCCTGATCGAGCGCGGCGGCCAGCGTTCGGCGAGCGCGCGCGGGCCGGTCGAAGCGCGGGCGGGCGAGCTCATCACCGTGAACCCCGGCGAGGTGCACGACGGCCGGGCGCTCGATGCGCAGGGTCGGCAATGGCGCATGCTGTATCTGGAGCCGGCGCTGTTCGCTTCCTGCAGCGCGGCGCTGCGGCCGCAGCTGGGCGATGCGCTGCTGACGCCGCCGGTGCTGGCCCATGCGGGACTGCGCGCTGCGCTGCAGCGCCTCTTCACGGCGATGGAGCAGGGCGCCATGTCCTCGGCCCTGCTGCTGGAGACCCTGTTGCTGGAAAGCCTGGCCCAGCTGCTGCCGGCCTGCGGCGCCATGCCGCTGCACTCGCGCGCCGCGGCCCCGCTGGAGGTGGCTCGTGCGCGCGAGCGTCTGCTGGCCGATCCGCAGCGCGCGCCGGGGCTGGACGAGCTGGCGCAGGCCAGCGGCCTCAGCCGCTACCAGCTGCTGCGCAGCTTTGCGCGCGCCTACGGCCTGCCGCCGCATGCCTATCTGCTGCAGCACCGGCTGGCGCTGGCGCGCCGCCTGATCGCGCACGGCGCGGGCCTGGCCGAGGCGGCCGGCGCGGCCGGCTTTGCCGACCAGAGCCATATGCACCGGGCCTTTGTGCGCTGCCTGGGTGTCACGCCCGGTACCTACCGCGCTGCAATTTCGTTCAAGACCGCGCGCCACCCACCCGTCAGCATCTGAGCCTTTGGAGGACGCGATGATGGTGGATGAACGCAAGGGCCAGGCCTATGCCGGGCTGGCGATGCTGTTGGTGGGCAGCACGGTGGTGGCCAGCAAGCTGATTGCGGCGGGCGCGCCGCCCTTCGCGGCCACCGCGCTGCGCTTTGCGCTGGCACTGCCCTTGTTCCTCCTGCTGCTGCGCTGGCGCGACCTGGCCCTGCCGCGCCCCGACCGGCACGACCAGGCCCTGCTGTGGCTGCAGGCCGGCGCCGGCAGTGTGGGCTACACGGTGCTGCTGATCAAGGGCCTGGCCTGGGTGAGCGCGGCCGATGCCGGCGTGCTGACCGGCACGCTGCCGGCGGTGGCGGCCCTGTTTGCGGTGCTGGCGCTGGGCGAGCGGCCCTCGCGCGCGACGCTGGCGGCGATCGCGCTGGCCAGCCTGGGCGTGCTGGCGCTGAACCTCGGGCAGGCGGGCATCAGCCTGGGCTGGGGCCAGGTCTTGCTGCTGGGCGCGGTGGTCTGCGAGGCCTTGTTCATCCTGCTCAATAAGAAGCTGCGCCTGGCCCTGCATCCGTTGCAGCTCTCCACCCTGATGGTGGGCGGCGGCCTGCTGCTGGCCCTGCCGATGGCCGCGCTGGAACTGGCGCAGGACGGCGGGCGCTGGATGAGTCCGGCGGCACTGGCCGGCATTGCCTATTACGCCCTGGTGCCCACGGTGCTGGGCTTTGTGCTCTGGTATGCCGGTGCGGCGCGCATCTCGGGAGCCCAGGCCGCGCTGCTGACGGCCCTGATGCCGGTCTCGGCGCTGCTGCTCTCGGCCCTGGTGCTGGGCGAGCCCGTCAAGGGCCAGCAGCTGCTGGGCCTGGCCCTCGTGCTGGCGGCGATGGCGCTGCTGGCCTGGGAGCAGCGCCGGGCTTCAAGCCACCAATAGCTTGTGCACCAGGTCCGGCGTGGTGGCGGCGCCGTACTTCTTCATCAGCCGCGCGCGGTAGACGTCCACGGTGCGCGGGCTGATGGCCAGTTTCTTGCCGATCAGCTTGCTGGTCAGGCCCTCGATCAGCAGCGCGGCGATCTCGCGCTCGCGCGCCGTCAGCTCGGCGCGCACGGCCTTCAGCTGGCGCTGCGCGGAGAGGTCCTCGAAGCTCCAGATGCCCTGGGCATGGGGGTTGCGAGGGTCGAGGGCGCGGCCCGAGACATGGCACCAGAACAGCTCGCCGCGCCTGGGACCGGCGAGCCGCTTCATGATGCGGTCGTCGGCGTAATAGCCCTGGCGGTCGAGGCTGGCGACGATGCGCTCGCCGGTGCGCTCGAACTCGGCCGGGCTGGGGTAGAGCAGCTCGAAGCTCTGGCCGATGAACTGCTCGCGCTCGGCGCCGAACATCGCCAGCACATGGCGGTTGCAGTCCAGGATCTGGCGGTTCTCCGACAGCACCAGGCCAATCGGTGCGAGGTCAAAGGCGGTGCGGTAGTCCAGGCCCATGGCGCCCCCGTCTTCAGAGCAGGGCGTAGGTGGTGGTGGCCTGGGCGGCGAGCTTGCCGTCTTCGCCCAGGATGTCGATCTGGCCGAAGGCCAGGCTCTTGCCGCTGCGCAGCACCTGGGCGTCGATGAGGCAATGCGTGCCGCTGACGGGGCGCAGAAAGCTGGTCTGCAGCTGCACCGTGGTCATGGGCCGGAACTCGCCCAGCGTGGCCATCATGGCCAGCACCATGGCGGTGTCGGCCGCGGCCATCGCGGCTTGCCCGCACATCACACCGCCCACATGCACGAACTCGGGTTTGACCGGCAGGCGCAGCCGCACGCGGCCGGGCTCGGCACTCAGCACCTCCAGGCCCATCTGGGCGATCCAGGGCGCGAAGATGCGCGGAATTTCCTGCTGGAGCTGCTCGATCTGCATGGGTCGTGGGCCTTGGTACAAGCGAAGGCGCCAGCATAGCCGCGCCGCACGCGGCCGGCTTGCCGCTCAGTGCGCGTACAGCACTTTCATGCTGGCATCGACCTGGCTGGCGTCCAGGTAGGCGATCGCACCCGGGTTGGCCTGCAGCGCGGCGCGCAGCTGCGCCGGGTCGGTGAACTCGCGCGGTGCACGGCCCTTGCCGCTGAACAACAGGCGCGACCAGGCGGCCTTGACCTGGGCCGCATCGCGCTCCAGCACCTTGGCGTAGAACTCGTCGCGCAGCGCACCGCCGCTGGCCAGCAGCTGTGGCGCGCTGCCGTCGGGCAGGGCGCGTGCCTGCCCCAGGTAGAGCTCGCTCACCTCCTGCCGGCTGAGCCTGGCCAGCGGGCTCTTGGCCGAGCTCACCACCACCAGCTGACTCACCAGGTAGCGGGCCAGGATGCGCTCGATCTGCCCGCTGCTGCGCAGCCGTTCGATGGCGGCGAGCATGAGTTCGCCGCCATCGTTGCGCGGGCTTTTGGGCACGGCGCAGCGGAACTCGGCCTTGAACAGCGGCAGCCGCCAGTAGGCGATGTTGTGCCCGGGGTTGGCGCGCTGGTACCAGCTCACCTCGCGCTGCTCGGCGATCGCATAGGGCACGCGGTTGAGGCTGAGCTTTTGCAGCGAGCGCTCGATGGCGATGGTGTCGTCGCGCCGCAGCCGGCCATCGGCCACGCGCTCGTCGACGCCGGGGTAGACAAAGCCCAGCACCGTGCCCAGCGCCTGGCCGCGCGGCAGCTGCTCGAGGCTGCTCAGGGCCTCGGCCGTCTGATGGCCCACCAGCACGTTCTCCAGCTCCAGCAGCGGGCTGCTCCATAGGTATTGCTCGGGCGCGCGCGTGAACTCCGGGCTCAGATGGCAGCGCAGGTCGATCTCGCCGGCGGCCACGGCGGCGTCCACGCGCGGGCGCGGCAGCAACACATGCTGGACCGGCAGGTGCAGCGCCTCGCCGATCGCCTGGGCGAGATCGAAGTCGATCCCGCCCACCAGCGCGCCATCCTTGAAGATCGCATAGGGCGCGCCCCAGGCCGGGATCACGGCCATGCGCAGTGCCTTGGGCTCGGCGGCGCCGGCCGGCCGGCCCGGCAGCAGCAGGGATAGACAGAGCAGGAGGCGCGGCAGCATGGCCAGGCTCAGAAGACGAGGTCGAGGTTGAGCGTCAGCACCCGCACCTGCCCGTCCCAGCGCGGGCCGGCGTAGCTGCCCAGCGGCGGCGTGAAGGGGTAGCTCACCACGTTGTTGAGGCCCAGTCCGGTCTCGCGCGTGTGGCGCAGGCTCTCGAGCTGGAGTTTCAGCGCCAGGTTCTCGCGCAAGTCCCAGCGCAGCCCCAGCTGCCAGATGTGGCGGTCGTTGGGCGACTGCAGATAGCGGTCGAAGGCCGCATTGGCGGCCGCCGCTGCGGCCCCGGCCTGCGCGTCGGTGAGCAGGCCCAGCGGCGCCTCGGTGAAGCGCTGCTGGCCAATCACCGCATAGGGCGTGACGGCGCCCAGGCGCAGGCTGGCCTGCAGATACCAGGCGCGCACATCGGGGATCAGCAGGCTGTCGGAGCTGCGCCGCATGGCCTCGGCCTGCAGGGCCCAGCGGCCGTTGTCATAGAGCAGGGCGGCGGCGTCGCTGCGCAGTCGGATGCCCAGCATGCGGCCGCGCGCATCCAGCACGGCATTGCAATTGCTGCAGTCGGTGCTGCCCGCGCGCAGCTGCCCGAACAGCTGCTCGAATACCGGCAGCCGGGCGTCCACGCGGTAGCGGGCATGCGCCAGGCGCAGCGTCCAGTCGCGTCGGCTCCACTTGCCCACCAGGGTGGCGACGCGGTCGGCGTCGATGAAACCGTTGACAACGTCGATGCTGGAGCGTCCCAGCGCCGCCTCGAGGCTGACATCGCCCTGCGACCCATGCTGGTTCCAGAGCGCGCCCACGCCGTCCGCGTGGCTGATGGGGTTGAGCTGGTAGACGGTGTTGGCCGGCCGCGCCGCGGTCTGAGCGTAGCCGAGGTTGCGCGTCTCCGAGTTCAGAAACACCGGCAGCGAGGTGCGCCCGAGCCTCAGCTGCAGCTGCGGGCCGGCGTCCCAGGCCAGATAAGCCCATTCGACGCGCGGACGCAGGCGGTCGGGTATTTCGTCCTTGGCGATCAGCTGCAGCACGGCGCGTGCCTCGCCACCGGGGTTCAGGGTCAGTTGCAGGGCCGCGAGGCTGTCGCCGTCCATGCGCCATTGCCGCAGCGATGGTGTGGGTGTGCGCGAGTCGGCGCGCACGCTGGCCACCGGGTCATCGGCACGGTAGACGCCCAGGGTGGCGAAGCCATCCAGCCTGAGCCACTCCGGCAGCTCGGGGGCCGCGGCCTGGGCGCTGCTGCATAGCCAGGCCATCGTGAGGTGCAGACCGACACGTCGAATCATTCACGCTCCTGCGTCATCGGCCCGATCATCCTGGGAGAAACCGCAGTGCCGATTAGGTGAATTCGCGTAACGACTACGTAAAGCCATACGTAGTACGCTCGGCGGCGTTGCGAACGAACACAGCTTGATTGGAGACGGCAATGAACAAGCTTTATCCCAGTGCGGCCGCCGCGCTGGATGGCATCGTCAAGGACGGCCAGTTGCTGGCGGTGGGCGGCTTCGGCCTCTGCGGCATTCCCGAGGCCCTCATCGCCGCGCTGCGCGATACCGGGGTGAAGAACCTGACGGTGATCTCCAACAACGCCGGCGTGGACGGCTTCGGCCTCGGCCAGTTGCTGGAGACGCGCCAGATCAAGAAGATGATCTCCAGCTATGTGGGCGAGAACAAGGAGTTCGAGCGCCAGTACCTGGCCGGCGAGCTGGAGCTCGAGTTCACGCCCCAGGGCACGCTGGCCGAGAAGCTGCGCGCCGGCGGCGCCGGCATCCCGGCCTTCTACACCCGCACCGGCGTGGGCACCATCGTCGCCGAGGGCAAGGAGCTGCGCGAGTTCGACGGCCATACCTATGTGATGGAGCATGCGCTCAACCCCGAGGTGGCGCTGGTGAAGGCGCATACCGCCGACAAGAGCGGCAACCTGGTGTTCCGCCGCACCGCGCGCAACTTCAACCCGGCCGCCGCGATGGCCGGCAAGATCACCGTGGTGGAAGTGGAGCATGTCGTCGAGACCGGCAGCATCGATCCCGACGCGGTGCACCTGCCCGGCATCTATGTGCACCGCATCGTGCACAACCCGAACCCCGAGAAGCGCATCGAGAAGCGCACGCTGTCTGAAAAGAAGCAAGGAGCTTGATCATGGCCTGGACGCAAGACCAAATGGCGGCACGCGCCGCGCAGGAACTGGAAGACGGCTTCTATGTGAACCTGGGCATCGGCATCCCGACCCTGGTGGCCAACTTCGTGCCGGCGGACAAGGAAGTCTGGCTGCAGAGCGAGAACGGCATGCTGGGCATCGGCCCGTTCCCGACCGAGGACGAGGTCGATGCCGACCTCATCAACGCCGGCAAGCAGACCGTCACCACCATCGCCGGCTCCAGCATCTTCGGCAGCCACGACAGCTTCGCGATGATCCGCGGCGGCAAGATCAACCTCTCCATCCTTGGCGCCATGCAGGTGAGCGAGCAGGGCGATCTGGCCAACTGGATGATCCCCGGCAAGATGGTCAAGGGCATGGGCGGCGCGATGGACCTGGTGGCCGGCGTGAAGCGCGTGATCGTGCTGATGGAGCATGTGGCCAAGAAGAAGGACGGCAGCACCGACCTGAAGATCTTGCCCAGCTGCACCCTGCCGCTTACCGGCGTGGGCGTGGTGAATCGCATCATCACCGACCTGGCGGTGATGGACGTGACCCCCGAGGGGCTCAAGCTCGTCGAGCTGGCCGACGGCGTCACGCGCGAGGAAGTGCAGGCCAAGACCGGCGTGCCTTTGCGCTGATCCCGGCGTTTGTGCCATCCCTAGTCTGCAGAGGCTAGATGCTGGCTTGCGCGGCCCGTCCTGACACAAAATCGCGCTCGGCTCATCCACAACTTGGATGGCGCCGGGCCGGTGGAACAGGGGGCACAAGATGCAAGCGTTGGTGCAATCCCAGGGCGTTGACGAGCAGCGCCTGAGCTGGGCGAGTCTGGGTCTGGCGGACTACCGCGGGCCCGAGCGCCGCCGCCGTGCGGCTGGCCCCAGTGGCCTGTTCTCGCGCGCGCTGGACGAGATCGATCTGGGGCTGCTGCTGGTCACCGAGAGCGGCCAGTTGCATTACGCCAACCATATGGCGCGCGCCCGCTTGGCGGGCCACAGCGGGCTGAGCCTGCAGAACGATTGCCTGAGCGCCAGCCTGGATGCCGACCAGCTGCGTCTGAAGGCGGCCCTGCAGGCCGCCGCCCTGCAGGGCCTCAGGCGCCTGATCACGCTGGGCAGCGGGGCGGCGCGGCTGATGCTGTCGGTGATCCCGATGGCGCTGGGCGACAACCGGCCCGGCGCCCTGGTGCTGCTGGGCAAGCAGCAGCTCTGCGGCGAGCTCTCCATTCATGCTTTTGCGCGCGAGCATCGCCTCACCAGCGCCGAGCAGCAGGTGCTGCAGGCGCTGTGCGAGGGGCTGCAACCGCAGGACATCGCCGCCAAGCACCAGGTGGCCGTCTCCACCATCCGCACCCAGATCGCCAGCCTGCGCGCCAAGACCCAGGCCGAAAGCATCCGCGACCTGGTGGGCATGGTGGCGATGCTGCCGCCCATGCTGGGCGTGCTGCGCGGCTAGCCAGCTAGCGAGGCCGGCCGCGGCTAGGATGGTGCACCGCCACCGTCCTTGCGCGCTCATGTCCATGTCTTTGAAATCGCTCGGCCTGGTGCTGAGCACGGCCCTGTTGCTGGCCTGCGCAGCGCCGCCTCCTGCGCCGCCGCTCGCACCGGCCCAACCCGAGGCGGCGAGCGGCTGGACCGCCAAACCCGGCTGGGCGACCCGGCATTTCGCGGTGGCCGCGGCCAATCCGCAGGCGGTGGAGGCCGGCTACCAGATCCTCAAGGCCGGCGGCAACGCGCTCGACGCTGCCATCGCCACCCAGCTGGTGCTGGCCCTGGTGGAGCCGCAGTCCAGCGGTATCGGCGGCGGCGCCTTCCTGATGCATTGGGATGGGAGGAACCTGAGCGCCTGGGACGGGCGTGAGACCGCGCCTGCCGCGGTGGATGAGCGGCTCTTCATCAAGCCCGACGGCCGCCCCATGAGCATGGGCGAGGCGGTGGTGGGCGGGCGCGCGGTCGGCACGCCCGGCGTGCTGGCCATGCTGGAGGCCGCGCATCGCCGCCATGGGCGCTTGCCCTGGGCGCGCCTGTTCGAGCCCGCCATCGCGCTCAGCGAGCAGGGTTTCGAGGTCGGCGCGCGCCTGCATCTGCTGCTCGGCGGCGCCGCGGCCCTGCGCCGCGATGCGGTGGCGGCGCGCTATTTCTTCGACGCCGACGGCAAGCCCTGGCCCCAGGGCCAGCGCCTGCGCAACCCGGCGCTGGCCGAGGTGCTGCGGCGCATTGCTGCCGAGGGTAGCGAGCAGGCCTTCTACCGCGGCCGCGTGGCGCAGGACATGGTGCGCCGGGTGCGCGGCCATGCCGGCAACCCCGGCCTGCTCAGCGAGGCCGACCTGGCCGCCTACCGGCCGCAGCGGCGTGAGCCCATCTGCACCGATTGGCGCTCCTATCCTGCCCCGGGGTGGCGCGTCTGCGGCTTTCCTCCGCCGTCGTCCGGTCACCTCACGGTCATGCAGATCCTGGGCATGCTCGGCCCCGGCGATGCCGCACGCGATCTGCAGGATGGCAGGCCGCGTGCGGCCTGGCTGCACCGCTATCTGGAGGCCTCGCGGCTGGCCTTTGCCGACCGCGCCCAGTACATCGCCGATCCCGATTTCGTCGGCGCACCGGCGGGCGACTGGCAGAGCCTGCTGGATCCCGACTACCTGCGCCAGCGCGCCGCGCTGATCGGCCCGCGCAGCATGGGCGAGGCGCAGGCCGGCACGCCGCGCCAGGCGCGCAGCGCCCATGCGCCGCAGGCCGCGCAGGCCGAGCAGGGCACCAGCCATATCAGTGTGATCGATGGCCAGGGCCATGCGGTGGCGCTCACCACCACGGTGGAGGCTGCCTTCGGGGCGCAGATCATGAGCGATGGCGGCACCGGCCTGGTGGGGGGCTTTGTGCTCAACAACCAGCTCACCGATTTCTCCATGCTGCCGCGCGATGCCCAGGGCCGGCCGGTGGCCAACCGCGTCGAGCCCGGCAAGCGCCCGCGCTCCAGCATGAGCCCGACCCTGGTGTTCGACCCGCGCGACGGCCGCCTGCTGATGAGCCTGGGCTCACCGGGCGGGCAGGCCATCATCCATTTCGTGGCCAAGACCCTGCTGGCCACGCAGGACTGGGGCATGGACGTGCAGAGCGCCATCAACCTGCCCAATGTGGGCAATTTCAACGGCCCCTCGGTGCTGGAGCGCGGCCTGCTGCCGCCGGCCACGGTGCGGGGCCTGCGCGAGCTGGGTCACCAGGTGATCGAGGTCGAATTCCCCAGCGGCCTGCAAGCGATCGAACGCCGCGGCAGCGGCTGGTTCGGTGGTGCCGACCCGCGCCGCGAGGGCATCGTCAAGGGAGACTGAAGGGCCGCCAGGGTTTGCCGGTCAGCTGGGCGCTGATGGCGGCCTTCAGCGGCGGCAGCCGCCCGGCCAGCGCCAGCACGCCGCGCCGCAGCAGGCGCGCGCCGGGGCGCTCGTCGGTGAACAGTTTCACCACCGCATTGGTGCCCTGGTAGATAGTCCAGGTGGCGCGGCGGTGCTCGGCCGCATAGCGCTGCAGCAGCGTGGCATCGCCAGAGTCGGCCGCGCCGCTCAGCAGCCCGGCCAGGGTCTGCACGCCATAGAGCCCGAAGTTGTAGCCATGCGCGGTGACCGGGTGCATGCCCACCGCGGCATCGCCGATGAGGGCAAAGCGCTGCGCGGCAAAGCGGTGCGCATAGGTGGCCACCAGCGGGTAATGGTGGCGCGGACCGATCAGCTGCAGCCGGCCCAGCTGGCCCAGGCTGTGCTCCTGCACCCAGGCGGTGAAGCGCGCCTCGTCCCAGGCGAGCATCTCCTGCAGCGGTTGGCTGTCCATGGTCAGCACCAGCGAGCTGACCCTTCCATTGAGCGGCAGCCAGGCCATGGTGTGGCCGTAATGAAAACATTCCAGCGCGGTGGCCTCGTGATCTTTTTCCTCATGCGCCATGCGGCAGACGATCACGCCGCGGCCGAAGTCGCGCATCTCGGCGCCGATGCCGGCCAGGCGGCGCGCAGTGGAGAAACGGCTGTCGGCGGCGATCAGCAGCGGGGCCCGCAGCGTTTCGCCGCTTTCCAGCGTGACGCTGGCCGCGTCGGCCTGCAGGCTCAGGCTGCGCATGCGCGCCTCGCCGCGCAAGCGGATCAGGCCGGCGCGGCGCAAGGCGCCCTGGTAGGCGACGCGCCGCAGCCAGTGGTTGGGCACCAGGGCCCCCAGCTGGCCCGCACTACCCGGCTCGCCGGGCTCGAAGCCCAGGAAGTGCTGCTCGCTACCGTCGAACACATGGGCGCGCCTGAGCGGCGCGATCTGCTCCGGGGGCAGGTCTTGCCAGGCGCCGAGCTGCTGCAGCACCGCCATGCCGCGGTGGGTGAGGGCGATCTCGCGGCCGTCCTCGGCCGGATCGGCAATCTGCGCCAGCGGCGCCTGTTCCAGCACGGTGCTGGCGAAGCCGCCGTCCGCCAGCGCGGCGGCCATGGAGAGGCCGGCCGGGCCGGCGCCGATGATGAGGACTTGGGGCTGTTGCTCTGCTTGCATGCGGCGAGGCTAAGGCCGGGCGGCCCGCCGCGCCTTGATCCGGCTCAGGTTTTGCGCAGGGCCAGCAGGCTGGCGATGCCCGTGCCGGCGAACAGCAGGCCGGCCCAGACCTCGTAGGGCGCGCCCAGCACCGTGTAGGCCGAAGCCTCGGAGCAGGAGGCGGTCACCATGAAGACCGAGGGCAGCAGGGTCTCCAGGTCCAGCGCGGTGAGGATGCGGTCGGCCAGGGTCATGTCGCAGGAGGCCAGCTTGGCCACCACCTCATGCTGGTAGATGGCGGCCGTGAGCCCAGCCAGGGCCAGCAGGCCGCAGGCCAGCAGGCTGGCCTTGCGCAGCGCCGGCTGGCGCTTGCCCAGCCAGCCCAGGCCGGCGCAGGCGGCTAGCAGCAGGAAGATGCCGCGCTGCATCACGCACCAGGGGCAGGGCTTCACATTGAAGGCATGCTGGGCGATCAGCGCGAAGGCCACCGAGCCCAGGCTGGCAAGCGCGATCAGGCCGAGCGTGCGGGCCGGCAGTTTCGAGGGCGTGAGGAACATCAGGCAGCTTCGGCAGCGATTTCGGCGATCAGCTCGATCTCGACGCAGGCACCCAGCGGGATCTGTGCCACACCAAAGGCGCTGCGCGCATGCTTGCCGGCCTCGCCGAAAACCTCGCCCAGCAGTTCGGAACAGCCGTTGGTGACGAGGTGCTGCTCGGTGAAATCGGGCGTGCTGTTCACCAGGCTCATCACCTTGACGATGCGGCTGATCTTGTTCAGATCGCCCACAGCGGCATGCAGGGTGCCGATCAGGTCGATGGCGATGGCGCGGGCGGCCAGCTTGCCGGTGGCGGTGTCCACGTCCTTGCCCAGCTGGCCCACCCAGGGCTTGCCGTCCTGCTTGGCGATATGGCCCGAGACGAAGAGCAGGTTGCCGCTGCGCACAAAGGGCACATAGGCGGCGGCTGGCACGGCCAGCGGCGGTGGCGTGATGCCCAGGGCATTCAGGCGGTCATACACATTGTTGCTGGCGGGGGTGGCGCTCATGGCTGTTCGCAGACTCAAAAAGGGGTTAGAACTTTGGCGCGCATCCTACACCGGCGGCCAATTCCGGCGCCCGGATCGACAGGGAGTGGTGAAGCATGCTGGCGACGATGAAACCCGCGCCGCGTGCCTGGCATGGCGTGCTGTTGATGCTGGCCTGGCTGGGCGGCCTCGCGCTGCTGCAGCAATGCGCCCGCCTGCCGACGCCGGCCGAGCTGGCGGGCCTGCTGTTGCTGGCCGGGCTGGCCCTTGGCCTGGCACGCCTGCTGCCGCACTGGCGCTTGGGTGGGCGCTCGGGCTTGGCCGCCCTGGCCCTCGCCCTGCTGGCCTTTGCGCAGGGCGCGTGGCGCGCCGAGCAGCGCCTCGCGCTCGAGCTGCCCAGCGCCTGGGAGGGTCAGGACTTGCTGCTGCGTGGCCGCGTCACCTCACTGCCCCAGGCGGTACAGGGCTATGCCGGCGCGGCCGGCTGGCGCTTCGAGTTCGAACCGGAGCCTGCGCCAGGCGATCCGCTGCCCTTGCCATCACCCTTGCCATCACGCCTGCTGCTGAGCTGGTATGGCGAGGCCGACGGCCCCGCGCCGGCCCTGCAGGCGGGCGAGCGCTGGCAGCTGCCGCTGCGTTTGCGCCGCGTCCATGGCCTGGCCAACCCCTGGGCCTTCGACCCGGAACTCTGGATGTTCGAGCGCGGCCTGCGCGCTACCGGGGTGGTGCGCCCCGGCGCCGCCGCGCAGCGCCTCGCCGCCGCGCCCTGGTGGGCGCTGCTGCACTGGCGCCAGACCCTGCGCGGCGCCATCCAGGCGCAGCTGGGCAGCGCCGATGCGGCCAGCGCCGCCAGTGCCGGTGTGCTGGCGGCGCTGAGCCTGGGCGACCAGGCCGCCATCGCCCGGCGCGAGTGGGACCTGTTTCGCGACACCTCGGTGGCGCATTTGATGAGCATCTCGGGCCTGCACGTCACCATGTTTGCCTGGTTGGCCGCCGGACTGGCGGCGCGCCTGTGGCGGCGCAGCGCCTGGCTGTGCCTGCGCCTGCCGGCGCCGCAGGCGGCCCAAGCGCTGGGCGTGCTGGCGGCCTGGGCCTATGCGGAATTTTCCGGCTGGGCCGTGCCCTCGCAGCGCACCGTCTGGATGCTGCTGGTGCTGGCCCTGTTGCGCCTGGCTGGTTGGCGCTGGCCCTGGCCCATGTGCCTGCTGGCCTCGGCCTGCGTCGTTAGCCTGCTGGATCCCTGGGCCATCGCCCAGCCGGGCTTCTGGTTGTCCTTCGCCGCGGTGGGCCTGCTGATGGGCAGTGCCGCCGACATCGGCCATGCCGCGGGGTCAGGTCTTGCCAAGACCATGCAGGCCCTGCGCCAGGCCCTGCATGGCCAGTGGGTCGCCACCCTGGGCCTGGCGCCGCTGACCCTGCTGTTCTTCCAGCAGCTCTCGCTGGTGGGCCTGCTGGCCAATCTGCTGGCCATTCCCCTGGTGAGCTTCGTGATCACGCCGCTGGCCCTGCTGGGTGCCGCCTCGCCCTGGCTGTGGCAGCTGGATGCCTGGATCGTGCAGGGCCTGCTGACCTATCTCGAGTGGCTGGCGGGCTGGCCGCTGGCGGTGTGGCGCGTGCCGGTCGCGCCGGCATGGGCACAGTGGCTGGGTCTGCTGGGCGGCGTGCTGCTGGTGCTGCCGCTGCCCTGGCGCGCGCGCGGCCTGGGCCTGCTGCTGGCCCTGCCGCTGCTATGGCCCGCCGTGCTGCGACCCGGGCCGGGCGAGTTCGAACTGCTGGCGGCCGATATCGGCCAGGGCAATGCGGTACTGGTGCGCACCGCAGGCCATGCGCTGCTGTACGACGCCGGCCCGCAATATACGCCGGGCATCGACGCCGGCCAGCGCGTGCTGCTGCCGCTGCTGCGCGCCATGGGGCAGGGGCGCCTGGACCTGCTGCTGCTGAGCCATCGCGACAAGGACCATGTGGGCGGCGCCGGCTCGCTGCTGGCGGCCATGCCGATCGCCGGCCTGCTCAGCTCGCTGGAGCCCGCGCACCCGCTGCTGCAACAAGGCGGCCCACCGGCGCAGCGCTGCGAGCGCGGGCTGAGCTGGCGCTGGGACGGCGTGGACTTCGAGCTGCTGCATCCCGCCAGCGCGGACTATGCACAGCAGCCCGCCAAGAGCAACGCGCGTTCCTGCGTGCTGCGCGTCAGCAGCGCTGGCGGCCGCGCCGCCCTGCTGACCGGCGACATCGAGGCCGAGCAGGAGGCCCTGCTGCTGGCGCGCGGTGGCGCAGCGCTGGCCAGCGAGGTGCTGCTGGTGCCCCACCATGGCAGCAAGACATCGTCCACCGAAGCCTTCGTCGCCGCGGTGGCGCCGCGCCTGGCGCTGGTGCAGGCCGGCTACCGCAACCGCTTCGGCCACCCGGCGCTGCAAAGCCTGGCGCGCTACCAGGCCCAGGGCAGCCTGCTGCTCGCCAGCCCCTCATGCGGCGCCTGGGGCTGGCGCAGCAGCGATGGGATGTGGTGGTGCCAGCGTGAGCGGGAGCGGCGCTATTGGCATTGGCGCGACGACGGGCCGGCCGCGGGCGAAGCGATGGGGCCGGAGCCTGATCCGGGCTATGGGTTCTGAACTGCTACGTGCCGGCGCGCCAGTAGTTGGGCTGCCGCGGAGTCCGATCTGGACTGCCGAAAACGCCTCGTGTAGCTCGTTCTGCTGTGGTGAGCTGACGTCCATTGGTTACGAAGGCTGAGCTTGCGGCAAAGCCCTGGGCGCGTGGCCGCTGCGGCCCGGCTGCGCAGGCCCTCGCGGCGCTCGGGCTTCCCTGTGCTGCTCGCGCCTTGCGGCCTGGCGCAGAACTCACTGCGCTCGCCTGCGGCTCGCTCCGTTCAGACATGCTGCGCCATTCCAGTGTTTGAGGCGCGCGGGTACGCGCGCGGCCACAAGGCGCTGCGCTGCTCGGCAGCGCAAAAGGGCCTTCGCAACCACCCACCCAAGGCTTTGCCAACACCGCTGCTCGTGCACGCCCTCGTGCCACGGGCGCGCTTCGAGCGGACCAGGCCGGCGGGTGCGAGGCCCCATTGGCGGTGCCGAGCAGCGGAGCCAAACCGGGTTGCGCATCGCTCCAGGCGATGCGTCGAGCGCAGCTTGTTTGAGCACCGAGCACAGTTGGCCGCCGCAGGCGGACAACGGCCCGCAGGGGTGCGAGGGCGAGTTCTGCGCGAGTGCTGGTTTGGTGAGCAGCGAGGGTAGCCTGAACGCAGTGAAGGCCGCCGCCTCTGGGGCCGAGTGCCTGCCGGCCTGGGCCGCGGCGCGGCTACACGCACCTGGCAATAGACCTGGCGGGCATCACCGAACGCTGGCAACGAACCTCTTTTGCGCGAGACACCATCTGGTTAGCCATGAGAGCGGGCCGGGCGAGCGTACTTACGTCAGACGGTAAGGCGTGGTGAATGTGATCAATTTGGGCACCAAGTCTGCTTTGCTGCAGTGATGCAACATGCGCTGTGTCGCGGCCAAGGAGAGAGGGTTCGACACAGTTGGGCCGAGGATGATTCGTTCAACCAGGGTGTTCAATGACATGTCTTCGTTTGTCAGTCCCTCGATAGGCCTCACCTTGAATTTCAGTTTTGGCTCAAGCCCTCTTGGTCCAACAAAGTATCCCAGCATGCCGTCCAGCAAATGACTCGAGTCACGTACAAGCCGGTAGACAATGCGCCACTCCCGTTCCTCCTCAAACCCTTTGTGCTTGGTGAAAAGAGCAAAAATGGTGAAGCGTTCCAGCAGAGCCTTCGCCACAATGTGAAGATCCGTGGTCGGGACTTGATGCTTCACCAGCAAATCAGCAAACATGTCGAGCTTTGCCTGAATCCAGGTTCGCCGGTCAGCCGTGGAGAGGTATGTAACGTTCGCCACGATAAGGGGCGAGCCGTTTTGGAACTTGAATGCTGCAGAGTCGAACACCACCGCAGCACCGCCGCCATTGCCACCATAGCCACGCCACATTGACAACCGGCCGTCGTTGTCGTCCTTTTCGTGCTCTGAGAAGCAAAGGACGTAGATGTCAAAAGCGTGCGTGTCTGAGAGTTCCCGGTAGAAGTCCGTGAAGTGCCGTACGAGCATCTGATGCCGCTCATCTGAACCGCACGCTTGCTTGAGTCCGCTGTGAACAAGGAGTGCGGCTGCACCCTCGTTCACACCGAAGCGGAGTTCCTCGTGATCATTCATGAACAGCGGATTCGAGAACCAAACCTCGTCATTCCGCATGATCTGCTCGAGCGTCCCTATTGATGTGTAGTGAGCCAGTAGCGGCCGTTTGGCAGGGAATGAATCCTCGTCCCGAAGATCGTTCCATAGCGGTGCGAACGCTGAGACATAGCGGTTGTCGGAAGTCATGGAACCTCGATCCATATCGGCCAAATGGTCACAGTCATTGTGCATGAAGTGCTAATGGCGAGATTGGCTTCCCCAATGTAGATAGTTCCTACGCGCCGCGGGCACAGCCTGATGAACCTAGTGCCGCGCATCCCTACGGCTTCTGACCCGCGACCCGCGACGCCGCCAGCGTACGGCCCAGCTCGATCACCGCCATCGCGTAATAGCTGGACCAGTTGTAGCGCGTCAGTGTGAAGAAGTTTTCGCTGCCGGCAACGTAGCTGGGCGCGGCGTCGCCGTTCTGCAGCTCGATCACCGCCAGCAGGCCGGCATGGGCCTGGCCGGCCTCGGCCAGGCGCGCACCCTGTTCGCTCAGTTGCGCGGCCGTGAACGTCGGCTTGATGTCGGGTGCCAGCAGCGTGGCGCGTGCCACCGTGTCGACCGGCAGCGCGATCTCGAAATGGGTGGGCAGGCCGCGTTGCCAGCCGTGGTTGGCGAGGAAATTGGCCACCGAGCCGATCGCGTCCTCGGGGCTGGCGATCAGGTCGATGCGGCCGCTGGCATCGAAGTCCACCGCATGGCGGTTCCAGCTGCCGGGCATGAACTGGCCATAGCCCAGCGCGCCGGCGTAGGAGCCCTTCACGGCCAGCGGGTCCAGGCCCTCGCGCTGGCACAGCAGCAGGAACTGCCGGAGTTCCTCGCGGAAGAATTCGCTGCGGTCCCTGCGGCCGGGCGGGAAATCGAAGCTCAGGGTGGCGAGCGCATCGATGACGCGGAAGCCGCCCATGATCTGGCCGTAGAAGGTCTCCACGCCGATGATGCCGGCCACGATCTCGGCCGGCACGCCATAGCGTTCCTCGGCGCGCGCCAGGGCCGACTCATGCTGCTGCCAGAAGGCCAGGCCGGCGGCCAGGCGTTTGGGCTCGACGAAGCGGGCGCGGTAGGCCGCCCAGTCCTTGGCCGTGCCCACCGGCGGCGGCATGATGAGCTGCTGCACCCTGGGGTGGCGCTTCGCCTGGGCCAGCAGGCGGCGCAGCGCGGCGGCCTCGTAGCCGAGCTCCTGGGCGTACTGGTCGGCAAAGCGCATCACGTCGGCGCGCTCGCCATAGGCTTGCGGCGCGGCGGCCTTGGCGTGCTTGGCGGGCGGGGCGTGCTTGCGCGGGGCTTTGGCATGGGCCGTGGTGCCGAGCAGGCAGGCGGCGAGCAGCAGGAGTTCAAGACGTGGGCGCAAATGGAGGCTTCTTTCGATTCGAGAGGGTGCGCAGCGAGCGTGCCGCGCGACGGAATTCTCGCTGCTGGCGCCAACGCGCCAGCCAGCCGGCGCGCGCGGAGGACGCGGCGCCATAGCGGGCCTGCTCCAATGCCAGCAACTGGCCGGCAAGCCCGGCGGCCGCGGGGCCATGTCTTGCCTCCAGCAGGCTCGCCCATTGGCGCGGCCCCTGGTGCAGCTCGGCCGGTACGCCCAGGCGCCGCAACTCGCGCCGCGTCCAAGCGCGCTGGCGCGACCAGGCGTCGTGCGGCCGTGCCTGCCAGAGCGCCCACAGCCCGCCGACGCTGGCCAGCAGCGCCACCACGGCGGCCCCCAACTGGCCCAGCGCGGCCCAGTCGGGCGATTCAAAACCCAGGCGCTTGAGCAGACTGAACTGGTCCTTGCGTCCATAGCCCAGCACCGCCTGCTGCCAGCGGTTGTTGAGGGTTTCCCAGCCGCGCCGCAGCTGCAGCCACAGCGCCGGGTTGACCTGGCCCAGCGCCCCCGCGATCAGGCCAGGCTGCGGCCGCAAGACCTGGCCCCCGTTGACGCGCTCGGGGGCCACCGCGGCCGTGGGGTCGGCGCGCAGCCAGCCGCGGCCGGGCACCCAGTATTCGGCCCATGCATGGGCCTGGCTGTTGCGTACCACCAGATAGCCGTCCTGCAGCTCGCGATCGGCGCCCTGGAAGCCGGTCACCACCCGTGCCGGCACACCCATGGCACGCATTACCACCACGAAGGCGGAGGCGAAATGCTCGCAAAAGCCGAGCCGGCGGTCGAACCAGAATTCATCGATCAGGTCGGGGCTGAGCTCGCCGTAGCGCCCCGGCGCCAGCGTGTAGGCAAAGCTCTCCTGGCGCACATGCTCCAGCACGGCGGCGGCCAGGGCCGGCGCGAGTCGTTCCTCGGCGAGCGCTGCAAAGCCCGGCTGGCGCCGCAGTTGCGCGGCCCAGGCCAGCGTGCGCGGATTGCGGTTCGGCGGCAGCTCCAAATAGGCCTGCAGGCCCAGGTCGGCGCGTAGCGGCCCGGCGCGGTAGTCCAGATGGGCGCTGGCTTGCAGGCGCAGGCGTTCGGTGATGGCGCGCGGCGCCTGCCATTGCAGATCCAGGCTGCGGCGCAGCACCAGTTCGCCCAGCGGCATTTCCGTGCCGGGCGCTTCGGGGCTCATCTCCAGCAGCGGCACCACCGCCAGGCGCAGCGGCTCGAGCGTGAGTTCGTAGCGCAGGGCCGGCCCCTGCACCAGGGGTTTGGCGCTGCTGGGATCGTTGATGAGACTGAAGGCGTCGTTGCTGCTGCGCGCCCGCCAGGTCTTGCCGTCGAAGCGGCTCAGCACCGGGCCGCGGAAGTACAGGGCCTGCTGCGGAGGCAGGGGCGCGCCGGCTGCGAAGCGCAGGCGCATTGCGATGCCGTCGTCCTCGGCCATTTCGGCTACCGCACCGAACTCCATCTGGTTGGACAGGCCGGTACGGCCCAGCGACTCTGCCGGCACGCCCCACAGCGGTGCGATGCGCGGGAACAGCATGAACAGCGCCACCATCACCGGCAGGCCCAGCAGGGTGTTGCGCGCCGCGTGCCGCGCCGCCAGCAGCAGATGCGGCTGACCCACCGGCATCTGCGCCAGGATCAGGGCGGCCAGCAGGCCCCAGACGGTGGCCAGCGTCCACAGCGCGGTGAGCAGGGACTGCGAGTAGAGGAACTGCGTCAGCACCAGGAAGAAGCCGAGGAAGAACACCACGAAGGCGTCGCGGCGCGCGCGCAGTTCCAGGGTCTTGAGCGCCATCAGCATCGTCAGCATGGTGATGCCGGGCTCGCGGCCCAGCAGGCTGCGGTGCGTCATCAGGGTCAGGCCTAGCACCAGGGCCAGCACCGTCAGCAGGGTCCAGCGCCCGGGCAGGGGAGCGCCGCGCCAGGCCAGCAGGCCGCGCCAGCCCAGCACCAGGGCGGTGACGACGCTGCACCACAGCGGCAGGTGACTCGCATGCGGCAGCACCGCGGCGGCGATCACCGCCAGCAGGAACAGGGTGTCGCGCGTGTCGCGCGGCAGCGGCCTCATGATGGAGCGCCCTCGGCCTGGGCCAGCAGTTCCAGGCAGGCCTGGCGGTGCGCGGCGCCGAGCGCGGGGCCAAGCTCCCTGGACCCGAGGCGTAGTCCATAGGGCAGGCCCTGGGCATCGGCCTTCAGGACCCAGGCACACAGGCGCGAGAGCCGGGCTTCGGCGTCGCGGCCGGCCGCGTCCACCATGTCCAGCCAGAGGTCGCGGCCGCGCGGGCTGCGCGTGTCGCGCACCCACAGTTGCTGCTGTTCGTCGCCGGCCTGGGCGGCCTTCTTCCAGAGGATCTGGCGCGGCGAGTCGCCACGCCGGTAGGCGCGCACCTCGTCCAGATCCTGTCCGGGCAGTGGCGCCAACTGCAGCGTCTGCTGCGGGTCGGCGCTGCCGCTGGCGACCGGCAGGGGCGGGCAGGGCTGCTCGGGCGCGGGATAGACCCAGACCTGGCTGGCCGGTCGCCAGACGCTCCAGGCTCCGAACAGGCCGAAGGGAAAGCGCGTCTCGATGCGCAGGGCGGGCAGCGCATGCAGGCCGCGCCGCGGCATGGTCAGGCGCAACTGCAGTTGGCTGTGTCCCTGGGCCGGCACATCCGTCCAGGCCAGGTGGTCGCGGCCCTGGTCGGCGGCACGCAGCCCGATGCCATGACGCGCCGCTGCGCGGTTATGCAGGCGGATCTCCAGCGTGGTCTCCTCGCCGACGAAAGCCGGTGCCGGCGCGCGCAGATCCAGGCTCAGGCCGCGCAGATTGCCATGCGTCACATGCATGGACGCCAGGCCCGCGCCGGTGAGCAGAAAGGTCAGCAGATAGCCCAGGCTGAGCTGCTCGTTGATGGAAGCCAGCAGCAGCAGCAGCAGGGTGGCGCAGAAGAACAGGCCCGGCCGGCTCGGCAGGATGTAGATATTGCGCTGGACCATCAGGTGCGTGTCGCTGGGCGTGTGGCGCAGCGACCACCAGGCCTGGAAGCGCCGGCGCAGGGCGTTCAGCATGGCAGGCTCAGGGAATCGGCAGGGCTTCGATCATGGCCCGCACCTGCTCGCGCGCGCCGCGCCCGCTGCTGGCGCGCGGCGTGAGACGGTGCGCGATGGTCTGCGGCAGGATGGACTGCACATCCTCGGGCGAGACATAGTCGCGCCCGCTCAGCAAGGCCTTGGCGCGCGCGGCACGCAGCACCGCCAGGCCGGCGCGCGGGCTCAGGCCCTCGGTGAACCATTGACCCGACCGGGTGGCAGCGAGCAGGGCCTGCAGATAGTCCAGCAGCGCGTCGGCGGCATGCACCTGCAGCACCGCCTGCTGCGCCGCCAGCACCTGGGCCGGCGTCATCACCGGCTCAAGCGCGCGGATCGCGGCACGGCTGTCCTGGCCCTGCAGCAGTTCGCGCTCCGAGGCCTGGTCTGGATAGCCCAGGCTGATGCACATCAGAAAGCGGTCCAGCTGCGATTCGGGCAGCGGGTAGGTGCCCAGCTGCTCGCTGGGGTTCTGCGTGGCGATGACGAAAAAGGGCTGGGGCAGGGCATGGGTGGTGCCATCCGCCGTGACCTGGAACTCCTCCATCGCCTCCAGCAGCGCGCTCTGCGTCTTGGGGCCGGCGCGGTTGATCTCGTCGGCCAGCAAGACCTGTGCGAATACGGGACCGGGGTGGAAGCGAAACTTGCCGCCGTCCTTCTCGTAGATGCTCACGCCCAGCAGGTCCGAGGGCATCAGGTCGGCGGTGAACTGCACGCGCGAGAACTGCAGGCCCATCGAGCGCGCCAGCGTATGCGCCAGCGTGGTCTTGCCCACCCCCGGCATGTCCTCGATCAACAGATGGCCACCGGCGATCAAACAAGCCACGCAGTCGGCGACCTGCGCGGGTTTGCCTTTGATGATCGTGCTAATCTGGTGCTGCAATGCCTGGAGTTGGTGCGCCAGCGCGGACTGCGAGTCTCGTTGCGTCATGCAGCGCACCTTAACCCAAAACAGAGAAGTACGAGGTTCCCGCCCGCATGTCCACCGCCTATCTCAGCCACCCTGATTGCCGCCGTCACGACATGGGTGCCGGCCACCCGGAATGCCCGCAGCGCCTGGATGCGATCGAGGATTGGTTGATCGCCCATGGCCTCGACGTGGCGCTGACCCGGCACGATGCACCACAGGCGCGCATCAGCGATGTGGAGCTCGCGCACACGCACGGCTATGTGGCGGAGATCCGCGACACCCTGGAGACCCTGGCCGCCACCGGCGAGACGCGCGCCGTCGACCCCGACACCATCGCCAACCCCTACACCTGGGCCGCGGCCCTGCGCGCCGCCGGGGCGGCGGTGCGCGCCACCGATCTGGTGATCGACCGCCAGGCCGAGAACGCCTTTTGCGCGGTGCGCCCGCCCGGCCACCATGCCACGCGCGACCAGAGCATGGGCTTCTGCTTCTTCAACAACGTGGCGATCGCGGCGCGCCATGCGCTGGATGTGCGCGGCCTCAAGCGCGTGGCGGTGGTGGACTTCGACGTGCACCACGGCAACGGCACCGAGGACATCCTGGCCGGCGACGAGCGCGTGCTGATGGTGAGCATCTTCCAGCATCCGCTCTACCCCTATTCGGGCGCGGTGCCCCAGGGAGAGAACATGGTCAACGTGCCGATCCCGGCCTACACGCGCGGCGCCGAGATCCGCGAAATGATCGAGGCCATGTGGATGCCGGCGTTGGAGCGCTTCAGGCCCGAGATGATCTTCATCTCGGCCGGCTTCGATGCGCACCGCGAGGACGACCTCGGCCAGCTTGGCCTGGTGGAAGCCGATTACGAATGGATCACCATGCGCGTCAAGGATATGGCCGAGCGCCATGCCAAGGGCCGCATCGTCTCGGTGCTGGAGGGCGGCTACCATCTCGGGGCCCTGGCGCGCAGCGTCGGCGCCCATTTGCGGGTGCTGGCTGGCGTCTGAACTCCGAGTCGACGAATTGAATCAGACCTTCAGTTTTGAAGAGCTGCAGGCCCTCCTGGCCTCGCTGCTCAGCCCCTCCGCATTGACAGAACTGGGCCTGCTGCTGGCCTGCATGGGCCTGGCCTGGCTGATCGTCTGGCGCCTCAAGCAGCGCGTGCAGCAGCGTGCGCGCTCGGTGCTGCTGGGCAGCCATGTGGTGGACGGCGTGCTGTTCCCGGTGCTGGCGCTGCTGCTGGCCCTGGGCGCACGGCGTGCCATGCCGCTGCTGGGCATCAAGCTGGCGGTGTTCAAGCTCATCATCCCGGTGCTGACCTCGCTGGTGGTGATACGCCTGATCGCCCGCGTGCTGCGCGCCGCCATGCCCGATTCGGGCTGGATCCGGCTGCTGGAGCGCAGCGTCTCCTGGCTCGCCTGGGGCGGTTCCATCCTCTGGATCATCGGCGTGCTGCCGATGGTGATGGATGAGCTGGACGATGTGCGCTGGAAGGTCGGCGCGGCCCAGGTCTCGCTGCGCGCCATGATCGAGGGCGGCCTCACGGCGGCCTTCGTGCTGGTGCTGGCGCTGTGGATCTCCTCGGCGATCGAGCAGCGCCTCTTGCGCAACACCAGCGTTGACCTGTCGATGCGCAAGATCGCCGCCAACCTGACACGCGCGCTGCTGATGTTCATCGGCCTGCTGGTGGCGCTGACCGCCGCCGGCATCGACCTCACCGCTTTGGGCGTGCTGGGCGGCGCGCTGGGCGTGGGCATCGGTTTCGGCCTGCAAAAACTGGCCGCCAACTATGTGTCGGGCTTCGTGATCCTGGCCGAGCGCTCGCTGCGCATCGGCGACATGGTGAAGGTCGACAACTTCGAGGGCCGCATCAGCGACATCAAGACCCGCTACACGGTGATACGCGCGCTCAACGGCCGCGAGGCCATCATCCCCAACGAGACCCTGATCACGCAGCGGGTGGAGAACTCCTCGCTGGCCGACCCGCAGGTGCTGCTCAGCAGTGTGGTGCAGGTGGCTTACGGCTGCGAGATCGAGGCGGTGATGGCGCAGTTGGCCGCGGTGGTGAAGGCGGTGCCGCGCGTGCTGCAGCAGCCCGCGCCGGCGGTGCAGCTGAACAGCTTTGCCGCCGATGGCCTGGAACTGGCCGTGATGTTCTGGATTGCCGACCCCGAGAACGGGCAGGGCGGTGTGCGCTCCGATGTGAACCTGGCCATCCTGCGCTGCCTGAATGCGCTGGGGGTAGAGATTCCCTACCCCCAGCGGGTCGTGCACCAGGTCCAGCCGCCGGCTCAGAGCGCCAGTTGATCGGCGCGGTAGCTGCGCCGCCAATGCCAGGTCAACCCGGCGGCGCCCAGCAACAGCGCGCCGCTCAGCGCCCCTGGCCCATTGAGCCCGAACAGCGCCCAGCAGGCCGCACCCGCGCTGGCGTACAGCGCCGGCAACTTCTCATACCAAAAGGCTGAAATCCACATCCCTCACATCCCTCGACTTTTTGCGATTCGTCATGGATGCTGGCGCTGGCCGCTGGTTCTGCCGGCTCGTTGATGGCGCCGCATCCGTGGGTCGGATCTTCGCTTCTAGGGGCTTGCCAAGAACATCCCCCGAGGGTAGGAGATGCACCCCCGCGATCAAGGGGTCAGGCGTCGGCGTCCAGCACCACCCGGTAACGCGCCTTGCCGCTGCGCAGATGTTCGATGGCCTCGTTCACCCGGCTCATCGCGAAGCGCTCCACATGCGGCAGGATCTGGTGGCGCGCCGCGAAGTCCAGCATGCGCGCCAGCAGCGCCGGAGGTGGGGTGGGCGAGGCCGAGAGACTGCGCTGCCAGCTCAGCAGGCCGCCGCTCTTGATCGCCATCTTGTCGGTCACCACCCCCACCATATGCATGCGGCCCTTGGGCGCGAGCGTGCCGATCAGCGCGTCCCACTCGAGGCTGGCGCCCACGGTGATGAGCAGGAAGTCCAGCGAGCCGGCGGCCGCCTTCAGCTCCTTGAGGTCGACGCTGGAGACGGTCTTGTGCGCGCCCAGCGCCAGCGCCTCCTCGCGCTTGGATGGAGAGGAGGTGAAGGCCGTGACCTCGCAACCCCAGGCGCGCGCGAACTTCACCGCCAGATGGCCCAGGCCGCCGATGCCCACCACGCCGACGCGGTCGGTGGGCTTGATGCTGTGGATCACAAAGGGCAGAAAGACGGTGCCGCCGCCGCACATCAGCGGGCCGGCCGCGGCCGGGTCGAGCGCCGCGGGAATCGGCACGGCCCAGCTCCAGTGCGCGCGCAGGCGGTCGGCAAAACCGCCGTGGCGGCCGATGATGGTGGGCTGGCGCTGGCCGCAGAGGTTCTGCTCGCCGCCCAGGCAGAACTGGCAATGCGAGCAGCTGCCGGTATGCCAGCCGATGCCGACGCGCTGGCCGATGCTGCGGCCCTTGGCGCGCGGGCCCAGCGCGGTGACGATGCCCACCACCTCGTGGCCGGGCACCAGCGGATAGCTGGCCGGGAACCATTCGCTGTCGACCATGGCAAGGTCGGAATGACAGATGCCGCAATGCTCGACGCGGATCTCCACCTCTTCCTCGCCCAGCGGGCCGGGGTCGTAGTCAAAGGGCTGCAGCGGGCCGCCAGCGGTGGTGGCGGCCCAGGCGTGGATCTGGCTCAAGATGGGCTCCTTGGGGTAGCAGCCGATTCTCAAGCCTGCGCGGGCCCGGGCGGGTCACCCAGGCGACGCGGCACTCAGGCGGCGTTCACGGGAATCGGCAGCGTCTTGCCGCTGGCGATGCGCTGCTGCCAGTCGGCCGGGCCGGTGATATGGGCACTGGTGCCACCGGCGTCCACCGCCACGGTGACGGGCATGTCGACCACATCGAACTCGTAGATCGCTTCCATGCCCAGGTCGGCAAAGCCCACCACCGGGGCGGCCTTGATCGCCTTGCTGACCAGGTAGGCGGCACCGCCCACGGCCATCAGGTAGGCGCTCTGGTTGTCCTTGATCGCGTCGATGGCGATCTGGCCGCGCTCGGCCTTGCCCACCATCGCGATCAGGCCGGTCTGCTCCAGCATCATGCGGGTGAACTTGTCCATGCGCGTGGCCGTCGTCGGGCCGGCCGGGCCCACCACCTCATCGCGCACCGGGTCGACCGGGCCGACGTAATAGATCACGCGGTTGGTGAAGTCCACCGGCAGCTTTTCGCCCTTGGCCAGCATGTCCTGGATGCGCTTGTGCGCGGCATCGCGGCCGGTCAGCATCTTGCCGTTCAGCAGCAGGGTGTCGCCCGGCTTCCAGCTCGCCACCTCGGCCTTGGTCAGCGTGTTCAGGTCGACGCGACGGCTCTTGTTGTAGTCCGGTGCCCAGTGCACATCGGGCCACAGGTCCAGGCTGGGCGGGGTGAGGTAGCTGGGGCCGGAGCCATCGAGCACGAAGTGCGCGTGGCGGGTGGCCGCGCAGTTGGGGATCATCGCGATCGGCTTCGATGCGGCGTGCGTGGGGTAGGTCTTGATCTTGACGTCCAGCACCGTGGTCAGGCCACCCAGGCCCTGCGCGCCGATGCCCAGGGCGTTGACCTTCTCGTACAGCTCGATGCGCAGCTCCTCGAGCTTGTTCTGCGGGCCGCGCTCGAGCAGCTCGTACATGTCGATGTCGTCCATCAGGGCTTCCTTGGCCAGCAGCGCGGCCTTCTCGGCCGTGCCACCGACGCCGATGCCCAGCATGCCCGGCGGGCACCAGCCGGCGCCCATCGTGGGCACGGTCTTGAGCACCCAGTCGACGATGTTGTCGCTCGGGTTGAGCATATAGACCTTGCTCTTGTTCTCCGAGCCGCCGCCCTTGGCCGCGACGATCACGTCCACCGTGTTGCCAGGCACCACCTCCATGAAGACCACCGCGGGCGTGTTGTCCTTGGTGTTCTTGCGTTCGAAGATCGGGTCGCTCAGCACCGAGGCGCGCAGCTTGTTGTCCGGATGGTTGTAGGCGCGGCGCACGCCCTCGTCGACGGCGTCCTGGATCGAGCCGGGGAAGTCGCCCCAGCGCACGTCCATGCCGATCTTCAGGAACACGTTGACGATGCCGGTGTCCTGGCAGATCGGGCGGCGGCCTTCGGCGCACATGCGGCTATTGGTGAGGATCTGCGCGATCGCGTCCTTGGCCGCCGGGCTCTGCTCGCGCTCGTAGGCGCGCGCCAGATGCTGGATGTAGTCGGCGGGGTGGTAGTAGCTGATGTACTGCAGGGCGGCGCTAACGCTGTCAACCAGGTCGGCGTACCTGATCGTAACGGGGAGGCTGGTGCTCATGGGGCGTTCCGGGAGGAATGGTGTTGAAGCTTGGCTCAGTGTACGAGGCCAGCCTGACTCAATGCTTGTCGTCGGGCGCGTGGTGGGCCAGCAGCCGGTCGGTCATCGCGATCGCCATCGCCGAGAGCAGGAAGGCGATGTGGATCACGGTCTGCCACAGCAGCGTTTTCTCCGCATAGTTGTCGGCATTGATGAAGGTCTTGAGCAGGTGGATGCTGGAAATGCCGATGATGGCGGTGGCCAGCTTGACCTTGAGCACGGAGGCGTTCACATGGCTGAGCCATTCGGGCTGGTCGGGGTGGCCCTCGAGGTTCATGCGCGACACAAAGGTCTCGTAGCCGCCCACGATCACCATGATGAGCAGGTTGGAGATCATCACCACGTCGATCAGACCCAGCACCACCAGCATGATGATGGTCTCGTTGAGCTTGAGCGGGCCGGTGTCGGCCTTGTAGCCGATGCTCTTGACCAGCAGCTCCAGCGCCGCGCTGTTGCCGAAGGCGGCCTCGATCAGGTGCACCAGCTCGGTCCAGAACTGGAACACATAGACCGCCTGGGCCAGGATCAGGCCCAGGTAGAGCGGCAGCTGCAGCCAGCGGCTGCCGAAGATCA
>Ga0208398_100282_pt1 | contig 40388 bp, 39 predicted proteins | sample LakWasMe79_HOW10_2_FD_183905 | JGI IMG/M metagenome (GOLD analysis project Ga0208398, IMG submission 183905) | Freshwater sediment methanotrophic microbial communities from Lake Washington under simulated oxygen tension - Sediment Metagenome... | ecosystem: Environmental > Aquatic > Freshwater >...
CCGATCAACCTCAAAACCGGGTCGAAAGGCCTGGTTCTGAAGAAGAAAGGTGCACTGCAAGCCTCCGCAACTAGGTTGGCAGGACTGAACTCGTGCCGATCACCGACTTCTTCAACAGAATCTGCCGCAAGCAGCGCCTCAGGCGCGAGCCATGCGCCGCCCCGGCAGCCGCAGCAAACCCACCGCCAGCGCCGTGCCCAGCAGCACGATGGCGCAGCCCGCCGCCATGTGCAGGGTGAAGGCCTCGGCCAGGAACAGGTAGCCCCAGAGCACCGCGAACACCGGGATCAGAAAGGTCACCGCGATGGTGTTGGTGGGGCCCACGCGCTGCATCAGGCGGAAGTAGAGGATGTAGGCGATGCCCGAGCACAGCACCGCCAGCAGGGCCACGCTGGTCCAGGCCTGGGCGCTGGGCAGCTGGGATGGCCATTGCCAGGCGGCCAGTGGCGCCAGCATGACCGCGGCGGTGACCTGGCTGCCGGTGGCCACCGTGAGCGGGCTGACCTTGGCGAGATAACGCTTGGTGTAGTTGGCCGCGATGCCGTAGCACAACGTGGCCACCAGGCAGGCCAGGATGGCCCAGCCGCTGCCGCCGGGCTTGAAGCTGGCCTTGTCCCAGGCCAGGAAGACCACGCCGGCAAAGCCCAGCGCCAGGCCGCTGAGGCGGCTGGCGTTCAGGCCCTGCGAGAGCCAGAGCCAGGCCACCAGTGCGCCCCACAGCGGCGTGGTGGCGTTGAGGATGCTGGACAGGCCGGCGGTGATCGACAGCGCCGCATAAGCATAGAGCGCGAAGGGGATGGCGCTGTTCAGCAGCCCCACCACCATCAGCGGCCTCCAGGCGCGCAGCAGCTCGCCCAGGCCCTGGCGCGCCGCCAGGATGGGCAACAGGAACAGGCTGGCGCCGCCGACGCGCAGCGCCGCCATCGCCAGCGGGCCGAACTCATGCGCGCCCAGGCGCATGAAGAGAAAGGAGGCGCCCCAGATGGCGGCCAGCAGGGCGAGTTCGCTCAGGTCTTTGGATTTCATGGGCTTCTTTCTTTCTTGGCCGCATCGGCGAGCGCGGCGCGGCGCCAGAGCTGCAGCACGGCATAGCTGCGATAGGGTGCAAAGGCCTCGGCCGCTTGCTGCACCTCGCGCGGTTTCAGTAGCGGCGCGTCCGGCGGGCTGAGCTGCTTGCGCAGCACCACGTCGGCCTCGGGGAACATATCGGGCCAGCTCCAGCCGCGCATCAGCATGTACTGCGCCGTCCAGGGGCCCAGGCCGGGCAGGGCCTGCAGCTCGGCCAGGGCCTCGGTCGGCGTGCCCAGGCCGGCGGCAAAGCGCGAGCCGGGCCAGTCGCGCGCCAGCGCGATCAGGGCCTCGGCACGGCGCCGGATGATGCCCAGCTCGGCGATCTCGTCCACCTCCGCCACGGCGATGCGCGCCGGGCTCGGGAACAGCCGATGCACCATGGCGGTGGCCTGCCCCTCGGGCAGGGGCTCACCGAAGCGCTCGACAAAGCGCCTCGCCAGCGTGCGCGCCGCCGCCACCGTGACCTGCTGGCCCAGCACCGCGCGCACCGCAAGCTCGTAGCGGTCCAGGCAGCCGGGCAGGCGCATGCCGGCTTCGCCCCCCAACGATGCGTCGGCCAACTCACCCAGGCAGGCATCGATGGCGGCGGGCTCGGCGTCCAGGTCTAGCCAGCGGCGCAGGCCAGGCATCAGGCTGGCCACCGCTGGCCAGACGGCCGAGCAGGGCAGCAGCCAGACACGCGGCAATCGGGCATCGAACTGCAGCTCCACCCGCCCCGCCAGCCATCGACCCTGGTGGCGCACGCGCAGGCTGCGGCTGATGCGGCGCTCGGCCAGGTCCACCTCCTCGACGCCGGGAATGGCGCGCGCCGCCAGGAATTGCAGCAGCGCATCGACCGCAAAGGGCGGGCGGTAGTTCAGCGCCAGCCTGGGCTCGCCGCAGGCGCTCAGGTTCAGGCGCTGGCCGCGCCGCAGCGCCGAGGGCTGCAACCGGTATTGCTCGGCAAAGGCGGCATTGAAGCGCCGCAGGCTGCCAAAGCCGGCATGGTGCGCCACCTCGGCGACCGGCATGGAGGTCTCGCTGAGCAATTGCTTGGCCAGCAGCAGGCGGCGCGTCTGCAGGTATTGCAGCGGCGTCACGCCATGCTCGGCCAGAAAGATGCGGCGCAGGTGGCGGCTGGTGATGCCCAGATGCGCGGCCAGCTGCTCCATCGAGCCCGCGCCATCTTCGGCCCCCTCGGCCTGGTCGAGCCAGGCGGCGGCCTGCTGGGCCAGGGTGCGCGAGGCATCCATCACCGACCAGACCGGCCGGCCCGCACGCGGCGCCAGCTCGGGCCGGCACTTCAGGCAGGGGCGAAAGCGTGCCGCCTCGGCCAGGGCGGCACTGCCGAAGAAGCGGCAGTTCTCGGCCTTGGGCGTGCGCACCCGGCAGATCGGCCGGCAGTAGACGCCGGTGGAGGTGACGCCCACGAACCAGCGCCCGTCAAAGCGAGCATCGCGCGCCAGCAGGGCGGGGTAGCATTGTTCGACGCTCAGGGCTGGGCTTGGCATGCCGGCATGATAGGGCGCGAGGCGGCGCGCTACTGGCCGGATTCGGACATGTGGCTGCCTATTTGAAGTAGCGCTGCTGCAGGCGAGCGACCGTGCCATCGGCCACCAGCTGCTGGTAGGCCTGCAGCCAACGCTCGGCCTCGCCATCGCTCAGGCGCAGCGAGGTGCCCATATAGAGATCGGCCTCGCCCAGGCTGGCGTGAGTCTTGAAGTCGCTACGCGGGTAACCGTACTGCTCGATGGCGGCCTGCAGCATTGGTGCACCGGCATAGATGGCCGCGAGCATATCGCTGCGCAGCATGCGCAAGAGGTCCTTGTAGTCCTTGGCCTCGACGATGGTGCTGAACTTCTCGGCCTGCAGGTTCTTGATGATGGGCGAGCCGCGCAGCACCCCGATGCGGGCATGGCGCAACTGCTCGATGCCCAGGCTGGCGTCGCCGGCTCGGCCGACGAAGCTGTAGCGCACATGCCGCAGCAGGACCAGCCAGCGGAACTTGGCTTCGCGGTCAGGTGTGCGCGCCAACGGGAAGACGCCGAGGTTTTCCGCCTCCTCGGTCATGCGCACCGCGCGTGCCCAGGGGAAGAATTCGACCGCGTCGCTGCGCCCCAGGCGCTGCGTCATCAGCTGCGCCAGCTCAAAGGCATAGCCTTCAGGGCCTTGCCTGCCCTGCCACACGAAGGGTGGAAGATCGCCGGCGACCCAACGCAGTTGCTCGGGCGGGCCAGCGCAGGCAGCACCTGCAAGCAGCAGGCCCAGGCCGGTGATCCACAAGCGGTCCATGCAGAACTTCAACATTGGTAGGAGCGCTTGGATGGTGCCATTGCACAAGGCCGGTGTTGGCCGAATGCTCTCTTGACCGAGCAACTCTAGCACCGCGCCGGGCGCATGTCGCCCCGTGGCCAGGGGAAGGGTCCGTGGCCCTACATAGACTTGAACAGGTGCACATAGGCGCGGCTCACCGGCAGCTCGCGCTGCAGGGCGCGGAAGCGCACATAGAGGCGGCTCAGCTCATCGCGCCGGGTACCGGCCAGATGGGCCAGATTGATGATGGTGGAGCGGTGCACCTGCCAGAAGCATTGCGGGTCCAACTGCGCCACCAGCTCGGTGATGGGCGTGCGTATCAGGTACTCGGCGGTGGCCGTCTGCACGCAGGTGTATTTCTCGTCGGCGTGGAAGTAGAGCACCTCGTCCACCGCGATCTGGTGCATGAACTCGCCCTGGCTGGCACGGATGTAGCGCAGCCGCGGCGCGGGCTGGGCGCCCAGCAACTGCTGCAGCGCGCCGGCCAGGCCGGCATCGGGTGCGGTCTCACCGGCCGAGAGGGTGGCTCGCACGCGCTCCAATGTCTTGGCCAGGCGCTCGGTCTTCACCGGCTTCAGCACATAGTCCAGCGCGGCATGCTCGAAGGCCTCGAGCGCGTACTCGTCATAGGCGGTGACGAAGACCACGCGGGTCTCGCCCTCGATGCCCTGGGCCACTTCCAGTCCGGTCAGACCGGGCATCTGGATGTCCAGAAAGGCCAGATCGGGCTGCAGGGCGGCGATCTGCGCGGCCGCCTCGGTGCCGTTCCTGGCCGTGGCCACGATGGCCAGTTCGGGCCACAGCTGGGTCAACTGCTCCTTCAGGTACTGGGCCAGATGGGGTTCGTCGTCGGCGATCAGGGCGGTGAGGGCAGCGGGCATGGTGCTCATTTCGTCTCGTAGGGTAGTTCAAGCAGGGCGATGGCGCCTGGCTCGGCGGCTTGCAGCAGCAGGCGGGCGCGCTCGCCATAACGGGTCTGCAGACGGGCGCGGATGTTTGCCAGCGCCATGCCATGACCACGCCGGCCGGCGCGCCTGGGCGCGCCGAGCCCCAGCCCATCGTCCTGCACGCGGATGCGCAACAGTCCCTGCTCGACGCTGGCCTCGATGTCGATGCGGCCGCCCTCCAGCTTGGGCTCCAGGCCATGGTGGATGGCGTTCTCGATCAGGGGTTGCAGCAGCAGCGGCGGCAGAAGCGCGCCGCGCGCCGCCTCGCTGGCCTCGATGTGGAAGGCGAGCCGATCGGCCATGCGGGCCTGCATCAGGCTCAGATAGCTCTCGGCCATATCCAGCTCCTGGGCCAGGCTGCAGCTGTCGCTGCGCAGGTGCTGCAGGCTGGCGCGCAGATAGTCGGTGAAGGCCTCCAGCATGCGCTTGGCGAGCGGCGCGTCGACGTCGATCAGGCTCTGCACATTCGCCAGGGTGTTGAAGAGAAAGTGCGGCTCGATCTGGGCCTGCAGCAGGCGCAGCTGGGCCTCGCTGGCCTTGAGCCGCTGCTGCTGCTGCTTCCAGCGCCATTTGGTGATCAGGTGCACCAGGGCCGAGATCACGATGCTGGTGACGATGAATTGCGGCACGGAGAAATGCTGCACCGTGAAGATGTGCCAGGCATCGATCTGCAGCACCCAACTCATCACCCACAGCGCAATGGCAAAGCCCAGGGCAACGCAGAACATGCTGTAGACCGTGTAGAACAGCGCCGCGCGCCAATCACGCGCGCCGGCCAGGCGTTGCAGCGTGGCGCGCGGCAGCGCCCGTTGCAGTCCGTGCCGCACCAGCTGAAAGGTGTAGCAGACGCACAGCATGGTGATCACATTGGCCGGCAGGGTGTAGTTCCACCAGCGCGCCGTGCCGAGCTGCGCGCCCAGCCAACCTGCCAGCACACCGATCACCGCGCCCAGCACCAGGCCCGCGCCGGTGCTGATGAGCAGCAGGAACCACAGCGGGGTGTGGTTGTCGGCGTGCAGGCGCCAATGTTCGCCCCAGGCCTGCTTGAACGGTGAGCGTGTATCCATGGGCGGCGAGTGTAGACAGCCCGGCCGGCGCCGGCGCCGGCGGGCGACGGATCGCAAGCAGGGCCGACGCTTGGCAAGTTACGGCGCTGCCACAAGCGCCATGCCTACAATCCGCCCCAATCCAATTCGCCATGCAAGGCAAGACAGGACATCCATGCAAGTCAATGCATCCATCTTCAAGGCCTATGACATCCGCGGCGTGGTCGGCACGAGCCTGAACGAAGCGCTGGCCGAGCACCTGGGCCGCGCCTTCGGCACCGAGGCCCGCAAGCTGGGCGAAAAGGCCGTGGCGGTCGGCCGCGACGGCCGCATCTCGGGCCCCGGCCTGGTCGCCGCGCTGATCCGTGGCCTGCAGTCCACCGGCCTCGACGTCGTCGACATTGGCGCCGTCACCACGCCGATGCTTTATTACGTGGCCGCCACGCGCATCCAGCATGGCTGCAACTCCGGCATCATGGTCACGGGCAGCCACAACCCCAAGGACTACAACGGCTTCAAGATGGTGCTGAAGGGCGCGGCCGTCTACGGCGAGCAGATCCAGGGCCTGCGCCAGCGCATCGAGGCCGAGGACTATGCCAAGGGCAAGGGCCGCGTGGCGCAGATGGACGTGGGCGCCGAGTACAGCCACCGCATCGTCAGCGACTGCAAGCTCGCGCGCCCGATGAAGATCGTGGTCGACAGCGGCAACGGCATTCCTGGCGCCAGCGCCCCGGCGATCCTGCGCGCGCTCGGCTGCGAGGTGATCGACATCTATTCCAGGGTCGATGGCGATTTTCCCAACCACCACCCGGACCCCTCGCGCCCCGAGAACCTGGAAGACCTGAAGCGCATCGTGCATGCCTGCGATGCCGAGCTGGGCCTCGCCTTCGACGGCGACGGCGACCGCCTTGGCATCGTCACCAAGGACGGCGCGATGATCATGCCGGACCGCCAGATCATGCTGCTGGCCGCCGACATCCTGGCACGCAAGCCCGGCGCCGAGATCATCTTCGACGTCAAGTGCACCCAGCGCCTGGGCCCCTGGATCCGCGAACATGGCGGCCGCCCGCTGATGTGGATGACCGGCCATTCGCTGGCCAAGGCCAAGCTGAAGGAAACCGGCGCGCCGCTGGCCGGCGAGCTCTCCGGCCACATCTTCTTCGCCGAGCGCTGGTACGGCTTCGACGACGCCATGTACACGGCCGGCCGCATGCTGGAGATCCTGTCGCGCGCGGCCGACCCGAGCGCGGTGCTGAACGCCCTGCCCAACAGCTTCAACACGCCCGAGATCAATGTGCCCTGCGCCGAGGGCGAGCACCATGAGGTGGTGACGAAGCTCAAAGAGCTGACCACCCTGGCCGACTTCCCCGGTGCCAAGGAGCTGATCACCATCGACGGCCTGCGCATCGAGTACGCGGACGGCTTCGGCCTGATCCGCCCGAGCAACACCACGCCGGTGCTGGTGCTGCGCTTCGAGGGCCATACCCAGGCCGCGCTCGAGCGCATCCAGCACGATGTGCTGGCCCAGCTCAAGCGCGTCAAGCCCGACGCCACCTTCGCGGCCGGCCATTGACGCAAGAGAGCCTCGCCGAGCGCCTGGCCCGCTGGGTCTACGGCGCCCTGCTGCGTCTGCTCACGCCCTACTACCTGTTGCGCCTGTGGCGGCGCGGCAGGGCCGAGCCGCTGTACCGCGCGCATTGGGATGAGCGCCTGGCGCTCGGCGGCCCGGCCGCCCAGCCCGGCGCGATCTGGGTGCATGCGGTGTCGCTGGGCGAAACGCGCGCCGCGGCCGCCCTCATCGACGCCTTGCGCGCCCAGCGCCCCGGCATGCGGCTGCTGCTCACGCATGGCACGGCCACCGGTCGCGAGGCCGGCCAAGCCCTGCTGCAAGCGGGCGATACGCAGGTCTGGCTACCGTACGACGCGCCCGGCGCGGTGCGGCGCTTCATGCGGCGCTACCAGCCCGCCATCGGCCTGCTGATGGAAACCGAGATCTGGCCCAATCTGCTGCACGCCGCGCGCCGGGCCGGCGTGCCCATGGTGTCGGCGAATGCGCGCCTGTCGGCCAAGAGCGCGCGCCAGGGCCAGCGCTTTCGGCTGCTGCTGGCGCCGGCGGTGCGCGGCCTGGCGCTGGCCTTGGCGCAGACCGAGGCGGATGCCGAGCGCCTGCGTGTCGGCGGGGTGCCGCGCGTGGCGGTGATGGGCAATCTGAAGTACGACCTGCAGCCCGATGCCGCGCTGCTGGCGCGCGGCCGCGCCTGGCGCGCAGCCCTGGGCGCGCGCCAGGTGCTGCTGTTTGCGGTCTCGCGCGAGGGCGAGGAGGCCATGCTGCTGCAGGCCTGGGCCCAGCTGCCGCCGACCCCACTACGCCCGCTGCTGCTGATCGTGCCGCGCCACCCGCAGCGCTTTGACGAGGTGGCGGCGCTGGTGCGCGCGCAAGGCCTGAGCCTGGCGCGTCGGAGCGAATGGTTGCATGAGGGGCATGACCTGCCCCCCGAGGCAGCTCTCGGCGCCGATGCCTGGCTGGGCGACAGCATGCGCGAGATGGCGCTCTATTACGGCACGGCCGATGTGGCCCTGCTGGGCGGCAGCTTCGCGCCGCTGGGCGGCCAGAACCTGATCGAGGCGGCCGCCTGCGCCTGCCCCGTGGTGATGGGGCCGCATACCTTCAATTTCGCCGAGGCGGCCGAGCTGGCGCTGGCGGCCGGCGCGGCACAGCGGGTGGCCGACATGGCGCAAGGCCTTGCCGCCGCCCTGGCCCTGCTGGCCGATGCCGGCGCGCTGGCGCGGGCCGGTGAACAGGCCGAGCACTTTGCGGCCCAGCATCGCGGCGCGGCGCGCCGCATGGCCGAGGCGGTTGGGGCGCTATTGCGCTGAGCGCTCAGGTGCATGGCTGTGGCGGGCATTGATCAGCCGTCGCCGCACGCCAGCCTCCACCGCACCGGGCATGCTGAGGCTCCATGTCGGTGATGGCTGGACGGCGGAAACTTGTCGCCGCCCCGGCAGTCGATCTCCTGCATGCACCCGGTGCAGACGTAGCTGCCCGAGACCGGCACTTCTTCGAAGGGGCCATAGCTGCGCCTGGCCCAGGCGCCGCTGTGGTTGATGGGCCCTGGCCGGGCCGCGCTCTTGTGCGATGTCATCTTGTTGCATCTCCAACAAGCAACGCAAGGGCGATGACGACAATGAGTTTCATACCTTGCTTGATCTCCGTTCTGCAATGAGGCGGACTGTCGTCGGCCACGCCGGCGCGTGACAGCGGCTTGCGATCAAGCGTCGTGGTCGGTCCGCGAGTGGGGCCGCGCCGCGACCGAACGGGCCAGGCAGCCGCCGAAGCAATCGGCGCAGAGAGCATCGAGTTCAATACCGTTCGGTCGAGCGCAGCACCCGCTGCGGCACCGCATGCAACGGCTCGTCTCAGACCGATGGCCTGGCGATGCCGGCGCGCCGAAAGTGCAGCCATCGAAGCACTCGGATGCAGCAAATGGAACTACTTGCCTTGGCGTTTCTCGGCGGCATCGTCGGCGCCGCGCTCATGGACATCGCTGAGACCCTGGCGGCCGAGTTCGGTATCTGCAGCGGCGTGAATGCGGCATTGCTGGGCCGTTGGGCCATGGGCCTGCCGCGTGGGCAGGTGATGCATGCCAACATCCTCAACACCCGTGCCCTGCCGGGTGAGGCCCGCATAGGCTGGGCGTTCCACTTCCTGGTTGGCGGCGGCGGCGTGGCACTTGCGTACCCTGGCTTCGTTCAGCTCGCCGGCGCGTCATGGCCGGCCAATCACCTGCTTGGCGGTGTGCTGTTCGGCCTGACGACATCCGTGCTCCCCTGGTTCGTGCTCTTGCCTTGCTTCGGCTGGGGCTTGTTCGGACGGCGTGGGCCACGCGGCAGCAACGCCCTGCTGGCGGCCACCTTGTCCCATGTGCCCTACGGATTCGGCGTCGGCGCCGTGATCGCGGCGGGCGCCATGCCCTTGGCGAGCTGACGGCGCAGCGCCTCAGCGCTCGCGCAGCTTGCGGTACAGCGTGCTGCGCCCGATGCCCAACTGGCGCGCCGCCAGCGACAGATTGCCCGCCGCCGCCAGCACGGCGGCCTGGATGGCCTGGGCCTCGGCCTCGCGCAGGCTGTGCGTGGCCTGGGCAAGCGGCCCGGGGCTATCGGCGGGCTGGCATGGCGGCGAACCAGGCACCGGTGCCAAGTCTTGCCTGAACTCCTCATGCGTGGCGGCGCGCTGTTGCGCCAGTCCGGCCTGCGGCAGGCTGAGCTTGAGCAGCATCTCGCCGCGCTGCGGCAGTTGCACGCGCAGATATTCCTCACTGGAGCGTCGGCCGGCCTCGGCCAGCGCACCGAGCCCGCAACCCAGCAGCGAGTTGAGGCTCTCGCGCCGCAGCGCCGCGGGCGTGAGCGCCAACAGCTCCATCGCGGGCCGATTGGCGCCCAGGATGCGGCCGTCCTCGTCCAGCGCCAGCACCGCCTCGCGCAAGGTGCCCAGGGCTTGCGGTTGGGCATGGAAATGCAGGCGGATGCTGTGGCGAAAGCGGTCGACAAACCATTGCGCCTCGATCATGCGCGCCGACATGCCGGCCAGCGCCAGCGTGTGCGGATGGTAGGAGCGGCGGTCGCCCGAGACGTCGATCACGCCCAGCAGGCCGCCGCGGTGGTCGAAGATCGGCGCCGCCGAGCAGGTCAGGAACTGCATGGCCTTGAGGTAATGCTCCTGGCCATGCACGAGGGTCGGTGCCTCGGTCATCAGCGCCGTGCCCACCGCGTTGGTGCCCTTGTCGGCCTCGGCCCAGAGCGCGCCGGGCGCCAGTGCCACCTGCTGGGCGCGGCCCAGGAAGCCCGGGTCGCCCAGGGCATGCAGGATGGTGCCGCTGGCGTCGGTGAGCAGCACCATGCTTTGCGCATGCATGAGCTGCTCGTAAAGCATGTCCATCACGGGCAGGGCCTGGGCGCACAGGCGCGCATTGCGCGCCTGCAGTTGGCGCAGCGGCTCGGGCGCCAGGCGGCTGAGGTCGGGGCTGCCCGTGCTGACCAGGCCGAAGGCGCGGCAGCGCTCGTGCGAACTGGCGATCGCCTGGGCGTGCAGGCCCGGGCTCAGGCCGGCCAGGCTTGGCGCACCCAGCAGATGCGGGGCGAGCTGGCCGGCGCCGGACGATGGGGCATAGGGTGCAACCAAGAGGCCTCCCGCAAGAGCTGGATGGTCAGGGCATGAGCCGTTGACTATCCATCAGCGCGGCGGGCCTGGCAAGGCGGGACTGCCCGCCGCTGTCACCGATTCACGGTTGCTTGCTGGCCGGCGCGGGCGCACCGTTCACGGTGATGACGCGACGGCGGCCGGCGTCCATGTCGTCCAGGCGCTGGTTGAGCGCCTGGTTGGCCTGCTCCCAGTCTTCCTGGCTGCGGATGATGGTGGGCTTGATCAGCACCACCAGCTCGCGCTTGCGGCCGACGCTGGCACGGTTGCCGAACAGGGCCGCGGTGAGGGCGTTGTCGCCGCTGCCGGGCAGGCCCGAGCCGCGCCGCGAGGACTCCATCTGCATCAGCCCGCCGATCGCGACGATGGCGCCATCGGGGATGCGCACCATGGTGTCGGTCTCGTTGACGCTGCTGGAGGCCAGCGGCAGGCGGTAGTTGCCCACCGTGCCCAGGTCCACCTGCTTGACCTTCTCGGTCACCGTGGTGACCGAGGGGTGGATGTGCAGGGTGATCATGTTGGCATCGTCGATCTGCGGCGTCACGTCCAGCGCGATGCCCGAGAAGAACGGCGTCAGCGTCAGCGTCGGCATGGTGATGCCGGTGTTGGTGTTGTTGTTCGTGTTGTTGTTGCTGTTGCCGCCCGAGATGCCGGTGACGAAGTAGTCGTCGGCGCCGACCTTGAGCACCGCCTTCTGGTTGTTGAGCGTGGCCACGCGCGGGCTGGAAAGGATTTGCAGGTCGCCGTAGTTCTCCAGAAAGCTCAGGAGACCCTGGAAGCCGCCCTTGGCCAGCGCCAGGCCGAAGGCGCCGCCGCCCGGCGAGGGCAGGGGGATCAGGTCGGGCCAGCCCGAGGCCGCGGTGGTGGTGGAGAGCACCGGCAGGCCGCGGCTGTTGCTGACCAGCGGGTTGACGATGGTGTTGACCCCGCTGGGCAGCGAGGGGCTCACGCCAGTCTGGCCGATGGCGCCGTTCTTGCCGAGGTAGGACCAGTCGATGCCGCTCTGGAAGCCCTCGCGCAGCTCGACCTCCACCAGCTTGGCCTCCAGCATCACCTGACGCTCCACTGCCAGCTTGGTGGCGCGCAGAAAGTTCTCCACATGACGCAGCTCATCGGGCATGGCGCGCACCGCGATCGTGCCCGCCTGTGGGCTGACGATGACGTTGCGGCCGGCCTCGTTGCCCACCAGGGCGCGCAGGCCCGCGCCCAGCTCGGCCCAGAAGTCGCTCTTGGTGCTGGTGGCCACCTGCGAGCTCTCGGGCGCCGCCTGGGCCGCGCCGGGCGTGACGGGGCTGCCGCTGCCCGTGCCATTGCTGGGAGGCGTGGGTGCCGAGCCCGAGCTGACGCGCAGCTCGCTGCGGCCGATGCGCTGGCCGGGCAGGTAGTTGACGCTGAACACGCGCGTTTGCATGGTCGGCGGGTAGACGGTGACGCGGCGGCCATCGATCTTGAAGTCGTAGCCATAGACGTCGCGGATCGCCTCCAGCGCCTCGCGCAGGGTCACGCCCTTGAGCGTCACCGAGAGCTGACCGGCGACGCCCGGGTGCACCATCATGCTGTAGCGGGTGTCGGCCACCAGCGAGAGAAACACGTCGCGCACCTGGGCGCCGTTGACCACCAGGTCAAAGCGCGGCTCGGCCGGCAAGGCCGGTTGGGGCGCAGCTTCGGGCGGCGCAGGCATGGACGCCGCCGCGGCGGCTGGCGCGGGCCTGCGCGCCGCCTGCTGTTGCAGTTCGGCCTGCAGCTCGCTGCTGGGCTGGCTCAAGCGCAGGGGCTTGTTGGCACAGGCGCCCAGCAGCAGACTCAGCGCGAGTGGAAGCAGACGGCCAGAACTCATGTTTTCTCCGATGTTTTCTTGCGGGCACGGCCGACGGCAGGTGCGGCGCTGAGTGGGCGTTTTTCCACTCCCTGGTAGAGCGGCAGGCGGCGTTTCACGCCGCCCTCGCTGAGCGTCACCGCCTGTTCGTCGATGGCCAGGATGCGGGCCTCGCCCCAGCGATCGCCCACGCCCAGGCGGCGACCCTGCACCACCAGATAGCTGCGGCCATCGACCACCATGATTTGCCGTGGCAGCAGCGCCTCGGCCTCAGCGGCCGAGGCGGCGGGGCTGGCCGCGCGCAGGCCGGCGGGCGCCTGCAGCGGGTCGCGCAACTCGCCCTGGGCCAGGGCGGGCAGGGCACCGCCCAGCAGGGCGAGGGTGAGGGGCACAACGCGGCGGCGCATCATGGTTGCGGACTCGCCAGCACGACTTGCACCTGCAGCACCGCCTTGGCCGCGCCTTCGCCCTGCGCCGCCAGGCGCAGTTCACCCCAGCGCAGGCCCGGTAGTTCGGCTTGCAGTTCGTTCATGTACTTCATCAGGTCCAGATAATCGCCCTGCACGCGCAGCTCCACGGCCTGCAGGCGCCAGGCGCCCGGCGGCGTGGGCAGCCCGGGCGGTAGCTCGTCGAGTGTCTGCAGGCGCAGCAGGCGCAGCTGGGGATGGGTTTGCAGCAGCGTACCCAGCACGCTGGCCAGTGGGGTGCCCGCATTTCCGGGCTGGCTGGCACCCGCACCGGCGGCCTGCAGGGCCTGGCGCAGTGCAAGCTGGCGCGCGCGCTCCGCATCCAGCTCGGCGCGCAGCCTGGCCTGCGGGCCATTGGGGCCCTGCTGCTGGCCGGCCAGCAGGAATTGCTGGCGCAGCGCCTGCAGTTCCGTCTCGACCTTGCGCAGCCCGCTCAGCTGCAAGGTTTGCTCCTGGCTCAGCGGCGCCACCAGCAGGCTGTCCAGCAGGCCCAGCAGCAGCACCGCGAGGGTCAGGAACATGAAGAGGCGCTCGCGCACCGACAGCGCGTCGATGCGCGCCGACTGCTGGGTCCAGGCGTTTTGCAACTGGTCGCGCAGGCTCATGGCAGCCTCCCCGGTGCCGATGCGGCGGAGGAGGCTGCTGGCGCGGCGCTGACGACCCGGAAGCCCCACACCGCCTGGCCCGCGGCGTCGGCAGGCCCGGCCGCCTCGTCGCCGAAGCGCAGGGCGCCGCTGCTCCCGCCGAGCTGGCGCTCGACGCGCACCGCCGCGAGCTGCTGGCCCTGCAACAGCGGATGCGCGGCCAGCCGCGCCAGCCAGGGCTGCAGGCTGGCGGGCGCCAGTGTGCGGCCCTCCAGTTGCAGGCGCTGGCCGTTCCAGCGCAGCTCCTGCAGCCAGACCGTGGCCGGCGTGGTCTGGGCCAGCAGGCGCAGCAGATCGGCATGGCTGCGGCCGGCCTGCGGCAGGCCGCTCTGCCAATCGCTGAGGGCCTGCGCCTGCTTGGCGTTGTCTTCCTTCAGCTGAGCCAGTTGCTGCTGCAGCACCGTGCCGTCGCCGCCGCCCGGCAGCGCCGCCATGGCCTGTTGCAGCGACTGGCGTTCGTTGCGCGCCTGCAGATGGGCGGTGGCCAGCGCCGCGCTGGTCTGCTTGGCCTGCCAGATCAGGTAGACGCTGATGAGCAGGCCGCCGCCCAGCAGCAGCAGCAGGCCCTGCAGCATCGCCATGGCCGAGAACAGCCGCCGCGGCGCCAGCAGGATGGGGGTGAGGAGATTGATTTGCTGTGCCATCTAGAGCGCTCGCTCGTCCTGCCGCAGCAGGGCCCCCAGCAGGGGCAGGCAGGCCGCATAGGCCTCGGGCCCATGGGTGGCGGGCTCGAAGCCCGGGAACAGGCCGGCCGGGTCGATGGCGCTGGTGCGCAGGCCCAGCTCGCGCTGCAAGAGGCTGGCCAGCTCCTGCCCATGCTCGGGCACCACCAGGTAGAGGCGCGCCAGCGGCAGGTCGGGCCAGGAGCGCTCCCAGACATCGATCGAGCGCTGCAGCTCCAGCACCAGGGGCGAGGATTCGAGTTCGGCATCCAGGCCGCTGCCAGCACCGTAGGCCAGGTCGTCGCCTGGCATGTACTCATAGCCCAGCGGCGCGGGGGCATCGGCCTTGGCGGCGGTGGTCTGGGTGGCGCGCTTCAGCAGGCGGGCGTCCCAGTCGAGCCGGCGCGTGTAGAACAGCTCGCCATGCGCGCAGATGGTGAACAGGCAATGGCCGCCCTGCAGCAGCAGCGCCGCGGTGGCGCGCTTGGCCAGGTCCTCGGCCGCGGCAGCCGCAGTCTGCAGATTGCGCAGCGCGGTCTCGGCAATGTCCACCACGTCCAGCGGCAGGCCGGTGGCCGCGCCGAGCCGGCTGACGCGCTCGATGGCGCGGTTGCTGCCCGCCACCACAAAGAGCTGCTTGAGCGCGCGCGGCTGGTCATCGCCCACATGCATCACGTCCAGGGTGAGTTCGTCCAGCGGCACCTCCAGCAGATCCTTGATCTGCCAGCGTGCGGCCGCCTTGAGCTCGTCCTGCGGCAGATTGGGGGTGTCGATCTTGAGGATCTGGTAGGCATCGGCGTCCAGCAGGGCCAGCACCTCGCCGCCGGCCAGGCCCAGCCCAGCGAGTTGCTGCTGTAGCTGCGCTTCGTCGCCTTGCTGGCCCAGGTCCAGCACGCCCCAGCGGGTGGGCGCCAGCGGCGCAATCGCGCTGTTGGGTGCCTGCACATAGGCGAGTTGCTGGCGGCCGAGTTGCAGCACCACGCGGCTGTTCGATCTGCGGGTGCGCCAGGGCCATCGCATCAGTAGTTCTCCCGCTGGTAGATCAGGTTGGGGCTGCTGCCGTAGAGACCGAAGCTGGCGCGCGCCGAGGGGTCCTTGTCGTAGCTGCCGCCGGCGGTACACCAGCTGCCCTGCAGAAAGGCCAGGTTGGCGCTGCTGCTGGCCGCCGGGTTGGGGCTCCAGGGCGCCAGGCAGGCGGCATCGCTGCTGCCGAGCTTGATGCTGAGGTCGTAGCTGCCCGTGCGAGCGCCGCCGGGCGCGGCCAGGATCAGGCGGGCACGGCCGCCGGCAAGCTGCACGGGGCTGGTGGTCAGGGTGGCGTCGGCGGGGATCAAGCTCTTGCGGTAGTTGCCAAAGTTCAGCTGGGCGGCGCTGATGCCGGTGCAGCTGTCGGCGCTGTTGATGGTGAAGCTGCTGCCGTTCCAGTATTCCGCCTGCATGGGCATGACCAGATTGCGAAGCTGCGAGCCTATGGCATTTTGCAGGCGCAGGCGACCGAAACGCAGGGGCACTGTGGCAATCAGGCTGCGATCGTTTACCCCATCCGCGGGGCTGTCGGTGTCGAGACCGAGGCTGGCCATCGCAATGCCGTCGGCATCAGTGGGCGCGATGCCAAGCTGCAGCGCATTGGCGTTCTCGAACGGGCCGTCCGGCCCGGCGCTGGCCCGCAGCGCCGCGATCGTGAGCCTGAGGTCGCTGGCGACACCGTGGTTCCAGCTGCCGCTGCTCACGAGCGAGAGTCGCAACGGCGCCCCGGCGCTCAGGAAGCGCGTCGTGCCGGCAATGCCGGTCAACTGCCAGACCGCGCTGCTGGCCAGATCCAGGCGCGCGAAGTCGCCATGGTAATTGAGCGTCGTGGCGCCCAGCGCATTGCGGGCCGTGAGGGTCAGGGCTTGCTCGAAGTTCTCACCCAGGTAGTTGAAGGTCGAGGCCGGGGCGCAGGCGAGATTGCTGCGCAGTTTCAGCGCGCCGGGGCTGACGGCGAAGCCCGCCGGCGTGAAGCGCCCCACCACGGCGCTCTGCGCGCCACTGGCGTTGAAGACCAAGGCATCCAGGTTCACGCCGGCGCTGCCCAGGTAGTTGCTCACCAGGCCGGCGCTGGCGAGCTGGAAGCTGCCCACCTCGGTGTACTGCAGATTGCCGACGGTCTTGCTGCCGCCGCTGAAGCCGCTGAACACGGCGTTGTTGAGGCTGCCCAGCACGCCAGTCGCTGGAGTCTGCGAGGCGGCCAGCGGGCTCAGCGTGAGGGCGCTGTTGTAGGAGGGCGCCAGGCCACCGGCGCTGACCTGGGGCAGGCTGGCGCCGCCATCGGGCACCCCGTCGCCATTGGCATCGGCGCCGGCGCTCCAGCGGTAGGCGCCGACCGTGGCGCTGAAGTCGGCGCCGGCCTTGCCGAACACCGCGCCGCTGGCGCTGCTGGCGCCGGGGTTGCCGGCGCCCCCCAGCATGACGCCCGAGACCACCAGGGCAAAGGGACGCAGCGTGAGATCGGCGCTGCTGCCACTGATGGTGGTGGCGGCGTAGCTGAGCGAGTCGTCGTCGAGCTTGAGCGCGAACTTGCCGATGTCGCTGCTCGTCATCACCAGATTGGCCACGCCGGCGCTGAAGCTCAGGCCGATAAGATTGTTGCCGGCCGGATGGCTGGACGGCACGCTGGCCAGCGCCGGTGCGACGATGCCGGGTGCCGTCCAGGGGCCGCCGTTGTCGCTGCGCCAGAGCTTGAGGTTGCGGGTGCCGCTGTAATCGGTAGCCACGCTGCAATTGCCGGTGCCGGGGTCCTTCTTCCAGAGTGCGACCTGCAGATCATGGTTGCGTCCAGCCACCACCACATGGCTGCCGGCGATCTTGTTGGCGAGGTCCTCGCTCCAGACAAAGGCGTTGTCGCGGTATTGGATCGCTGCCGAGCTGCTGCTGATGGCGGGCGGGGTGTTGTCGGCCACGGTGACGGTCAGATCCTGCGCCAGGCTGTGCGCGAGCCGCAGCCTGACCACGCCCGCATCGCCGGCCGCAAAGCTGTAGCTGGCCAGCCCGCTATTGGCCGTCCCGGGTGTGAGCGTCCCCGCCGGCGCCGGTCCGCTGCCGGCACTCCAATCACCCTTGCCGGTGGACGTGCTGAGGTTGACCGTGCCGGTATAGCCGGTGAGCACATTGCCGTTGCCGTCCCTGGCGCTGATGGTGAGGGTTTGCGGCGTGCAGGTGGAAGCGCTGCCGGTGCCGGCGATCGTGAAACTGCTGGGGCCGCAACTGCTGGCGGCTCGGCTGCTGCCATCCCAGTTCTTGCCGGCCAGCTGGTTGCCGTAGAGGTTGCTGATGGCCGAGGCGCTCAGCGCGCCCGAGAAGAGCATGACCTCGTCCAGCGCGGCATTCATGCCCTCGTGCGTGCCAGCGTCCACGTCGTAGGACGCGCCGATATAGGACAGGCTGCCGCTGACCTTGTTGTTGACCGACTCCTTGTAGACACCGTCCACATAGAGCGCGGTGCTGCTGCCGCCAGCCACCGCGGCGAGATGGTGCCAGCCGGCGCCCAGGCTGCCCAGCTGGAACGTTCCGGGCACGATGTTGCCGGGGGTGTAGACGCCCCAGCGCATGTTGTAGTTGCCGTCCAGGTAGATCAGGTCGCCGCCGCCGGAAACGGCGCCCAGCACATGGTATTTGCTGCCGCCGGTACTGAGTGGGAACTTGACCCAGGCGCTCAGGGTCCAGCTGCTGGGCAGGGCGAAGGCGCTGACCACGCCGAAATAGCGCCGGCCGGTGGTATCGCGGAGATCGGCATAACGATTGATGACGGTGGGTGATGTGTTGCCAGTGACAGCACCCTGCACGGCGGTGGCGTGGTGGTTGTTGCCGCTGCTGTCCTTGAGCTCGCCCGCCGTGCCGTTGACGCTGCATTCGTCGAAGTGATAGTCCAGCGCCACCGCGCAGGCAGCGGTCGTGAAGCTCTGGTCGCTGCCATAGCTGGTGCCGCTCGCATTGACGCCCTTGGCGCGGTAGTGGTAGGTGCTGCCGCAGCTGAGCCCCGCGAGCGCAGCCGAGACGGCCGCGCCGCTGGCGCTGGCGGCCAGCGGGCTCTGCGCGGCGTTGATGCTGCTGCCATAGGCGATGCTGGGGCCGTATTCGAAGCTGACCGTAGTGCTGGCGCCATTGCTGGACACGGTGCCGTTGAGGGTGACCGCGTTGAACGAGATGGCCGTGGCGGCGTTGGTGCTGACGCTGGGTGGACCGCCGCCGACCACGATGTTCACCGTGGCCGTGGTCTGCGTCTGGTACTCGGTGAAGGTGATGGAGCGGTTACCCGCGCTGGTGGCGGTGTAGGTCAGGCTCAGGATGGCACTCTTGTTGCCGTTGTTGCCGGGCACGTAGACCGAGTAGGTGGCACCGCCGGAGGCGTAGACATTGTTGCAGTTCCAGTCGGCGCTGCTCGAGCAGCTCAGGTAGCTGAAGCCGGCCGGCGCGTTGTCGCCGAGCTGGATGGCGCCGCCCTTGCACTGCGCGTAGGAGATCGGGATCGCCACCGTCACGGTCGCGCCCACCGCGACCGTGCTGGGGCTGGCGGTGACCGTGCCCAGGCTCATGGTGCAGGCGCTGGCGGTGCTGCTGCACAGCCACTGCATCATCAGCAGGCACAACAGGCACAGCAGGCGGCGCATCATGGCCGCACCACCGTGCGACTCAGTTGCCGCTCCGCATACGTGGGCTGCGGCGTGCCGCCTGCCGGGCAGGCGCCGCCAGTCGGCGCGTTGCAGGCATTCGCCACCAGCTGGTAGAACACCAGGTTGCTGGCGCCGTCGCTGGCGCTGCTGCGGGTGCAGCTGACCGTGACCACGAAGTCGCCCAGGGCGATGTTGGTGTTGCCCGGGCAGGCCGGCGCGGCGCCGGGCGGGGCGGGGTTGCGCAGCACCTGGAAGCTGGCCCATTCCAGGCCGGCAATGGCGGCCTGATAGGCACGGGCGGCGGCCAGCTCGGCGGCCGAGCCCAGGTGCTGGCGCTGGCTGAAACGCGCCATCGCCGCACCCAGCGCCGCCAGCACCACCAGGATGAAGATCACCGACACCATCGTGAAGCCATGATGGAGCGCGCGGCGCCGCTGCGGTGACTCAGGGCTGGTTGTCGACATGCAGGGCATGGTGCAGGGTAATGGTTTCGCTGTCGCCGCCGCTGGCCGCGCTTGCCAGGGTCAGGCGCAGCGTCACCAGGGCGGTGCGCGTTGCCGCCGCGGCCGCACTGTAGCTGAACGTGCAGGCCTTGACCCCGCGTGCCAGCAGCGCGGCGCTGCCGCCCGCGGGCGGATCGGGCTGCGCCGCCACAAAGCCGTAGCCGCTGTAGCGCGTCAGCGTGGCGGCGGCCAGGTCGCAGCGGTAGCTGACGGGCTGCTCCACCGCAAACACGCGGTAGGGCGGGGCAGCAAGCGAGACCGGCAGTCCGGCGCCATTCGCCATCGTGATGCTGCTGGCGATGCCGGCGCCGTTGCTGGCGCTGCGGCGATTCGCGCCGGCATAGGCGTCGGCGTCGGGGTTGTCAGCGCCCAGGTTGTAGAACACCAGCTGCTGAGTGCTCGCAAGGGCAAGAGCCGGCCCCAGCAGATCGAAGGCGTTGTCGGCCGCGCCAAAATCCAGCCGGCCGGCGCCCTCGGTGGCATAGCGTGCCGCGCCGCTGCTGGGGATCAGCTCCAGGCTGGCGCTGCCGGCGCTGCTGAGCGTGCGTACGCTGTTGGGCAGGGCCACGGCGATGTCGCGGCCGATGCGGCGCAGCGCCTGGTCGGCCTGGTCCACCAACTGCGCGCGTGCGCTGCCGGCCAGATAGCTTTTCACCGGCGCGACGATGAAGACCGCGACGATGCCCGCCACGATGCCGGTGAGCGTGATCACCAGCACCGCTTCGACCAGGGTGAAACCAAGTTGTTCAGAGCGCCGCATTGGGAGCATGACGGGTGCGGTAACCCTGCAGGCTGATGGATTCGCCGCCGGGGCCGTTGACGGTGACGGTGATCTGCAGCGCATCGCCGCTGCCGGCGCCGATGCTGCCCAGTGCCGCGGCCGCCACCGTGACGCTGGCCTGGTAGTTCTCCAGGCCTGCGATGGCGCTGTTCGTCAGGTCGCGGATGCCGCTCATGCTGAAGCCGTGGTAGTCGTTCACATTGTCGAAGGGCTGGCCGGCGTAGCGGCTCTCGCCGGCCTCGGGGCCGATGTTCTCGGGCTGGCCGCAGGCGGCGCTGTTGGCGGCCTGATCGGCATTGGCGTCATCGGGATCGCAGAAGGTAAAAGGCATCAGCTGCACCTCCTGCAGCAGCGATTCGGCGATCGCCAGGGCCTGGCGGCGGATCATCGGGTCGGCGCTCCTGGCGCCGGCCTGCACGAAGATCTGCAGCACGCCGGCCAGCGCCGCGCTCACCACCACCATGAAGACGATCAGCTCCACCAGGGTCAGGCCTTGCTGACCGGTTCGGCGTGAGGTGTGAAGGTGGCTGGGCATGCGTGGGGGCTCCAAGCCGGATGCTAGCCGCTGCGGCCCCCAGGGCAACGGCTCAGGGAAGGCGGAAAACCAGCCCTGTTTCATGCTCCAGCCGGTAGGCCTGGCTGTATGCGCCATGGGCCACCGTGATGGGCAGGCTGGTATTGCTGCCGCTGAGGCTGCGGCCGCTGTTGCCGGCGTTGAAGGTGAAACTGCGCGTGCCGCCCTCGGCGATGCAGGGGCTGGTGCCGGTGGGACAGCCCAGCGAGCCCAGGCTGGCACCGCCCACATAGGCGAAGGCGATGCCGTTGCCGCTGATGGTGGCGACGATGGGGCGGCGCTGCGTCAGGGCCTGGCGCTGCATGGCGGGCAACTCGGCCAGCAGCTGGTCGCCGAAGGCGCGCAGGCGCCAGTCATTGGTATCGATCAGCCGGGGCAGGGCGACCACGGCGAGCGCGCCGATCAGCACCATCACGATGATCAGCTCGATCAAGGTAAAACCCGCCGCGGGCCGGCCCGCGGCGGGTTGGCAATGCATGGCGCGAGCGCCAGCGATCACGAGATGCCGATGGCGGTGAATGTGGCGGTGTTGGGCGTGGTGGCGCTGTCGGTCAGGGTGCAGCTCACCGAGGCGTCGGCGGCCACGGCCGCGGCCGTGATGGTGTAGGGCGCGGCGCCGCCGCTGGTGGGCAGGCCACCCTGCAAGGCGTTGGCCACATCGGTGCAATTGGTGATGGCGATGCCCTTGGTATCGTTGGCCTTGCGCGCAGCGTAGTTGACGGACGAGGCCGAGCTGAGCGCGCCCGCCACGCCGGCGATGGCAGCCTTCTGGGCGTCGGTCTTCAGGTCGACGAACTTGGGCAGGGCCACGGCGGCCAGCACGCCCAGGATGACGATGACCATCACCAGTTCGATAAGGGTGAAACCTGTTTGTGTCTTCTTCATGGATGGAAACCTCGGTTGATGCCTAGATTCGGTTCGACCGCTCAGGGCCATGGACCCAGCTTAGCCGGGCATACCCTCGGCTCATCGTCCAAAAGCCGCCACACTTGAGCGCGATTTGCGCCCCGGTGTGAAATCAGCCACGGCCCATGGCCGCCTGGCCCAGATTCCACAGCGGCAGGAACACGCCCAGGGCCAGCATCAGCACCATGGCGCCGATCATCAGCAGCAGGATGGGCTCGATCGCGGCCGAGAGGCCCTTGATGGCGTAATCGGTCTCGCGCTCGTACATGCCGGCGATCTCGACCATCAAGTTGTCGAGCTCGCCGGTCTCCTCGCCCACCGCGATCATCTGCAGCACGATGGGGGTGAACACGCCGGCGGCGGTAGCGCAGCGCGAGATGCTTTCACCGCGCTCCACGCCGTCGCGCATCTGGTCGATGCGCGCGCCGATGAAGGCGTTGTCCACCGTCTGCGCCACTACCGTCATGGCCTGGCTGATCGGCACCCCGCTGCGCGAGGCGAGCGCGAAGCTGCGCGCGAAACGCGACAGCGTGGCCTTCAGGATGATGGGGCCGGCGATCGGCAGGCGCAGCTTGAGGCGGTCCCAGCGGTAGCGGCCCGCCGCGGTGGCGAGCCAGCTGCGCGTGGCCAGCACCGCCGCCGCCGCGCCGGCCAGCAGGCCCGGCCACCACTTCAGCATCCAGGCCGAGAAGCCCAGCAAGAGCTTGGTCATCAAGGGCAGCTCGGCCTTGAAGCCGGCAAACACCGCCGCAAAGGTGGGCAGCACGAAGATGTTGATCACCACCAGGGCGATGGCCATCGCCACCACCACCATGGTGGGGTAGCGCAGCGCCTGCTTGATGCGAGCGCGCGTGTCGATCTCGAATTCGAGGTGCTGGCCGAGGCGCTCGAACACCTCGGTGAGGCGGCCGGTCATCTCGCCCACGCGCACCATCGCCACGTAAAAGGGCGAGAACACCTGCGGGTGGCGGGCCATCGCGGTGGAGAGTTCGCGCCCCTGGTCGAGGCTGGCACGCAGATCCTGCAGCAGGACGATCATGGCCGGCTGCGCGGTGGAGGCCTCCAGGCCGGCGAGCGCGCGCAGGATCGGCACGCCGGCCTTCTGCAGGGTGTAGAGCTGGCGCGTCATCACCAGCAGGTCCACCATGTTCACGGGGCGCGCGCGCAGCGTCGCCCACCAGTCCTGCTTGGGCGCCGAGAGGCTGCTGCCGGCCGGCTTGATGTCGATCGGGATCACGCCACCGGCGCTGAGCTGCGCGGCCACGGCGTCCATGCCCTCGGCATCGATCACGCCGCTGAGCTGCTCGCCGCGGTTGTTGCGGCCCTTCCAGGCGTAGGACCTCACCGGCCTCAGTCTCCGGTGTCGGTGGCGATGCGCATGGCCTCGGCCACCGTGGTCTTGCCCTGGCGCACCAGCGCCAGCGCGCCGTCGGCCAGGGTCTTGCCGCGCAGGCGTTCGCGCGAGGCGCGCATGAAGGCCTGGCTGTCGCTATGGGTGATGGCCAGGGCCATCTCGGTGTCGATCTCCAGCATCTCGTAGATGCCGCGCCGGCCGTGGTAGCCGGTGCCATTGCAGACCGAGCAGCCGCGCCCGCGCAGGCTTTGCAGCGGCTTGCCATCTTCCGCATTGGCGGCCAGCCAGGCGGCTTCCTGCGGCGAGGGCTCATGCGGCTCGGCGCAGTTGTCGCAGATCGCGCGCAAGAGGCGCTGGGCGATCACCGCCTGCAGGCTGGTGGCCACCATGAAGGGTGGCGCGCCCATGTCCAAGAGGCGGAAGGGCGTGCTGGCGGCGTCCTTGGTGTGCAGAGTGGAGAGCACCATATGGCCGGTGATGGCGGCGCGCAGGCCGATCTCGGCGGTCTCGGCATCGCGCATCTCGCCCACCAGGATCACGTCGGGGTCCTGGCGCAGGGTGGCGCGCAGCACGCGCGAGAAGGTCAGCTCGATCTTCTCGTTCACCTGTACCTGGGTCAGGCCCGGCAGGCGGTACTCGACCGGGTCTTCCACGGTGATGATCTTGTGCTGCTCGGCGTTGATCTCGGCCAGCGCGGCGTAGAGCGTGGTGGTCTTGCCCGAGCCGGTCGGGCCGGTCACCAGCACCATGCCCGAGATGCGGCCCAGCAGCTCGCGAAAGCGCGCCAGCATCTCCTCGGGCATGTGGATCTGATCCAGCCGCCGGATCGCCGTGCCCTGGCCCAAGAGGCGCATCACCACCGATTCGCCATATTGGCCGGGCAGGGTCGAGAGGCGCACGTCGATGGTGCGCTCGCGCAAGCGCAGCGAGAAGCGGCCGTCCTGCGGCAGGCGCTTTTCGGAAATGTCCAGGCCGGCCATCAGCTTGAGGCGCTGCGCGATTGCCGCCGCAATGCGCTTGTCGGCCTGGGTCTGGGTCTGCAACACGCCGTCGATGCGGTTGCGTATCAGCAGCTCGGTTTCCTGGGGTTCCACATGCACGTCCGAGGCGCCCGCGGCCGCGGCATCCTCGAACACCGATTGCAGCAGGCGCACCACCGGCGCGCCCTCCTGGCCCACGCTGGCCTGCAGCGCGCCGAAGTCGACGGCGTCGCCGATGTCTTTTTCCAGCGCCTTGGCCAGGCCGGAGATTTCTTCGGTGCGGCGGTAATGGCGGTCAAAGGCGGCGGGCAACTGGCTCTCGGCCACCACCGCCATGCTGATGCGGCGCTTCAGCAGCCGGCTCAGCTCGTCGAATGCGAACAGGTCCAGCGGGTCGGCCATCGCCACCAGCAGGTAGTCGCCCTTGTCCTCCAGCACCAGCGCCTTGAAGCGGCGCGCCGGCGTTTCCGGCAGCAGCCGCACCAGCTCGCTGCGGGTGGGAAAGCTCTTCAGATTGACGAAGGGTGCGCGCAACTGCCGCGCCAGCACATGGGCCAGCGCCTCTTCGGTGATGAGGCCGGCGTCGATCAGCAGCCGCCCCAGCTTCTTGCCGGTGGCACGCTGCAGATCCAGGCTCTGCTGCAACTGCGCCTCGGTGATGAGCTGCTGCTGCACCAGCACATCGCCCAGGCGCAGCTTCTGCGGCCGGCCGGTGCTGTCCGGGGCGGGCGCGGAGGGATTGGCAGTGGTGTCCATGCAGGTTCAGTTGTTGCTGGTAGCCCGCACCTCGGCGAGCGTGGTGATGCCCTGGAGCACCTTGACGATGCCGTCCTGGCGCAGCGTGCGCATGCCCTCGGCCATGCCAGCGTGCTGAATCTCCTCGGCGCGCGCGCCGGTCTGGATCAGGCGGCGTATCGGCCGCGTCACGCTCAGCAGCTCGTGCAGACCGGCACGGCCCTTGAAGCCACTGTGATCGCATTGTGGGCAGCCGGGGCTGTGAAAATGCATCAGCTGCCCGTTCACGCCATGCTCGGCGATCCACTCGTTCAGCAAGGCCTGGCGCGTCGGGCGCTGGTCGGCGTCGAACACATGCAGGTAGTCGTCCATCAATTCGGTCAGCGCGGCCTCAACGATGGGCTCGGAGCGGCGGCAGCTCGGGCACAGGCGCCGCACCAGGCGCTGGGCCAGCACGGCCAGCAGCGAATCGGCGAAGTTGAACGGGTCCATGCCCATGTCCAGCAGGCGCGTCACGGTCTCGGGCGCGCTGTTGGTGTGCAGGGTGGAGAGCACCAGGTGGCCGGTCAGCGAGGCCTCGACGGCGATCTGTGCCGTCTCCTCGTCGCGAATTTCGCCCACCATGATGACATCGGGATCGGCGCGCAGGAAGGCGCGCAGGGCCTTGGCAAAGGTCCAGTCGATCTTGGGGTTCACCTGCACCTGGCGCAGGCCGGCCTGGGTGATTTCGACCGGGTCCTCGGCGGTCCAGATCTTGCGCTCGGGCGTGTTGATCTGGCTCAGCACCGAGTGCAGGGTGGTGGTCTTGCCCGAGCCGGTGGGGCCCACGCAAAGCACCATGCCATAGGGGCGCTGCACCGCGGCCTCAAGCTCGCGGCGGTTGTGCGGCGAGAGGCCCAGCTTGTCGATCGGGATGGGCTTGGCCGAGGCCAGGATGCGCATCACCACGTCTTCCAGGCCGTTGCTGGTGGGAATGGTGGCGACGCGCAGCTCCAGCTTGTGCTGGGGCGAGAAGCGCGCGAAATTGATCTTGCCGTCCTGTGGCTTGCGGCGCTCGGAGATGTCGAGGTCGCACATGATCTTGATGCGCGCGATCATGGCGCTGCGGTAGGTGTGCGGCAGCTCCAGATAGGGGTGCAGCACGCCATCCTTGCGAAAGCGGATCTTGAGCTTCTCGCGCCCCGGGTGGGTCTCGATATGGATGTCGGACACGCCCTGCGCATGCGCCTCGATGATCATGGTGTTGATCATGCGCACCAGCGAGTTGTCGCTCTGCTCGATCGGGCTCTCGTCCTCGCGCGCGCTCGAGGCCTGGCCCTCGCGCTCCAGCGTCTCGACCAGCTTGTCGGCGTTGTCGAGCACGAAGTCGGCCTGCAGCGGCGGCAGGCCGATCTCGCGTGCGCTGATGGGTTCGGTGCCGAAGCGGCTGTAGGCGGACGGGATGGCAAAGGCGAGGCTGCCCAGCTTGGCGAGCGTCGGCACGAGCTTGAGCTGGGAGACGAATTCCGCCTCGTCGATGGCATCGCGCCGCGTCGGGTCCTCCATCGCCACGATCAGCTTGCCCTCGCGCAGCACCAGCGGCAGGATCTCCAGGCGCTTGGCCACCGAATGCGGCAGCTTGCGCACGGCGTCGGGTTCGACCGGGAAATGCTCCACGTCGACGAGCGGATAACCCATCTTGCGCGCCAGTGCCGACTGCAGCTGCTGGCGGCTCACGATGCCCTTGCGCACCAGCAACTCGCCCAGCGGCACCGAGCGGTCCATGCGTTGCTGGGCCAGCGCGTCCTCGAGCTGCTGCTGCGAGACCAGATCAAGCGCCAGCAGGGCCTCGCCAATGCGCACCATGGGCATGCGGGCCTGCTGCTCGATCGCCTGCAGCAGCTGCTCGGCGCTGACGATCTGCTGCGCCACCAGGATGTCGCCCACGCGGCGGTTGCGCAGGTCCTGCTGCTCGCGCGCCACTTCCTCCACCTGCTCTTCGGTGACCAGGGCGTCCTGCACCAGCACCTCGCCGATGCGCTCGCCGAGCTCGAAACTGCCCAACACCTCGCGCGGGATGAAGACGCAGCGCACCGCGTCGTTGCCTTCGCTGAGCGGCGGGAACAGGAACAGGCCGTTGTTGTCGTGCTGGTGGCCGATGGTCGTGCCGCTGAATTCGCCGCCGCCGTTGAACAGCACCTTGAAGCTGCTGCGCGGGCGCTGGTCCAGACTCAGGCGCACATCGGGCTGGTCGGTTTCGCGCGGCGCGGCCGGGATCACGCGCATCAGCTTGAGCGCGCGGATCTGCCCGAACTTCACCGCCATGGCGTTGCGCGCCGGCGGCACATTCACCTGCAGGTTGCGTTCGGCCGCCGAGATCAGCAGCACCGAGCCGACGGTGCGGCTGTTGTTGGGGCCGATGATCTCGCAGGCCTCCGGGCCGAGGTGAGGGCTGGGCTGGGGGTAGGCGGCAAAGGGCGGGGTGGGCCAGTAGAAGAGCGCATCCGGCGCCGCGTCGGTGCCGCTGCCTGGCTTGGGCGCATAGGGCCAGCTCAGTGGGGCGGACAGATCTGCGGACATCGCGTGGCTCCTGCGGGAAATCGTTGGGCTGGACGGGCAGGGCGATGCAAGCGCCATGGCACCTCGTGCCTACATGCTAAGGCCTGGCGCGGCCCTTCATCCGCGGATTTGGCGCTCAGCGCCCATTCATTTCATGCACCAGCCGGCCGCAGGGCGCACGGGCGGCCGCCGGGCTTTGGCATGATTCGCCACAATTCCCGACCTGTCGCAAGCATTCTTAGCTAACCCTCATGGCCAGTTCCAAGCTCAATCCAGCGCCACTGCTGCCCTCGCGCTGGCAGTTCTGGGTCGACCGCGGCGGCACCTTCACCGATCTGGTGGGGCGCGCGCCGGATGGCCGGCTGCACACCCTCAAGCTGCTGTCCGAAAACCCCGAGCAGTACCGCGACGCCGCGGTGGAGGGCATACGCCGCCTGCTCGGCCTGCAGGCGCATGAGACCATCTCGCCGGCCCTGGTGGACTGCGTGAAGATGGGCACCACGGTGGCCACCAATGCGCTGCTGGAGCGCAAGGGCGAGCCCACCGTGCTGGTGATCACCGAGGGCTTTCGCGATGCGCTGCGCATCGCCTACCAGGCGCGGCCGCGCCTGTTCGATCGGCATATCCAGCTGCCGGAGCTGCTCTACGAACGGGTCATCGAAGCGCGCGAGCGCGTCGGCGCCCACGGCGAGTTGGAGCGGGCCCTGGACCTGGATGAACTGCGCCAGCAGCTGCAGGCCGCCCGCCAGGCCGGGCTGCGCGCCTGCGCCATCGTCTTCATGCACGGCTATCGCTACCACGCCCATGAGCTGGCCGCGGCGGCGCTGGCGCGCGAGCTCGGCTTCGAGCAGGTCTCGGTCTCGCACCAGGTCAGCCCCTTGATGCGTCTGGTGGGGCGCGGCGACACCACCGTGGTGGACGCCTATCTCTCGCCCATCCTGCGCCGCTATGTGGAGCAGGTGGCGGCGCAGATGCCGGGCGTGCCGCTGCTGTTCATGCAGAGCAGCGGGGGGCTTACCGAGGCGCACCAGTTCCAGGGCAAGGACGCCATCCTCTCCGGCCCGGCCGGCGGCATCGTCGGCATGGTGCGCACCGCCCTGCAGGCCGGCCATGCCAAGGTGATCGGCTTCGACATGGGCGGCACCTCCACCGATGTCTCGCATTACGCCGGTGAGTTCGAACGTGCGTTTGAGACCCAGGTGGCGGGCGTGCGCATGCGTGCGCCGATGATGAGCATCCACACGGTGGCGGCCGGTGGGGGGTCGGTGATCCGCTTCGACGGCGCGCGCCTGCGCGTCGGGCCCGAGAGCGCCGGCGCCCATCCCGGCCCGGCCAGCTACCGCCGCGGCGGGCCGCTGGCGGTGACCGATGCCAATGTGCTGCTGGGCAAGATCCAGCCCGAACATTTCCCGCATGTGTTCGGCCCGCATGCCAACGAGGCGCTGGACCTGGCGACGGTGCGGCGCGGCTTCGAGGCCCTGGCGGCGCAGATCAGCGTGGCCACCGGACGCAGCAGCAGCGCCGAGGAGGTGGCCGCCGGCGCGCTGCAGATCGCGGTGGCCTCGATGGCCAATGCCATCAAGCGCATCTCGGTGGCCAGGGGCTATGACGTCACCGGCTACACCCTGCAGTGTTTTGGCGGCGCCGGTGGCCAGCATGCCTGCCTGGTGGCCGACGCGCTGGGCATGTCGCGCGTGCTGGTGCACCCGCTGGCCGGCGTGCTGAGCGCCTACGGCATGGGCCTGGCCGATCAGGTGGCGATGCGCGAGGCCGCGGTGGAGCTGCCGCTCGATGCTGCCGGCCTGCGGCAGGCGCAGGCAATGCTGGCCCGCTTGGCCGAGGCCGCGCGCGCCGAGCTGCTGGCCCAGGGCCTGCCGGGCGAACGCCTGCAGACGCGCGCCCACCTGCTCCTGCGCTACCAGGGCACGGACACCGCCCTGCAAGTGGCCATCGCGCAGGTGCCCGACGCGCAAGACCTGACCCTGCTGCAGCAGGCCTTCGAGGCCGCCTACCGCCAGCGCTTTGCTTTCCTGATGCCGGGGCGCGCCCTGGTGATCGAGGCGGCCGTGGTGGAGGCGCTGGCGCCGGGCGAGGCGAGTGAGGTGGTCGCAGCGGACACGGGCGAGACGCATGCGGCCGAGGCTATGGAGGAACTGCGCATGTACTGCGGCGGCGATGGCCAGCCGCAGGGCTGGCGTGCGGCCGGCCTCTACCAGCGCGAGCAGTTGCGCCCCGGCGCGCTGGTGCCCGGTCCGGCGGTGATCGCCGAGCGCAATGCCACCACCGTGGTCGAGCCCGGCTGGCAGGCCTGCGTGAGCGGCGATGGCTGCCTCGAGCTGCAGCGCGTGCTGCCGCGCCCGCAGGCCCAGGCCCTGGGCACCTTCGCCGACCCGGTGATGCTGGAGGTCTTCAACAACCTCTTCATGAACATCGCCGAGCAGATGGGGCTGCGCCTGCAGAACACCGCGCACTCGGTGAACATCAAGGAGCGCCTGGATTTTTCCTGCGCGCTGTTCGACGGCCAGGGTCATCTGATCGCCAATGCGCCGCACATGCCGGTGCACCTGGGCTCGATGAGCGAGTCCATCAAGACCGTGATTGCGCGCAACCCGGGCATGCAGCCGGGCGATGTCTATGTGCTGAACGATCCGTATCACGGCGGCACCCACTTGCCCGACGTGACCGTCATCACCCCCGTCTACCTGTCTGCCCCCACGGGTGCTGCGCACCCTGCCCCCCAAGGGGTCGCTCAGCCGCCTTGGGGCGGCTCGGCGGCGGCTTCGGTCCGGGCTGGTGAGCCCCCCGCCTTCTACGTCGCCTCGCGCGGTCACCATGCCGACATCGGTGGCATCAGCCCGGGCTCCATGCCGCCGCTGTCCACCAGCATCGAGGAGGAGGGCATCTTGCTGGACAACGTGCTGCTCTTGCGCGACGGGCAGCTGCGCGAGGCCGAGCTGCGTGCCCTGCTGCAGGCGGGGCCCTGGCCGGCGCGCAACCCGGAGCAGACCCTGGCCGATCTGCGCGCCCAGGTGGCCGCCAACGAGAAGGGCGTGCAGGAGCTGCGCGCCATGGTGGCGCAGTACGGCCTGGAGACCGTGAACGCCTATATGGGTCATGTGCAGGACAACGCCGAGGAGGCGGTGCGCCGCGTCATCACCGCGCTGAAGGATGGCAGCTACACGCTGGAGCTGGACAACGGCGCCCGCATCCAGGTGCAGCTGCGCGTGGACCGGGCGCGGCGCAGCGCGCAGATCGACTTCAGTGGCAGCAGCGCGCAACTGCCCAACAACTTCAATGCCCCCAAGTCGGTCACCATGGCGGCGGTGCTGTACGCCTTCCGCAGCCTGGTGGACGACGAGATCCCGCTCAATGCCGGCTGCCTCAAGCCGCTGGAGGTGATCGTGCCCGAGGGCTGCATGCTCAACCCGCGCCATCCGGCCGCCGTGGTGGCCGGCAATGTCGAGACTTCCAGCTGCGTCACCAATGCCATTTATGGCGCCCTGGGCGTGATGGCGGCGGCGCAATGCACCATGAACAACTTCACCTTCGGCAACGCGCGCTACCAGTATTACGAGACCATCTCGGGCGGCTCGGGTGCGGGGCCAGGTTTTGCCGGGACCAGCGTGGTGCAGACGCACATGACCAACTCACGCCTCACCGACCCCGAGGTGCTGGAGTTCCGCTACCCGGTGCGGCTGGAGAGCTATGCCATCCGTGCCGGCTCGGGCGGTGCCGGGCGCTGGCGCGGTGGCGACGGCGGGGTGCGGCGCCTGCGCTTTCTGGAGGCCATGAGCGCCGGCATCCTCAGCAATGGCCGCAAGCTGGGCGCCTTCGGCATGGCCGGCGGCCTGCCCGGCGCGGTGGGGGTGAACCGGGTCGAGCGCCGCGATGGCAGCGTCGAGTTGCTGGACCATATCGCCACGGTGGAGATGCGGCCCGGGGATGTGTTCGTGATCGAGACACCGGGCGGAGGTGGCTATGGCGCGCCCGAAGGAGAACAGACGGTATGAAGAGCGGCACCATCTTGCTGACGGGCTTCGAGCCCTTTGGCGGCGAGTACATCAACCCGGCCTGGGAGGTGGCCCGGGCGCTGGACGGCGAACAGGTGGCCGGCGCGCGCGTGGTGGCCTGGCAGCTGCCCTGCGTGTTCGGCGCGGCGCTGCAAAGCCTGGCCAAGGCGCTGGCCCGCCATCAGCCCCAGCTGGTGCTGGCGCTGGGCCAGGCCGCCGGGCGCAGCGAACTCTCGGTGGAGCGCGTGGCCATCAATGTGGATGACGCCCGCATCGCCGACAACCAGGGCAGCCAGCCGATCGACGAGGCGGTCATCGGGGGCGCGCCGGCGGCCTACTTCTCGACCCTGCCCATCAAGTCCATGGTGGCGGCACTGCGCGTGGCGGGCTATCCGGCGGGCATCTCGCAAAGCGCCGGCACCTTTGTCTGCAACCATGTGTTCTACGGCCTGCAACACCAGCTCGCCGACACGGCCGTGCGCAGCGGCTTCATGCACATCCCCCTGCTGCCCCAGCAGGCGGCGCTGCACCCGGGCGAACCGAGCATGGCGCTGGCGACCATGGTCGAGGGCGTGCGGCTGGCGCTGGGCGTGGCCTGGCGCGTCAGGAACGATGTGCGCCAGGGTGGCGGCAGCATCGCCTGAGGGTCTACTATTCTTCCTCGCTGTAGCGGCGCCAGCGCTCGCTGGCCGATCGCATCAGCGCCAGTTGATCGACGATGCGCGGGCAAGCGTCGCAGGCCATCATGTGCAGCTTCAGCGCCAGGCGCTCGCGCCAGGGCAGGCGCAAGTCCTGCGCCTGCATGACCAGCAGGCTGACTTCCTTGCAGGTACGCATCAACAACATCAAGAAGACTCCTTGGCGAGCTGCGCGCCCGAAAACCAGTTCAGCTGCAGGCATTCGCGCAAGCGCAGGCGGGCTCGGTGCAGCATCACCCACAGATTGGTCGGGCTGATGGCGAGTTCCTTACAGATCTCGTCGGTCTCCAGCTCCAGCCATTCGCGCATCATGAAGAGCCGGCCCTGTTGCCCGGGCAACTGCTCCACACAGGCCTCCAGCACGCGCATGAAGTCCACTTGGCGCAGCGCATGCTCGGGGTCGCCCCAGTCCTGTGGCTGCTCGCGCCAATGGCCGCTGCTGTCGAACAGCTCGTCCTCGATCGGCGCGTCGTCCTCGCGCGTGGTGGAAAGTTCCCGGCTGTTGCGGCGGATCTGGTCGATCAGCTTGTGCTTGAGGATGCCGATCAGCCAGGTCTTGAGCTGCGACTGGCCGGCAAAGGTCTGCGGCCGCTCGATCGCGGCCAGCAGGGTGTCGGACACCGCGTCCTCGGCCCAGGCCGCGTTGCGCAATTGCAGGCGAGCGTACTTCAGCAACTGCGGTCGCAGGCGTTCGAGTTCGGCGGAGAAATCTGCCATCGGCGATCCGGGAAGAAGATTTTGTGGGCCCGAGTGTAAGGACTGGACGCTCGCTTGCGACACAAGGCTGGCGACGCGATGATGCGTCACTTCTTTTTGCAACCCTCTCGCCATCTTTACGGAGAATTTCCATGTCGAACAAGCAATTGATCTCTTCCGCCCTGCTCGCCGCTCTGACGCTCGGCGCCGTCGGCCAGGCCCAGGCCGCCGACGACAAGGCCGCCAAGGAAAAATGCTTCGGCATCGTCAAGGCCGGGCAGAACGACTGCGCCAACCTGAGCGGCAGCCACTCCTGCGCCGGCCAGTCCAAGACCGATGGCTCGCCGGACGAGTGGAAGTACGTGGCCAAGGGCACGTGCAAGAAGGAAATGGGCCTGACGGCCGAGGAAGCCAAGGCCAAGCTGAAGAAGTAAGCAAGCGAGCAAGCCACAAGCCACCATGAAGCATCTGGGCATAGGCTGGCGACAGCCGCATTACGCGCGACTGCTGGACGAGCGGCCGGCGCTGGGCTTCATCGAGGTGCACTCGGAGAACTTCTTCGCCGCCGGCGGCGCCAGCCGCCAGTTGCTGCGCGATGCGCGCGCCAGCTATGCGCTGAGCCTGCACGGCGTGGGCCTGGCGCTGGGTTCGGCCTGCGGGCTGGATAGCTGGCATCTGGAGCGCCTGGCCGAGTTGGTGGCGGACGTACAGCCCCTGCGGGTGTCCGATCACGCCAGCTTTGCCCGCGTGCAGCTGGGGGCCGAGGTCGTGCATGGCAACGACCTGCTGCCGATCGCCTTCAATGATGACAGCCTGGCGCTAATGCTGCGCCATGTGGACCAGGTGCAGCAGCGCCTGGGCCGCCAGCTGCTGGTGGAAAACCTCAGCGCCTACCTGGGCTGGCAGGGCGACACCCTGGCCGAGCCCGAGTTCTTCAACGAGTTGACGCGGCGCAGCGGCTGCGGCCTGCTGCTGGACGTCAACAACCTGGTGGTGAATGCGCTCAATGAGGGCAACGGCGAGGGCGATTCGGAGGCGCAAGCGGTGGCGCGTGCCTCGGCCTGGGTGGATGCGATCAGCCTCGGCACGGTGGGCGAGATCCACCTGGCCGGCTATGCCCGCACGCCGGACCTGGTGATCGACGACCATGGCAGCCGCGTGCATGCGCCGGTCTGGCAAGTCTACCGCCACGCGCTGCGGCGCCTCGGGCCGCTGCCCAGCCTGATCGAATGGGATACCGATGTGCCCGAGCTGGCCGTGCTGCTGGACGAGGCCGCCAAGGCCCAGGCCTGCGTGGCCGAACTGACGTCGGTGGAGGCCTGATGAGCGCGGCCGAGGTCGAGCGCCAGCGCCAGCTGGTCCAGGCCGTGCTTGGCGGCACGGCCGAAGGGCCCTGGCGCGCACTGGCCGGTGTGCAGGGCGGGGCGGCGCGCGGCCTGCTGGCCTACCGTCTGAATGCCGCGGCCCTGGCCGAGCGCGCCCTGGCCGCGGTGTTCCCGCAATTGCACGCGGCCATGGGTGCGAGCGAGTTTGCGTCCATGGCCTGGGCGTTCTGGCGCTGGCGGCCGCCGCGGCGTGGCGACATGGGCGAATGGGGTGCCGACCTGCACGCCTTCCTGGCCAGCCAGCCGGAGATGGCGCCCGCCTGGCTGGATCTGAGCCGGCTGGAATGGGCCCTGCACGAAGCCGAGCGCGCGGCCGACGCCAGCCTGGATGCCGAGAGCCTGCTGCGGCTGGGCGATACCGAGCCCGGCCTGCTGCGGCTGCGCCTGCGGCCTGGCCTGCGGCTGCTGCCGCCTGACAGCGAGGGTCAGGTCTTGCTGGTATGGCGCCAGGGCTGGCGGGCTCGGGCCGAACCGCTGCCCGCGGCCGAGGCCCTGCTGATGGCGCGCCTGCTGGCCGGCGCTGATCTGCAATCCGCGCTGGATGCCTGCCTGGCGGCGCATCCGGACCTCGACTTCACGGCCTGGCTGCAGCGGGCCCTGCTGCAGCAGTGGCTGTGGCGTGTGGAACGAAGCGAAGAAGGTGAACCGACATGAAACTCAATGCCCTGATGGATGCGGCCTGGCTGAGCCTGACCGACGCCGGCGTGGACGATGCCGCGCGCCTGCCCGCCTGGTTGCGTGCCGTGCTGAAACAGGCCCAGGCGCTGGTGCTGCTGGGCGCCAGGCTCCATGTGGCCCAGGTGTTCTGGCTCTCGGGCCTGACCAAGATCCGCGACTGGGGTACGACGCTGGCGCTGTTCCAGGACGAGTACCACGTGCCCCTGCTGCCGCCCGAGCTGGCCGCTTATCTGGGCACCGGCGGTGAGTTGGGCCTGCCGGTGCTGCTGGTGCTGGGGCTGGGCGGCCGCTTTGCGGCCCTGGGCCTGAGCGTGATGAACGTGATGGCGGTGCTGAGCCTGGATGAGATTGCGCCGGCCGCCCTGGCCGGCCACCAGCTCTGGGGCGCCCTGCTGATAGCGCTGGCGCTGTGGGGGCCGGGGCGCTGGTCGGTGGACGCCTGGATGGCCGGGAGGCGCTGAGAACTACTCGCGCGGTTGGAAGCTGATCACCAGCAAGGATGGCACGCGGCCATCCACATCGCGCGGCAGGGTCTCGGTCTTGTCGATGGCACGCAGCACCGCCTTGTCCCATTCGGCGTCACCGCTGGGCTTGATGATCTTCTTGCCGATGATGGTGCCGTCGGGGGCCACGCGCACTTCCACCTCGGTGACCGGATTGCCGCTGGGCGTGTCCGAGTAAATGATATTGGGCCGGATGCGCGCCTTGATGCGGCCGCCGTAGCTGGCCGAGGGGCCCGAGCTCTGCAGCGCGCTGCCGGTGGCACCGGGCCCGCCGGATGCGCCGGCCATGCCCTGAATGCGGCGTAGATTCTCCTGGCGCAGCGCTTCACGCTTGGCCTCGGCCTGCTTGGATTCCTTCGCTTCCTTGGCCTCTTTGGCTTCTTTGGCTGCTGCCTCGGCCTGGCGCCGCTTCAGCAGCAGCTGCTCTTCCTTTTTGGCCTGCTCCTTCTTGGCGAGTTCTTTGGCCAGCTCCTTGGCCTTGCGCTCGGCTTCCAGCTCGGCCAGGCGCTTCTGCTCAAGGTCCTTCTTTTTCTTCTCGGCCTTGGCGATGGCGATCTCGGCGTCGCGCTGCGCCTGCAGCTCGCGCGGATCGGGCTCCGCTGGCTTAGGTTCGGGCCTGGGCTGAAGCTTGGACGGTGGTGGCTCCTCGGGCGGCAACTGCTCGCGCGGGGCGGCGGCCTGGGGCACGGCGGCCCAGAGCTCGGCCTCGTAGGTGGGCAGGGTCTGGGTGCGCCAATGCACGCCGGCGCTCAAGGCCAGCACCAGCAGCAGATGGGCCGCCACCGCAAAGGCAAAGCCGCGGCCAAGGCCCGGCGCCTGCGGCGGGCGCAGCGGATCGCGGTCGAGATGAAAGCGGGAGGCCAGGGCGCTCATGGTCGCAGCAGCATCGCTGGCTCAGTGACCATCGGCGGGCGGGCCGTTGCGCACCGCCAGGCCCACCCGCGCGATGCCCGCGCTCTGCAGCACATCCATGGCCTTCACCACCGCCTCGTACTTGACGTTGCGGTCGGCCGAGATCACCACCGGGGTGTTGGTATCGCTGCCCTGGGCCGTCTTGACGCGCTCGGCCAGGCGGTTGAGCTGCACCGACTGCGGCTCTTCCTTGTCGAGCTTGAGCTTGAGCTTTTCATCGGCACCGACGATCACATGGATCACATGCTCGGGCTGCTGGCGGCTCTTGCCCACCGAGGGCAGATCCACCAGGCCGGTGGTGATCAGGGGCGCGCTCACCATGAAGATGATGAGCAGCACCAGCATCACGTCGATGAAGGGCACCATATTGATTTCATTGATGGTGCGGCGGCGTCCGCGGCCGCGCGAGGCGATGGCTGCCATGCTCTGTGCTCCGGCGCTTCAGCGCGTGTTGCCCTGCTGGCCGGCGGGGGCCGGCTGGCTGGCGTTGCGCTGCAGGATGTTGGAGAACTCCTCGATGAAGGTCTCCAGCGTGATGGCGCTGCGGTCGATCTGGCGCGCAAAGCGGTTGTAGGCCAGCACCGCGGGAATGGCGGCGAACAGGCCGATCGCGGTGGCCACCAGGGCTTCGGCAATGCCGGGGGCCACGGTGGCCAGCGTGACCTGCTGCAGATTCGAGAGGCCCACGAAGGCGTGCATGATGCCCCAGATGGTGCCGAACAGGCCCACATAGGGCGAGACCGAACCCACCGAGGCGAGGAAGGAGAGATTGCTCTCCATCGCGTCGAGCTCGCGCTGGAAGCTGGCGCGCATGGCGCGGCGCGCGCCGTCGAGCAGGGCGGTGGGCTCGACCACGCGGCGCTCGCGCAGCTTGAGGAATTCGCGCATGCCGGAGGCGAAGATGCGCTCCAGCGGCGCGCCCACGGTCTTGCTGGCGACGCTGCTGTAGAGATCGTTGAGGTTCTTGCCGGACCAGAACTCGGTCTCGAAGGCCTCGTTGCTGGCCTTCACCCGGCCCAGCGAGATGAGCTTGCTGAAGATCACGCTCCAACTGGCCAGCGAGACCAGCAGGAGCGCGGCGATCACCAGTTGCACCACCAGGCTGGCGTGGGCAATCAGGCTGAAGATGGACAGGTCTTGGTTCATGTCTCTGGAGAGTCGGTCAGGGCGCAGGTGTGTCAATCGCCTGCAGGATGGCAGCGGGGATGCGGGTGGGTTTGAAATCGGCCGAGCCCACGCAGCCGATGCGGATCTCGCTCTCGGCCAGCAGCGTCTGGCCGCGCCAGGCCTGCTGGACCAGGTCCATGCTGACGCGGCCCAGCTTGAGCGGCTTGACGGTGACGCGCAATTGATCGTCCAGGCGTGCCGGGCTGAGGTAACGCACGCCGGTGGCGCTCACCACGAACATCGCGCCCAGCTCGGTGCGCAGGCGCTCCTGCTCGAAGCCCAAAGCGCGCAGCCATTCGGTGCGGGCGCGCTCGAAGAACTTCAGGTAGTTGGCATAGAACACCACGCCGCCGGCATCGGTGTCTTCCCAATAGACCCGCAGCGCGAACTCGAACTCGTCGTTCATGTGCGGCGCGTTTGCAGATAGGCGCGGAGGCGCTGCAAGGCCTCGCGCAGGTCGTCCTGGCTGCTGGCAAACGAGAGCCGCATATAGCGCTCGCCGAAGGCCGGGCCGAAATCGCGCCCGGGCGTCAGCGCCACATGGCATTCGCGCATCAGCTCGAAGCAGAAATCCCAGCTGCTGTCCGAATACGCAGAGACATCGGCCCAGGCGTAGAAGGCGCCGTCGGGCAGCACCGGCACAGGCAGGCCCATGGCCTCGAGCGCCGGCACCACCAGATCGCGGCGCGCGCGGAACTCGGCACGGCGGCGCTCGTACTCGGCCATGGCGTCGGCCTCGAAGCAGGCCAGCGCCGCATGCTGGGCCACCGCGGAGGCGCAGATGAAGAGGTTCTGGGTCAGCTTCTCGACCGGCGTCACCAGCGCCGGCGGCAGCACCAGCCAGCCCAGGCGCCAACCGGTCATGCCGAAGTATTTGGAAAAGCTGTTCACCGAGATCAGGTCCTCGCCCAGGCCCAGCACGCTGTGGCCAAAGCGCGCGTCGTAGGACAGGCCCAGGTAGATCTCGTCGACGATGCTGATGCCGCCACGCGCACGCACCGCCTCGACGATGGCGCGCAGCTCGTCGGGGTCGATGGAGGTGCCGGTGGGGTTGCTGGGCGAGGCCAGCAGCACGCCGCGGCTGTGCTCGTTCCAGGCGTTGGCGATCTGCGCCGCGCTGGGCTGGAAGCGCTGTTCCGGCCCGGCCGCCAGCAGCACGGCGCGCGCATCCGCGGCGGCGACGAAGTGGCGGTTGCAGGGGTAGCAGGGGTCGGGCATCAGCACCTCGTCGCCGGCCTCGAACAGGGCCAGGCAGGCGAGCTGCAGGGCCGCCGAGGCGCCGGCGGTGATGACGATGCGCTCGGGCGCGATGGTCAGACCGAAATGCTGCGCATACCAGCGTGACAGGGCCTCGCGCAGCGCCGGCAGGCCGGTGGCCGGCGTGTACTGCGTGCGGCCTTGCGTGATGCAGGCCTGTGCGGCCGCTTGCACGGCCGGGGCCGCGGCAAAGTCGGGTTCGCCGATGTTCAGGTAAATCATGCGCCGGCCACCCTGGGCCGGGTCGCAGGCCGGGCTGCGCGCGATCTCCGCGGCGGCCTTGGCGCATTCCATCACGTAGAAGGGCTCGATGTGCTCGAGCCGCCGGGCCAGCTTCATGCCTTGACTCGGAACTTGTTTCAGCTGCGCTTGCGGCCGGCTTCGACCTCGCGCGGGCGCAGGTCGACGGCGGCGCGGTCCAGCACGGCGTTCACATACTTGTGACCGTCGGTGCCGCCGAAGGACTTGGCCAGTTCCACCGCCTCGTTCACCGCCACCTTGTAGGGCACGTCCATGCAATGCTTGAGCTCGTAGGCGCCGATCATCAGCACCGCATGCTCGATCGGCGAGAGCTCGGTGGTCTTGCGGTCCACATGGCGCGAGAGCACGGCGTCGAGGTCGGCGGCCTCGAGGATGCAGCCATGCAGCAGGGCGTCGAAATGCGCCGTGTCGCTCTTGGCAAAGCCATCCTGTTCGCGGGTGTGGGCGTCGACCGAGCCGGCGTCCTCACCGGTGAGCAGCCATTGGTAGAGGCCTTGCAGGGCCAGCTCGCGGGCACGGCGGCGGGCCGACTTGGCGGGCGCGCGTTTGGCCGCCGGCTTGGCTGCGGGCTTCTTGCTTTCGTTTTCGCTCACTGCAGTTCTTTCATCAAATTGGCCATTTCCACCGCCACACGGGCGGCGTCTCGACCTTTTTCCTCGGTGCGTGCCCAGGCTTGTGCTTCGTTTTCGACCGTCAGCACCGCGTTCGCGATCGGGATGCTGCCGTCCAGCGAGACGCGCGTCACGCCGGCGCCGCTTTCATTGGCCACCAACTCGAAGTGATAGGTCTCGCCGCGGATGATGCAAGCCAGCGCTACCAGCGCGTCGTAATGCTCGCTGTCGGCCATGGCTTGCAGGGCGATGGACACTTCCAGCGCACCCGGCACGGTGACGTGGCGGATATGGCGCTCGGGCACCCCCAGGGCCAGCAGCTCCTGGGTGCAGGCCTCGGCCAGCGCACTGGTGATCTTGTCGTTGAAACGCGCCTGCACCAGGCCGATGCGCAGGTTCTGGCCGTCCAGCGAGGCGGCCTGGCCCTTGTCTGATCCTTGCATGGTGTCTGCTTCCTCAGCTTGCGTTGCCGGCGGCCACAAAGCCGGTGACTTCGAGACCATAGCCCGTCATGCTGGGCATGCGGCGCGGGCTGCCCAGCAGCTTCATCTTGTGCACGCCCAGTTCGCGCAGGATCTGTGCGCCCACGCCATAGGTGCGCAGGTCCATGCTGCTGGCCGCGGGCGCTGCGGCCTCGGGCTGCAGGCGGCCCAGCAGGGCCTCGGTGTCCTCGCCGGCATTCAGCAGCAGCGCGGCACCGCGGCCTTCTGCCTGGATCTGTGCGAGTGCCTGGGGCAGGGGCCAGGAATGGGCGCAGGGGCCGATGTCCAGCAGGTCCAGCGCGGAGAAGGGCTCGTGCACGCGCACGGTGACCTCCTCGCCGGGCTGCCAGCTGCCCAGCGTGAGGGCCAGGTGCAGGGCGCCGGTGCGGTCGCGGAACACCTGGCAGTCGAAGCTGCCCTGCGGCGTGTTCATGCTGCGCGTGGCCACGCGCTGCACCAGCGATTCGTTGCGGCTGCGGTATTCGATCAGGTCGGCGATGGTGCCGATCTTGAGACCATGCTCCTTGGCGAAGATCTCCAGGTCCGGCAGGCGCGCCATGGTGCCG
>Ga0208398_100283_pt1 | contig 40238 bp, 34 predicted proteins | sample LakWasMe79_HOW10_2_FD_183905 | JGI IMG/M metagenome (GOLD analysis project Ga0208398, IMG submission 183905) | Freshwater sediment methanotrophic microbial communities from Lake Washington under simulated oxygen tension - Sediment Metagenome... | ecosystem: Environmental > Aquatic > Freshwater >...
CGCGCCGCCCCAGGCCCATGCACCAGAGCACGACGCGCTGGCGAAACGCCTGTGGGCCCGGGCCTTGTCAATGAAATGAGGCTCTAGCCCTCGTGGAATAAGCCACTATCGCTATATATTTTGTAGCATATCGAAGCGCGGAGCCGATTCGTCTGACTAAACCACCGGCTTGCGAATAGCGGACTTTTCCTTTTCACGGCGCACCGCCAGCGAGGGGTTGTGGATGGAGCGCTCCAGCCAGACTTTGAAACGGATGTTTTCGTCCGTATGGGCCTTGGACAGCCAGTGCAACAAGGCGTCTGCCCGCACGGCCAGTTGTTTGCCGGACTCGTCGAATTCGGTACGCTCGGGCTCCATCAGCCGCAGGGTGGCGTCTTTGGGCAGTGAGCGCAACGTGTGGCGAACATCGCGCACGCGCAGCCAGCGGAACCCGTCGTCGCCTTCCAGCACCCCGATGGCGTTGCCCTTGTAGGCGTAGTAGTTCCCCTGCAAATCGTGCAACGCCAGCCAGCGAGCGTTTCGGTAACCCCAGGCCAGCCCGTCAAACATCACCGGCGCCAGCAGTTTGCCCGCCACCGGCGCAGCCAGCAACAGGCCGAACGCCCCTATGCTCTTGTGCGCCCCCATGGCGCCGGCAAACGTCCCCACCAGCCACCACATGCCCACCAATAATCCCAGCGCCAGTACAACGCGGTAAACGGTGTCCCACTTAGCAGCGGACGGCAGGTGCATGGCAGGCACTTACAGCTTGGCAGCCACCCAAGCTTGCACACTGGCCAGCGCAGACGCCAGCTTGGCGGGCTCGGTGCCGCCGGCCATGGCCATGTCGGCCTTGCCGCCGCCCTTGCCGCCCACTTGCGCGGCGATGAAGTTGACCAGCTCGCCGGCCTTGACCTTGCCTGTGGTGTCGGTGGTCACGCCCACGGCGATCTGCACCTTCTCGCCATCGACCACGCCCAGCACCACTACGGCGGTCTTGAGCTTGTCCTTGAGCTTGTCCATGGTGTCGCGCAGGGTTTTGACATCGGCGCCGTCCAGCTTGGCGACCAGCAGCTTGACGCCGTTGATGTCCACCGCCTGGCTCAGCATTTCGTCGCCCTGGGCGGAAGCCAGCTTGCCCTTGAGCGCGGCCACTTCCTTCTCCAGCGCCTTCACGTGGTCCATCACATGGCCCAGCTTGTCGGTCAGCTCGGCCACGGGAGTCTTGAGCGTGGCAGCGGCGGCATCGACTGTGTCTTCCAGGTTCTGCAGATAGGCCAGCGCGTTCTGGCCGGTGACGGCCTCGATACGGCGCACGCCAGCGGCCACGCCGCTTTCGCCCACCACCTTGAAAATGCCGATGTCGCCGGTGCGGGCCACGTGGGTGCCGCCGCACAGTTCGCGGCTGGAGCCAATGTCCAGCACGCGCACGGTCTCGCCATATTTCTCGCCAAACAGCATCATGGCGCCGGTCTTCTGGGCCGATTCGATGTCCATGACACGCGCCTCGGTGGCGACGTTCTTCAGAATCTCGGCGTTGACGCGGAACTCGATCTCATGGATCTGTTCATCAGTCACCGGCGCGTTGTGCGCAAAGTCGAAGCGGGTGCGCTCGGCGTTGACCAAACTGCCCTTTTGCTGCACATGCTCGCCCAACACCTCGCGCAGCGCCTTGTGCATCAAATGCGTGGCCGAGTGGTTGCGCATGACCGAGGAACGAATCGTGGCGTCCACATGGCCGTTGACCAGATCGCCCACTTTCAGCGTGCCGGTCGTGACCTTGCCGTGGTGGCCATAGACATCGGCCTTGATCTTTTGCGTATCCGCCACCATGAACAGCGCGTGGTCGCAGAAGATGGCACCCTGGTCGCCGACCTGGCCGCCGCTCTCGGAGTAAAACGGTGTGGAGTCCAGCACCACGACACCAGCCTGGCCTTCCTTCAGTTCCTCAACCGCCACGCCGTCCAGGTACAGCGCCACGATGTTGGTGCCGTAAGTCAGGTGGTCGTATCCCATGAAGGCATTGCCGTGGGCGGTGTATTCCAGCGCCCGGTCCATCTTGAACTTGCCGGCGGCGCGGCCCTTGGCCTTCTGCGCTTCCATGGCTGCGTTAAAGCCGGCCTCGTCCACGTCGACGCCGTTCTCACGGCAGACGTCGGCCGACAGATCGAGCGGGAAGCCGTAGGTGTCGTGCAGCTTGAAGGCGACTTCGCCGGGCAGCAGCTTGGCGCCACCTTCCAGGGCCGTATCCAGAATTTCCATGCCCGTGGCCAGCGTCTCGAAGAAGCGCTCTTCCTCCATGCGCAGCACGTCGGTGATGCGCTGCTGCTGGGCCGCCAGCTTGGGGTAGGCGTCACCCATCACACCCACCAAGTCCCCCACCAGCTTGTGGAAGAACGGCGTCTTCTGGCCCAGCTTGTAGCCGTGGCGGATGGCGCGGCGGATGATGCGGCGCTGCACATAGCCGCGGCCCTCGTTGCCCGGCAGCACACCGTCGCTGACCAGGAAGGCGGTGGCGCGGATGTGGTCGGCAATCACGCGCAGGCTCTTGTTCTGCAGGTCGTTGCAGCCGGTCTCGCGCGACGCGGCCTTGATCAGCTTGTCAAACAGGTCAATCTCGTAGTTGCTGTGCACGTGCTGCAGGATGGCGGCCAGGCGCTCCAGGCCCATGCCGGTGTCCACGCAGGGCGCGGGCAGCGGCCTGACGGAACCATCGGGCTGCATGTCGAACTGCATGAACACGTTGTTCCAGATCTCGATGTAGCGGTCGCCGTCCTGATCGGGGCTGCCGGGCGGGCCGCCGGCGATCTCGGGGCCGTGGTCGTAGAAGATTTCGGAGCAGGGGCCGCAGGGGCCGGTGTCGGCCATCATCCAGAAGTTGTCGGAAGCGTACTTGGCGCCCTTGTTGTCGCCAATGCGCACCACGCGCTCGGGTGGCAGGCCGATGTCCTGGGTCCAGATGGCATAGGCCTCGTCATCGTCGATGTAGACCGTGGCCCACAGCTTGTCGGCCGGCAGCTTGTAGACCTCGGTCAACAACTCCCAGGCCCACATCAGCGATTCACGCTTGAAGTAGTCGCCAAAGCTCCAGTTGCCCAGCATCTCGAAAAAGGTGTGGTGGCGCGCGGTGTAGCCCACGTTTTCCAGGTCGTTGTGCTTGCCACCGGCACGCAGGCAGGCTTGTACCGAGGCGGCGCGCACATAAGAGCGCTTGTCCGCGCCCAGGAACACATCCTTGAACTGCACCATGCCCGAGTTCGTAAACATCAATGTCGGGTCATTGCCCGGCACCAGAGGGCTGCTTTCGACCACGGTGTGGCCCTTGGACTCAAAGAAATCGAGGAATGTTTTGCGAATGTCGGCGACATTCATGGTGGTTTGGGTCATGACAGATCGATCGTTGGGCAGAAATCTACAAGGGACGTTCTCGGCCGGACTGCACAATGCCAGCGGGCCAACCGTCTATTATCGCCGGAGGAACACCCGTGTTTTGTAACGGGAAGCCCTGCGAACGGTCTACACACCCGGCTCTATGCTCTGCCCCATCTGAATGCGCTGCTCCAGAAAGCGCCACAACCGTTCGTCCTGGCTAAAGGCCACATTAAAGCGCAACCAGCCGGTGGGCCGTGGTTCCACCAAAAACAACTGCCCCGGCCCGAGCATGATGCCCTCGCCGGTGCCGGCCTGCGACAGTTCGGCGCTGTCGGGCAGGTCGGGGTGGCGGGCCCACAGGTACATGCCGGCTTCGGGCTCGTGAAACAGCTCAAAACCCAAACTGTCCAGGCGGCGGCCCACCTTGCGCTGGGCATCGCCCAGCCGGTCGCGCAGAGACCGCAGGTGCTTGCGCCAGCGTCCATCGGTGATGACCCCAAACACCACGCGCTCGGCGATGTCGGATGACGTCAAGCCCGCAATCATCTTGAGTTGCACAAACTCGGCCAGCAGATCAGGCCGGGCCAGCAAGTAGCCCACCCGCAGATTGGGCGAGATGGTTTTGGAGTAGCTGCCCACGTAGACCACGCGGCGCAATTGGTCCAGGCTGGACAGCGTGGAGCGGGAAGACACGTCCATGTCGGCGTAAATGTCGTTTTCCACCAGCACAAAATCGTGCTGCTCGGCCAATTGCAGCAAGCGGTGCAGGTGCGCAACCGACGCCACCGAGCAGGTGGGGCTTTGCAGCCGCGGCTGGGTGAAGAAAGCCTTGGGCTTGTGCTCGGCCACCAGCGCCTCCAGCGCCAGCAGGTCGTAGCCCACAGGCGTGCGCGGCACGCCAATGGGCCGAGCACCCAAAAACCGCAACATGAACATCAGATTGGGGTAGCCGGGGTCGTCCACCAGCACCGCGTCGCCGGGCTTCAACAGGCAGCGCGCAACCAGGTCCAGCGCCTGGCTGGAGCCATGGGTCAGCAACACCTGGCTGGCTTCCACGGTGATTTGCCGTTCGCCCAGCGACTCGGCGATGATCATGCGCAGCGCCATGTGCCCAAACGGCAAGCCATAGCCATCAAGCTCCGGGCCGTCGTTGGACAACTGGCGCATGCTGCGGCGCACCGCATCGCCAAACAGCCAGTCGTGCGGTAGCCAGCCGCAGCCCGGCTTCAGCGGCAGGTTGCGGTTTTCAAAAATCTGTTTGAGGTACCAGCGCGCATCAAAACGGGGCGCCTCCGGTGCCAACGCGGCGGGGCCTCCCCCTTCATCGCGGCGTTTGACAAAAAAACCGGCATGCGCCCGCGACACCAGCCAACCCTGCGCGACCAGCCGGTCATAGGCCTCCACCACGGTGAACACACTGACGTTGTGCGAAGCCGCGAACGCGCGAATGGAGGGCAGCTTGCTGCCGGGCTTGAGTATCTGCCCGGCGATCAGTCCGCGCAGCCCATCCACGATCTGGCTGACCAAAGGGGTGGCGATGTCTGGGCTGAGTGTGAGCATTGAAAACGAGAAAAGGATGGATTGTGCAGTGACCCGAATGCACCAAATTAGGGTAACCCTGTACAGGACTTTAGACCGACACAGTGTTCAGGAATTCGTGTCGGTGTGTACATGGACGGCCCTGGATGCGCTTCATATAGTACCTGCACTCGATTCACAACAGCGCAAAAAACCATGCAAGCAGAACACACCGCCAGCAATGCCACCCTTCTCGCCCGCCGCCATGCAGCCGTGGCCCGCGGCGTGGGCCAGGCCCACGAAATCTTCGTCAAGAATGCCCGCAACGCCGAGTTCTGGGATGTGGAGGGCCGCCGCTTCATCGACTTTGCCGGCGGCATTGCCGTGCTCAACACCGGGCACTTGCACCCCCAGGTGATTGCAGCCGTGAAAGCCCAGCTCGACCTCTACACCCACACCTGCTTTCAGGTGGTGGCCTATGAACCCTATGTGGAAGTGTGCGAACGCCTGAACGCCCTGGCCCCCGGAAACTTTGCCAAGAAGAGCCTGCTGCTGACCACCGGCGCCGAGGCGGTGGAAAACGCCATCAAGATCGCCCGCGCCTACACCAAGCGCCCGGGCGTGATCGCCTTCACCGGCGGCTACCACGGCCGTACCAACCTGACGCTGGGGCTGACGGGCAAGGTCGTTCCCTACAAGGTGGGTTTTGGCCCCTTCCCCGGCGAGGTGTTCCACGCCCTGTTCCCCAACGCACTGCACGGCGTCAGTGTGGCGGACGCACTGCATTCGGTGGAAGTGATCCTCAAGAACGATGTGGAGGCCGAGCGTGTTGCGGCCTTCATCGTGGAGCCGGTGCAAGGCGAAGGCGGTTTTTACATTGCGCCGCCCGAGTTCATCAGGGGCCTCAAGGCACTGGCAGACCGCCACGGCATTCTGTTGATTGCCGACGAAGTGCAGACCGGCGCAGGCCGCACCGGCACCTGGTTTGCCAGCGAGCAATGGCCAGTCGCCCCGGATTTGATCGCCACGGCCAAGTCCTTGGCGGGTGGCTTCCCGCTGTCCGGTGTGGTGGGGCGCGCCGACGTGATCGACGCACCCGCCGCCGGTGGCCTGGGTGGCACCTATGCCGGCAGCCCCGTGGCGTGTGCTGCCGCACTGGCCGTCATCAAGGCCTTTGACGATGAAAAGCTGTTGAATCGCAGCCAGGACATGGGTGCCTTGCTGGTCCGCGCACTCAAGGACCTGGCCGCCAAGGTAAGCGCGATTGGCGATGTGCGCGGCTTGGGCGCGATGGTTGCCATCGAACTGTTTGAGGGCGGCGATGTGCACCGCCCCGACGCCGCGCTGACCAAGAAGGTGGTGACCGAGGCGGCACGCCGGGGCCTGGTGCTGCTGTCCTGCGGTACCTATGGCAACGTCATCCGCATCCTGGTTCCACTGACCGCTTCCGACGCGCTGCTGGAAGAAGGCTTGGCCATCCTGGCTGACAGCTTCGCCGCCGTGGCCTGATTGCCCTCCACGCACACCATGCCAAACATGTCCCCCACAGAACCCTTGGTGCGCTTCACCGGCGTGCAAAAAACCTACGACGGCAAACAGCTGGTGGTGCGCGACCTGAACCTCGACATCCAGAGCGGTGAGTTTTTGAGCCTGCTGGGCCCCTCGGGCTCCGGGAAGACCACCACGCTGATGATGTTGGCGGGGTTTGAGTCGCCCACGGCCGGCGAGATCTTTCTGGATGGCAAGCCCATCACCCGCACCCCGCCGCACAAGCGCAACTTTGGCATGGTGTTCCAGAACTACGCGCTGTTCCCGCACATGACGGTGGCCGAGAACGTGGCCTACCCGCTGATGGTGCGCAAGGTGCTGGCTGCCGACCGCGACGTCAAGGTCAAGCGTGCACTGGAGATGGTGCAGATGGGCGGCATGGGAGCGCGCTTTCCGGCCCAGATGTCGGGCGGCCAGCAGCAGCGCGTGGCGTTGGCCCGCGCCCTGGTGTTCGATCCGCAACTGGTGCTGATGGACGAGCCGCTGGGCGCGCTGGACAAGCAGCTGCGCGAGCACATGCAGATTGAACTGAAGGAGCTCCACCGCCAGCTGGGCCTGACCTTCGTCTACGTGACACACGACCAGTCCGAGGCCCTGACCATGTCCGACCGCGTGGCGGTGTTCAGCGATGGCGCCATCCAGCAGATTGACGTGGTGACCGAGCTGTACGAATCGCCGGTCAACCGCTTTGTCGCCAATTTTGTCGGTGACAACACGGTGTTCAACGGCACCGTCACCACCACCGGTGATCAGCACTGCGAGGTGCGCCTGCCCTGCGGCACGCTGCTCAATGGTCTGAACGTGAACAGCGTGCACACCGGCACCACCATTCAAGCCTGCGTGCGCCCCGAGCGCATCGTCGTCCACACGATGGATGCCACGCCCTGCGACAACAGCATCCGCGCCGTCCTCGATGACGTGATCTATTTTGGCGACCACCTGCGCCTGCGCTGCACCCTGCAAGAGCAGGCAGAAGCCACGGTGAAGATTCCCCTGTCCAGCATTGCAGTGCCGCAACCGGGCCAAGCCCTGTGGCTGCACTTGCCTCCCGAGCATCTGCGCGTCTACCGATAGAGCGCCTGCAAATCCCACCAACCTCCGTCCACACTTTTTGGAGACAACCCATGAAACTCAAACCCATCGTCGTTGCGGCCACGCTGCTGGCATCCCTGGCCGCCCACGCGCAGAACCAGATCACCGTGGTCAACTTTGGCGGCGCCAATGGCAATGCCCAGAAAAAGGCCTATGTCGAGCCCTTTGAGAAGGCCACGGGCAACAAGATCGTCAGCGTGGAATACAACGGCGAGCAGGCCAAGATCAAGGCCATGGTCGAAGCCAAGAACGTGACCTGGGACGTGGTGGAAGTGGAAAGCCCGGATGTGACCCGTGGCTGCGACGAAGGCCTGTTTGAAAAGCTGGACTACAGCAAGATTGGCAACAAGGCCGACTTCTCGCCCGTGGCCGTGCACGAGTGCGGCATCGGCGTATTCATCTGGTCCACGGTGATGGCCTACAACGCGGACAAGATCAAGACCGCTCCCGTGACCTGGGCTGACTTCTGGGACACCAAGAAGATCCCCGGCAAGCGCGGCATGCGCAAGGGCGCCCGCTACAACCTGGAATTCGCCTTGATGGCTGACGGCGTGGCCGTGCAGGACGTGTACAAGGTGCTGGCCACCAAGGACGGCGCCGACCGTGCGTTCAAGAAGATGACGGAACTCAAACCCAGCATCCAGTGGTGGGAGGCCGGCGCACAGCCGCCCCAGTTCCTGGTGGCGGGTGACGTGGCGCTGACCACGGTGTTCAACGGCCGCATTGACGCCGCCCAGCGCGAGGGCAAGAACCTGGCCATCACCTGGACCGGCGGCATCTATGACCTGGACTACTGGGTCATGCCCAAGGGCGGCAAAAACCGCGATGTGGCTCTGAAATACATCGCCATGGCCAGCAGCGCCAACGAGCAGGCCGAGTACGCCAAGCTGATCTCCTACGGCCCGACCAACACCAAGGCCCTGGCCAAGCTGGACAAGACCGTGCTCGACAAGCTCCCCACCTCGGCCGCCAACAGCAAAACCGCGTTGCAGTTCAACGTGGGCTTCTGGGCCGACCAGGGCGAGGCCCTGGAAAAGCGCTTTGCCGCCTGGGCTGCCCAGTAACCTAAGCTGAACACGAGATCGCGATGAACCCGTCCACGACCGTCCTGCCCGCCACTGCCGCCCCGCCTGTGGCTGGCGTTTTGCCCGCCGATCTGGCGGGGCAATTGAAACGGGCTGAGCGGCGTAAACGCCTGCTCTCGATCTCGCTCACGCTGCCCCTGTTGGTGTTTTTGGTGGTCATCTTCCTGGTTCCCATTGCCGCGCTGTTGATGCGCGCCGTGGAGAACCCGGAAGTGGCCAACACCCTGGGGCGCACCGGCGCGGCGCTGGCGCACTGGGACCGCAAGTCCCCACCGCCCGATGCGGCCTATGCCGCGGTGGCCCAGGATATGGCAGCTATCCAGGAACAATCCGATGCCGGCGCCCTGGCGCGCCGGCTCAATAGCGAGGTGAGCGGCGCGCGCTCCCTGGTGATGAACACCTACCGCGCCCTGCCCTTTGACTCCAAACTCTCTGACCAGCAGGTGCACCAGCACATGCTGAGCATCGACCCGCGCTGGGACGACATCAGCTACTGGCAGGCCATTGCCAAGAATAGCGAGCGCTGGACGCCCGACTACCTGCTGGCCGCTGTCGACCTGCAGCGCAATGCGCAGGGCGACATCGTCCGCGTGCCCGCCGAGGCCGCCGCCTTTGGCAAGATTTTGCTGCGCACCTTCGAGATCAGCGCCGTGGTGACCCTGTTCGCGCTACTGCTGGGCTACCCACTGGCCTACTGGCTGTCCACGCTGTCGGCACGCCAGGCAAACATGTGCATGATCCTGGTGCTGGTGCCGTTCTGGACCTCGATCCTGGTGCGCGTCGCCGCGTGGATCGTGCTGCTGCAGTCCAACGGCCTGGTCAACCGCGCGCTGATGGGCGTTGGCGCCATCGACGAGCCGCTGGCCCTGCTGTTCAACCGCCTGGGTGTGGTGATTGCCATGGTGCATATCCTGCTGCCCTTCATGATTTTGCCGCTGTACAGCGTCATGAAATCCGTGCCGCCGACCTACCTGCGCGCGGCCGTGTCGCTGGGCTCATCGCCGCTGGCGGCCTTCTTCAAGGTCTATGTGCCGCAGACCTACCCCGGCGTGGGCGCCGGTGGCCTCTTGGTGTTCATCCTGAGCATTGGCTACTACGTGACGCCCGCCCTGCTGGGTGGCGCCGATGACCAGATGCTGAGCTACTACATCGCCCAGTACACCAATGTCAACGTCAACTGGGGCATGGCCTGCGCCCTGGGTGCCGTGTTGTTGTTCACCACGCTGGCGCTGTACGGTGTCTACCGCAAGGTGGTCAAGTCTGAATTGAGTCTGGGGTAAGCCACCATGTTTTCCGCGATGATTCCTGTCTTCCCCGCCTACGCCACCTGGCTCGACAAACTGGGCTGGTATGCCTTTCGCCTGCTGTGCATTGGCGTGCTGCTGTTCCTGCTGCTGCCCATCCTGGTCATCATCCCGCTGTCGTTCAGCAGCAGCTCGTTCCTGTCCTACCCGATTCCGGGCTGGTCGATGCAGTGGTACGACAACCTTTTCTCCTCGGACGACTGGGCCCGCGCCACGCGCAACAGCTTCATCGTCGCCCCGCTGGCCACACTGTTGGCAACCGTGTTGGGCACCATGGCGGCAGTCGGTCTGGCACGCGTCAACTTCCTGGGCAAAAGCACGCTGATGAGCCTGCTGATTTCGCCCATGGTGGTGCCCATCGTCGTCGTCGGAGTCAGCACCTACCTGTTCTTCGCCAAGATCGGCCTGGCCGACACCTATACCGGCCTGGTGCTGGTGCATGCCGCGCTGGGTGCGCCCTTTGTGCTGACCACGGTGCTGGCCACCCTGCAGGGCTTCAACCACAACCTGGTGCGTGCGTCCCTGAGCCTGGGCGCCGGGCCGCTGGAAACCTTCTTCCGCATCACGCTGCCCATCATTGCGCCGGGCGTGATCTCGGGCGCACTGTTTGCCTTTGCCACCTCGTTTGACGAGGTGGTGGTGACGCTGTTCATCGCCGGCCCCACGCAAGTGACCTTGCCGCGCCAGATGTTCACCGGCATCCGCGAGAACATCTCGCCGACGATTGCGGCCGTGGCCACGCTGTTGATCCTCTTCACGACGGCGCTGATGCTGGGCCTGGAGTGGCTGCGCGGGCGCCGCCGCTAGAATGCCCTGCAAGTTGCCCGGCGTTCCCATTCGGTGAGTTGCTATTACTTTTATAGCTTCTCGCCCATATTTCACGAGGGCTAGAGCCCTATTTTGTTTATAAGCTTAGGAGCAATCATGTCTGCATCGCCTCTCTCCCTGCTCAAGGACCCCAGCCTTCTGAAGACCGACGGCTTCATCAACGGCCAATGGCTCAAAGCGCCTACCGCAGGGGGATCAGCTCCCAGCCGCTTTGATGTGCTGGACCCCGCCACCGGCGAGAAGCTGGCCGATGTGGCCAACCTGGGTGCGGCTGACGCCGAAGCGGCCATCGCCGCCGCCAACGCGGCCTGGGGCCCATGGAGAGCCAAGACCGCCAAGGAGCGCAGCATCATCCTGCGCAAGTGGTTCGACCTGCTGATGGCCAACCAGGAAGACCTGGGCCGCCTGATGACCGCCGAGCAGGGCAAGCCCTTTGCCGAGGCCAAGGGCGAAGTCGCCTACGCTGCCAGTTTTGTGGAATGGTTTGCCGAAGAGGCCAAACGCGTCAACGGCGAGACCCTGCCCCAGTTCGACAACAACCGCCGCCTGATGGTGCTGAAGCAGCCCATTGGCGTGTGCGCCGCCATCACGCCGTGGAACTTCCCGCTGGCCATGATCACCCGCAAGGTGGCACCCGCCCTGGCGGCAGGCTGCACCGTCATCATCAAGCCCGCCGAGCTGACACCGCTGACCGCCCTGGCCGCCGCCGAACTGGCCGTGCGCGCCGGCATCCCCGCTGGCGTGCTGAACATGCTGAGCGCCGACAGCGCCAACTCCATTGCCATCGGCAAGGTGCTGTGCGCCAGCGACGTGGTGCGCCACATCAGCTTCACCGGCTCCACCGAAGTGGGCCGCATTTTGATGGCGCAAAGCGCGCCCACGGTCAAGAAGCTGTCGCTGGAGCTGGGCGGCAACGCGCCCTTCATCGTGTTTGACGATGCCGACGTTGACAGCGCGGTCGAAGGCGCCTTCGCCAGCAAATACCGCAATGCCGGCCAGACCTGCGTCTGCACCAACCGCTTCTATGTGCAGGCCGGTGTGTATGACCAGTTTGTTGAAAAGTTCGCCGCCAAGGTGCGCACCGCCAAGGTGGGCAATGGCTTTGAGGACGGCGTCAACCAGGGCCCGCTGATCGAGGAAGCTGCGCTGGAAAAGGTGCAACGCCATGTGGACGACGCCAAGGCCAAGGGTGGCCGTGTGCTGGTGGGCGGCAAGCGCCTGACGACACTGGGTTCGGGCCAGTTCTTTGAGCCCACCGTGGTGGCTGACGCTTCCGCCGACATGCTGTGCGCCCGCGAAGAAACTTTTGGCCCGTTTGCGCCAGTCTTCAAGTTCAGCATCGAGCAGGAAGCCATTGACGCGGCCAACGCCACCGAGTTCGGACTGGCCAGCTACTTCTACAGCCGCGACATCGGCCGCATCTACCGCGTGGCCGAAGCGCTGGAGTACGGCATGGTGGGCATCAACGTCGGCATTTTGGCCACCGAGCACGTGCCGTTTGGCGGCGTCAAGCAATCCGGCCTGGGCCGCGAGGGCTCGCACTTCGGCATGGATGACTATGTGGAGATCAAGTACCTGTGCATTGGTGATATACAAAAATAGCCGCCTTGGTGCTTTTCGCTCCCGGAAAGGTTACAAGCGGGAGCGCAATACTGTGATGGCGCATAAAAAAATGGGCTCCTTGCGGAGCCCAAAACCCTCGCTTCCCCCAATGTATTCCTAGAACTTGCGCGACATGGACAACACCAACTTGTTGTTGTCAGTGACGATCAACTGATTGCCATCCTGAGCCAGGTAGAGTTCCCGTGCCCTTGTCTCAGCGATCAGCCATTCGGCCGTGAACTCATAGCCCCATCGCTTGTGTGTGATGCCAAGGGAGTAGTCGTTCATATCGGCCTCGGAGAAGTTTTTGACCCTTTGAAAGCCAGCGTGCAGGTTCAAGGCGGTCTGTGAGTTCAACGGAATTTTGTAGTTCACATCAAAGAGCCAACTCCCTCGGGAATTTTGATCGCCTCGGGCGTAGCAGTTGATGCCCACCATCGGATCCGGGTTGAACTGAAGCAAGGTTCCACACACTCCGCCGGTATCGATGCCCCGGTATGTATCTGACAGGATATTCAAGGCGCGAAACTCCAGCGCACCGTAGCCGGCTTCCAGCGCAAGAAAGCTGCTGTCGTATTTGGTAGTGCGCATGTCTCCCGGTGTGAAGGTATCGAGGTCAAACGAATGTGGTGCCTCAAAACTGGCACCTGGAAACAACTCTGCAGCAGCCCCAATCCCAAAGTGCCAACCATCGGGGTTTCCGGTGCGCCATCCCATTCCAACGACAGCGCTGTATCCGTTGCCTCCCAAAAACTGCTGTTTGCTGACGGAGGCGACTTCCACAAATCCAGCAACGCCACTTTCATGGGCCATGTTCAAGCTCAGGCGAATCCCGGGTTGTGAGAGCGAATCTGAGACGGCCCGGTTGCGCACGTCCGTGGTGAGTTTGACAGAGGGTTCCAGTACGTAGCTGGCAGTTTCCTCTTCGGCGTGAACAGCCGTAGCCAGGGTTAGCAAGCCTGTCGCCAGGAGTGGAAAAAATGCATTAAGTGGGATCATGGTTGTCTCCGGGTAAGTGTCTTGGTGTGAATGGCGATCAGGATTTCTTGCAAGAAGGCGAAGTCGGCAAGGTGTCGACGCGGGTCATTTGTTCTGTCTGCCCAAGAATTTCGCTACCGATATACGCACGCAGGTGTAGTTCGCCGTCCTTGACCCGCAGCACCCCCTTGTATTTCTTTTTGTCACGCGGGTCGTAGAGCCAGCCATCGCGCCAGCCATCTTTCTCGAAGCGTTCTAGTTGTGCAATTTGCAATCCGCATGTGTCGCCGGGGGCACCTGCATCCTTGTCCCAAACGATGTGGCCGCACAAGGCCGCCGGCTTGTTGGCGCAGGGTTTGAACTCAATAACGCCATCCTTTTCTGCGCTCAGCCACAATCCCTTGGCATCGTCCGGGCTGAGCGCTTGTGCGGTGGAAGAAAGCAAGCCGATCAGCAACGAGGACAAGCCGAGTGCTAGGGGGCGGGAAAGTTTCATGGGTAACTCCTGGATTGAAATGGAACAGAGGGGAAATGAAGAAATGGCCGCGGGATAACCCCAAGGTATTCGCTTGTACGGTCTGCATAGAATTCCCCGGCAGGGGTATGTTTTTTGCTTGATGCAATGCCCGAATTGACCAGATTGGATGTCCGACCATGCTTTCCCCCACGATGCACACCACCGTTCGCGTAGCCGCGCTGGAGGGGCTGGGTGATCTTGCGTCGGCAGCGGGCGTTGACTACGCAGTGCTGTTGCGACAGCAGGGTATTGATCCCTTGATGCTGAATGATCCGGACAACCGACTGGCCTTTGCTCAAATGGTGCGTCTGCTCGATGCAACGGCAGCAGCCACGCGCGATGACTGCCTGGGGCTGCATCTGGGGGCTGCCCAGTCGATCCACGTGACTGGCGTATTGGGGTATGCACTGCGTACCTGTCCCGATGTGCGAACCCAGATTGGGCATGTGACACGCTACTTTGCGCTGCACCAGGATGGCGCGGTAATGGAGTTGCACGTTGCAAAGGATTGCGCGACACTGACATATACCGTCTACGACGGGGCGGTCATGCTGCACCGCCACGATGCCGAGGCCACGCTGGCACTGGCCGTGAGCCAGAGCCGCGTGCACATTGGCCAGCCGCACTGGACCCCGAGCAGTGTGCATTTTGAGCACCCAGCTCCGCAAGCCGCTTCCGAGCGTGAGTTGCGCCGTTTCTTTGGCTGCCCGGTTCATTTCAGCGAGCCATTCAACGGGATGCGCTTTCCGCCATCCTTTCTGGATACCCCCGTGCGCACGGCCGATGCCGGGTTGTGCCAGATTCTCACCCGCTATGCCGAAGAAAGTCTGGCACGCCATGCCGACGCAACCACCCTGTCGGGGCGTGTGCGTCGGCTCATCGCCGCTGGTCTGAGCAGCGGCAACGCAGCCATTGACGACGTGGCCAATCGCATGGCGATGACCCCGCGCACACTGCAACGACGACTCACCGATGAGGGGTATCAGTTCAGCGAACTGGTTGACGAGACGCGACGCGAACTGGCCACGCAGTACCTGCGTGACACGCGCATCACGCTGACAGATGCGGCCTTTTTGGTGGGCTACTCGGATCTCACGGCGTTTCATAGGGCGTTTCGGCGTTGGTTCAATCAGACACCGCAGGAGTACCAGCGGCAGTGCCAGGCTTAGCAATCAGTTCTTCAGATCGTTGAGGATGTAGTTCGACACAGCCTTGAGCACTTCTTCACCCAGATAGTCCTGCTTGGGCATTTCCGGAAAGTCCTTGCGTTTGCGCAGCGGATGAGCTGCGTAGTTGGCCAGGCCGCTGGGATTGCCCTGGTACAAGGCCCTCACGGCAATCATGGAGGGGCCGTGCAACTGGGTGTTGTAGGCATGGCAACCCGTGCACACCGCCAGATAGGTGAGGCGGCCTTTTTGCTCAATCGAGAGCGGTGGACTTTGCACCGGCTCAGCCAGCATGGCAGTCCTTGTCGCCATCGTTGTCCGGCCAGGGGCGCATTCCTTCCAGCGTTTGGTGCCAATGGCGGTGATCGCCTGTGGATTGGTAATGCAGCTGTCGCGCTCTTTGCCCGTGGCAAACACGTCAGCGCGATTCACACCTGCGGTTTTCAGAATTGTCTTGAACGTTTGAACCGGGTTGTTGCCGTTGTCGGCGTAGTGGTTGTCCAACAGCGCGATGTTGGCTGGAAACGGATCGACCTTGGTGTCGCTGGGCATGCCGAAGGTGGCATGGTCGGTGGTCAGCACGGCCATGGTCTTGTTGCCGCTGATGATGTTGCCCTCGATCGTGGCCTCTTTCACAGCCAGCAGTAGAACACCTACGCCCGATGGCACGCTGGCGGCGATGGAGCTCGGCGGTGCAAAGTTCTTCAGGTTGTTGTTGATGATGAAGTTCTGGCGAATGGTGGTGCGTGCCGCATCCTTCACCGGCAGGCCAGGAATCAGCGTGATGGCAAAACCATTGGTGTTGTCGTGCACGTAGTTGCCCTCCAGCAGCATGTCGCGGCTGTTTTCCGACTCGATACCAATCACGTTGCCCCAGGTTTCGTTGCCGACCACGTCCACGTTGTCGGACATGCCCACATAAATGCCTGCGTCCTCAATGCGGGTGGTGCGGTTGCGCGCCACCAGGCCGTTTTTGCCGAACTGCGGGAAGATGCCGTAGAAGCCGCCGTCCACGTAGTTGTCGAGGATTTTGTAGTTGTTGGCACCCTGGGTCATGATGCCGTTGCCCTTGTAGTTCTTGATCCACAGCTTCTGGATCACCACGCCGTGGCCCGAGGCCAAAACCCCGTCGTTGAGTTTGCCGCCACCATCCATCACGGCCCATTTGCCATCGACTACCACGCCTTGCAGGGTGATGTTTTCCTTGTCGATGAACACGGTTTCGCGGTAGGTGCCGGGCATGACCTTGATGGTGTCGCCAGCTTGAGCCCTGTTGACTGCGGCCTGGATCGACTCACCTGCCTGAACGGTCAGGGTGTCGGCGTGCGCTGCGGTCAAGGCGAATACGAAGCCGGCGACCATGAGAGAGCGTTGGAGTAGAGTGAATGTGGACATGGTGTTTGGAAAAGGGGATGGTTTGGAAAGGGATTCAGTCGGTGGCTTTGCCGGTCAGCGGGTCGACCCCGCCATGGCCGGAAACGGCAGCCGACTGGCGGGTTAACAGCTGAGGGAACTCCTGAAGCAAGGCGGTGCGTTTGGCAGTGAGCTGGTCGGCCAGCGCTTGATCGCCTGCACGCTGGGCCAGGCCAATGCCGGCGCGCAGCTCATCCGCAAAACTCTGGCGCTGAATGGCTTCGGGTTTGAGCGGCAGCATCTTGGTCAGTACCTCACGGGCCTCGTCATTGCGGCTCAAAGCGACGAGAGCTTCGGCGTACCAGCGCTGGAACACGATGTTCTTTTTGCCGGTTTCGTAGGCCTTTTGCAGGTGCACCACGGCCTTGTCCAAATCACCGCTGGCTGTCTCTGGCAATTGAAAGTACAGGCGACCCATCATCATTTCCCCCACGCCATCGAGCAACTTGGGGTTCTTCTCCAGCAAGGCGGCCAGGGGCTTGATGGTTCCGGCGGCCACCTTGTAGGCCTGCTCCGCATCCACCAGCGACGATGACACTGCCACCAGATCGAAGGCCAGGCGCATGCCTTCGATGGACGGCACACTTTGCCCGGCTTTGGCCAGGCGAGCCGACACGACCTTTCCCTGTTTGATGCCCAGCGCCCAGCGGGCCTGGATGTCTTTGAACATGTCCCCTGCCTGGTAAGTTTGGGTTTCCAACTGCATTTGCAGGGCTTCGAGCAGGTTGATCTGCGCATCCAACGCCAGCATTTGCATGTCCACATCGGCTGCCATGCGCGCGGCGTTGGCCGCGCTCATCGCGGCAGCGCACGTCAGCTGCTTGAGGTCGTGACGCTGCACTGTGGCTTCGGTGAAGGCGGCATCAAACGCTTCGGCGGTGCGTGGCTGCGCGCAACCTGCGGTGATGGAGGGGGCCGCTGCAGCCTGGGCGGCTTGTAATGCACACAAGGCGGTGCAGGCCAGCCAGATGCGCCAGTGGCGCGGGGTAAAAGTGCGTGGGAACATGGGAGCTTCCTTTATCAAGAACAAATGGAGATACGCGGGGAAATCAGTGCGGCGCGGCGCGCACCGGCACAACAGGCAGGCCCGATGGCACAGCGTCAGGACGCTGCGGACTCATGGCCTCGTCTTCCAGCGCGCCCAGGAAGGCCACGATGGCTTTGGCATCGTCCTCAGACAGCTTGGGCTTCATCATGTGCACATGCCAGTGCAGCGACTGTTTCTCGCCCTTGGGTAGCGCATGGCCGCGGGTGGCGTTGTAGAACGCCACCACTTCATCCAGGCTGCCCAGTTGCCCGGCGTTGAAATAGCGTGGGCCGGTTTTGGTGATGTTGCGCAGCGTGGGTACCTTGAAGGCACCACGCAGCAGCGGGTCGTGGGCGATGGCTCCGGCACCCTCGTCAATGGGTTGGCCTTTGGCCGGTGGCGGCGCTCCCACCACGGCCAGTTCATGGTTGGTGAACAAGGGCGGGGTATGGCACTGCGTGCAACGCGCCACAAAGCCGCGAAACACGTTCATGCCCTGCACTTCCCGCGCTGACATGGCCTCGCGGTCACCATGGGCATAGCGGTCGTAGCGGCTGTTGAGGGAGATCAGCGTGGATTCAAACGCTGCCAGAGCGCCGGTGACTTCATTGAGCGTGATGGCTTTGTCCTGGGATCGGGCAAAGGCCTGGGCAAACAACTGCCGGTAGGTGGTGTTGGCATTGAGGTCTTGCATCAGGCGCTCAGCGGTATTGCCCATTTCCTGCGGCGAGAACAGTGGGCCGCCGGCTTGCTCTTCCAGCGTGGTGGCTCGGCCATCCCAAAACAGTCTGGTCGCAAACGCCACGTTCCACAGTGTGGGGGTACGCCGTGGCAGGGGGATGCCACCTTGCCGCTGGGGGCCAAAGCCTTCCGCACCAAAACCGGCACCGGTGGCACGCCCGTCGGCCAGACCATGGTCGGGGTGGTGGCAATGGGCACACGAGCTTTTGCGATCCCCCGAGAGCAGGGGGTCAAAAAACAGGTGGCGACCCAGATCGATCTGCTGGGGGGTAAAGCCATCGCGGGCAGGCGGCAAGGCCATTTGCACGCCGCCATGCCCGTCAATGCGGGTGTAGGTTTGGTACATCGAGCGCAATCGGCAGACACCGGTATCGGTGCGCTCAAAGCTGGGCGGGCATTGCTGTGTCAGTGTGAACTCCGCCGCCTGAATCAGGCATGTGGTGCACAGCCCCGCAATCCCTATTAACGCGTGCAATAGCCAGCGTTTCACTCGCTGGGACTGGCGAGTGACCATGCTCGAATACGGTGAAGGTGTGCGTTTTGTGTTCATGATGTGGATCAAGTCTAGAAAGCGCCACGCATGTCGTATTTGCTTCACGTGACATCTTTTTGACACCCCTCATCAGGACAAACCCGGTGTTGCGCGAGAGGCCAACGCGCGAACCGTGGATGTCAACGAGTTGTCGTGCGGAGTCAAGGCAATCCGCAGACGCGCTGCTAGTGTTCGGGGCCGTGTTCCATTCACGCACCAATCACGAGGACCCCATTCATGAACACTCGAACAACCGCATACCCAACTTTTTCCCGGCTTGGCATGGCCACTGTGTTGGCCCTGATGTGTCACACCATTGCCGCCGCCGAAGGCGGCCAACTCTTCAAGGCGCAATGCGTGGCTTGCCATGGCCCCAATGGCACTGGCAATGCCGCGTTACAAGCCCCACCACTGGCTGGGGCCGACACGGATTACGTGGTGCGCCAATTGCGCCATTTCCGCAACCGCCTGCGTGGTGGTGACACCCCGCAAGGCGCGGCAGCCACCATGCAGGCCGTGGCTTTGTCGCTGCCAGATGACGCCGCTGTGCTGGCACTGGGCGACTATATCGGTACCCTCAAACCCGTCCCGGCCAAGGGAGCGCAAGCCCTGCCCGGCTCCCCACTCAATGTGGGCAAGGCTCTGTTCAGTGTGTGTGTGGCCTGCCATGGCGGCCACGGGGAAGGCACCCCCGCGTTGGGGGCTCCCCGGCTGACCCATTTGCCGGCGTGGTATCTGACGGCCCAGTTGCAGACCTACCGAGATGGCCTGCGCGGCGCCCATACCGATGACCAGCAAGGCCAGCAAATGCGCCAGATCGCCATTGAGGCACTGCCCGACACGGAGGCCGTCAGCGCGGTGGCGGCCTATATCGTGTCGCTGGGCACCAAGGCCCGCTGACTCGCCGAAGACACGTTGCCATCAAGCCCTGCAACGCCGGCCAGACCTGCGTCTGCACCAACCGCTTCTACGTACGGGCCGGTGTCTACGACCAGTTTGTCGGAACATTCGCTGCCAAGGGGGCCGACGCCACGCCCGACATGCTGTGTGCCCACGAAGAAACTTTTGGCCCGTTTGCCCCGGTGTTCAAGTTCAGCATCGAGCAGGAAGCCATTGACGCGGCCAACGCCACCGAGTTCGGCCTGGCCAGCTACTTCTACAGACGCGACATCGGCCGCATCTACCGCGTTGCCGAAGCGCTGGAGTACGGCATCGTGGGCATCAACGTCGGCATGGATGATTATTTGGAGATCAAGTACCTGTGTATTGGTGATATTCTGAAGTGATGGTTCCGGGCCGCTTGGGCGTTCGCAAAAGCGCGCGCCAGTGCCTATAAATACCATCAGGCAGGAGAAGCAATGAAGCAAGCGCAGCACGACGAAGAACCCAAGGTCTGGCTCACGGTGGTGAAGCTACTCATAGGGGCTGCGCTGTTGATCGGCGGCGTCGGCCTGGCGCTGTGGATTGCGGCGCAGGGGCCGGTACACTCCCCGGCGCTGGAACAGGCACAACAGGAAGCACAGACCAAGTCTTCCAAACCGCTGTCGTCGGACTCATCCTGGGGCATTGCCAAAGACTCCCCCTTGCGCAAGTAGGGAGTTCTATAATTTTCCTGTTACGCGGGTGTCGTTCAATGGCAGGACTCTTGCTTCCCAAGCAAATAACGTGGGTTCGATTCCCATCACCCGCTCATTCTCAGGCTTTCACCCAGAACCTCTGCACGACCTTGGGCGAATGCCACTGGCCCGCATCCTGTAGGCCCACTGGCTCTGATACCACGTGCCCGATCCCCTCCCCGATTTGACTTTTGTTGCATCCCCGCATAAAGTGGATAAACAATTTATAGCGTTATGAGGGGGCAACATGTTCAGTTCAATCTTTAATGCGGTGAAAGTAGCCTGGCACTCTGTAACCAGCCATCACCAGTTGCACGCCCTTGAGCACGTCGGGCCGTTTGCAGGATCACTGTTGCACACAGCAGACTGGGATCACTAGCAAACCGGAGGTGTTGACGCGGGCGCCCGTCGCGCTGTACAGTTGACTCAGGCGATTGCCTGGCGCGAAAAGCGTCCCCTGTACTCAGGGACTAACCCGGACCTGTGTGCCGGGTTTCTCATTTTTCGACCCTACAACCCGCCAAACCGCGCGGTCTGCGTCAGCAGGCTGCAGAAATAGCCTGGTCCGTCTATTTGGCCTTGGTTGCGGGCGGCGTTGCAGGAGCCGGTGGTTGTCCGCTGACTTTGGTCCTGGCAGCGGCAGCGGCTGCGGTAGCCGCATTTGCCTTGGCGGTTGCAGCGGCTGCGGCGGCTTGGGCATTCGCGGCCGCCGTCTTTGCTGCAGCGGCGGCGTCCGCTTTGGAAGCATCTGATTTTGCAGCTGCGTCAGCCTTGGCCGCGGCTGCCGCTGCTGCATCGGCATTGCCCGCGGCGGCTGCCGCATCAGCCTTGGCCGCTGCAGCGGCTGACTCTTTGGCGGAAGCGTCTGCCTGTCGTGATCCAGCCGCAGCACGCTGCAGCGCCTCAGCCTCTTCAGGCGTCAGGGCGCGGTCCGCAGAATCTGTGGGTTTTACAGGGTCAGGCGCCGATGCCTTGGCTGCACTGCGCGCGGCAGCCACCGCGTCGGCCGCCGCCTGTACCCGCGCATTGACAGCAGCGCTCTCGGCCGCCCAATCGCGCGCGGGGCCATTGGATGGAGACGCTTTCAGGATAGGCACCACGACTTCCTTGGCGCCGTTTGCCAGGCACGGCTTCTCGGAATAACTCGTCTTGCCATCTGCCGTGGTGCACTTGAAGACTTCTGCAAATACTTGTGGCGTTGACAGCACAAGAGGTGCAAGCAGCAGCCAGGCTGCGGATGATGTTGTACGCATGATTTTTTGAACTCCCTAATCTTCTGGAAATGGCGGCGTCACGTTTGGCGTATCGCTTTTTCCTGCCACCAATTATGCGGCCGCCATTGTGGGCTGGTACGCCAATGCGCATTGCATCGCTTCGAAGCCCCAATTGCAACTACTTGTAAGACGGTCCCTGCGCCATCGGTGGCGAGCATGGGGCTGCCGGAGATGTCGTTGTGGCAATAGGCGGACTACGTCCTTTGCACGTGGGGCCCAGTCCCATCAACAACGCAGGCTACAACCCGCCAAACCGCGACGTCTTGCCACCCATCTGGTATTTACCGAACAGTGCGGTAATCTTGGACACACACACCCGGGCGGTCTCTTCGCCTTGTGCGGACGCCACCAGGTGCATGATTTCCGGCCGCAGATACCACAATTCGGCAATTTCCCGGGCGCTGCTGATTTTCATGTCCAGCCGCACGTGCTTCTCGTCGCCATACTGCTCCAGCGCCAGGAGCATGGCACTGCGCACACGTTCCAGCGCCACGTCTGCGGCATCTGAGGTGTCACGCCCCAGGGCCGACCAAATACTGTCTCTGATACCCATACCAACCACTCTTCCGATCGGCCAAACGGCCTTTCATAGTTTCCGAGCAGCCATTGTGCACGCACTATATGAAGTCCGGCTGACAAAGGTCAAGTTCAGATGCGCGGCCCGCGCGCAAGAGCTTACAGGTCGATAGCCACACCGGTCATTGCAGCCAGGGCCCCACCGCTGAAGTGCCAGGTCATCGGCGACAACGGCATGCTGACAGTCTGCCCGCCCGCGCGCAGCTGGAGCGTGGTCACACCGTCATACCCCACCACCCGCAGGCGCAACGGCTTCCAGCCCGCCTGCAAAACCTCCACCTGGAGCAACAGGACGGCGCCCTCACGCCGCGCCTGCATCCGGTAGACGCTGCGCGCGCCGCGCTGGTAGCCGTAGCTCAGGCCGTCGTCGGCCACGTAGTCCAGCGTCGCGGTGTCCTCGCTGCCGGCACCCAGAATCACATGCAGTTCAATGTCGGCCAGGTCGTTGGCCGCGGCATCGGTGCGCACGCCCACCTGCATGGGCAGCAGGCTGCCTTCACGCAGGTAGATGGGCGTGCTGTCCGAGGTGCTGGTCACATGGATGGTGCGCCCGCCGGCCAGAAACTGCCCGCTGTTGACATCCATCCAGCGGCACTGCCCCGGCAGCGTGACCAGGCGCGTCTGCTGGCCCTGCTGCACGATGGGTGCCTGCAGGATGGCCGGGCCGATCAGGAACTGGTCGTCCACGCGGTCCAGCTCCATGCCATCGGCATTGGCAAAGTCGTAGAACAGCGGGCGCATGACGGCCGCGCCGGATTGCTCCTGGTCGTTCCACAGCTGGTACAGGTAGGGCAGCAGCTTGTAGCGCAGGCGCACGTGGTGGCGGATGATCTCCAGCGCCTGGTCGCCAAACACCCAGGGCTCCTGCTCGGCCGTTCCGGCGCTGGCGTGGTTGCGCATGAAGGGGAACAAACAGCCCGCCTTGTACCAGGCAATGGCCAGCTCCTTGTCGGCGTGGCCGCCAAAACCGGGCACATCGGGCCCGTTGAACGGAATGCCGGACAGTGCCAGGTTCAGGCTGCAGTGGATGCTGGTACGCAGGTGGTGCCAGCTGCTGAAGTTGTCGCCGGTCCACACCGCGGTGAATCGGCTGGAGCCGGTGTAGGCACTGCGTGCCAGCAGAAACGGCCGCTCGTCGGGGCGCGCCGCCAGAAAGCCGTCACGCGTGGCCTGGGCCATGCCGGTGCCGTACTGGTTGTGGTAGGTCCAGTGCGGCCACCTTCCCCGCTGGAACAGCATGTCGTCCACCTCGGCGGCGCCAGTGCTGGGGTCGTTCATATCCAGCCAGGCGCCATCAAATCCGGACGCGCGAAACGCCTTGCTGTACTTGGCCCACCAGTCGCGTCCCTCGGGCAGCGAATAGTCGGGAAACCAGGTGCGCCCCGGCCACACAAAGCCCACGTACGGTTGGCCTTCGGGGTTGTGGCAAAAGATGTCGGCAGCCTGGCCGCTGGCGGCCACCTCGTAGCCGGCTTCCACCTTCACGCCGGGGTCCAGGATGGGCACGATGCGCCGGCCGTTGGCCTGCAGCTGTTTCAGGTCATGCGCCAGATCGCCAAAGTGCTCGGTGCTGGTGGTGAAGACCTTGAAGCGTTCCATGTAGTCAATGTCCAGCCACAAGCCATCGTTGGGAAAGGCGTGCTGGGTAAACGCCGCGTCCAGTTGCTGCAGGTGCTGCGTGCCAGCATAGCCCCAGCGGCTTTGGTGGTGGCCCAGCGACCACAACGGTGGCAGCGGGGTCTTGCCCACCAGACGCTGCAGGCGCTGCGTGACCGATGCCACACTGTCACCGGCAATCACGTAAAACGCGGGCACGCCTTCATCTGCGCCAAACCAGAATGCGGGTGGCGCGTTCTGGTCGTCCTTGCCAAAGAAAAACCAGTTGGAGCCGGTGTCCATGAACACGGCACCTGGGTGGTCCACCAGAATGCCCACCCACTGTTGTCCCTGGCGCACCAGCAGATACGGCACGGCGGCGTATTGCGGATCGGCCTGGCCGGTCTCGATGGTGTGCATGGCGTGGTCGGCCCAGACGTCGGCGTTCCAGTACTTGGTGCGTTTGCCGGTCTTTTCCAGGCCGGTCACTTTTTCGCCCTGGCCAAAGAAGCGCATCTCGGCATTGCGCGCAAACTGCACCAGCCAGGCGCTGCCGCAGGCGCCCAGGCAGGCGCCGTCTATGCCCGACAAGATGGCTTCGCCGCCAGAGGCCAATGTCAGATTGCCGCTGTCGGTGATCTGGAGTTGGTAACGTGAATCGGTGCCTGCAAACGCATCATCATGCAGCGGCAACACCCGCGCATCCAGCGGCCAGCGCTTGGCATCGCGCAGTTCGACATGAAACACGTCTTCGCCCAGATCGCGGACGCTGGCCTGCACCGGCTTGGCGCCGATGGTTAGTGAGCCGTTGGTGTGTGCGTTTGCAAAGCTGAAATTGGAAGGGTGGCGGATTTTGTTGAAGTACATGGCGGGGGTTTAGCAGTAATCGGATTGCTTCAGGCACTTTAGGTGGGACGGGTTGGCGGGGCCGGCGGGCCGGGTATCCCTTCTCTGGCCCACGCTCGCGGGCGGCGGCTTCGGGTACACATTGGCTGCTGCGTCAAGACGGTGGTGGCACGCCTGCTCTGTAGCGCCCGCGAATGGGGCCGACGAAGGGACACCCAGCCCACCAGCCTTGCGGTGCGTGGCGTTGCGTGCTGCAAGAACCACCCAAAGGCGGGTGGCGTGGCGGGTGTGCGCAGGCCGCACTTGCGGTTGCCACGGAGCAGTCGAACCAACAACCGGGTTGACGCAACAACGGTGCCAATCCAAACATGGCCGCCCGCGACGCGAGCCGGAGAACGCCTGCCACGTCGCCCGCCGCGCGCAGTCTTTCGTGCGCCGCAACGTACGCAACGTATGCAACGAATGGAGTGACACAGAAATCAAGCCCCAGCCCGTAGGGTGTAGACCCGCACCGACTGCGCTGGCAAGACCAAAGTAGCAGAGCCCCGGGCATTCGCAACGGAGGTCTTCGCGGCCACGGGATAGGCAGGTGCCAGCACCGCACGCGGTGGCAAGGTCTTCAATGCGATGCGACCGGGCCGGGTGCCGTAGTTGATGACCACCAGTGTGGTCTCTGCACCCAGCGTGCGCCGGTAGGCCATCACACGGCCCTGCACCTGCGGCGCGTCGTAGCCGCCGCTGGCCAACGATGGCAGGGTGTTGCGCAGCATCAGCATGCTTTTGTAGAACGACAGCAACGACTGGGGGTCGGCCAGCTGCGCCGCCACGTTGTAGCGCGCGGCGTTGGGCGCGATTGGCCGAAACGGTTTGCTGCTGGAAGTGAAACCTGCGCCCTGTTGGTCCGCCGTCCAGCTCATCGGTGCGCGCAGCGGCGCATCGCCGTCCAGGCCCGGGATGCCGGCCATGCCGATTTCTTCACCGTAGTAGATGAAGGGCGTGCCGGGCTGCAGCAGGTACGACGCCGCTGCCAGCTTGTAGCGGGTGACGTTGCCGCGCAGTTGGTCCCACAGCCGGGCGCCGGCAAACATGTCGTGGTTGGCGACGAACGTGGCCATGGTTTGCGGTGCGGTGGTGAAGTAATCCGCCACCGCGCGGATGGCCTTCTTGTCACCCTTGGCGGCGTTGACGATGTTGCGCTCCAGCCCGAACGCAAAGGCACTGCCACAAATGTGGGGCATGGCATACAACTGAGGGTTGGCCGTGGCCTCGCACACCACATGGCGCTGTGGGTAGGCAGTGATCAGCTTGGTCAATTCGCCGGTCAAAGCGCGGCTCTCGGGCTGGTCGTTCCAGTCGCGGGCAGAGTTCTCCACCAGGTGCGGCACGGCGTCGAGCCGGTAGCCGTCCAGACCGCGGTTCAGCCAGAAGCGCAGACTGCTCTGGTGGTAGGCCAGCACAGCAGGGTTCTTGAAGTTGAAGTCGGGCATGTGCGGGCCAAAGGTGCCAAAGTAGCTGCCCTGCGGCGTCGCGGTCCAGGGGTTATGGCCCCAGATGTCCCAACCCTTGGGTTGCACTTTCTCCCACACGAACCAGTCATAGAACGGGCTGGTCGGCCCCTGCAGGGCGCTGGCGAACATCGGGTGCGCGCGGGCGCTGTGGTTGATCACGTAGTCCATGACCACGCCCATGCCCCGGGCGTGCGCCTGGCGCAGCAGCTCGTCGAAATCTTCCAGCGTGCCGTACGCCGGGTCGATGGCGCGAAAGTCGGTGGTGGCATAACCGTGGTCACCATCGGCGCTGGTGGTGATGGGCATCAGCCAGATGCCCTTGATGCCCAGGTCTTTCAAATAATCGAGCCGCTGCGTCAGGCCCTTGAGGTCACCCACGCCGTCGCCATTGCTGTCCTGGTAGGCGCGCACAAACACCTCCATAAAGGCGCCGCGCTGCCAGTTGGCGGGCAAGCTGCTGGGCTGGCGCACCTCCGGCACGGTGTGGATGTCGATCTGGGCACTGGACGCCGCGCTGGCAGCGTCTTCGGCCCAAACCAGTGGCGATGCCCCCACACCGGCCAGCAGCCAGGCAGCGGTTGTGACGCCGCGCAGCGTCAAAAGGAGGCTTGTGCGCAGGGTGTATGGATTCATTTGCATCGACATGATTTTGTAGTCAAACTACTTAAAACACAAGGCGAATTCTAGAAATAAATTGCCATTTATTATGGAGATATTGAATACTGTCAGGCAGTCATGTAATGATACTACCTGTGTTTTTGCAAAGTGCATGACATCAATGACCGCCTTGAAGTTCATTCACCTTTGCGGCACCGGGACCAAATTGCTGCTTATTTGATAGCTACAACTCCATATTCCACGAGGGCTACAGCCCGATTCTATTCATGACTGCTGAAATACAACCCAAATTGGGTATGCAAACTTGCCGATTGGCCGCCCGGCGTCTGGTTTCAGGCGTCGCCATCGCCCTGCTGGCGGCCGGCGCACAGGCTGATGCCCTGCTGGCCGCCTGCAACGCGAACGACTTCCAGACCGTGTTGCGTGCTGCACCGCCGGCCGCTACCAGTGTGTCCACCGGAGCCACGGCATCGGCACCCCAGGCCGTGTGGCTGAACCGCCAGTTGCTGCAGTGGCCAGGCGCCGACGCCAGCGGGCGCTTCAGGCTGTACCACTCGGCCAGCGGCCAGCTCCAAGCCCTAGTGGGTCAGCGGGTTAGTGGATCGGATGGGGCGCTGGCGCTCAAACCATCGCTGGCCGCGCTGCCCATGGCCGTGGCGCAGCGGTTCCAATACGTCAAGCCCGGCGCCGTGCTCGCGCTGGCACCCATCGGCGCCGCACAGTTGCGCAGCCTGCACCGCCAGCAGTTGCTGCTGGTGCAGGAAGACGCCGCCGGGCAGGTGCTGCGCGCCACCGCCATCCAGTCGGCCGGTGCTTTGGACGATCTGTATGCCGCTGCCGGGCGCGCGCCCGATCTGGGCGTGCACGTGGGCCCCAAGCACACCCAACTCGCACTGTGGGCCCCCACGGCACAGCGGGTCAGTGCCTGCCTGTTTGATGGCGCCACCGGCGCAGCCACCGCGGCGCCCGCACTGTGGAGCGACCCGGCCACGGGCGTCTGGCGCTACCGCCACGGCGCCGACCTGCGCGGGCACTACTACAGCTACCTGGTGGACGTCTGGGTGCCGGGAGTGGGCCTGGTGCGCAACCGCGTTACCGACCCCTATGCACTGAGCCTGAACGCCGACTCGCAGCGAAGTTTTATTGCCGACCTGAGCGACCCCCAGCTCAAGCCTGCGGGCTGGGACCGTCACGCAGCGCCGCAGCGCGTCAAAGCGCCCACCGACATGGCGATCTACGAACTGCATGTGCGTGACTTCTCCATTGACGATGCCACGGTGCCAGCGGCCCAGCGCGGCAAATACCTTGCGTTTACGGCTTCCGAATCGAACGGCATGCGCCACCTGAAGGCGCTTTCCAAAGCGGGCATGACGGACGTGCACCTGCTGCCCGTTTTTGACATCGCCAGCGTGCCCGAGACGGCTTGCACCACGCCCGCCATCGCCACGCCCGTGCAAGGCGATAGCGAAGCACCGCAGGCCGCCACCACGGCCGGCGCCGCCAGAGACTGCTTCAACTGGGGCTACGACCCCCTGCACTTCAACGCGCCCGAAGGCAGCTACGCCAGCGATGCGAACGACGGAGCCACGCGGGTGAAAGAGCTGCGCCAGATGGTCATGGCCCTGCACGCCGCCGGCCTGCGCGTGGGCATGGACGTGGTCTACAACCACACCAGCAGCGCCGGGCAACACGCCCAATCGGTGCTGGACCGCGTGGTGCCCGGCTACTACCACCGGCTCAATGACCAGGGCGTGATTGAGCGCTCCACCTGCTGCGACAACACCGCCACCGAGAACCGGATGATGGGCAAGCTGATGGTGGACTCGGTCGAGTTGTGGGCCACGCAGTACCGCATCGATTCCTTCCGCTTCGATTTGATGGCGCACCAGCCGCGCGCTGTCATGGAGACACTGCAGCAACGTGTCAACAAAGCCACCGGACGCCATGTCAACCTGATCGGTGAAGGCTGGAATTTTGGCGAAGTGGCCAACGGCGCGCGCTTTGTGCAGGCCTCCCAGTTGTCGCTGAACGGCAGCGGCATTGGCACCTTCAGCGACCGGGGCCGCGACGCCGTGCGCGGTGGCAGCGCGGGCGACAACGGCGATGCGCAGATCCGCAACCAGGGCTATATCAACGGCATGGTGTACGACCGCAATGCCCTCTCAACCGCCACGCCGACCGACCTGCTGCGCAGCGCCGACATGGTGCGCGTGGGCCTGGCCGGAGCTATCCGCAGTTTCGAGATGCAGACCTTCACCGGTGAACGCAAAACGCTGGCCGCCATCGACTACGCCGGGCAACCCGCCGGCTATGCCAGCCAGCCGTCCGAGGCGGTGAACTACGTGGAGAACCACGACAACCAGACGCTGTTTGACGCCAACGCGTTCAAGCTACCGGTTGGCACGAGCACCGAAGACCGCGCCCGCGTGCAGTTGCTGGGCCTGGCCATCAACGCCTTCAGCCAGGGCGTGGCCTACTTCCATGCGGGCACCGAGATCCTGCGCTCCAAGTCCATGGACCGCAACAGCTTTGATTCCGGCGACTGGTTCAACCGCCTGGACTGGACCTACCAGACCAACTACTTTGGAACCGGCCTGCCACCCAAAGCTGACAACGGCGAGAGCTGGCCGCTAATGCGCCCGCTGCTGGCCAACCCCGCCCTGCGCCCGACGCCGGCTGACATTGCGCTGGTGCGCGACGGCTTCCAGGACCTGCTGAAAATTCGCGCCAACTCAACGCTGTTTCGCCTGCGCACGGCTGCCGACATCCAGGCCCGCCTGAGCTTCCCCAACACCGGCCCGGCGCAAAACCCTGTGGTGCTGGTGGGGCATCTGGATGGCCGCGGCTACCCCGGCGCCGCGTTCCAGGAACTGCTGTATTTCGTGAATGTGGACAAGGTGGACCAAACCATCACGCTGCCCCAGGAGGCTGGCAAGGCCTACCAGCTGCACCCGGTGCAAGCGGCCAGCACCGCCGCCGATGCCCGCCTGCACAACGCCGCCCCGTTCGACACCACCACCGGCCGCTTCACGCTACCCGCACGCAGCGCCGTGGTCTACGTCGTCCGCTGATCACCCCTCCAACCAAGCGCTTATGCCAACACCCCGCCGCTACGGCCAGACCGATCTTTTCCTCAACCCGCTGGGCCTGGGTGCCGCTCAGATCGGCGACCCCACGCTGGACGATGCCGCTGTCGGTCGCATGCTGCACGCCGCGGTGGACGCCGGTGTCAACCTGTTCGATACCGCGCCCAGCTACGGCATTTCCGAGGAGCGCATCGGGCGGCATCTGGCAGCGCGGCGCAGCGAAGTGGTGCTGTCGACCAAGCTCGGCTACGGCGTAGCCGGCATCCCGGACTGGACCGGAGCCTGCATCACCGCCGGCATCGAGCAGGCCCTGCGCCTGTTGCGCACCGACAACCTGGACATCGCCCACTTCCACTCCTGCCCGCGCGCGGTGCTGGAGCAGACCGACGTGATCGACGCACTGGAAGCCGCCAAGCGCGCGGGCAAGGTGCGGGCCATGGCCTACTCGGGCGAAAACGACGACCTTGCTTGGGCCGTGGCCTGTGGCCGTTTTGACGGCTTCATGGCGTCGCTAAACATCTGCGACCAGCGCATCCTGCACACGGCCCTGCCGGACATGGCCGGTAAGGGCTTCATCGCCAAGCGCAGTGTGGCCAACCACCCGTGGCGTTTTGCCACGCAGCCGGTGGGCGACTACTGCGAGGAATACTGGAAGCGCTGGCAGGCCATGGGTCTGGACAACCACGGCCTGGAGTGGGGCGAGATCTCGCTGCGTTTTGCGCTGGCGGCGCCGGGCGTGAGTGCGGCCATCGTCGGCACGGCCAAGGCCGACCACCTGACCCACAGCCTGGCCTGGGCCGCCAAGGGGCCGTTGGATGCTGTGTGGGTGGCGGAGCTGCAGGCCGCGTTTGCGCGCCATGACGTCGGTTGGACCGGGCAGATTTGAATGCTGCGCGAGTCAGGCGCTGCGCGCCGACAATGCATGGAATTCAGCCCAAAGAATATGCAGCATTTTGTCTTTGTCTATGGCACCCTGAAAGAGGGCTTCCCCAACTTCTCGCACAACCATGGCGTTCGTGTGCCAGGATTGTTCAGAACCGTGGAGCGGTATCCCTTCTACCTTGGCGGAGATCGCTTCTCGCCCTGGCTGATCAACGATCCAGGCCACGGTGAACGCATCGGGGGGCAAGTGTTCACCGTGGACCCGGCCGCGCTTGCGGCTATGGACGCGCTTGAAAGGATCACGCAGGCGGATGGCTACCGCCGTGTGTTGCTGGATATCGAGTCGCTTGAAAGCATCGGAGATGGAACCGGTTCGACAGTGTTCCAGGCATCTGCTTACCTCAAGCAAACCCGGCATGTCGACGCCTCCCACATTCGCGTGGGGCCAATCTCTGAATACACGCTGGAACACGCTGCACACTACCAACCGCGATAAACCGCGATACATTGGGGCCATGAATCCCAAGCTGTCTGCCATCGACACCGGCGCCGAACTACGCGCGCTCTACCAACCCCAGGGCGGCGTGGGCGCCATCTTCTCGCCCAAGGTGGCCGACTACGTCGCGTCGCGCCCCGACTATCCTGCCCAACTGTTTGACGCACTGCGCGCGGCCTGCAATCTGACGCCAGACGCAGTGGTGGCCGACATCGGTGCGGGCACCGGCCTGCTGACCCAGGGGCTGCTCGCGCAGGGCTACGACGTCACCGCCATTGAGCCCAGCGCTGCCATGCGTGCGGCCGCCGACCAGGCACTGGGACAGTTTGCGCACTACCGCAGCGCTGGCGGGTCGGCCGAGCACATTCCGCTGCCGGACGCATCGGTCGACCTGATCACGGCGGCACAGGCGTTTCACTGGTTTGACGTCGACGTTGCGCGGGCCGAGTTCTTGCGCGTTCTGAAACCCCACCGACAGGTGGCGCTGGTCTGGAATGACCGCGTGCTGACCGATCCCCTGCACATCGCATTGAACGCCCTGTTTGCGCAATACGGGGGCAGCAAGCGCGAGGCGCTGGTCGCGCATGAGGACCGCCGTCACGTCGCGGCCTTTTTCGGCGCCACCGCGCCGCAGCAGTGGTCCTGGCCGCACGCACACCACCTCGATGCGGCTGCGCTGCAAAGCCTGGTGTTTTCTCGCTCCTACATGCCTGACAAAGATTCACCACTGGGGCAGCAAGCCTGTGTGGAGCTGCGGGAAATATTTGAACGTCTGGCGGTCGATGGCCTCGTGGCCGTGCGCTACACCACCATCGCCATTGTGGGCCGGCCGCAATGAGGTCGCCAGCCGACGTGGCGGAACCGCGCCAGCTCAGCGGTGCTGCATTGGCGGACGCCCTGCGCGACAGCCGCGCACGTACGCTGGCGCTGGTCGATGATTTGTCCGCCGCACAGTGGAACGCGCCCTACCAGATCGGCATCAACCCCATCGCCTGGGAGCTGGCCCACATCGCCTGGTTTGCCGAGTTCTGGATTCTGCGCGGGCCGCACCACCGCAATGCGCAGGGCTTCGGGCACGCGCAGCAGCCACCCCGCTTTGCCGGGCCCGACGCATTGTTTGATTCCTCCCGGCTGGCGCATGCCCGGCGCTGGGTCGAGCCCATGCCGTCGCGGGACGCGCTGCAACCGATGTTGCAGGGTCAACTGGAGGCCTGCATCCAGGCCATTCCCGACATCCACTCTGCACTCGACCCGTTGCTGTACTTCCACCGCCTGGCCCTGTTCCATGAGGACATGCATGCCGAAGCCTTTTGCTGGATGCGCGCGGCGCTGGGCTACCCGGCACCGACCGGCGTGGCGGTGCCGACTGTGGCCACCCGCACGCTGCTGGATGTGCCCGAAGCCGACGTGCGCCTGGGGATGGCGGCAACGGACCCGGGCTTTGCCTTCGACAACGAAGGCCCGCCACTGTCTCTGCACCTGCCCGGCTACGCCATAGACAGCGCACCCGTATCGGCCGGTGACTTTGCCCGCTTTGTCGACGCCGGCGGATACGACGAACCGCGCTTCTGGCCCGCAGAGGCCGGTGTGTGGCGCGCGCAGTCCGCCTGCGCGCACCCGCAGCGCTGGCGTCGTGCCACATCGGAACAATTGGGCGGGTCGGATGGGTCAAGCGCCTGGGAGATGCGCTGGTTTGACCAGTGGCTGCCGTTGGACCCTGCCAGTGCCGCCCTGCACCTGAACGCCTTTGAAGCCCAGGCCTACTGCCTGTGGGCCGGTCGGCGCCTGCCCAGCGCCGCCGAGTGGGAACACGCCGCGCTGACGCAACCCGGCTTTCTGTGGGGCCACAGCGTGTGGGAGTGGACGTCGGATGCCTTCGCGCCCTACCCCGGCTTTGCGCCCGGCCCTTACCGGGAGTATTCCCAGCCCTGGTTTGGCAACCACCGCGAGCTGCGCGGCGGCGCCTTCGCCACCCATGCACGCATGCACCACCCGCGTTACCGCAATTTTTTCCAGCCGCACCGTAGTGATGTGTTTGCCGGGTTTCGCACGGTGGCGGTATAGGCCACAACGCGTGCCATACTGGCTCGCAAACGGTTGCATTTCCTGTCCCTAGCTTCCCTTTCCTGTGTTCGACCAGACATGTCTTTCCTTAAAGCTCTCTTGCTCGCTGTGATGAGCTCCTGTGCGGGTGCCCAGGCGCTGATGGATGGCCCATATGTTTTCCATCAGGACAAAGGCAGCCAGGCCATCTGGGTTTGCGACGGTGAGGTGAAGCCGCTGGCAGTCCCGCCGGGCACCAGGTTCCATGCGCCATGCGGAAGTGTCACCGGCATTGCCCTGAACGCCCGCAACACCGCCGCGCCTGATGAATTGCCGCAGCCGGCACGTTGGGCAGCGGTGTCTGATATCCACGGTCAGAACGAATTGTTTCTTGGATTGCTGCGTGCGCAAAAGATCATCAATGCACAAAACCATTGGGCTTTCGGCAAAGGCGTGCTCGTGATCAATGGCGATGTATTTGATCGCGGCCCGCATCAAACCGAAGCACTGTGGGCCATTTATCGGCTGGCGCAGGAAGCACAGGCCGCGGGCGGCAGCGTGCAAATGGTGCTGGGCAATCATGAGTCCATGGTGCTGCGCGGTGATCTGCGCTATCTGTCGCCCAAATACCTGGTGGTCGCCAAGCTGCTGCAGCGAACCGTGGCGGAGCTGTATGGCAAAGACACGGAACTGGGCCAATGGCTGCGAACGCGCGCCACGGTACTGCGCCTGGGGGATACGCTCTTCGTGCACGGCGGCATCAGTCCAGATTTGCCCAGCCATGCACCGGAATTGGTCGCGCTCAATACCAAGATTCGCGCCCGACTGGGCGACACCCGTGCGTCCCTGAACGATGACCCGCAGGCCAGTTGGCTTTTTCTGGGCGAGGGTCCGCTGTGGTACCGGGGCTACTTCAAAATGCCCCGGGCAAGCAGCGGTGAGGTGGATGCCTTGCTGAAGCAGTTCTCGGTCAAGCGGATTGTGGTGGGTCACACCACGCGCGACCAAATCGTCTCGCTGTATGGCGGGCGGGTGATTGGCATTGATGCGGATTTAAAGGACGGAGCTCCGGGTGAGTTGCTTCTGTGGGAAAACAACCGTCTTCAACGTGGACTGGCCAATGGCAGCCGGTTGGACCTGCCGGCCGGCGACGATGATGGAACGGTCAATGCACTCTTCCCGGACGCAGAGGACCGCGCCGCCGCCAATGAAGCATCCACACGGGCCAAGAAGGCAGCGCAGGACGCGATCAAAAAGCCGTAACCCGGCGTCCGTCCCTACCGCGACAACACCTTGCGCACCGCGTAGCTCAGCGCATCGACCAAGGCCACCAGCACCAGCATGGCCAGCAACACGGTGCTGGTCTCGGCCATCTGGAACAGGCCCATGTGGAAGGCCAGCATCTGCCCCAAGCCGCCGGCTCCGACCACGCCCAGCACGGCGGCGGCGCGGATGTTGTTCTCCCAGCGGTACAGGCTGTAGCTCAGCAACTGAGGCAGCACCTGCGGCAAGGTCGCATACGCAAACACGCGCGCTGCCGACACGCCGCGCACGCGCAGCGCAAAGGCCGGACCGGGTGTCGCGTTTTCGATCGACTCGGCAAACAGCCGCCCCAGCACGCCAGACGTATGCAGGCCTAGCGCCAAGGTTCCGGCGAACGGGCCTAGCCCCGCCGCAATCAACAGCAGCGCCGCCCACACCAGCTCGGGCGTGCTGCGCAGCGCGTTGAGCAGCAGCCGTGCGGGGCCGCGCCAGCGCGCAGGGTCTTGCGCATGGGTCTTGCTGGCGGGCAGCGCCAGCGCAAGGCCCAGGACCACTGCCAGCAGTGTGCCCAGGGCCGACATGGCCAGCGTTTCCAGCGAGGCCATCGCCACCTTGGTGACAAAGGCAAGGTCGAACCGCGGGTGCAGCAGTTCGGCGACAAAGCGCGCCATGCGCTGCAGTGCGTCCCAAGACCAGAACTGCGCCCACTGCAGACTCAGGGTGGCGAAACTGGCGATCACGAGGAGCACGACGCCCAGCACCAGCCAGCAGGCATTGCAGCGCGCATCGAACAGCTTGGGTGGCAGCTTGTAGGTGTCGTTGGCGGCCTGTGCCGCAGTGGGCACATTGGATGAATGGGGCAGCGGGGATTGCATAGCTGGCTACCTGGGTTCAGGCCAAGACCTTGCGCAGCGCCGCGCTCATGCGGTCGGCCAGCCACACCAAGGCCATGAAGACCAGCAGAATGCTGGCCACCTCGGCCCCGTTGAACATCTTCATCGACGAATCCATCAGCTGGCCCAAGCCCCCCGCGCCGACAAAACCCAGCACCGCGCTGGAGCGAATCGCGCATTCCCAGCGGTAGACGGTGTAGCTGGTCAGCTCCGCCGCCGTTTGCGGCAACAGCGCGTAGAAGAAGGCCTGCAAGCGCCCGGCGCCATTGCGCATCAGGCTGGCGCTGGCGTGGGTGTCGCCACTCTCCAGAATGTCAGCGTAGACCTTGCCCAGCATGCCGCCGTAGGTCAGCGCAATGGCCAGCACGCCCGACGTCGGCCCCAGCCCCACGACCCGCACAAACACCAGCGCCCACACCAGCTCGGGCACGCTGCGCAGCAACATCAGCGTCCAGCGCACCAGTTGGCGCAACCCGGCGGGCACCGGGGCCATGGCACCGGTCAGCGCGGACAGCGACAGCACCCGCACCGACAGCAATGCCAGCGGCACGGCCAGCAGCAGCGCCAGCGTCAGCCCGGCCGTAGCCATGGCCACCGTGCGCCAGGTCTCGCGCGCCAGCAGCCACAGAAATTCGGCGTCCGTGCGCGGCGGGAAGAAGGCGCCAACAAAATTCAACGCGGGCTTTAGCGCCCCGGGCTCCAGCAGCACCCAGGGCTTGAACTCGGTCAACACCAGCATCGGCCACAACAGGGCCAGGCCAGCCAGCGCCCAGAAGACACGGCCGGCCCAGGCCGGGTCGCGTTGCGTGGGCAGGGATGCCGCGGTGTGCATTGGGCAAGTGGCCGTCAGCGGCAGTTCATCGCCACCGGCGTTGGGCTGCCGGGAAAGGCGTCGTCGGGCGCCAGTGCCGGGCCGGTCAGCTCGTGCAGGTGCTGCGCATACAGCGCCTGCAGGTGCTGCGGCGTTACGTCCGCAGCGGGCAGGTCAAAGGCCAGCGCACCATCACGCAGGCCCACAATGCGCGGGAAGTGCGCCAGCGCCATCTCCACGTGGTGCAGCGTGGCCACCAGTGTGGCGCCGCGCGCGCGGGCCGCGTCGGTCAGGGTCTGGATCGCGTGTTGGGAGCGCGTGGGGTCCAGGGCCGACAGCGGCTCGTCCACCAGCAGCAGGCTGGCCTGCGACACCAGGGCCCGCGCCAGCCCGACGCGCTGGCGCTCGCCGCCCGACAGGCGGTCCACGCGGTCAAACAATTTGTCGGCGACGTCAAAGCCCGCCAGCGCCCGCTCGGCCCGGGGAATGTCGACCGGGTAAAACAGGCTGCGCAGGCTGGTCCACAGGCCTTCATGCGGCAGGCGCCCGGCCAGCACGGCGGTGACGACGCGCTGGCGCGGCGGCAGCGGCGGCACCTGGGGCGCCAAAAACAACTGGCCGCGAAGAGTTTGCAGCGCGCCACGCGACAGCGCCCACGGGTCCTGCCCGTCCAGCAGCAGACGGCCCGCCGACGGCTGCAACGCGCAGGCCATCAGGTGCAGCAGCGTGGTCTTGCCCGCACCCGATGGACCAATGACGGCCACCTGCTCGCCGGCCTGCACGCTCAGGCTCAGCCCTTGCACGGCAGCCGGGGCGCCGGGCTTGGCCGCCGGATGGCGGCCCGAAAGGCCGGCCAGCTCAATATTCATATACAGAACGGGCCGCTAGCCCTCGTGGAATAGACACAGCGCACTATCAAAAACATAGCAAACGCCGTTAGGCGATTACTTCAACAAACCGGCGCTACGGGCCGCCGTTTCAATGCCCTTGTAGTTGTCGGCCTTAGTAGGGATGAAACGGGTGGCGCGTTGCAGGTCCAGAATTTCCTTGCCCTCGGCCGTGTTCTTGTCCAGCGCCAGGAAGGCCTTGGTCAGCTTCTCGCGCTGGGCGGCGGGCATGTCGGCGTGCACGGTCCAGTTGTAGTCAAAGTAGCCGGGGGTGGTGTAGAAGACCTTGACCTTGGTGGTGTCCACCTTGCCCTCGGCGACAAACTTTTCCCACACCGAGATGTTCAGCGCGCCAGCTTCCACCTTGCCCGCGGCCACGGCCGCAATGGTGGCGTCGTGGGCACCGGAGTAGGCCACGCGCTTGAAGTCCTTGTCGGGGTCGATATTGGCTTGCAGCAGGTAGCTGCGCGGCATCAGGTGGCCCGAGGTGCTGGACTGAGAACCAAAGCTGACGTTCTTGCCCTTGAGATCGGCCAGGGTCTTGATGCTGGGGTCGCTGGTGATGAAAACCGAGCGGAATTTCTCATCCTCTTCGCGCTGCACCAGCGGAATCGCCTTGCCGCCCGAACGCACATTGGCCTGCACAAAGGTAAAGCCGCCGTACCAGGCCAGATCAACCTGCTTGTTGGCCAGCGCCTCCACCGACGCGGCGTAGTCGCTGACCGGTGTGAACTCCACCTTCATGCCCAGCGTCTTTTCCAGATACTTGACCAGGGGTGCTGCCTTGCGGGCCAGCTCGGTCGGCGACTCGTCGGGGATGGCGGTGACCTTGAACACCGCCTGGGCCTGGGCTTGGGTATGCACCAGCGTGGCCGACAGGACCACGGTACAGGCCAACAGCGTGCGCAGACCGCGTGACAGGGAAAAAACGGACATGAAAAACTCCCAAAAAAAGCAACGAGACGCCGATTAGACCCGAACCTGCTAAGCCCTGCACGGCTCCCGCCCGGTGGACGCTGTATTCTTCCCACCCATGACCCCGCCCCGCGTTCTCATCGTCAGCCCTGCCCTGGCCCGGGCCAACAATGGCAACTGGCAGACTGCGTCACGCTGGTCGCAGATGCTGCGCCCCAGCTTTGCGACCACGATTGCCCAAGGCTGGAACGGTGAGCCCTTTGACGTCATGCTGGCCCTGCACGCGCGACGCTCGGCAGCAGCCATTGCGCAGTGGGCAGATGCCAAGGGGATCGCGTCGGATGCACCCGGCCTGGGCGTAGTGCTGACCGGCACCGATCTGTACGGCGACATCCAGACCGACACGCAGGCACAGGCCTCGCTGGTCTATGCCCAGCGGCTGGTGGTGCTGCAGGAGTGCGCGCCCGACGCGTTGCCTGCCGCGCTACGCCACAAGGCCCGCGTGATCTTTCAGTCCACCACGACACAACCCACGGTGGACAAGCCGCCCCGGCAATTGCGCGCCGTCATGGTCGGCCATCTGCGCGATGAGAAATCGCCCCAGACCCTGTTTGCAGCAGCCCACTTGCTGCAGGACCATGCCGACCTCTTCATCGACCACATTGGCGAGGCGCTGGACGCCGACCTGGGCGCCCAGGCCCAGGCCTGTGCCGCCGCCTGCCCCCACTACCGCTGGCTGGGTGGCCTGGCCCACGCGGCCACGCGCCGCGCCATCCAGCGCGCCCACGTGCTGGTGCACACCAGCCGACTGGAGGGGGGTGCGCACGTGATCATGGAGGCGGTGTGCAGCGGCACACCCGTGCTGGCCTCGCGCATTGCGGGCAATGTGGGCATGCTGGGGGCCGACTACGCGGGCTATTTCGACCACGGCGATGCACAGGGGTTGGCGAATCTGCTGCTGCGCTGCCGCGCGGACCAGCGCACCACCGATCCCCTGTACCACCAGTTGCAGGCCCAGTGCGCATTGCGGGCACCGCTGTTCGCACCGGAGCGCGAGCGGGCCGCGCTGCTGGAGCTGGTGCGCGAGCTGCTTGCACCTCCCGTCGCCTAGCATTTACCCCATGCAAGGGGTATTGCACTTGACCGACAATGCACCTTCACCTTTTGCATGGAGTTCGCTTGCCTCCGGTTACCACAGCTCCCAGTGGCTATGTCTACAACCGCCTGCGTCGCCTGGGCTTGTCGGAGGCGCGGGCCACACAAACCGCGCCCGGCGTGAAAGTGCAGTCGCTGGAAGCGGGCAAGAAGCTGTGGACCAAGGGTGGCGAGATTCAGAACTGGTGTTACATCATGGACGGCCTGGTCTCGGCCGCCATTCCGACCCCCAATTCAGAGTCCACGCCCATCTCCATCTACGGCAAGGGCGCCTGGTTTGGCGAACAGTCCATCATCAACCGCAAGCCCAGTTTTGCCGACTATGTGTGCCTGATACCCACCGACGTCCTGAGCCTGCCCGCCAGCACCTTCGACGACCTGTTTTTACAGGAACCGGCCTTTGCCCGCCACGTAGCCAAACTCATGGCCTGGCGGGTGCAAAAGACTTCAGAGACCCTGACACTGATGAAGCTGGGCAACCCCTGCCTGCGCGTGGTCATGGGCCTGGCCCAATTTGCCGAAGCGCTGGCCTACCGGTCGGACCGGCCCCCGACGATTGCTTTTGGCGATGGTGTCGAGATTCCGATTGCCCAGAACACGCTGGCATCGCTGTGTGGCGTGTCTCGCACGCTGTTCTCCGAATACGTGCAGCAGTTGGCGCAGGCCGAATGGCTGAAGCTGTCCTACGGCAAGCTGGAGATTCTGAACATTTCCACCTGGCACCGCTTCGCGCGGCGCCAGCGTGAAGATGTGGTCAGTTCGCTGAGCCCCAGCATTGCGGAGCTGCTGGAACTGCTGCACACCCTGGACCAGCTGTTGCCCGAAACTAGTGCGCTTCAGCGCCTAGAACGGCGCGCGCGCGCAGGTTTACGGTCGTAATGGTGTCGGTGGCGGGGCTGCCCAGAAAGTAGCCCTGGGCCAGATCCACTCCCAGTTGGCGCATCACCCGCAGTTCGGCTTCGGATTCGACCGATTTGGCCAGCAGCAGGCAGTCGTGTTTCTTGGTCATGCGCACCATGCTGCTGACCACGCTGCAGCTTTCCATGTTGCCGTCGATTCCCTGGGTCCAGC
>Ga0208398_100285_pt1 | contig 40141 bp, 41 predicted proteins | sample LakWasMe79_HOW10_2_FD_183905 | JGI IMG/M metagenome (GOLD analysis project Ga0208398, IMG submission 183905) | Freshwater sediment methanotrophic microbial communities from Lake Washington under simulated oxygen tension - Sediment Metagenome... | ecosystem: Environmental > Aquatic > Freshwater >...
AACCAATACTAATGAAAAAGCAATTCAATTTGTAAATAAACACGATAAAAATGCCAGCAACGGTACTTTTGAACAAGCAGCCACTTTTGGTGAAATTATTTTCAATTGTGTAAAAGGCGAATTTACAATAGCAGCTTTGAAATTAGCAGGAAACGGTATCAACAACAAAATCCTTATTGATGTTTCCAACCCAATCGATACAAGCAAAGGTGCTCCTCTAAGCTTAATCCCTGAACTTTGCAACACAAATTCATTGGGAGAAGAAATCCAGAGAACTTTTCCAAATATAAAAGTGGTAAAAACATTAAACACCATGTGGAGTACTTTGATGATGATTCCAACCATGCTTAAAGACGGAGATCATACCAATTTTATTTGCGGCAACGATCAGGAAGCCAAAGACAAAGTAAAAAGTTTACTATTCGAAATAGGATGGAAAGAAGAATCAATATTGGATATTGGAGATATTACAGCTTCCAGAGGGACAGAAACTCTTTTATTATTATGGTTGAGAATCTGGGGAGCAACTATTGGTACTTTTAGCCTTAAAGTTGTCAATTAATAAATCATATAAATAAATTTTAAATGCCTTCAGAAAGACAATTTCCGAAGGCATTTTCATTTGATACCATTACACACCAAAAGCATTTTTACTCTTTGCAAAAAATGCCTATTTTTGCAGTCTAATTTTTTTACCATGTCAAAGAAGAAATACAAAATAGCGGTCATTCAATTGAATCTAAACGACGTTGCCGAAAATAATCTGAAAAAATGCCTTAGCTGGGTGCGTGATGCCGCCAGTCAGGGAGCTGAGGTTATTTCGTTGCCTGAATTATACAGCAGTCATTATTTTTGTCAAAGTGAAGATGTTGACAATTTTGCTTTGGCGGAACCATTGTACAGCACTTCGTTTATTGCTTTCAGTGCATTGGCAAAAGAATTGGGAGTTGTAATCATCGTTCCTTTCTTCGAAAAAAGAATGGCCGGAATTTACCACAACAGTGCTTATATCATTAACACTGACGGTTCAGAAGCTGGATTGTACCGTAAAATGCACATTCCGGATGATCCTCATTTCTATGAAAAATTCTATTTTACTCCAGGTGATTTAGGCTTCAAGGCCTTCCCTACCGAAAAAGGAAAAATAGGAACTTTAATTTGCTGGGACCAATGGTATCCGGAAGCTGCACGATTAACAGCCTTACAAGGCGCTGATGTATTGTTTTATCCTACAGCAATCGGCTGGCATCCCCTTGAAAAAGAACAATACGGAGAAAACCAGCACGGTGCCTGGATGAACGTAATGAAAGGTCACGCCGTTGCCAATGGTGTTTATGTGGCAGCTGCCAACAGAATTGGTTTGGAACAGTATATCGAAGGAACAGCAGGAATTCAGTTTTGGGGATCTTCGTTCATTGCTGGGCCACAAGGAGAAATTTTAGCGCAGGCCTCACACGATAAAGAAGAAATATTGATTGCCGAAGTTGATTTGGATTTACAGGAAAATGTGCGTCAGAACTGGCCTTTTTTCAGAGACAGAAGAATCGATGCTTTTGGTGACATAACCAAAAGAGCAATTGACTAACTAAGTTGCTGAGTTTCTAAGACTCTAAGAAATTAGTCTTTTTAACATCTTAATGCAAAAGCCCCTAAGTTTTTCTCGAAAACTTAGGGGCTTTTTATTTTTAAATCTTAGAATCTTAGAAACTCAGTAGCTTAGAAACTTAGTTTAATTCCGGTTGGAAAATCTTAATCGACCCGTCTCCTTCGCAACTTGCCAAAACCAGACTTCTTTTCGTTGGACTTTTAGAAGCAGGAATAAACAACAACCCCTCTGGAGCATCACCTGTTTTTAAAGTTTGCAGGTATTTTGGAGCAACCGGATTGCTGATATCGTAAACCATAATAGCATCGGCACGTTCCAATCCTACAAAAAGAATTTGCTTGTCCCCCATTTTTACAGCATAAACAGCTTCCGGCTCCACACCTTTATCATCACTTCGTCCATCATCATAAAGCCCGGCTTCGTTTGCTTTCTTGTCCAATTCATTTTTACTGTCAAAAACCAATTGCCCTGTCCCTGCGTTCCAGATTGAAAAAGAACGTCCTCCAAAAGCGACCAATTCATCAAAATCACCGTCACCGTCAGTATCTCCCATTTTGGTGTTGATATTCAGCCTTCCCATAATAGCATCGACTTTTAGTGCAGTTGCATTTGGAAAAATTGTCGGATCCAAAACAACAGACGAATTGTTTATTCTTTTGACATCAACAAAAGCTGAATATTCACGGGCATCACCTTCATTGGCAGTAACTACATATTGCACATTATTTACTTCAAAATTACTGATTCCGTCGGGTTGAAACATCCCTTTTAATTTCCATGGATTAAAAGCAACAGTGGCATCTTTATCACTGATATCTATTGCATTTTCAGTCAGGCTGTAATCTTTAAAACCTAAAGGAAAAATATCTGCAATTTTTTTAGATACCAAATCAATTTTAGCAATACCATTGTTCTCCTGCAAAGTAACCCATGCTGTTTTTGAATCGGCCGAAACAGTAATGTATTCCGGTTCAATGTCGGCGGCAAAATTATTTGACGGGCTCGCTATTCTAAATCCTTTTGCTTTCAAATTTGCCAATTGACTGCTGAAACCGGCGAAATTCAAAGTTGCAACAGCATAATTGGAGGCCACATCAATAATAGAAACTGATCCATCAGGGTCTTGCAAATAAGTATCGTTCGGTTCTCCTTCATTCGCAGTTAATATAAATTTCCCGTCAGGAGAATAAGTTATCATATCCGGTAATGCACCAACGGTAATTTCTTTTAGCAGTGCATAATTCGATGCCTCAAAAACAACAACTTTACCCGGATCCTGCTTATTTATTGTAGATTCCATAGCTACCGCCAATTTCCCGTTGAAAGTTGCCACGCTGTTTGCAGCACCATTATAAACTGTTAAATCAATACTGGCAATCAAAACCGGTCTTGACGGAATTGAAAGGTCAATTACATCAATTTTATTTACACCGCTGTTGTTTACGGTAAATAATTTTCTGGTAGTCTCGTCATAGGCACTGATTTCGGCTGCTGCGGTACCTCCAACAGTTATGGAACCAATTTCTTTGAAAGTTGAAGGATTTTCGTTGACTGTTTCCTCAGAAGTTTTATTTGAGTCATTATTCTCACAGCCTACTATTAATAACAACGCTGCCAATGCAGCTGCACTTTTCTTTATCATTTTTATATTTTTTTATTTTTTCAAAAATACTTTTCATACTACTACCGCTTATTAAGGAAATATTATAAAACCTTTAACATAACTATTCAGATGAATCTGAATTATATCCGGTTGAAAAAAGCAGTCATCTTTACTTTTTATAAATCCTGCCGTTTTGTTTATCTTTGCACGCATTACAATTAGCATATATTATGACTGCATCTACAAGACGTTTTCCTGCTGAATGGGAAAAACAACAAGGAATTTTATTGTGTTTTCCGCATAACGGAAAAGACTGGCCGGGAAAATATGAGGCTGTTCAGTGGGCATTTGTTGAATTCATCAAGAAAGTTGCCTCTTACGAACAGGTATTTCTGGTTGTTGCCGATGAAAATCAAAAAGGCAAAGTAGCCGAAATGCTGGAAATGGCATATGTTGAAATGAGCAAGGTTTCGTTCATTATTCATAAAACGAACCGTAGCTGGATGCGGGATTCCGGACCGATTATTGTAAAAAACGGTACAAAAAGAGAAGCGCTAAATTTCAATTTTAACGGCTGGGCAAAATATAAAAATATCAATCTGGACAAACATGTTCCTGCCAAAGTGGGCGATTTCCTGAACATTCCGGTTACACAAGTGATGTACAAAGGAAAACCTGTAATTGTTGAAGGCGGTGCTATTGATGTAAACGGAAGAGGAACATTATTAACTTCTGAAGAATGTTTGATACATCCCGATATCCAAGTTCGAAATCCAGGTTTTACCAAAGAAGATTATGAAGCTGTTTTCAAAGAATATCTTGGCGTTACCAATGTGATTTGGTTAGGTGACGGTATTGAAGGTGATGATACGCACGGACATATCGACGATTTGTGCCGATTTGTCAATGAAGACACTATCGTAACCATAGTAGAATTGGATCCAAACGACAGCAACTACCAGCCGTTGCAGGACAATCTGAAAAGACTGCAAAATGCAAAACTTGAAAACGGGAAATCACCGATTATCGTTTCATTGCCAATGCCAAAAAGAATTGACTTTGACGGACTGCGTTTACCGGCGAGTTATGCCAATTTCTTGATTTTGAACAATTGTGTTTTGGTTCCGACTTTTAATGATGCTAATGACAGAACCGCTTTAAATATTTTGGCAGAATGCTTTCCTGACAGAGAAATTATTGGAATCAGTGCCATTGACTTCATTTGGGGATTTGGAACGTTACACTGCTTAAGCCAGCAAATTCCTGAATAGTTTATTAAATTTTATTATAAAAAAAAAAGACTTGCAGAGATTTATTTTCCGCAAGTCTTTTTCTTTATAAAACAAAAGCTTTTTAGTCTCTTGTAAAAGGTAATTTCTGATTCGAGCTGATAATCATATCAAATCCATTTTTGGCTTCATTAAATTCTAATGTTACCCCAGCTTCTTTGGATTCAAATTTATTATTACCAATCGGCGTAAGCGCAAATTTTGGGTAATCAGTGATTTCTGCAAAAAGAACGCTGTTTTTTTCTGTGATTTCAATTTTCAACGGAGCAACTTTGGTAGAAAATTTACCTAAATATCCGTCCAAAATAATATCTTTTTCAACAGTACCTGTACCTGATTTCCATGTATTATTGCTTTCATTCATGTCCGGGAATGCATGATCAGCATCAATAACAACACTTTCTATTTCTTCCGTAGTATTCACCTTAAAAGACCAATCTACATTGCGTTGCCAGATTTCTACAGGCAATTTAACACGGGTAACTTTTCCGCTTTTGGTTTTTACGTCCAAAACCACAGGCATAGCCATTTTTTCAAAATTTTCAATAGTGATTACAGCACCATTCGCAGGATCATTTTTCACATATTTAACCGAATTTACACCTTGATCCAAACGCCAGTTATTTACAAACCAGCCTCTCCAAAACCAGCTTAAATCCTCACCCGCAACATTCTCCATTGTTCTGAAAAAATCGTCCGGTGCCGGATGCTTGAATGCCCAACGCTCAGTATAAGTTCTGAAAGCCAAATCAAAACGTTCAGGTCCCAAGATTTGTTCTCTCAAAGCAATCAAACCGGAACTTGGCTTGAAATAACACAATAGACCAATATTTTTTTCTTTCATATTATCAGGAGAACTCATTATCGGTTCATTCTTTGGATCGGTAAAATATTCAGCATTTTGATGAAGGTCTGTCGGCTTGCTTTTGTATTCACCATTATTAAAATCTGTAGAACTGATTGAATTAATAAAAGTATTGAAACCTTCATCCATCCAACCGTATAAACGCTCATTAGAACCTACAATCATTGGGAACCAGCCATGACCAAATTCATGATCTGTAACTCCCCATAAGTCCTCTCCTTTGGATTCCCAACCACAAAAAACGATTCCCGGGTATTCCATTCCTCCTTCATTTCCTGCCACGTTTGTCGCAACCGGATAAGGATATTCAAACCATCTTTTGGAGTAATTCTCAATCGAAGTTTTGGTATATTCTGTAGCACGTCCCCAAGCTTCTTTTCCTGCACTTTCTACAGGATAAGCTGATAATGCCAATGCTTTTGCACCGCTTGGCAAATTAATTCTGGCTCCGTCCAATATAAATGCCGGTGAAGATGCCCAAGAAAGATCACGTGCATTTTTGATTTTAAAATGCCATGTTTTTTCAGAAGTTGTTCCTGCTTTTGATACATTGGCAGCCACTTCTTCAGCAGTACGGATCATTACTGTTTTCTCGCTTTGTTTTGCTTGCGTAATTCTTTTTTGCTCTTCGGCAGTATAAACTGCTGTAGAATTTAACAATTCACCGGAACAAACCACAACGTGATTAGCAGGAACCGTAATATTGACATCAAAATCACCGTATTCCAAATAAAACTCTGATGCTCCCAAATATGGATTGGTGTTCCAGCCTCTGATATCATCATACACACACATACGAGGATACCATTGGGCCATAGTAAAAATTTTACCGTTTTTGGTATCTAAAACTCCCATTCTGTCTGAACCTTCTTTTGGAGAAATGAATGAAAAATCAATTTTAATTTTCACAACGCCACCTTTGGCTTTCAAATCATCCGGAAGGAAAACCTGCATTCTACTATCAGTAATTATGTATTTTGCTTCTTTTTCAGTTGATTTACCGCCTTTGGAAGTTGTAACAATTTTAACCGATTTAATTTTGTGACCTCCGTCAAAAATTTCGCCTCTTGCTCCGTTACGGCTGCCTGTCAATGGAATAAGTGCATTTCCTCTTGAATCCGATTTGAATAAATTTTGATCCAAATGCATCCACACAAACGACATTACGTCAGTACTGTTATTGGTATAGGTAAGTATTTCAGAACCAACAATCTCATTCGTTTTTTCGTTCAGTTTGGCTGTCAGTTTATAATCTGCTCTGTTTTGCCAGTATTCATGCCCCGGCGCTCCGCTTGCAGAACGTGTAGATGAACCATTATTAGTATAAAAAAATGGTCCAAAGGCATCATGATAGTCGTACTTTGAAACCGGTTTGGCTGAAGTTGTGCCAGTTGAAGGGGTATCCTGGCTCCATGAAGTACTAAATCCAATTAATAAAGCCAATTGAAACAGAACTCTAAAACAATTATTTCTCATATATAGGTATTTATTGATTTTTTGGGGTTAATTATAAAATTAAAGCATCGAAGCTTGATAATTAAATCTTGTTCTGTTATGCTTATTTCATAAATTTTATGTTTCTAAAGCAAATTAATGGAAAAAAAATCAATTTTGTTCTTAAAATTAAGAATTTGATTAATTTTTAACCCAAATATAATTTCTGTTTTCTTTCTTAAAACAAGATTTATAAAATATCTTTACAACACATTTAACACCAAAATATTGTTCCCGTGATAACATCTATAGCTAATCAATTTTTAACCGCACAAATAAAACACACAGGAGCCGAATTATGCTCTTTAAAAGACAATTCAAACAGAGAATACATCTGGAACGGAAATCCTGAATTCTGGGGAAAGCACTCTCCTGTTCTATTCCCGATTGTGGGCACACTGCAAAACAACACCTATCAATATAACGATGCTCAATATCAACTGTCCAGACACGGTTTTGCCCGTGAAATGGAATTTGAATTAATTGACAAACAGGAAAACTGTGCTGTTTTTTCATTGATTGCTTCCCAAACAACCAAAGAAAAATACCCGTTTGATTTCGACTTACATTTAATTTATACTTTGGATGGCAAATCTTTGAAAATTGAATATAAAGTCTTCAACTATGGGGAGATCAAAATGCCATTTTCGATTGGTGCCCACCCGGCATTTGATTTGCCAGGAGATTTTGAGAATTACAGCCTGGTTTTCGAAAAAGAAGAACCTTTAAACTATTATTTATTGGAAGAAGGCTTGATTTCCGATAAGACAAATGAATTATCTTTAGACAAAAATGAATTACATTTAAACCACAAATTATTCGAAAATGACGCTTTAGTTTTCAAAAATATAGCTTCCAAATCGATAACCATTTTAGAGAAATCCAAACCTTTTTTAAAAGTAAGCTGCGCTGATTTCCCGGATTTAGGAATCTGGACACCAAACGCCCCTTTTATCTGCATTGAACCATGGTTTGGCTATTCAGACACTGTGAATAAATTTGGCAATCTTTTTGAAAAAGAAGGTATTCAACTACTGGAAGCGAAAGCTGTTTTTCATTCCGCTTTCAGCATAGAAATTCTATAAACCAACAACGACTGACTGTTATGCTGGAAATTAACTTTTTACCATTCCCCATATTAAAAACGCAACGCTTGCTATTGCGCCAAGTCAATACAAATGACGCAGAAACAATTTTGTCTTTACGTTCAAATGACGAAGTGATGAAATACATTCCGAGGCCTTATCTCAAGTCAAAAGAAGAAGCCCTGGAACTTATCGCTATGTTTGATGATAAAATTGAAAACGGCATAGGCATCAACTGGGGAATCTGTTTTCTGGACGAGCCTGAAAAACTTATTGGAATCATTGGTCATTACCGGCTAAAACCGGAGCATTACAGAGCTGAAGTCGGTTATATGATATTTCCGGAATACAATGGGAAAGGAATTGTATCCGAAGCCTTGCAAAAAGTAATTGAATATGGTTTCAAAGGAATGAAACTGCACTCAATAGAAGCTATTTTGGATCCGGAAAACAAAGGTTCAGAAAAAGTTTTATTGAAAAATGGTTTTGTAAAAGAAGGCCATTTTATTGAAAACGAATACTACGAAGGCCGTTTTCTTGATTCGATGGTTTATTCGGTTTTGAATAAATAATGATACTAATATATTTTATGAAATGAAATCCCCTAGCCCGGATGGAAGCGACATCCTGTTGTCCTGGTGTTCAGGACAACAGATATAGCGGACAGCCGGATTAAGCTTCTAATTATTTGGATTCTAATTTCGGAAGGGTTTTAATATACAGTTCTTCAACCTGTTTTCGGGCCCAATCCGTTTTTCGTAAAAAAGTAAGACTTGATTTTACGCTTGGGTTTGTGTTGAAAGACTTTATTTTGATGAGTTCACCCAAGGTATCAAAACCATAATAATCGACTAATGTTTCTACTATTTTTTGGAGAGTGACTCCGTGAAGCGGATCTTTTGACTGTTGTTTTTCCATGATGCAAATTTATGGCATTTTCCTAAAAACAATTGTTCATTCATTAATTAGTTCCTAAATTTGCCCAACTATGCAAAAAACCGTCAACATACTCAATAAGAGAGCCCGATTCGACTACGAAATTCTTGAAACCTACACGGCAGGAATCGTTTTGGCCGGTACTGAAATAAAATCTATTCGATTAGGAAAAGCGAATATTACAGAAAGTTTCTGCGAATTTAGCGGTACTGAGCTTTTTGCCATCAATACTTATATTGAGGAATACAGCTTTGGGAACCAATTCAACCATAAATCACGTAGTGAGCGAAAATTATTATTGAACAAAAGAGAATTGAAAGGACTTGCCCGAAGTGTACAAGCCAAAGGTCTTACAATCGTTCCACTCAAATTGTTTACCAATGAAAAAGGCTTGGCCAAACTGCAAATAGGGCTTTGCAGAGGTAAAAAAACATATGATAAAAGAGAATCCCTTAAGGAACAGGACACAAAAAGGGATCTGGACAGAATAAAAAAGGCATATTAAGCTAATTTTTTATTGACTTCATTGTTTTTGTTTTCAAATTATAATTACTTTTACTTACATTATAACGAAAAAAACAAACAATATTATGAAAAACTTATTTATCGCTTTAATCTGTGTATGCTTTGCCAGCTGTGGAAGTAATACATCAATAGTATCGAGTTGGAGAGATCCTAACGCTACACTTGCTAAAGAACAATTCAAGAAAGTATTAGTAGTTGCATTAGCAAAAGACGAAAGCACTAGAAGATCTACTGAAAACAGAATTGCTTCCATAAATCCAAAAGTTCTAAATTCTTCATACAATTATTTGAACCAACAAAATTTAAACCTTACTCAGGAACAGAAAATAAGTATTGTTCAATCTGAAGGTTTTGACGGAGCTATTACTATGCGTTTCATTAGAGCAGATAAAGAAACACAATATGTTCCCGGAACTACAAACTACTACAGTGGCATGGGATATCCTGGAATGGGATATGGCTATGTAGGCGGTTACGGTATGGGCTACGGCGCCGGATTTGGCGGATGGTACGGTGCTTACGCCCCGGCTTACTATTCTCCAGGTTACTATCAGGAAAACACCTATTACTATATTGAAACCAATATTTTTGACTTGAAAAACAATAAACTCGTTTGGAGTGCCACTACAAAATCACTTGATGTTTCCGATGTAAACACTACCGTTGATGAAATTATGGAAGCTTGTGTACAACAAATGAGAGCAGATGGTTATATGGCTCCAAAATCAAAATAAAATTCTTTTCTTAAAACACAAAAAAGCAACTCAATTGAGTTGCTTTTTTGTGTTTTTAAAGTTTATCCTTTTAATTTTTATCCTCTAACAAAGGAACAAAACGGAATTCACCAAACTCGTGTTTTTCAAATTGTGTTTCATTAACGCGAATCAACAGGGTCATTATTTGAATATCTTCCCCCAAAGGAATCACAAGTCTGCCTCCAATTTTGAGTTGTGCCATTAATGGCTGCGGAATTATTGGAGCTCCTGCTGTTACAATAATACTGTCAAATGGAGCATGATTGGGCAAGCCTTTATAACCGTCTCCAAAAGAAAGGTGTTTGGGACGAATACCTAGTTTAGGCAGTAATACCGATGTTTGTTTAAACAATTCATTTTGTCTTTCAATACTAAATACCTGAGCGCCCACCAAACATAAAACAGCAGTTTGATATCCTGAACCGGTACCAATTTCCAAAACTTTATGGCCTTTTTTTATTTCTAACAACTGCGATTGAAAAGCAACAGTATAAGGCTGGGAAATAGTCTGACCTGCGGCTATAGGAAAAGCTTTATCCTGGTATGCATAATCTTCAAAACTTGAATTTAAAAATAAATGGCGTGGAATTTTTTTTATTGCCTCCAAGACATTCTTATCAGTAATCCCTTTTTGCTGCAAGACGGATACTAATTGATTTCGAAGTCCTTGATGCTTGGCTGTATCTTTCAAAATTTAAGTTTTTATTACAGAACAAAAATAGAAAACTAAATCAATTTTCAATCCAAAATAAAATCTAATTCTAATACTAAATATTAATACATTTCTCTTGAATTTAGTATTTTTATAAATTGGAATTTCTTATTTTATTACTATTTTTGTGGAAACATCATTATTATGCTGAAAATTGGAGTATTGGGTGCTGGGCATCTAGGTAAAATACATTTGCGTTTATTACAACAATCTGAAAAGTATGAATTAGTTGGTTTTTATGACCCAAATCAAGAAAACGCTGAAAAAATAAGTAAAGAATTCGGATACAAAAATTTCAGTACTATAGCAACATTAATTCATGCAGTTGATGTTATTGATATTGTGACTCCTACTCTTTCTCATTATAAATGTGCAAAAGTTGCTATCAAATCCGGTAAACACGTTTTTATTGAAAAACCCATTTCCAATACAATTGAAGAAGCCGAAGAAATCATTGCACTTGCCAAAGAATACAATGTAAAAGGACAAGTTGGACATGTTGAAAGGTTCAATCCTGCATTTATTGCAACCAAAAACATGATTGAAAACCCGATGTTCATCGAAACCCACCGATTAGCAGAATTCAATCCCCGTGGTACCGATGTACCTGTTGTTTTGGATCTTATGATACATGATATTGACGCAATTATGAGTGTAGTCAAATCAAAAGTAAAAAATATCAATGCCAGCGGTGTCTCTGTAATAAGTGACACTCCGGATATTGCCAATGCCAGAATTGAATTCGAAAATGGATGTGTTGCAAATTTAACCGCCAGCCGAATTTCAATGAAAAACATGCGTAAATCACGCTTTTTCCAAAAAGATGCCTATATCTCAGTCGATTTTCTGGAAAAAAAATGCGAAGTAGTGAAAATGAAAGATGCTCCTGAAGTGCCGGGAGATTTTGATATGATTCTGCAAAATGCCGAAGGAGTAAAAAAACAAATTTACTTCTCAAATCCTGATGTAGAACAAAACAATGCCATTCTTGACGAATTGGAAACATTTGCAGATGCAATCAATAATGATACTACTCCGGTCGTTACATTGGAACAGGCAACTGATGCTTTGAGAGTAGCGTACCAAATTATCGATTGTTTTAAAAAATAAAGACTAAAAAAATGTACATGAAGTTTAAAGTTTAAAGCCAATAATTGGTCTTTAAATTTTAAACTTTTTAACTTTTAAATACAAAAAAATGAAAATTATAGCCGTAATCGGAGCAGGAACAATGGGGAATGGAATCGCGCATACTTTTGCACAAAGTGGTTTTACCGTAAAACTAATAGATGTTTCAGAAAAATCATTGGACAAAGGAATGGCAACAATCGCATCCAATCTGGACCGAATGGTTTCAAAAGGAACTATAACTGAAGAAGACAAAGCCAAAACAATTTCCAATATTATTACCTACACCGATATAAAAGACGGTGTTGTAGGAGTTGATTTGGTAGTCGAAGCTGCTACCGAAAATGTGGAATTAAAACTGAATATTTTCAGACAATTGAACGAAGCCTGTTCACATAACACGATTTTGGCAACCAATACTTCCTCTATTTCCATCACACAAATCGGAGCTGTGGTAGCACATCCGGAACGTGTAATAGGGATGCACTTTATGAATCCGGTGCCGATTATGAAATTGGTAGAAATCATTCGCGGTTACAATACTAGTGATGAAGTTACCAACATCATCATGAAATTATCCGAAAAACTGGGTAAAACTCCGGTAGAAGTAAACGATTATCCGGGATTTGTGGCTAACAGAATTTTGATGCCGATGATTAACGAGGCAATTGAAACCTTATACAACAAAGTAGCTGGCGTTTATGAAATAGACACCGTTATGAAACTGGGAATGGGGCATCCAATGGGACCTTTGCAACTAGCAGATTTTATAGGACTTGACGTTTGTCTTGCTATTTTAAACGTAATGTACGACGGTTTCAAAAATCCTAAATATGCACCTTGTCCATTATTGGTAAATATGGTAAGAGCTGGAAAACTAGGCGTAAAATCCGGCGAAGGTTTTTATGATTACAGTGAAAGTAAAAAAGCTGAGAAAATTTCAAAACAGTTTGTTTAAAAAACAATCCATATCATGTCCATTCAACAAAACCTTCTCCATATAAAATCGACTCTTCCCGAGCATGTAACTTTGGTAGCAGTTTCGAAGACCAAACCAGTTCCTGATTTAATGGAAGCCTATAATGCCGGTCAGCGTATTTTTGGTGAAAACAAAATTCAGGAAATGGTCGATAAATGGGAACAAATGCCCAAAGATATCGAATGGCACATGATTGGACACGTGCAAACCAACAAGGTTAAATTCATGGCTCCTTTCGTGAGTCTGATTCACGGTGTGGACAGTTTGAAATTATTGGAAGAAATCAACAAACAAGCCAAGAAAAACAACCGAATCATCGATTGCTTGCTCCAAATACACATAGCCGAAGAAGAAACAAAATTCGGTCTAGACCAAGAAGAACTAACAGCACTCCTAACTTCTCCTACTTTTCAAGAAATGAAAAACATTCGAATTGTCGGCTTGATGGGAATGGCAACCTTTACAGATAACCAAAACCAAATCAAAAAGGAATTCCTGCATTTGAAATCGATTTTTGATGGATTATCTAGTAAAGACGGACTGCAGTCCGTCTCTACATTGGCAAATATTAAATCGCTGTCCATGGGAATGTCAGGTGATTATCAATTAGCAATTTCATGTGGCAGCACAATGGTTCGGATTGGAAGTAGTATCTTTGGAGGCAGATAAAAAATATCGTAAAGACTCACTATAGTGCTTCTTTACAAAAAATTGGGGACTGATTACTAAAAACTGAATACTGAATTTTGTACGCAATACTCGACATAGAAACCACAGGAGGACAATTCAACGAAGAAGGAATAACGGAGATTGCTGTCTATAAATATGATGGTCATGAAATCGTAGATCAATTCATCAGTTTAATCAATCCGGAAATCCCCATACAGCCTTTCGTGGTCAAACTTACCGGAATCAACAACGAAATGCTACGTTCAGCTCCAAAGTTTTTTGAAGTGGCTAAACGCATTATTGAAATAACAAACGACTGCGTTCTAGTGGCGCATAATGCCTCATTTGATTATCGAATTCTCCGCACTGAGTTTCGCCGTCTTGGTTATGACTTCAACATAAAAACTCTTTGTACCGTAGAATTATCCCAACGACTATTACCCGAACAGCCATCACACAGCTTAGGCAAATTGGTACGAGCACTAGGAATTCCTATGGCCGACAGACACAGAGCCAGCGGTGATGCAATGGCGACAGTCAAACTTTTCAAAATGCTCCTGGACAAAGATCTCGAAAAAACCATCACAAAAGAACTCATTAAATTTGAGGTCATCAAAGGTGTTTCCCCAAGGTTATTGGACATTATCGAAAGTCTCCCTTCTAGAACAGGAATTTATTACATCCATCGCGAAGACGGCACAATCATATTTATCGGGCAAAGCAAAAACATCAAAAAAAGGGTCAATCAGCATTTTACGGGCATAACCAGAACTTCCAAAAAAATTCAAGCCGAAGTATTCACCGTAACTTTTGAAGAAACCGGAAGCGAATTGATTGCGTTGCTGAAAGAATCAGAAGAAATAAAGAAAAATCGCCCTGTCTACAACCGATCGACACGTAAAAAAACCATGTCTTGGGCTATTTATGCCGAAAAAGACACAAATGGCTATTTGAATTTAAAACTTCAAAAAGCCGATGGGCGTAAAAAAGAAATTACGGCATTTCCTAATGAACAGGAAGGGAAAGGCGCACTCAACCGCATCACCTCTAGTTATCTGTTATGCCCAAAACTTACAGGTCTTTCCAATTCAAAAAACACCTGTATTAAATATGAAAAAGGAGAATGTGATGGTGCTTGCACGGAACAGATAACACCCGAAGAATATAATTCGAGAGTTCAGGTTTTCATCGACAAAAACCTTTTCGACAACAAAAACATGATTATCATAGATAAAGGCAGAAAAACAGGGGAACACAGTGCCATATTAATCGAAAAAGGAATATTACAAGGTTACGCCTTTTACGATTTGAACTATCAAATTCTCAAACCGGAAATTTTAAAAAACATCCTTGTTTCAATGCCAAACAATAAAGATACCAGAACTTATATTCAAAGCTATTTGAGAAAACACAGGGTATTAAAAATTATTAATTTCTAATCCCAAATTGTATTCCAAAATTAAAATAATCAGGAGCTGATCCAGCTGTACACTGCAACTCCTCATTATTCCAGTAGTTTTTCCAAGGCATAAAAGGAGCTTCTTTCAGTCGCTCTTTTATCCCAGGAAAAAACAAACTGTAATAACTCCGGGGTTTTCGTTTCCATCTGGGCTAAAAAAAAACATGAAGTACTTAATTACCATAGTCGGACCAACAGCCATAGGAAAAACATCCTTAAGCATCGCCCTGGCCAAACACTATAATTGCGAAATTGTTTCCTGCGACAGCCGGCAGTTTTTCAAAGAAATGCCCATTGGAACAGCAGTTCCCAACGCAGAAGAATTGGCATCAGCGACACATCATTTTATCCAAAACAAATCCATTTTTGATAATTATACTGTGGGCGATTTCGAAAAAGAAGCGCTTGTAAAACTAGAAGAATTATTCAAAAAAAACAATTACGTAATCCTTGTTGGAGGTTCAGGATTATATGTAGATGCCATTTTAAAAGGCTTCGACGAGTTTCCTGATATTGACTCCACAATTCGTAAAAAAGTGAATTCAAATTATGAAAATCTCGGAATTGAATACCTTCAACAACAGTTAGAAAACCTTGATCCAGCATATTACCAAAAAACAACTTCCGAAAATCCGCAAACTTTACAAAATCCGCAACGTATGATGCGATTTGTAGAAGTTTGCCTTGGAACCGGAAAACCGTATTCCTCTTTTTTAAACCAAAAGAAAAACAATCGGAATTTCAAACCAATCATCATTGGACTAGAAACCGACAGAGAAGTAATCTACGACCGAATCAACCAACGCGTCGATATTATGATCAACGAAGGGCTTTTGGGCGAAGCAGAAGCATTATATCCTCACAAAGAACTAAACGCCTTACAAACGGTTGGCTATCGGGAATTGTTCAGCTATTTTGACGGAGAATTCACTTTGCCTTTTGCAGTTGAAGAAATCAAAAAAAACACCCGCCGGTTTTCAAAACGACAGCTTACTTGGTTCAAACGCAAAGAAAACACCCAATGGTTTGATTATCTAACCGACAAAGCAGAGATTATAAAATATATTGACACACAATCTAAAATCTAAAATTTCCATGCCGATATCACCAAATTTCACTTCCATATTGAGTAAAGACTGGGAAATCAATTTTACCCAATGTACTCCAAACGGCTATTTAAAATATACCGATTTATGCAATTTGTTACAGTTAACTGCCGCTGCCCATTCAGAAGTGGGCGGAATCAGCTTTACCGATATGCAGGAATTTGACCAAGCCTGGGTTTTAAGCAGAATGAGAGTAGAAATCACCGAATTGCCTAAATGGAGAGACACCGTAACTGTAAAAACCTGGATTAATTCCTTAGAAAATTCCCGATCAGTTCGTGCGCTCGAAATGCATGTAAACGGAAAGAAAATAGTTGGTTCTGAAACCTTTTGGGCAGTTTTCAATACCAAAGCCCGTCGTCCGGAACCTTTGGCTTTGCCATACGAACATTTCGAATTATTTCCTGACAAGAGAGCGACAGATGAAGGCTTTTCAAAAATCAACATCAATCCTGAGAAGGAATCCATTTTTGAAAAAACTGTTTATCTTTCAGACTTAGATATTGTAAATCACGCCAATAATGTCAAATATTTGGAATGGTGTCTGGATCATGTTGACGCAAAAAGAATCTTAAAACAAGAAGTCAAAAGCTTCGAAATGAATTTCCTTAAAGAACTTTCCCTAAAAGACGAGGTTATCATTCACGAAAGCGATAATGATGATCAATCTGCTACTACTTTCAGCATAACAAAGGGAGAAAAAAACTGTTTCGCATTGGAATTACATTGGAAATAAAAAAAGCTTCGGAATTCCGAAGCTCTTTTTATGAATTAACAAGACCGATTATTTACCTTTCACAACTAATCTGAATCCTTCTCCATGGATATTTAAGATTTCAACATCCTCGTCTTGTTTTAAATACTTTCTCAATTTAGCAATATAAACATCCATACTTCTGGAAGTAAAATAGTTATCATCTCTCCATATTTTTGTCAAAGCCAATTCCCTTGGCATCAAATCATTTTCATGCAGAATCAACATTTTAAGAAGTTCATTCTCTTTTGGGGACAATTTAATAGGCTCTTCATCACCAAAAGTAAGGAAACGAAGTTTTGAATTAAGATGAAACTTACCAACATTAAATTCAAATTGAACGGCCTCTGTCTTAACATCAGAAGCTTTTCTTTGAATAATTGCTTTAATTTTCATCAATAAAACCTCAGAATCAAAAGGCTTGTTCAAATAATCATCCGCACCTGCTTTATAACCTTTCAACACATCCTCTTTCATGGATTTTGCAGTAAGGAAAATAATTGGCACATCGTTATTTTTCTCTCTTATTTCTTTGGCCAAAGTATAACCGTCTTTGTATGGCATCATCACATCAAGGATGCATAAATCATAAGAATCCTTTTTGAATTTTTCAAAACCTTCCATACCATTTTTAGCCAAAACAACATCAAAATCATTTAGCGATAAATAGTCTTTCAGAACTGCTCCAAAATTAAGATCGTCTTCTACTAATAGTATTTTTTTATTTGTGTTTTCCATACTCTAATTTATTAAAGGTAATTTTATAATGAAGGTACTTCCCTTTCCCTTTTCACTTTCTACATATACTTGACCGTTATGGTCATCTACAATTCTTTTTACATAAGCAAGACCTAGACCATGTCCTTTTACGTTATGTATATCTCCGGTATGTTCTCTGTAAAATTTTTCAAAAACTCTTTTTTGAGCAATTTTACTCATACCCACGCCGTTATCTTTTATTTTTACTAGAACCATATCCTTGATATTTTCAGTATAAATATCAATTTTAGGAATGCCTGGCGTATATTTTATGGCATTTTCCAGAATATTTACAATCACATTGGTAAAATGCACATCATTCAGCAAAACAGTTTTTCTGACAGCTCCAAAATGAATATCAATAGTTCCTTCTCTATCTTCTAAAATTAAGTTAACATGTTCGATAGCATCATTTATAACTTCTTCGATATCACTTGATTCTTTTATAATATTTAATTCTTTCTTTTCTAATTTAGAAATCCTTAATACATTTTCAACCTGGGCATGCATTCGCTTATTTTCATCCCGAATCATTTCGAGATATTTAAACACCTTGTCTTTGTCATCAATAATCTTCGGATTTCGGATAGCATCCAAAGCCAGATTTATTGTGGCAATCGGAGTTTTAAACTCATGTGTCATATTATTGATAAAATCGGTCTTAATCTCCGATATCTGTCTTTGACGAATCAACTGATTTAAGGCACTCGTATAAGCAATAATAATAATTAATGTAAAAATGATGGACAGTATCGTAATACTCACCAATTCAGATAACAAGAACTTCTTTTTATGCGGAAAAGTAACTAACAGCTTATACTTTTCATTTCCTTCATTGTCTGTAAAAATTGGAATGGAATAAGTGGCATCTTTATCATATTGGAAATTATCCGACTTCACTTTGGTTTGTATCCCATTACTTAAAATTCCGAACTCAAATTTGGTTTTTACACCATATTCTTCTAATTCCTTTTTAATAATTTCGCTTAATGCTTCCCTGGTAATTCTCTCTTGTAAAGGCATCGCGGAGGCAATGTCCTTAAAAAATATCTCAAATTGGGCATTATCCAATATGTCCAAATTTCCAGCCTTTTCAATTTTCACGTCCGGAATCAAACTTTGCTGTATTCCTGAATTATCAAGACTGTTTTTATTATAAACTTCGGTAACTCTTTTTGAATTGAAATTTTTAAAACTTTCGGTATTAAATTTTTTATCAAATAGACCTGAAGAAATTTTAAAATCCTCGGATATTATACTATTCGAATAAATTATAGTTTGTTTTGTCAATGGATTTTTTTGAACATAATAAAATTCCAATAAATCATTTCTCTTTGGAATTTTACCAGTACTATCCTTATAATGATTGTATTTATCATAAAAACTATAAGCTTCTCTATTATGCAGTTTTTCGGCAACATTGCCTAATACCTGTTTAACATGAAACTTAAATTGTTCATCATTATTCTCGAATGAAGTATTAAACCAATATACCTGCACAAGAATTATCCCTATCAAGGATAAACTCATTAACAATACCAGCAATCTAAAAAATAGTTTGTTCATTCAAGCAAAATTAGTATTTTAACAATATAGTAAATAAAGCATTAACCAAAGATTAACATTTAAGAGTTCATTTGTTTAATTCTTAAAAAATTAAGAATTTTAACAATTTCCTGCTTTATTGCCTCCATACTAGTATTATTAATAACAAAATCACTTTTTGATGATTTTTCCTCATCATTCAATTGATTTTTTATTCTTTCAAGAACTTTTTCCCGTGTTGTTTTATCTCTTTTTATTACTCTCTGAATCCTAATTTCAATTGGAGCCACAACATTTATTACAAAATCACATTCTTTATAACCGCCACTTTCAAATAAAATAGCACTTTCATAAATAACAAACGGATTATTTTTATGATCTAAAAGCCATTCTCTAAAGTGTTTTTTGACTGCAGGATGAACAATACCGTTAAGTTTTGCCAATCTTTTCTCATCATTAAAAACAATTTCAGACAATTTTTCTCTTAACAAAATTTCTTTATCAAAAACTAAGTCTCCAAATTCGGCTCTAATTTGATTCAAAACAAAATCAGATTGCATCAATTTTCTGGCTTCTAGATCTGTAATGTAAACTGGAATACCAAGATATGAAAATTCATTGGCAACAGTAGTTTTACCGCTCCCGATTCCCCCCGTCAAACCAATTATTTTAGTCATATTATATTTAAAAAAACAATTCAGGAAAAGCTTCCTTCGGGTCTTGTTTTAAAATTATTACTTTAACATACGATTTTAAAAATCCAATACCATATCCAAAAAACTGTTTCCAAACTGCAATAATGGACAAATAACCAATTTTAATACTCTTATTCTGAATAGAAGACAGCAAAAATAATGCCAAAAAGTAGCCAAAATAAAATTTAAGCAGAATATCTTGATTAAAAATTAATAATACTAAAGATACAAAAAAACCTATTATAAAAAACGTTGGGAAGAAAAAAGTTAATTTATTATGTTCTGGATACCAACTGTTTAGTATTGGCCTTGCTTTACCAAATTTACTTACCTGCACAGAAAATTTTTCCCAATCAATTCTTCTTTTATGATAAACGAATGCTTTCGAAAAAAGACGGGTTTCAAAACCTAGGTTCCATAAACGTATCGATAAATCAGGATCTTCTCCCGGATGAATGTTGCCAAATCCTTTTGATGCTAAAAATGCTTTGCGGGAAATCCCCATATTAAAGCTTCTAGGCTGGAATTTACCAATTTTTTCAGATCCTCCTCTGATACCTCCTGTTGTAAGAAAAGAGGTCATTGCAAAATTTATTGCTTTCTGAATATCCGAAAAACTGTCCAACGCTTTATCCGGACCTCCAAAACAATCGACATAATTTTCTTTTAAGGCTTTTTCAACTTCATTCAAATAATTACTTGGAATAATACAATCCGAATCAAAAATAATATAGTAATCTCCCCTGGCTTTATCCATTCCATAGTTTCTGGAATCACCCGGACCTGAATTTGCTTTATAGTAGTAGGAAATATCCAATCTGTCTCCATATTTCTCGGCAACATCCTGACATCTAATTGTAGAACCATCCTCAATCAACACAATTTCAAAAATTTCTTCGTAAGTTGATTTTGCTAAACTTTCTAATAATTCATCCACTTCATCAGGACGATTATAAACCGGAATAATCAATGAAAACAACATAATAGTAATGAGTTATTATTTTTTATTAAATTTTGGCAAAGGTAATTCTTTATCAACAAAAAAACCATCATAAAAAATGATGGTTTTATATAACAAGCGTCTTAATTTACTATTCAAACATTTCCATAACTTCTTGGCTAACTCCCATATTGGAAAATCCTCCGTCATGCAGTAAATTTTGCAAGGTCACTTTTCTAGTCAAATCCGAAAACATAACAACAATATAATCGGCACATTCTGCTGCCGTTGCATTGCCAAGTGGAGACATTTTATCCGCGAAAGCGATAAAACCACCGAATCCTTTAACTCCCTGACCAGCTCTGGTAGCTGTCGGCGACTGCGAAATCGTATTTACCCTCACTTTTTTATCTCTTCCAAAGAAATACCCAAAACTGCGCGCAATCGATTCCAAATAGGCTTTATTGTCGGCCATATCGTTATAATCAGGAAAGACACGTTGCGCAGCCATATAAGACAATGCAATAATACTTCCCCATTCGTTCATCGCATCTTTTTTATACAATACCTGCAGCAACTTATGAAAAGAAACTGCTGAAACATTCCAGCCTTTTTCTGTAAATTCATAATTCTGATTTGTGTAATGATTCCCTTTTCTAACATTGACAGACATTCCGATAGAATGCAAAACAAAGTCAATTTTACCTCCTAGAATTTCAACCGCTTTATCTGTCAATAATTCCAAATCAGAGACTGATGTTGCATCAGCAGGAATAATCTGGCAACCAATTTTTTCTGCCAATGCGTCAATACTTCCCAACCGCATCGCTGCAGGAGCATTTGTCAAAACAAAAATTCCTCCTTCTTCATGAATTCGTTCTGCAGTTTTCCATGCAATTGAATTTTCATCCAAAGCGCCAAAAATGATTCCTCGTTTTCCTTTTAATAAATTATACATAATAAATAACTTTTAAATTATATCATATAAAAAAACACCTTACTCTCATGATTAAAAACCATTAAGAAATAAGGTGTCTAAAATTATAAATTGAAGTTTCTAATTAAGCAATACTTGGAATAGCAACCACTTCGTTTGTATCAGCTTTGTAATCAACACCGTCAAAACCAAAACCAAACAAATTGTAGAAATCACTTCTATATCCTTCCAAATCTCCGATTTCAGCAAGATTTTCGGTTGTAGCCTCCAACCAAAGTTTAGCCACCTGATCCTGAACATCTTCACGCATTTCCCAGTCATCAATACGGATTCTTCCTTTTTCGTCAGTCAGCATTGCTTCTCCTGTATAAAGTCTTTGTTGGTAAAGACGTTGAATCTGCTCAATGCAACCTTCATGAATCCCTTTTTCTTTCATTATTTTATACAATAAAGAAATGTACAATGGAATAACAGGAATAGCTGAACTAGCCTGTGTTACCAAAGCTTTGTTTACAGATACATATGCTTTACCGTTAATATCGGCTAAACTATCGGAAATAGTAAACGCTGTAGCTTCCAAATGATCTTTGGCACGGCCAATCGTTCCTTTTCTATAAACAGCCTCAGTCAAGGATGGCCCAATGTATGAATAAGCAACTGTAGTCGCACCTGAAGCCAATAAATTTTCAGCTTTCAAAGCATCAATCCACATTGCCCAATCTTCACCACCCATTACTGCAACAGTATTTACAATATCCTCATCATTACAAGGCTCAATTGAAACATCTGTTACTTTTCCAGTATGGAAATCAACTGTTTTATTCGTAAAAGTACTTCCAATAGGTTTCAAAACAGAACGATGCAGAACTCCTGTGTTCGGGTTCAACCTTACTGGTGAAGCTAGACTGTATATTACTAAATCAACTTGACCCAGATCAGCTTTAATAAGATCTAATGTTTGTCTTTTTACTTCGTTTGAAAAAGCATCTCCGTTGATACTCTTTGCATACAAACCAGCTTTACTAGCTTCGTTTTCAAAAGCTGCAGAGTTATACCAGCCTGGCGAAGCTGTTTTACCTTCGGCTGGTTCTTTTTCAAAAAACACACCAATTGTAGCAGCATCCGAACCAAAAGCACTTGTGATTCTTGAAGCCAAACCAAAACCTGTTGAAGCTCCGATAACCAATACTTTCTTGGCTCCAGCAATAGTTCCTTTTGATTTTACGTATTCAATTTGATTTTTAACACTTTGTTCGCAACCTTTAGGCTGGGCTGTCAAACAAATAAATCCTCTCATTCTTGGTTCAATAATCATAATTAGTCTGTATGTTAATTTATTATAGTATCTTTTTAAAAATTGAATGGGCAAATATAGTCCATTTATTTAGTTCAACAAGGCTTTTGCGTGATTTAGGGCCGAATCTGAAATAACTGTTCCTGACAGCATTTGAGCAATTTCAACAACACGTTCTTCTCCAGTCAGCAATTTTAGTTCCGATTGTGTATCGTCACCAACCGTAGATTTAAATACTTTAAAATGCTCTGTACCTTTAGCAGCAATTTGAGGCAAATGGGTTATGGCAAATATTTGCATCTGAGTGCTCATTTCTTTCATGATTTCACCCATTCTATTGGCAATTTCTCCTGAAACACCTGTATCAATCTCATCAAAAATCAATGTCGGCAATTTTGAATATTGTGCCAAAATCGCTTTAACCGCAAGCATAATTCTTGACATCTCCCCTCCAGAAGCCACTTTTTTCAATAACCCAAAATCAGTTCCTTTATTGGCTGAAATCAAAAACTGCAACTCATCTTTTCCATTTTCAAAATAAGTTGAAGTCCGGTTTATTTCCATATTAAAACGCACATTGGGCATTCCTAAAGTATCCAAAATAGTAATTAGTTTTTGTGATAAAAGCGGGATTGCTACAATCCTGTTTTTATGTATTGCATCACAAATCTGGTCAAGTTCTTTGGTATTATCATCAACCAATTGTGTCAATTTTGCAATCTCTTCATCGATATTTCCTAATTCTAATACAGAATTTTCAAGTTTTATCTGAATCTCAAGTAATTCATCTACGGTGCTTACCTGATGTTTCTTTTGCAAATTATATATCAACTGCAATTTCTGATTAATCAAATTCAACTGTTCTGGGTCATTTATTAATTTTTCGGAACAACGGTTGAGTTCAGTAGAAATATCTTCAAACTCAATTTTCAAACTTGTTATTCTTTCAAAAAGCAAACTGTAATCAGTTGAAAAATGGGCAATTTTTTGTATTGCATTTTTAATTTCGTTCAAATTATGAAACACTCCAATTTGTTCTTCATTGGCTATTGCCAAAGATTTATCAAGGGATTCTTTTATAATTTCAACATTGTTCAACTGCTCATAATTTTCCTCCAGAAATTCCTGTTCACCTGATTTTAGTTTGGCTGAAACTAATTCTTCCAAAAGAAAAGCATTATATTCCTGTTCTTTTGAAGCCTCTGATTTCTTTTTGGTCAAAGTATTCAATTTGGATTTATTCGACTTATAGTTTTTTAAAACCAATTGATAAACCCCAATTGTATTCAAATTACCGGCAATTGCATCTATAATTTTAAATTGCACCTCCTCATCAGACAATTCTTGGGTTTGCTGCTGAGAGTGAATATCTATTAAATAGAGACCCAACTCTTGCAATTCCTGCAAATTAACCGGACTGTCATTTATAAACGCTCTGGATTTTCCCGAAGGCAAAATTTCTCTGCGAATTATTGTTTCCGGCTCATAATCCAAATCATTGGCCTCAAAAAAAGACAATAAATTATATTTTGATACATCAAAATGAGCTTCAATCACACATTTTTCTTCTTTATTTTTAAGCGAAGTCAAATCGGCTCTTTTTCCTAAAGCCAAACCTAAAGCTCCCAATATTATCGATTTCCCCGCTCCGGTTTCCCCGGTGATTATTGAAAACCCTTTAGAAAAATCAATTGATAATTTTTCAATTAAGGCATAGTTCTTTATAGCTAGTGAAGTTATCATTTTTGAAATTTTATGAGTAGATTGGATTAAATAAAAGAAATTATTAAAAAATCTAATATTTCAGCATTTGCCATTTACCAGAGTTTGAAGAAGATGTTTTGTTTAAACTATCTACCATGTCATTAATTGAGATACTGGGCCCTCCGGAAAAAATTGATACGATTTCATCTGATTTGGAATCCATAAAAATTCGCAACAAATAGGAATTAGGTTTAGTGTTGTTCAATTTAGACAAATTCAACAAAGAACCTTTAACAATTTCCTTTGCTTTCTTAAGATCCTGATGCATAGTATCCAATCCTAAATAATACTGAAAGCTTGACTGTCGTATTTCATTATAAGTTGGCGACATTAAATCATTAATCAAAGCATATCTGCTCAATGTACCATCAGACTGATTCCATCCTTTATACCCCCCCTGCTGTGCCAGATTGGCTATATTAATAGCTTCTTTATAATAGCGGTCACCAAATAACGGTATAAAAGTATCTGCATCCATCCCTAAAATTATGTAACAATAAAATGACAATACTGAAACCAGATTGGAATCATAACTTGTAGGAATGTATGTCAAATTCTCAAATTCGGTATAATTAAAAGTAAAATCTTTATCGTTGATATTCAAAACCGGAGACGAATAAGTCGAATTGAAAATATTTCTGGAAGATTGAACCTGAATATTGGCCACAAATTGATCAGAACTATAATTTGATAAAGTAATATACATTGAACAATTAACCTTTTCCTTCTGTGAAAGTGATTGTCCGGTCCAGTCTGTTTTATTGACAAACTCATTTATGGCGGTTTCCAGCGTTTTGAAAACCTGTTGATTGGCATTGCTTATTTTTTGTGTATTTAAAGTCACAGTACAATTCAGTTGCTGGGCCTGAATCAAGCCACAACTAAAAAAAAGAAACCAAACAAATCTAACCATAAAAATGTGCTATTACTTTGTTTAAAATATCATCGGCTACAGCTTCCTTAGATTTTAAATCCATTGGCTCAATTTGAAATGCACTATTTATAAAGGTAACTTTATTAGTACTTTTTCCAAATCCGGCTCCTTGATCCTGCAACGAATTAAGAACTATCAAATCTAAGTTTTTTTTCTTAATTTTTGCTTTAGCATTTTCAATTTCATTTTCAGTTTCTAAAGCAAAACCGATTAAAAACTGATTTTTCTTAATTTCACCAAGCGAAGCCAAAATATCTTTAGTTTTCTCTAATTGGATTTCAAAATTATCACTAACCTTTTTAATCTTTTGAGGAGCTGCATTCTTTGGCCTGTAATCAGCAACCGCTGCAGCCGCAATAGCCACATCAACCTCCTGATAATACTGATGACAGGTGTCATACATTTCCTGAGCAGAAATTACTGGTACAACCTGAACTGAAGGATGATTTATTTTACAATGAGTAGGTCCAGAAATTAATACAACTGATGCACCAAGATTGGCAGCACTTTGCGCAATATCATATCCCATTTTACCCGAAGAATGATTCCCGATAAATCGAACTGGGTCTATTGCTTCATAAGTAGGTCCGGCAGTAATCAGTATTTTTTTTCCTTTTAAAGGCAATTTGCTTTCAATGTCAGCTTCCAAAAAAGCAACAATGTTTTCAGGTTCTGCCATTCGCCCTTCTCCTGACAAACCACTCGCCAATTCACCGTTTTCAGCTGGAATCATTGTATTCCCAAACGTCTTTAAAGTATTAAAACTCTCTAGTGTAGAAGGATGGATATACATATCTAAATCCATTGCCGGCGCAAAATAAACAGGACATTTAGCCGAAAGATAACATGCAATTAAAAGATTGTCACAAAGTCCATTTGCCATTTTTGACAAAGTATTGGCTGTTGCCGGTGCAATAACCATCAAATCTGCCCATAGCCCAAACTCCACATGACTGTTCCATTCCTCATTTTTTTCGTCTTTATTATAAAATTCTGAAAAAACGGGATTTTTGGACAGAGTAGATAAAGTAAGTGGAGTTATAAAATCCTTAGAAGCAGGTGTCATTATCACTTGGACATGTGCACCTGCTTTTATGAAGAGTCTAACTAATGAGGCCGTTTTATATGCAGCAATTCCACCGGAAATTCCCAGCAAAATCTTTTTTCCGCTTAAAACTGACATTAGCTGTATTATTTATTTGCTTCTCTGTGGTAAATTTTACCATCTAACCATTCTTGTACCGCTAAAGCGTGTGGTTTTGGAAGTTTTTCGTAGAATTTAGAAACTTCAATTTGTTCTTTATTTTCAAAAACTTCTTCTAAACTATCATTATAAGTAGCAAATTCTTCTAACTTCTCAGTTAATTCTTTTTTAATCTCAGAATTAATTTGATTTGCTCTTTTAGCCATAATTGTTATCGCCTCATACACATTTCCAGTAGGTTCTTCAATAACAGTTTTATTGTAAGTTATTGTATTTACCGGAGCATTTGTCTTTTTTAAATCCATGACTTTATTTATTTATTATATTTTTGCAATTCAACATCAATTTGTGCCAACATTTCGTCCGCTTTCTTTTTATATTCGGTATTTGGTTTGAATTTAATCAAATTATTATAGCTCGTTTTGGCTGTATTCAATCGCTCTTCCATTTTTGAAGGAATACTGTTTATTGCTAAAGAATAAGCTGAATCCAATTTATAATACAACGCTTTTTCCTTATATGGTGTTCCAGGGTAATCTGCAATAAAATTATCCAAAGCAATTATAGCAGATTTATAGTTCGAAATTCTATTATACTCCAAAGCATTTTCGTAAACTTTACGCTCTATCTTATCATTTAATTTTTTAGATGTTGCATTGGCTTCAGCAGTATATTGAGAATTTGGATAACGGTCAATAAAACCTTGAATCTTCTCTATCGCCTTAAAAGTATCTGTTTGGTCAATACTGTAAACCGGTGACAGCATTGAATAACTTTGTGCTCCTAAATAAGCGCATTCTTCAGCTTTCTCACTTCTTGGATAACCTGAAATAAAACTATCAAATTGATATCCTGCCAAATAATATTGTTTGGTTTTGTAACATGATTGAGCGTACATGTAAAACAATTTCTCCCCTGCTGGCTTACCTCTATAAGCGGGTGCCAATTGTTCAAAAAGACGGATTGCTTTTGAATATTTTCCAGCATCATATAATTTAGTCGCAACATCAAACTTAACTGCGACATCTTCTGTCTTCAAAGCCGCTTGATAATCACTACAGGAATACAAAAAGAGAGCTACAAGTAATACAGATATTATTTTTTTCATTTTATTCACTGATTTTATTTTCATTGCAATATACTATATGCAGTAAAAGCCACCAAAGTCAGGTGGCAAATTTAGTTATTAATTTAGCTATTACAAAATATTTCTTTATTTAAAAAAAACTGCTGCTTTTTAAGTGTTTTTAACCATTTTCTTTACGAAAGAATCCAATCTTCCGGCCAAAAATTCATCTACAGAAACTAACGGTAAACGAACCACATTCTCCGTAATTCCAAGAATACGAAAAACCTCTTTTATTCCCGCTGGATTCCCTTGTTCAAAAATCATATCAATACAATCAGCCAGTAAATAATGCAACTTATAGGCATCATCCACCTTCCTATTCAATCCTAATCGAATCATTTCAGAAAATTCTTTCGGAAAGCCTTGTCCTATTACAGAAATTACTCCAGCTCCACCTGCCAAAACAACTGGCAAAGCGATCATATCATCACCGGAAATAACCAAAAAATCTTTAGGTTTATTTTTTAACAACTGCATTGCCTGAACCAAATCTCCTGAGGCTTCTTTAATTGCTACAATATTTTCAAAATCATTTGCCAGTCTAAGAACCGTTGACGGCAACATATTACTTGAAGTTCTTCCCGGAACATTATACAAAATAACTGGAATAGGCGACGCTTCTGAAACCGCTTTGAAATGCTGATAAATTCCTTCCTGGCTAGGTTTATTATAGTATGGAGAAACAGATAAAATAGCTGTAAACGCAGAAAAATCTCTTGTACGCAATTCTTCAACAACATTCAAAGTATTATTCCCACCCACACCAAGAACCAAAGGCAATCTACCGGCATTCACTTCAATTACTGTTGCAATTACAAGCTCTTTCTCTTCTTCTGACAAGGTAGCATTTTCGGCAGTTGTACCTAAAACCACAAGATACTCTATTCCACCGTCTATTGAAAAATTAACAACTCTTCTTAAAGCATCAATATCAATTGTAAAATCGTCTTTAAACGGTGTGATCAGGGCAACACCAGTTCCTATTAATGATTGCATAATTTAATTTATATTTTGTTTAATATTTTTAAGTATCGAAATAATTCACCTATAAATTCCTTGTAATTTTCTGGATCAATACTTATCAGAAAATGATTTAATCTTTTATCTACAGCTGAAAAACCAACTTTAAATTTTGACTTGGAACTATTAGTTAAAAACAACAAGAAAGGTTTTTCACTATCATAATAATTAATCAACAAATCAAATTCTTCAGAAATAAACTCATTTAATGCCTGCTGTGTAAATTCACCTTTTACATTCAAGTCCTTTAACCCAAATGTTGGCTCTGAATAGACTTCTTTACTCTTTAAAACATCCCGAAAAACAATAACTTTAATATTATTTTCTGAAATTCCATTCGAAACAATTTCTTTTTTCAAAGCCGATGTTTTCAAAAAATTACTTTCATCAATAATCAAACCAACCTTGATAATAGGCGAGTTTAATGCCTCGTCATTTACATTACACAGGGTCTTTTTTAAATTTTGTTTTAAGATAAAGTTCTTTATACTGTTTAAAAACATGGCACTTTTAAAAGATTACAAATTTACTTATTTAAGTTACATTTAAGCTGGCAAATCTAAAAAACTATAACAGCTTTTTAAAACTTTTTGTTATATACTTAACATTTTTTTTATTTATGCTTTGAGCAAAAAGTCAAGCCTCGTCTAGACTATCTGAGACTTTATCTTTTTCCAACAAATAATTGACCATAAAGAAATAGGATAAAAATTGAGTTATAATACTGATCAAAGTAAAGGCGTAGTTATAAAAATAAAACTTATATAACACAAAAAAGATATCAGTAATTATAAAACAAATACACATCAGCATGGCATTAAAAAAAGCATAACTGCCGTTTTTAATATAATTCAAAATCGAAATAATACTCAAAATACTCAAAACCACACCAAAAAACACATATAAGGAAAAATCAAGCTCCAGGTTTTCCAGATTTAAATTTAAGACGGAATAACAAATCGCTGCTATTCCTAAAATCAAAATAAAGACAGAAGGGCTGTCACCATAACTAAATTTTAAATGTTTGAAGTCTTTTTGTGCCAAATATAAAAGCAAAATATAAACTGACAGGACACATAAAAAAGATCCCATTGCAGATTCACTGATATTCAGAGTGGTAAAAATATCCCTCACAAAAAGCAAAAAGAAAATCACTCCTTTAATAAAAGTAATCCTGTAATTATTTGAAACCAAATAATAAATAAACAAAGAGGGAATTATAATTGACTTACCGCATAATACCAAACCATCATAGTTCAACAATTTAAACAGCACGACTAATGCAGAAGTTACAAAAAACAATATAAGTGACGGAGTATTAGCTTTCATGCAACATTGTTATAAATTGATCTTCAGAAATTATTGCCACATTGAGTTTGTTTGCTTTTTCAAGTTTTGCAGGTCCCATATTATCCCCAGCAACTACAAAATCAGTCTTGGCCGATATGGAACTTCCTACTTTTCCTCCGTTATCTTCGATAGCTTTCTTTAATTCTTCTCTTGAAAAGGTTGAAAAAACTCCCGACACCACAAATGTTTTCCCTAAGAATTTCTCCGTTGCATTTGGGTTTATTTTCTCGATAATTTCAAATTGCACACCGAAACTTTTCAATCTTTTGATAATCTCTTTATTTTCATCATTTTCAAAAAAATCAATCACACTTTGGGCGATTCTTTCCCCAATTTCATCCACCAAAATCAAATCCATAAGAGTTGCCTGCTGTAATGCATCAATATTTTTATAATGCTTCGCCAATTTTTTAGCAACTGTCTCCCCGACAAATCGAATCCCTAAAGCAAACAACACGCTTTCAAATGGAATTTCTTTGGATTTTTCAACTCCATTTACCAGATTTTCGGCTGATTTTTGCGCCATTCTTTCCAAAGGTAAAATCTGCTCAACTGTCAGTTCATACAAATCAGCATAATTATGTACCAATCCATTATTAAAAAGCAACGTCACGGTTTCTCCACCAAGACCTTCGATATCCATTGCTTTTCTCGAAATATAATGCTGAATTCTTCCAATAATTTGAGGAGGACAACCATAATAATTCGGGCAATAATGATTGGCTTCTCCCTCCCCTCTTATTAATTCAGTTTCGCATTCCGGGCAATGAGTTATATATTGTGTTGGTTCAGAATTTTCGGGACGTTTACTTAAATCCACCTCAATAATTTTAGGTATAATCTCTCCTCCTTTTTCTACAAAAACAGTATCATTGATTCGAATATCCAACTTTTCAATCTGATCCGCATTGTGTAAAGAAGCTCTTTTTACAATAGTCCCGGCCAATTGTACAGGTTCAAGATTGGCAACAGGCGTTATTGAACCGGTTCGTCCCACCTGATATGAAATGGAATTTAATTTAGTAGAAACCTGTTCAGCTTTGAATTTATAAGCGATAGCCCATCTTGGTGATTTTGCTGTATATCCTAATTCTTCCTGATGGTAAAAATCATTTACTTTGATTACAACACCGTCGGTTTCATACGGCAAATCATGACGATGAATATCCCAATACTCAATAAACTTAAAAACTTCATCAAGATTTTTAGCCAATTTAGTTTCTATCGGAGCTTTGAATCCCCAGCTTCTGGCTTTTTCGAGTCCTTCAAACTGTGATTTAAACGGCAAATCAGATCCAATTAAAAAATAGAGCAAACAATCCAAAGGCCTTTTGGCCACCTCTGTACTGTCCTGTAATTTTAAACTTCCGGAAGCGGTATTTCTAGGATTGGAATAAGGAGTTTCGCCTATTTCAATCAAATCCTGATTCATTTTTTCAAATCCTGCAAGAGGCAGAATAATTTCACCGCGAATATCAAATTTTGAAGGATAGCCCTCTCCTTTTAACTTTAGAGGTACAGATTTTATTGTTTTGATGTTATTGGTCACATCATCACCCTGAAAACCATCTCCCCGGGTCACTGCCCTGCTTAATTTTCCATTTTCATAGGTAATACTTATTGATGCTCCATCATATTTTAATTCACAGGTATATTCTAAAGGTACATTCCCCAAAACTTTCTGGATTCGGTTTTCCCAATCAATCAAATCTTCTTTAGAATACGAATTATCCAAAGAATACATGCGGTATTCATGAGGAACCGTTTCAAAATTTTTAGTTATCGTTCCTCCAACTCTCTGAGTTGGCGAATTTGTATCAAAAAACTCGGGATGCTTATTTTCTAAATCATGAAGCTCTTTCAGTTTCATATCAAACTCATAATCAGACAATGTCGGCTTATCCAACACGTAATAATTATAATTATGAAGATTGAGTTCTTCTCTAAGAGTTTGAATGGTTTGCAGTATATCCATAAAACAAAATTGGCTATTTTAGCATATTAAATAATCTACTAAAATAACCAATTTAAAGTTTATAAATCAAATTTATCCTTCGATAATCGAATTAATTTGATTGTACAATTGACCGTCACTCAAGAAAGATCCTTGCTGAATCAACTGAAAAATAGAAACGTTACGTTCTTCAGTAAATTCTTTTTTTCCAACTTTCATTTCGATAGTATCAGTAAACATATTATCACTTAACCAGTGCAAACCATCTTTGCTTAAAAAATCAATTTCTGGAACCAAGGATTTCAATACAATCGATTTAATATGTGTGTCAAAACAATGGAAAAGGAAAATATGGTTTTTAGAGAAAAATTCCAAATAGGTTGCTTTCGTAAGAACACCTTCCCAAATCAAATCAGAAAAAACATCCAATTCCTGTTCGGCAACTTCCGGTTTTTCGGCTTTAATTTTATCCCACTCTGCTTTATCAATTGCCTGAGCAGCCAAAAAATTAGTAAACTCTTGTGTTAGTTCTTCAAACTGTTCTTTTGTAAGTCTGGCGTATTTCATTTTTTAAAGCTTTTGCCATAAACTATAAACTGCAGGCCTTTATTGCGAACAACTTACCGCTTAAAGCTAATTAAACAAAAAAAATCCCGGTCTCGTTTTTTAGAACGGAACGGGATTTTTAAATATGAATTCTGAAATTAAGCTTTTTCAGCAACAATTTCATAAGCTAATTCTACAACTACATCTCTGTGAAGTCTAACGCTTGCAGTGTATTTACCTAGACGTTTTACAATTCCAGAAGTAATGAATTTTCTATCAATTTCCTGACCTGCTTTAGCCAAAGCTTCAGCTAAATCAATGTTTGTAATTGAACCGAATAATTTTTCACCACCTGCTTTTGCAGCGATTTTAATTTCGATAGCTTTCAAAGCTTCTGCCAATGCTTTAGCATCAGCTACAACTTTAGCCTCTTTGTGAGCTCTTTGTTTTAGGTTTTCAGCTAAAACTTTTTTAGCAGAAGAAGTTGCTAAAACTGCAAATCCCTGAGGAATTAAAAAGTTACGACCGTAACCTGGTTTTACAGATACTACATCATCTTTAAATCCTAGGTTTTGTACGTCTTGTTTTAAAATAAGTTCCATGTTGTTGTCCTTATATTTTAGAAGTTAGGTTTCGTTTAAATGAAAACCAACAACTTTTGTTTTTAATATTATTTTAATAAATCGGCCACGTATGGCATTAAAGCCAAGTGACGAGCTCTTTTTACAGCTACAGACACTTTTCTTTGGTATTTCAATGAAGTTCCTGTTAAACGACGAGGAAGAATTTTTCCTTGCTCGTTAACGAATTTCAATAAGAAATCAGCATCTTTATAATCTACATATTTGATACCTGATTTTTTGAAACGGCAATATTTTTTAGTTTTGTTGGTTTCTATGTTCAAAGGCGTTAGATATCTGATATCTCCGTCTTTTTTTCCTGAAGCAGATTGTTGTAATGTTGCCATGATAATTAAGCTTTTTGAGATTTAAGTTTCGCTCTTCTTCTTTCAGCCCAAGAGATAGCATGTTTGTCAAGACTTACAGTTAAGAAACGCATAACTCTTTCGTCACGTCTGAATTCAGTTTCAAAAGCAATAAGAACTTCTCCTGACACTTTAAATTCGAACAAATGGTAAAATCCACTTTTTTTGTTTTGAATTTCGTAAGCCATTTTTTTAAGGCCCCAATCTTCTTTCGATACCATTTCTGCTCCTCTACTAGTAAGAAAATCTTCAAATTTGCTTACTGTTTCCTTTACCTGAACTTCAGATAAAACGGGATTTAAAATGAAAACAGTTTCATAATGATTCATAAAAAATTTATTTATTTGTTAAATTGGGTGCAAAAGTAATCTTTTTTTTTGAACATGCAAGTATAAAAACACTATAATCGATGTATGACAAAAAAAGATTTGATTTTTTTAGATTTATAAAAAAAAAAAACTATTTTTACTTGACCAAATCAAAAATTTGAAATTATGAAACTAAACTGTGTAGTCGTAGATGATAGTTCAATACAAAGAATGATTATTGCAAAGTTAGTTAATAATCACACTAATTTAAATTTAATTGGTGATTTCTCTAATGCAATAGAAGCCAAAAGTTGTATGACTGTTCATACGGTAGACTTAATATTTCTTGATATTGAGATGCCTGTCATTAGTGGTTTTGATTTCCTTGACGGTTTAAAAACCAAGCCCCAGATTATCTTCATCACCTCAAAAGCAGAATATGCCATGAAAGCTTTTGACTATGATGCCACAGATTATCTTCAAAAGCCTATTTCTATAGAGCGTTTTAATGCCTCAGTCCGTAGAGCTATTGACCATTATCTTCTTAAGAAAGAAAACAAAGAAGATGAAGGCGAACACATATTTATCAAAAGCAATCTAAAGAAATTAAAAGTTTTTACTTCTAAAATCAAATGGATTGAAGCTTTTGGTGATTATGTAAAAGTAGTTACGGAAGACGATAGTAATCTTGTACTTTCTACGATGAAATCATTTGAAAATGACCTATCGAAAGATAAATTCATAAGGGTTCACAAATCTTATATTGTAAATATTGATAAGATTGATCGTTTCAACAGTAAATTTGCTGAAATCGGAGTGACGAAAATTCCACTGAGCCGAAACAAAAAAGAAGATTTAGTAAAAGCACTTGCTTATTCGTAAAAAATTACCTTAATAAAAATCGACATTTACAGTAACCTTTATTGATCTGTATTGTGAAACCGCTTCAAAACTATTCAGTATCTTCTGAATAGTTTTTTTTGTGCTTACAATAGACACATTTTGAGGTATCTTAATAATTATCGTTCTAATGTATTCATTTCGGATTCTACTGATTACAGGTTCTTCCGGACCCAAAACCGGCATTTCCAAATTTTGACTCAATACCTGATACAACCACATTGCACCTTCCTTAAGCCTGTCAAAATCACGTTGTTTTAGAGTCAATTTTATTATCCTGAAATAAGGAGGATACTTATAAATCTGTCTGTCATACAATTGCTCCTTATACATACCACCAAAATCATTATTAGTAACCTGCTGAATAGTGTTATGATTCGGGTTATAAGTCTGAATGATTACTTTTCCTTTTTTCTCCGATCTTCCAGCACGTCCTGCAACTTGAGTCATCATTTGAAAACTTCTTTCAAAAGCTCTAAAATCAGGATGATACAACATTGTATCAGCATTCATGATACCAACCAAATTGACATTATCAAAATCCAATCCTTTGGCAAGCATCTGGGTTCCTACCAAAATATCAAACTCCCTGTTTTTAAAAGTATCAATAATTTTTTCAAAACCAAATTTCCCCCGCGTCGTATCCTGATCCATTCTTCCAGTTTTCGCATTTGGAAAAATCGTCAACAATTCCTGCTCAATTTGTTCAGTCCCCAATCCTTTGGTCGTTAAATCAACACTATGACAAGCATGACAATGAGTAGGTTTTGCAATACTATAACCGCAGTAATGGCAACGCAACTGATTTTTATGTTTATGATACGTCAAACTTACATCACATGACTGGCAATGAGGCACGTGACCACAAGTAATACATTCTATAATAGGCGAATATCCTCTTCTGTTTTGAAATAAAATCACTTGTTCTCCCAAAGATAAAGCCGTAGTGATTTCGTCTATTAAAACATCACTGAAATGCCCGTTCATTTTTTTTCGGAAATACTTATCTTTCAAATCAACAAGTACTACTTCGGGCAAGCTTACCTTACCAAAACGCTCTGAAATTTCAACAAAACCAAACTTTCCTGAGTTTCCATTATAATAGGTTTCAATACTTGGGGTAGCAGAACCTAAAAGCACTTTGGCCTGATTCGCATTAGCCAAAACAATAGCTGCATCACGGGCGTGATAGCGGGGTGCCGGATCTGATTGTTTAAAAGTCTGTTCGTGCTCTTCATCAATAACCACAAACCCTAAATCATAAAAAGGTAAAAACAAAGCCGATCTGGCTCCTATTACTATTTGAGCTTTTTCCGCATTCAGCAAAACCTGATTCCAAACCTCTACTCTTTCGTTATTATTATATTTTGAATGAAAAACTGCCACTTTGTTCCCAAAATGCGCCCGAAGTCTGGAAACCAATTGAGCTGTTAAAGCAATTTCAGGCAACAGATACAACACTTGTTTTCCTGTTGCCAAATATTCTTCAATCAGTTTTATATAAATTTCAGTCTTCCCGCTTGAAGTGACTCCATGCAAAAGACAAACCGGTTTTTCAACAAAACTTTCTTTTATGGATTCAAATGCTTTTTGCTGGGCAAGACTTAATTGCAGCTCACCTTCTCTTCCATTTCCCGAAAAATTGATTCGGTCTTCCTGCAAAAAATATTCTTCAAAAATTTCTTTTTCTACCAATGCCTTAACAACTGCTTGGGAAGATTCTGCTTTTTCAATAAGTTTTTTTCCTGTAATAGGTTTTTTCTCAGATGCACTTAATTGAAAATAATTTAAAACTACCTCTTTTTGTTTACTGGCATTCTTTAAAACTTCAAGCAATTCTTTCAGCCCCTCATCCGTATCATATTTAGTATGAAGCCTAACGTAACGCACTAACTTAGGCTTGTAGCTTTCCTGAATTTCTTCTTGAAGAACCAGAATATTTTTGTCAATCAGTTTTTGAATGACCGGAAAAATATTTTTCTTATTCAGGATTGAAATAATATCCTGCACTTTCAAAGAACTCTGCTTTTGCAAAGCCTCAAATACTAAATACTCATCATCCGAAAGAAGGCTTTCATCAACAAGAAAATCATTTTTTTTAGTAATAACCGTTTCGCTTTCCAATAACAAAGCACTGGGCATAGCACTTCGGTAAACATCGCCAATAGCACACATATAATAATCGGCAATCCAAATCCAATGATTGATTTGAAATTCGGTTACAATTGGAAAATTATCTAAAATCTGATGAATTTCTTTGGCTTCGTATAAAGTCGGTTTATTATTGTGGATTTCAATAACCAGAGCCGTGTAGATTTTGCTTTTGCCGAAAGGCACCGTAACCCTCATTCCTTTTTTTATAAAAAGAAACTCAGCTTCCGAAACTCTGTATGTAAAGGTTTTGGCAAGAGAAAGCGGTAAAACAACTTCTACAAAATGCATTGATAAATTATAGATTAGACTGTAGGTTTCAGATATTATCCAAATAACATTCTTACTTAACGCGGTACCAGTACTGTGTTCTTCCGAATAAAGAAACCCCTATAAAGCCTCTCACTTTAAGCTTATCCTTACCGTCAAGTGCTATTAAACATTTATATTCTTCACCTTTTAAAGGATCTAAAATTTTACCTCCATTGTATTCGTCACCATCTTTTACAAGCCCTTTAATGATTATTAAACCCATAATTGGCGCATCTTTATCTTCACCCGAACATTTTGTACAAAGGGATTTTCTTTTCTCAGGGTTTAATACATCTATAATTTTTCCGTAGATTTTTCCAGATTTCTCATAGATTTCTACAATAGATTTGGCTTGTCCTGTCTCATCATCAATAGTTTTCCATTTTCCAAAAACAGTCTGTCCCTGGGCATTGAAAATCATTACAAAAAACACAACTAAACTAAATACAATACTTTTTTTCATTTTTCTTAAAATTATGGTCTCACTTTTTTATTATTCCAAATTAATGCAACAAACATCATTTGGATATCTTTCGACAAGAATACAAAATTTCATTTAAACAATCTCATTAAATTGTTAAACTTTAATTTCGCTTTTTGCCTTTTTTAACTTACGGATTGTAGCATTCAATTCGAATCCCAACAGCAAAATCATACAGTTAATCCAGATGTAAAACATCATAATCAACAGTGTTCCAATAGAACCGTATAATTCGTTGTATTTTGAAAACCGTATCACCCAAATTCCAAAAAAATAAGAAGAAATAATTATAAGTACTGTTGTAAAAACAGATCCAACACTAATAAACGGAGGCTTATCCGATTGTTTGGTTCCATAACGCAATAAAATAGAAGATGTGATCAAAATCATTAATATCACAAAAAGATACCTTCCTAAAATCATCAGGGGTATTTGATCGTTCAATACGTCCTGTATCGCTGTACTTTGAATTACAACCTCAAAAACAACAATAATTGCTACGGTCAAAAGCAGTATAATGGAAAGCAGCAATGAAATCCCTAAAGCAACAAGATATTGATTCAAGAAACCTCTTTTTTCCAAAACATGCCGGGAAGATTCAAATCCGCCGAGAATTCCGTTTATACCATTTGCCATCAGGAAAATAGATAAGAAAAAACCGGAAGAAACCAATCCGGAATGACTGTTGTTAAGAATATCGTTTATAATATTTGCAATTGCATCATACGTGTTTGGAGGTACGCCTTCCTTCACAAATTGAAGAAAATCGTCCTGAAATCCTTCTATAGGTATGTAGGGGATTAAGTTTAGAATAAATAAAGCAAAAGGAAATAATGCCATAAAAAAGCTGAATGCTACCGCACTGGCATGATAGGAAAATGCTCCATCTATGATTCCTTCAAAATATAATTCCAATAAATCATAGAAAGAAAAGCCTCCCAAGCCAGGAACTTTAATCTTTTTCAAGACATGCATTAAGTTTCTTACAACCGGCAATTTCTCGATTTTAGCCTCAATCTTAAAAGTCATAATTCTAAATTGCTTTTAGACTTAAATCCATATTGCAAACAGAATGAGTCAATGCTCCGGATGAAATATAATTGACACCGCATTCAGCATAAAACCTCATGGTATCTTCGTTGATATTACCTGAAGATTCTGTCTGGCATTTGTTACCAATTAAAGCTACAGCCGTACGGGTATCTTCATAATTAAAATTATCAATCAGAATCCTGTGCACGCCATCACTTTTTAAAATTTCCTTAATCTCATCAAGATCTCTGGCTTCAACAATTATTTTAAGATCTAAATTATTCTCTTTGAGATAGGCTTGTGTTTTGGCTATTGCTAATGAAATTCCTCCTGCAAAATCAATATGATTATCTTTCAGCATTACCATATCATACAACGCAAAACGGTGATTTTCTCCCCCTCCGATTTTAACAGCCCATTTTTCAGCGACACGAAACCCTGGTGTTGTTTTACGTGTATCCAATATTTTAGCGCCAGTACCTTCCAGTAATTGCACAAAACTGTTCGTTTTGGTTGCAATCGCACTCATACGCTGCATGGTATTTAACACAACTCTTTCGGATTTTAAAATGGATTGGGAACTGCCTGAAACATGAAAAACAACGTCTCCTTTTTTGACAACCGATCCATCTGCAATAAATGTTTCTATCTGCATTTCAGGATCTACATATTCAAATATCATTTTGGCAAATGCAACTCCTGCAATAATACCATCTTCTTTCACCAACAACTTTGCTTTTCCCTGAGCATCAGCTGGAATACAGGCCAATGAGCTGTAATCCCCTGATCCAACATCTTCTCTAATGGCATTTGCAATTAAGCTATTTAATTCATTTTGAAACTGCGCTTCGCTAATCATTTTTTCTAATTTTTAATAGAACGCTAAAGTAGGATTTATTTTGTGTATTAAAAAGTAAGAGCGTTTTAAAAATTGGG